>Ga0255338_1004975_pt1 | contig 12857 bp, 8 predicted proteins | sample MeOH1_35cm_T4_19_FD_203715 | JGI IMG/M metagenome (GOLD analysis project Ga0255338, IMG submission 203715) | Sandy soil microbial communities from University of British Columbia, Vancouver, Canada - MeOH1_35cm_T4_195 | ecosystem: Engineered > Artificial ecosystem > Sand microcosm > Unclassified ...
ATCACGCCGCTTAACAAAAACACTTCCTGTCCAGCCAGTCCCAGTTCTGCGCAGAGGGGGTCCCCCTGCTCCAGCTTTAAGGCAAAGGGTACTTCGGTCAGCTTCTGTTCCGACGAAGCCAGGCGTCTCCAAAGCTCAGAATGCTTGAAATTCTCAACCACCTTAAGCACCTCATCCAACCTCTCTGCGGGCTGGTTATTCTCGCTGAGAAGCTGCAGGATCACAGCTTCCAAACGGTCCGTGCCCCTGACCAGCTGCTCTAATACCTGGTGGATTATTGTTCCCCAGGCCATCCCCCCGCTGTTCCCGGGCTTGGACACTGTGGGATAACTGCCCTTCAGAGCACTTGGAGAGAGGGCCGAGAAGCTTGGTCTGGCCACAGAAGCGAAATCCCACCCTTTTCTCGCTGCGTCAAGGTCAGCCTGGGTTATTTCCGTTCCCGGATCAGGGCGGCAGAGTGGAGCACTGCTTGGTGCTGCGCTGATTGGCTCCAGTTCCTGGTCCTGCAGCAGGGGGGCCCAGGGGTTGTACTTCATCTCTACATCCTTCAGGCTTTTGCTCAGGACCAGCAGGTTCTTGGCCCTGGTGGCTGCTACATAGATCAGGCGCAGCTCCTCTGCTGCGGTGTACTCCTCTTCTTCCTGGGCAAATTTATCCCAGTCTTGGGGCTGGCCGATTACTGCCGCGGCATATTCTCCGTTGGGCTTGGTAAACAGGATCTGCCCTTGTGGCTTTTCTCCGCTAAACCTGATGTGTTCTGTCGGGGCTCGCTTGACCCTCTTCCAAGGCTGGGCCAAGAATACCACAGGGGCCTCCAGGCCCTTCGCCTTGTGCAGGTTCATCAGCCTTACCGCGTTACCTTCCTCCGGGGCCAGGTTTAATTCTTCTTCCACCTCTGAATCCAGCAGCAAACCGAATTGGTCAACCATCCGGGAGAAATCCGTTCCCCCCTCCCCTTCCGCCTTTCGCAAAAGTTCCAGTACCTGATACACGTGGGAGCAGCGGCTTTTCCCTAAGGCCCCAGCCAGAGTATAGGGCACTATCCCGATCTCTGCGAGGATTTTCTCCAGGCACACGGAGGGTGAACAGCTTCTGCTCCAGGCGTAAAAGGTTTTAAGCTGGGTAAAGGCCTGAGAGAAACTCTGCTCAACCTCACTTGCCAGACCCAAAGGTACCTCTGTAAGCAGGTTGAAACAACCCTTTGCCTGCTTAAAGTCGTAGATGGCCTTGTCGCTAATTCCAAAATATAATCCCCGCAGGACCGCCACCAAGAAGACCGGGTTGGCCGGATCCTGCAGGGGCAAGAGCACTTTATATACTTCCCGCAGCTCGTGGGAATCCGCCAGGGCCCCTCCCCCGGATATATTTACCGGGATGCCGTAACCTTCCAGGGCCTGAGCATAGACCTGCATTGAGTCTTTATAGCGCAGCAATATCATAAAGTCCCGCGGAATGGGTTCTTCGCCTAGCCCCTGTTCTATTTTGGCCTTACTTCTGGTCAGGCGCAGATTGCCAGCGAGGGCCCACTTGATGTACTGGGCAATCCGCTCCGCGTCCGCCTGAACCACCGCATCCTTTTTGCTGTACTCCGCCGGAATTTCCAGCGTTCTGACCCCGTAATCCGTACCCGCCTCATCGGGGGGAATGGAGTCCAGAGAGGTAAACTGGGCCTGATACTCCGAACCTTCTGAGGGGAGCAGACCTTTAAACACCGCATTAAACCAGTTCCCAAGGCTGGACAGGGAGCGGAAATTGGCAGTCAGCTCCAGAACCTCTCCCCCGCTCTGCACAATCAGTCTGCGCACCAGGTTATACACCCCGATATCTGCGCGCCGAAAGCGGTAGATGGATTGCTTGGGATCCCCCACCACAAACAAGGAGCCTGGTCTGGGGCACAGCTTCTGCCAAGCCTTTTCGTTCAGATCCTCACCGCTGAGATAAAACATTATCTGAGCCTGAATGGGATCTGTGTCCTGAAATTCATCTACCAGGAGAGTGCGGTATTTGGCCTGAAAATATCCTCTGACTTCAGGTTGGTTTTGCAGCAGGGAGGCCGTTTTAGTTAGCAGGTCCTGAAAATTAAGCAGGGACTTGCTAAGGCGCAGTTCCTCAAAGGAGCTGACCGCAGGCAGGGTAAACTGCATCAGATGATAGTGGCAGTACTCCCGCCACTGGCGCAGGACGGGCTCGACCACGCTTTCCGTAAGCGCCTTGAATTCATCCCGGTAAGCTGCTGCGAAGCCAGCGCTTCAGCACTACCTTTCGCTCCTTTCCGAAAAGAGAAAGCGCCTTGACCTGGTTGGTATCCAGGCTTAGGTCCAAATAACGCAGCAGGCGGTGAGCCCGGAGCACCGCCTGCTGCAGGTCGTCATAATCCGGGTCGGGCGGATCCTGTGGAATCGAATTTACAGCCTTAGCCGTCAACTCTGCAAGCTTGTGAAGCGCGTTGGACAGGTCAGGCTTTTCCAGCGGGCCATAAGCAAATTCCACATCCGGGAAACAGCTCAGCCGCAGGTAATTGTCTTTAAGCTCTACTGGGGAAACCCCTATCTTGTTAAGTTCCTCGAGCAGCTGCGGCTTGCCGAGCTTTACGTCAAGCAAGTATCTGTCCCAGGCTTGCTGGGCCAGGAGTTGTTCCTGCAGGCTGTCCAGTTCACCGAATTCCGGGTCCAGGCCGGCTTCCACCGGCCTTTCCCGCAGCAGCTTGGCGCAAAAGGAGTGAATCGTGCCGATAAAACCCTGCTCCAAATCCTCCAGGGCCAATGCCAGGCGGCTTCTTACCATGCTATCCTGGCAGGAGTGAAAAGCCTTCTCCAGTTCAGTCTGAAAACGTTCTGTTAACTCGGCAGCCGCTTTCCGCGTAAAGGTGATGGCGGCAATTTGGCCAACCTCAACCTTCCCGGACTCAATCAGACGCAGCATCCGCTTGACCAGACAGGTGGTCTTACCCGAACCTGCTCCCGCTTCCACCAGCAGGTTTTGTTCGAGCTCCAGTTCAATTTTCTCCCTGGCCGCTTGATCCGGAGGATTTTTAAGCATAAGTCTTTAACCTCCTGAAAAACTCCAGCGCTGAATTGGAACTTTGCCCCAACATATCCTTCACCGCTGCCTGAAACAGGTTCGCTTCGCAGACCAGGGTGTAATCACAAAATTTGCAGTCATCCCCGTCATTTGTCAGCACAAACGCGCCCCGAGCCAGAATTCCACACAGGTTCTCCACAAGCTCATACACCGGCCTGCGATTACCCTGGTCGTATAAAATCCTTTGTCCCTCCCCCTTCAGACTAGGAAAAAGATAGCCCGCTTTGGCAACCCTGGGGTTAAGCATTATCTGCCTATCCAGAAGAAGTTGTTCCAGGGCGATGGAGTAAAAAGCATGCTGAAGCAGGCGGCCGCTGCGGAAGGGCTGTCTGGGATTATATAAATAGGTACTGCCTGTTTTATAGTCTAAAATGCTCAGGCTCCCGTCCTGTTCCAGGTCCACCCGGTCAATGCGTCCCCGCAGACGGACCACCTGACCGTCCGGCAGACTGATCCTGACCGGCGGGAGTTCTCCGAGTCCGTTGCTCTCCTCTTTCATGCCAAAGGAGAGCTCAAAATAGGTCGGGGTACCGGCGGCGTTTTCCTCGCTGGCCAGAAAGACCCGGCAGGATTCCAGGATCTCTCGCCGTTCATACTCAAATATAAACTCACTCGGAGGGGGAATCTCCTCTCTCTTCCGGGCCAGCAATTTCTCGGCTAACCCGTAGAGCAGCCCCTCATGTTTTGCCAACTTAGGCTTTTCCCCCGGGGGTAGGTGATCGCGATAGAACAGCTCGAAAATCAGATGCAGTAGACTGCCTCTCTGCGCCGCATCCAGCCATACTCCGGGGTCAAAACCGGTTTCCCGCGGAGGCTCCACCTGCAGCAGATAGCGTAGGAAATATTTGAACGGGCACTTTGCCAAGGTCTCTAATTGGGAGCAGGACATGATTTTAGCGGGATTTTGTCTGGGGTCCTGATCTGGGCCGACCCCCTCCACCCTTCCGTCGTAATCGCCAAATTCAGACTCCAGGCGGCAGGCCTGTGCATGTAAACCCGCCTGCAGCCCGCTATACCTGCTAAGTATCTTAGGAAGGGCTTGCTTCACCTCATGGCCTGTGAACGCCCGTTCCAGCCAAAGCTCATTCTCATCCATCCAGTCCCCTGCTGCGGGAACAAAGCCCTTGTTCTCACCCAGGAAAGCGAGCAGGGCGGAATAGTCTTTGGCTTTATCCCCTGAAATCAGGCGATATACCTGTAAAAGCAGGGCAGAGGGAAACCCCGTCCTGTTCTCAGACGTGTTATAAGCCGGATAACTCAGGGTAAGCTCTCCGTTCAGCGAGGCTAACAGCTGTACCATGTCATAAAGACTCTGCTTGGGCCGCTCCTTTGCCAGGGCCAATCCAAGCCTTTCCTTTTCCAGGTCGAGCAGGACCGGGTGTTCCTTAACCTGCCCCGGAAATTTCGACGCTTCGAGCCCGACAACGAAGTTACAGGAGCGAGCGGGGTATATTCCGGAGCGAAGACTGCAAACATGGAGGCGTCCGGCTTGCGGACCGGATCTCCCTACTCTCAGGCCCTGGACGCTGCACAGTACCCCGTCTAATCCCTCCTTCAGGGTTATATTGTATGAGGCGGTGTCCGCAATCGTTTGCAAGCTTTCGCAGATGCTCTGCTTTCCCTCCACATCGAAAACTCCCCTAACCGCAGCATATTTTTCTACCAGCCCGGAAATCCCGCGCAGCAAATCCCCATAATTCACCAGCCCCCCGAAGTCCACCTGGGGCAGAAGGTAAAACAGCTCTGCAACCAGCTCCCGGGTCCAGTTCAGCAGCTCCCTCTTCTCAGCTGGGCTTTCGGGGGATAGACTCGCAGACATGTTGTTCAGGACCCTTCCATATCTTTCCCTTCCCCACCCAATACCCGCTGAGCGCAGTAAATTGGCTGCCGGGAGCAGGGCCTTTTCCTCTGCAAGCTCAAAACAACCTCCACTTAGGATTGGGTACAGCGCAGCTACAGAATAATCACTCTCTATCCACCCGACTAGTCCCCGCACGAGCCTGCCCGGCCTGGTATTGCTAAGTAACAACCCATCCCCGAAGCTTATAGGCAGCCCTAAGCTTTGCGACAAATTATACATAAGCTGGGAGTACGGTTCAGCTTCTGTGCTGATTACCGTTACCTGATCCAGTTTGTACCTGCCCGCTCTTATCCTGCGGATTACCTCTCTGACCTCATTACTTTCCCCATAAGCTCTAAACATGGCAATTTCCGGAAGCGCCCGAATTGTTTCCTGAGGATCCAGGTCATAGAGCCTGCCCAAAGCAGCGAATGGGGCATGCGGGCGGACAGTATCCAGGTTCGTGTTTCCTGGGCAAAAACGTTCCCGGGGAAAGTCCAAGCTCTTAACCGGGGTAAAACCCAGATACTCAAAGCGGTTTGAACATAGTGCTTCAAGAAACTTTCTTTGCACCGGCTTGACTGTGAGACTTGCCGGAATTAAGAACAATTGCTGAGATTGAGCGGGTAGTTTTGTCCCCAAACTATACAGTTCTGCTTCATCCAGGTAGTCCAGCCTGGAAAGAGTACTCAAATATTCTTGCAGGATGAGCCTGACGTCGTGTCCTTTTTCGGCACAGATAAAGTTGGAAGGATCCAGGTCCGCCGCTGTCAATCCTGCCAACCGCAATTCCTTGACAGCCTGGAACAGTGCAGAGCTTAGTCCAGGGGTAACCCCCAGGGTCCCGAAGTAGCTCAGCTTGCCTTGGGCGGAGAGCTGCTTGACAATTTGGTCCAGCAGATGAGCCCCCACGCTGTCAGAAACCAGCCTTTTCTGATTTAATTCAGTACGGCAGGTTTTTAGGGCAAGGCTATGCAGGGTTTCCACTCTAAGATTGAGAATGGAAAAACCGGCCAAGGCCAAGGCCTGAAGAATTTGTCTCCCCGCATCAAAGCTGGGTGAGACCAAGATCTTTTCCTGCAGCAGCTTCTGTTCACATATGCTCCCTAGTTTAGCAAGCAGGGTATTCATAGCTTCCTCCCCTGGTAAAGGATTTCGGGCTTAATCAGTTCACTCTGAAGTTTCGACAGTCAAAAGGGAAATTCCTCCGCTCCCTTTTACCCCGCCCCTGTAAGCGAGTCCTCCCTCTTACCCGCAAAGGCTGGTGGAGAGTAATATGGTTAATTCCACAACTTTTTAGACTCTAATTCAACAGCGATAAAGGCTGCGATTACATAAGAGGTTGTAGTTTTTTGTAAATAGAATTGAAAAGCAAATTTTAAAATTCTATAATAGGTAACGTGTTAAATCAATCAACTCGATGTGCAAAAATATTTGATGCTTTCCCATCCCGCCGTCAGCGGCATTATCCAGAGGCTGGAGAGAAAGGAATTTCTCAAACGTGAGAAGAGCACCCGTGATGCCCGACATAATTGTCTGCATTTGCTTTTTTCATGGCGCGGCCTTTGGGATTACCTCTACGACAACGGCGACAATCGTTTCGGATCTTATACCTAGGGAAAGGAAGGGCGAAGGCATTGGTTATTTCTCGTTAAGCCAAACTCTCGCAACGGCCATCGGCCCCTTTATCGGTATGTTCCTTAGCCAGCATGGGAGTTACAGCATTATTTTTGCTGCTTGTGCAATTGTCTCAGCAATCAGCCTTATCATGGCGCCCTTTTTATCTTTGAGTAAAAGGGAACTTTCAGACGAACAAATGCAGGGAATGCAGGGGTTCAAGCTCAGTAACTTCATTGAACCCAGGGTCATTACGATTTCAATCATTGCTTTGCTTACTTTCTTGAGTTATTCAAGTATCGTGTCTTTCCTTTCGGTATATGCGAAAGAAATTAATTTAGTGGACGCGGCCAGCTTCTTTTTTATCGTTTACGCCGTGGTCGTCTTAATTTCGAGGCCGACAGTTGGCCGGATGTTTGACTTGAAGGGCGAAAATTCGATTATGTACCCGGCAATTTTGATATTTGCAATTGGGATTTTCCTGATTAGCCAAAGCTATCATGGTTATGTCCTTTTATTGGCTGCGGCTTTGGTTGGCCTTGGACTCGGGGCTGTACAATCCAGCACCCAAACCATTGCCGTCAAAATAGCTCCACCGCATCGTTTGGGGCTGGCAAATTCAACCTTTTTTATGCTTTCAGACATCGGGATGGGAATTGGTCCTTTGATGGTCGGATTTATTATTCCTTTCATTGGTTACAGAGGGATGTATAAGGTTGTCGCAATTATTGCACTTGCATGTCTGTTATTTTACTATTTATTGCATGGAAAAGATGCAACCAGGGAAAAGATGCAACCAGCTGCTTGAGTACACTTAACCTAGTTATGGCGTATTATCTTAGGCCGTTAGTTTGAGTTGAATAACTCTATTTCATTTAGGCTCGTAGTTTAACTTGCGCTTGCCAAAAAGGTATAAGGCAAACCTGTAAAAGACCGCGATATAAACTAAAGCCAGCGAATATTGACCGGCTGTCCATACATCAAATCCCTTATAACTACTGATAACCAACTGATTGATCGGAGGCAGGACAAAAGCGGTAATCTTCCAGGGCTGGGCTGATCCTAGAATCAACAGAATGATACCCCAAACAAACACATTCCTACTAGAGACTAAGCTAGAACAACAAAGCGTTATTGTTTCTGACATAAGCAGAATTAGGAATAAAAATATTGAAGTGTAGTGCACATATCAAGTTTTAACCTTTTCCAATTTAATCATGGGCATACTCTTTTTTTTGCTGATAATAGAAGGAACACGTCAAAACGATTTTTCCCTTCATTAGAAACATAAAAAAAGGCCTTGCACGTTGCCTAACAAAGCCAGTCATATATTTCCACCATATTATTTAACGTTATTTGTTGACATGTTCTCTATACCCGTTGATAACATTAGTGCATGGACAAGGAAAAACGGCCTTGCACATGATGTAACGCAGGATGGCAACCTTTACCAGCCAGTACGTAGGGAGTTTAAGTTACTTTTTCGGGAGTACAGGCAAAACAGGCCACCCTTTCGCAAGAAACGGCCCACCCCCCTCTCCTATACGCCTGATGTCAAAAAAAAGAAACGCTAGACCATGATATTTTGGCCTAACGCTATTATACGTTCCATTACGTCCCATTACGCTCACCCACGCTACTGGAGCCACCCCACTTGCAAATAAGTACCTAACGTATCTACGTGCATGACGTAGGTACATTTTTTTCGTCCGAAATGGCCCCCTGGTTGCCATGTACCACTAGTCCCCCCATTGTCTTTCTTCAGAGGTTGGCTACAACCGATGGAGTAAGACAAGCAAGCCGCTCTTCAGCAGTGCTTGGCTAGGGGGAATTTCGTGTCATCTGTGACATTTATTGAGTAGAAGTCGTCAATCATTTTTGATAGCCCGCTTTATTATCTCAGCCGGGATTACCAGTAATGGGACAGTAATTACATAATAAGTAAATCTACTTTGATTAAGCAGTACATTCGTCGAAAATATTAGCACGACAAAAAACCAAAGGAAAGTCAAAATATATCTCAAAACAGTTTTGTTCAAATTGTACAATCCTCTCTATTGTAACCACATAGCTGATACTGGAGTAGGCCAACCCCAATAATGCCTAACGACAATAGCGTAGTATGTCTGGTCTCCTGCCCATTCAGCAGCAATCGCCCCTGCAATACCACCAGCAAGCGTCCAGCCAATTCCCGGGACTAGTGTTACTAACACAGCTACTGCTGCGATTCCTCCGACACAGATATACTTAACCATGTAGGATGATAGATAGAGGTCGAATCCTCCCCAGAAAAATACAACTTTCGTAACTCCCCCATTGGTTATTAACATTGGGCCTATGTCTGTTGACGTGGGAGGGTCTATCGCTTGAGTATAGCCTTGACTAGCCAGGGTAGCCATAATTTGCTGGTCAGATATAAGAAGTTCGGCTTTTTTCGTTGTTAAATCAATTGTCAAGTTGTTACTCTTAATTGCCAAATTGGACTCAGCCATTCTTTGCTTAATTAAGTCTAGCTGCTCTGGGCCAATCTTCTTAGCTACTTTCTTGGGAATATCTATTTCGAACTGATTGTCCACAACCTTAACGTACTGGTCTAGGGATTTGATTAAAGAGTCGTAGTCTTGTTGCGTATCCGTCCCTTTCGCAAAAACCGCACCACTCGATGATAATAGCAACATCATCGTCAATACAATAGCCACCAATGGTCTAAGCCTTCTAAGTTTGTTCATTTTCATGGTTCTTAACCCAACTTTCCGCAAAATAGGTCTCTAACCCTTGCTATATCTCACTTTTTTGTTTTAATTCTGTCACTACAAGCTATTTATTTCCATTTATCGAATTAACCTAGAAAATATGTCCTTTTTACCTATTAAATTTCCCCCCTATACTTGAATTTCTTGGTTTTACCCCCTTATACTGGCAATATTATCATTATCCAAAATATAGGTCAAACAATTCGACAGCGACTCCCAATCTCCCCCTCATTACTACAAAAAGGGCAAAGGTGAATCGGCAGGGTGGGTCTGGTACAACCCCCACACTGCTCAACATAATAGACACGTTCTATAGCATTGTATACGCCACATCTAATCAAGGGGTATCTTATCTAGCTGTTCCCTAAGTACTAAACCCAACTTTTTCTCGTCCTCCAAGCAGCGAAGCTGTCTGAAAACTATTAATACTTTTATAACTTTAGAGAACTTATTAATCGTACTTCAACGTTCTTACGTTGTATTAGTACGTACCCTCAACGTGGTCGTTCGTAGATTCACGTAGTACTACTAGTAGACTCCACTTGTATTAACACTGGCTGTCAAGAGTTTTGCCCCGTTTCTCCTACTTTTGAGAAATATTTTTTTCTTGCCTGTTTTGATGGTTATTAACCGTTTTTGACTGCACTTCAATATTAAAATCATGTACGCCTGCATCCACCTTCAAGAAATCCACTTTTCTGCCCAGGTTTGCAGGGCATCCAGGACGGGCAGCAGCTCTTTCCCCTTTTGCGTGAGGCTGTATTCGATGCGTACGGGCATTTCCGGATATACCTCGCGGCACACTATCCCGGCTAACTCCAATTCCTTTAAGCGGTCCGTCAATACCTTACAACTCACATTGGAGATAAGTTTGTTCAGGTCTTTAAAGCGTTTTGGCCCACTCAGTAGGACCCTGACTATAAGCCCTGTCCAGCGCTTACCGATCAATTCAAACGCAGTTTCGAACTTCGGACACAAATGAAAATCGTTCATTACCAGTCACCCTCTTGTTTAGTTTACGTAACCCATTTTATCATAAAAACATACTTGACGAAAGTAGATTACTTGATGTATCATACTTACATAAGGTAACTTAATAACAATTCACAAGCGAAAGTTACCTGCAAGGAATATTTTTTATAAAAAAGGGGAGTTGTAAGATGTTAGCTAATGTTGGTTTACTGATCATTCGTCTGGTATTCGGGTTGTCTTTTGCGCGGCATGGTACGGAGAAATTGTTTGGGTGGTTCGGTGGATACGGTGTTAAGGGGACTGGAGGCTACTTTGAATCAATCGGGTTAAAACCGGGAGTACCGGCTGCGGTCTTGGCAGGGTTAGGTGAATTACTTGGTGGACTTTTATTTGCCTCCGGTCTGTTCATGCCTGTGGCGGCAGTACTCATGGTGGGTACTATGATAGTTGCAACCGTTACTGTAACCGGGAAAAATGGTTTTGCAATTACTGCAGGAGGATACGAATATAACCTGGCCATTGTCGCCGCTGTGATTGGGGTTCTATTGCTTGGCCCCGGTTCATATATCCTGTAACCTCTCTGAAGAGGCGAATACGCAGGAGGAAATCCGGCAAGCTTTGGAAGATTATCAAACAGGCCGACTTGGATAAAAATCAGCTGGGACATCTGTCCCAGCTGATTTTTATTTGTCGTTTCAGCTCCCTGCTTTATACTCCCGAGCTCTGCTTATATAAGCAATACCGGCTCTACTGAAGCGCTCTTTTTCCTGTGGTGTTACCTGCCTGACCACCCTGCCCGGTGTTCCCATGACCAGAGAGCCCGGGGGGATCTCCTTACCTTCAGGTATCAAAGCACCGGCGGCCACTACCGCTCCCTCCCCAATCACTGCTCCGCTTAACACGATAGCCCCCATGCCGATAAAGGCTTTGTCCTCAACCGTACAGGCGTGGAGAATAGCGTTATGGCCGACTGTAACATTTGAACCAATCTTCACCGGAATAAATTTGGGATTCTGCGCACCGTGCAGAGTACAGCCATCCTGAATATTGGTGTTCGAGCCAATATAAATCGGGGTTACATCCCCCCGCACTACGCTGTTAAACCAGATGCTGCTCCCTTCCCCTATCTCCACATCCCCGATCAGGAAAGCCCCCGGGGCTACGAACACATCCGGAGCCAGTTTGGGCTTCGAACCCCGATAGCTGATTAATGAGTCCTGCATGAATCTTACCCTCCACCTACGAGTTTTGACCGCCTCGTCGCACCAGCCAGGGCATGCCCTCACTCCAATATTGTCCAATACATTATAGCACGAGTCGCAATAACCTTCACTCCATTCTTCGCCTGAGTCAAGGGGACGGTTCTCCCAACCCGAGGGGACGGTTCTCCTGACTCACTTTTTTGGACAACCTATATTATAGCATGAATCGGAATCGGCAAAAGTAGCAATCGCAACAAAAGAACCGCTGCTCGCCAGCGGTTCAATTACTCCTTTTGCCCCTATATCTCCACTTGTTTTACTGAATGTCGTGGGTCACAAATACAATTGTCTTTTGGGTTTGAGCCCTGTTTTTTTGCCACCTTGTCCCCGGTCTTGGAGTCGAGGTGACGGTTCTTCCGACTCATTTTGGGCCAAACTAATCTAGGAGAACCGTCCCTTGTCCTCCTGCCTAATTTCCCCAAAAGGCTTGACTGCTTGACCGTTTTTACGTAAAATAATCTCAAGATGAATATTCCTAAAGGGGAGTAGCTGTACAGCAAAGTCGTCAGTACGGGATTGAAGAATCCCCGGCTTTGTTGGCAACGTTTAGTTGTTTGCAAGACCTTTACCGTTTTACGGTAAAGGTCTTTTTTATACCCGACAAAAAATATAAAGAACGGAGTTAAAACTAATGGACTTTTTCTCAGCAGAATTTTTTTCATCCTTTCTTTCTATCGTCCTCATTGACCTGGTGCTTGGAGGGGATAACGCAATCGTCATCGGCCTCGCTGCCAGGAACTTACCGGAGAAACAACAAAAACAGGCGATTCTTTGGGGTTCTATTGGCGCCATAACTATTCGAGTCCTGTCAACAGCCATCGTGGTCTGGCTGTTAAAGATTCCCGGACTCTTGTTTGCCGGGGGCTTGGTCTTGGTCTGGATGGCCTACAAGCTATTAGTTGGAGAAAAGGACTATTCCCAAACAAAAACAGGGAATAATCTGATGGCCGCCATCGGTACGATTATCGTCGCGGATGCGGCCATGGGAATTGATAACGTTTTAGCTGTAGCAGGTGCTTCCCATGGCAGCTTGTTCATGGTCGCCCTCGGTCTGCTAATTAGCATGCCAATTGTGATGTGGGGAAGCGCCCTGGTGGTGAAGATCATAGAACGTTTCCCCTTCATAATTTACCTTGCCTCAGGGGTGATTGCCTACACCGCTGCCACAATGATGCTGGATGAACCCTTCTTACAGCGTTACTTTGAGCACAATCCCGTTTTAGAATGGTCCTTGGTTTTAACAGTAGTTATGGGGGTGATAGTTACTTCAAAGCTGCGCAAACACAGACTGCAATAGCGCATCTGTTTCGGTCAATGCAGACCGGGCTGAAC
>Ga0255338_1004976_pt1 | contig 12856 bp, 17 predicted proteins | sample MeOH1_35cm_T4_19_FD_203715 | JGI IMG/M metagenome (GOLD analysis project Ga0255338, IMG submission 203715) | Sandy soil microbial communities from University of British Columbia, Vancouver, Canada - MeOH1_35cm_T4_195 | ecosystem: Engineered > Artificial ecosystem > Sand microcosm > Unclassified ...
ATAACTTCGCCCGACGGCTGAAAACCCTGAAAGGCCTCACCCCTTACGAATACATCTGCAAAATCCGGACAAAAGAACCAGAACAATTTAACGTTGATCCCTTCCAGCACACCGTGGGACTAAACAGCTAGTCTAGAGCCAATATTAATTTCATATTAACCACCTATATGATGATCAAACTGCGCCTTACCAGCAGGTTGTTCTCGTAACCACAGAAATGCCAGCAACTAATCGATAGTTGGCGGTGCCGAATGAGCAAGCGTGGCAATGACTTCTTCATCGGTGACCTGTGGGAAGCTCATATAAAATTGTCCCACTGCATAGAAATTTTCCGGAGAGGACAGGCACACGATGCGATTAGCTTTGTCCTGTAATTTCCTGAGCGTATCCGGTGGCGCCACGGGGATCGCGCAGATCAATTCGGCGGGTTTTTGATTCCGAATGGCATGCAATGCCGCAATCATCATGGTTTAGCCGGCAGCCAGGCCGTCTCGTTAACAATGATGACAACACGCCCGGCAGGATCCACTGTCGCCATGGGTACGGCACCTCGTGGAACAGCCAGTACCAGCGGGTGTTTGCCGGCGTAATCGGACAATGCCTCGGCAAGCTGTCTGGCGGCCGCAATACGGTTTTCGAAGATCATAAGTTTCTCCCGATAAAGTAGTGCTTCACAGCTACCGCATTGTCGGACGAATGAGAAGCTGTAATTCGCTGAGTGAGCGGGTATTCAGCACGTTGCGCTTTTCCAGCCAGCCGCGTCGCGTGTCACCCGGTACAGCTGCTCGATCATTTGGACATTAGGATCGTGATACAGTGTATTGGCTCGTTTTAGACCAAGTCCCCGGATTTTCAAAAGTTCGATAATAGCGGGAGCTCGGTATGCAAACGATCCAGAACAATCGGGATATTTCCTGTGAAAGCTCACCAACAACACGCGCAGCGTTACGATAGGCGTGTATACGAAATGGATTGGCTCCCTCAATTTCCGAAAAATCCGTAATTTCCCCGAAGATAACTGCAATATCATCCTTATTTTCAGCATTTAAATCCTTCTTTCACTGTATTGTATATTTATACTATCAAGGATCGATCTACGACAATGATTTTCCAGATTAATACATTTACATTTCAGTTTACAAAACTACTACAATGAAATTGCGTTTCACTTTTAAAATGGCTAAAACATGAGTTCATCATATTTTGCGCACGATGCTGATATTGGAATCATTGGTCGCGGACTGACAATTGAACAGTCGTTTGAAGCGGCAGCACTTGCGGTATTTGCGATTATTACCAACTTTGAAGCAGTGCAACCCGCTACTGCAGTAGCGATTGAATTTGCAGAGTCCGATACTGAACTGGCATTGGTAATCTGGCTTAATCTTATACCCGGTAAATCACGAGAGCTCAGCATGGTATTCAGCCATTTCTATATCCAGCGCCAGGGTAATCAGTGGCATGGAAAAGTGCTCGGCGAAAAATGGCATGATGGATTGGAACACGGCGTTGAAGTCAAAGGTGCAACCTGACCCATGCTTGCGGTAAATTCTACGCCCGAAAGTGTGCATTAAAGGATAGTTTTCTACAGGGAGCATTTATGACTCAATCCACCAGGAGAAAATAGCTATGGAACTCATGTTGCAAATCACCACACGGGATATTCCCCACTCTGAAGCACTTGAAAACCACATCCGGGAAAAAGCAGAAAAGCTCGGAAAGTTTTATCCGCATATCTTGCATTGCCGGATAGTTGTTGAGCTTCCACACAAACACAAACACCAGGGGCGCATCTTCGACGTGCATCTTGACATGACCGTTCCGGGCGCAGAATTGGTGGTAAATCGGGTAGCCAATGAAGATGTCTACGTTGCTGTACGCGATGCCTTCGATGCTGCCAAACGACAGCTTGAAGACTATGCACGTCGCCAGCGTGGCGATACCAAGATACACACACCCGTTTTGCATGGCAAAGTAACACGCCTGTTTAACGACGAGGGCTATGGATTCATCGAGACATTTGACGGACGTGAATTGTACTTCCACCGTGAAAACCTGGCTGGCCATGATTTTGATCAATTGATCGTGGGCGAAGAAGTGCAATTTCTTGAAGACATCAGCAGCGAAGGTTATCAAGCAAAACGTGTGAGTACAGGCAAGCATCACATTCCGGGCAGTAAAACCGAGTAAATCTTGTAATGTACTGACACTTATGAGCATCCAACTTACAGCAGGCGATGCACTGATTGTTGTGGATGTACAGAACGACTTTCTTTCCGGCGGCAACCTCTCCGTTGCCGGAGGAAATGCCATCATACCGGTACTGAATCGCTATATCGCCCGTTTTCAGGCGCACCAGTTACCCATATTTGCAACCCGTGACTGGCATCCGCCAAATCATTGTTCTTTCCAAACACAAGGTGGCTCATGGCCGCCGCACTGTATTGCCGGATCAGAAGGCGCGGCATTCCATGGTGATCTTGCATTGCCCGTCGATGCTCACATCATTTCCAAAGCCACATCACAAGAAGCAGATGCCTATTCCGGCTTTACCGATACCCAGCTCAATAATTTATTGCAATCATTCCACATCCACAGAGTCTTTATTGGTGGAATCGCCACGGAATACTGCGTGCACAATACCGTAAACGATGCACTGCAATTCGGTTACACCACTTTTGTACTGGAAGATGCAATCCGGGCAATCAATCAGAAACCGGATGATGACCAGCACGCATTTGAAGATATGATTCACCGGGGTGCTAGACCCATCCATTATGAGGAGCTTGCTTTATGAATCCGCTGTCCAGCCCTTTATTGGCCGACCTGTATCAATTCACCATGCTGCAAACTTATCTTGAACAGGATATGCAGGAAACTGCCGTATTTGAACTGTTCGTGCGCAAACTGCCGCCTGGACGAAATTTCATGGTGGCAGCCGGATTGGAGCAAGTAATAGATTTCCTTGAGAATCTCAAATTCTCGCCAGAAGAACTGGATTGGCTCGCAACAAGATTCCCATCGCATGTAATCACTTATCTGGAAAAGTTTCATTTTGACGGGGATGTCCATGCGATGCCGGAAGGCACAATTTTTTTCCCCAACCAACCGATATTAAGGATCACCGTCAAATTACCGCAGGCTCAATTAGTTGAATCACGTATTATCAATCTGATGCATTTCGAAACACTGATTGCTTCTAAAGCTGCCCGTTCGGTGTTGGTAGCACCAGACAAACTGTTGGTTGATTTCGGTATGCGCCGTGCGCATGGCGCAGAAGCAGGATTGCTTGCAGCAAGGGCCAGTTATCTGGCAGGGTTCTCCGGCACTGCGACCGTGCTGGCAGGAACACTTTACGATATTCCGCTGTTCGGTACGATGGCACATTCCTTCATCCAGGCACATAGCGATGAAAGTGCCGCTTTTGAACATTTTGCACGTTCCCATCCGGATAATACGATTTTACTCATTGATACCTACGATACAGAGGCTGCGGCAAACAAGGTTGTTACACTGGCCAACAAGCTGAAGGCTGACAAAACCAATATCCAAGGCGTTCGATTGGATAGCGGTGATTTAGCCGAACATGCCCGGAATGTACGCCAGATACTCAATGCAGGTGGCTTGAAAGATGCAATAATCTTTGCCAGCGGCAATCTGGATGAATACAAACTGCACGCATTGCTATCGGCTAATGCGCCCATTGACGGTTTTGGTATTGGTACGGCATTGGATATCTCCAGTGATGCGCCTGCATTGGATTGTGCCTATAAGCTGCAGGAATATGCGGGCAAACCACGTCGCAAACACTCAGAAGGCAAGGCGACATGGCCAGGAAGAAAACAGGTCTATCGTAATTATGGTATTGATGGTTATATGACAGGAGATATCGTGGCATTGGAAGAAAGTGATCCTCAGGAAGGTGAACCCCTCATTCAACCCTTTATGCGATGTGGCAAACGTCTTCGTTCCAATCCTTCCCTGCATGAAATACGCAATCAAACTACAGCAAACTACAGGCGTATGCCTGCTTCAATGATTGCTCTCAAACCAGCTCCCACTTATCCAGTAACGATTTCTACTGCATTAAGAGCAATGTCCAATCAGCTAGATATGGACCGTCTCTCGCGTGATCGGAAAACTGCAAAGTAATAAGTGGATCACGTTGTTGTGATGTACAGCGGATCTATCGTAACAACCACCAGCGCGGCTATTCTGTAGTGCAAAGCACCACAAGGATATATGACTGATGAGCTATTTGCACCAATCACTGTTCCAAGATTTCTAAGCATTCTGCCTAGATGGAAATAAGCTATGTGCTTATTCACTTATCAAACCAGAAACCTCAATATAGAAAATGTAATTATGCATAAGCCTGATGAGGTTTATGCATAATGAACATGTTTTCAATTATTAAACAAATTGAGACTCTGATGAATGAATCTATAGTCAGTAATTTTTAGTCTAAAGGAGAAGTACCATGGTAAATATAGTGAGGCGTTCCCCAGCAGTTGGTGATGTAGCTCGTTTCGATCCATTTGCCAATATAGATGATTGGTTCAAAGGTTTTGGAATGCGCCCGTTCTTCAGTGAACTAGAAACTTCTTCTTTGATTAAAATCGATTTAACAGAAAATGACAAAGCTTATACCATCCATGCCGAAATGCCTGGCATAAATAAAGAAGATATCAAGGTACAAGTGGATGGTAATCGGGTTTCCATCAGTGCTGAAACAAAAAAAGAAAAAGAAGGTGAAAGAATTATTTGTCGTGAATGTTATCAAGGTTCCAGCTATCGAAGCTTTGCACTAGACAGTGATGTCGATGAAACAAAAGCTGAAGCAAAATATGAGAATGGCATGCTTGAACTGACGCTTCCTAAATTAAACGGACGAGCCGCCAAACAAATCACGATTAAGTAAAAATTACTTTCAGAAGTAGAAAATCTTCCTTTTAGAGAATTCTCTACTTCAACAATCAAGCCGATGCAGTAAAGCAATAACTGCTGACTTCAAATCGCCGCAAGAATTATAGGGCAGGAGGCTAAAATGCTTGACTCTTTAAAACTGGCAGGAAAAAGTATTAGCCAAGAATTGGGTCGTACATGGGAAAATCTAAGATCAGGCTGGAACGAGCTACTGACTCGCAGCAGTAATGCACTTATCCATTTTACCCATAAAAAAGATGACGATTTAAGCGAAACAAGCAGCTTTATTTCTGCTTTTCCTAGCTGGAGTCTATTGGCTGGAGAAATCGAAGAAACGGACAAAGATATTTTAGTGCGAATAGAAGTGCCTGGCATGGAAAAGGAAGATTTTCATCTGACCGTTGATGGTAATTTTCTTTACTTAAGTGGAGAAAAGCATGTTAAACGTGAATCCATTGAAAGCACTTTTCATATTATGGAACGCGCCTATGGTGTTTTTCAGCGTACTATTCCATTACCTCGCAATGTCGATGCAGATAAAGCTGAAGCCAGTTACAAAAATGGCGTGCTTATGATTCGCCTGCCAAAAGCTACGGGTGGGTCAATCAGAACAATCTCATTACCCTGAATAATCAATCAAGTAACGACGTGATTGATTATTCTTGGAGCGGGAGGATCTACTGCCTTTATAAGGTATCTGACAGATTATCAGGGAGTGCCCGGCAGTTATGCTCTGAGGTAAATCAAGATTGAGGGATAATCTGGCTCGTAGTTCTTACTATGAAGCATCTGTAACACGACCATCAGTCTCTCCACCGCTGATGGACAGCATCACGGCAGATATATGCGTGATCGGTGGTGGCTACGCTGGCTTGTCGGCTGCCCTGGAACTGTCAGAACGTGGGTATTCAGTTGTACTGCTGGAGGCACGGCACATCGGCTGGGGAGCATCCGGCAGAAATGGCGGTCAGGCGTTAGTCGGTTTTGGTTTCGCCGGCCAGGAAGCAATCGAGGTGCAAATGTCCGCCCGGGATGCGCGCCGTGCCTGGGATATCTCGGTTGAAGCTCTGCAATTGCTGCGCATGCGTATCGACAAGTATGCCATTGAATGCGAGTACACAGCTGGTCACCTGACCCTGGCTGTCAGCGCCAGAAAAGCACAAGCACTGGAGGCATGGGTCAAGCACCTGGCACGTACCTACAGCTATCCGCTGCAATCCATTGATACCACCGAGATGGGTAACTGGATTGCCAGCAAACGTTTCCATTCAGCTGCCTTTGATCCGCAATCGGGTCACCTCCACCCTTTGAAATATTGCCTTGGCCTGGCAGCTGCGGCGCGCATTGCTACTGTGCAAGTCTTTGAAAATTCAGCAGCCATCGATATCCAGCGTGGCGACAGACCACTTGTCAAGACAGCGCAAGGCAAGGTTTCCTGCCGTATTGTGGTACTGGCTGGCAATGTCTATCTTGGTGAATATGGCAAACGTATTGCGCCCGAGCTCGCATCGCGCATTATGCCAGTCGGTACCTACATCATCGCCACTGAGTCAATGGACAAAGAGCGCGCGGATGCACTGATTTGTCAGCGCGCGGCAGCATTCGATACCAATCTGGTACTCGATTATTTCCGTGTAACGACTGATAATCGACTGCTGTTTGGTGGCGGTGAAAGATACAGCACTGTAACACCACTTAATTTGGTGGGATGGATGCGGCAGCGTATGCTGGCGGTTTTCCCACAAATAGCGGATTTGCGGGTGCCGTATGCATGGGGAGGCTTTGTCGATATCACCATGAATCAGGCACCAGATTTTGGGCGGCTGGGTAGCAACATCTATTACCTGCAGGGCTTTTCCGGTCATGGCTTGGTGCTGGCAGGCATGGCAGGTAAACTGGTGGCCGAAACCATTGCTGGAGAGGCGGAGCGCTTTGATCTTCTGTCTCGCATCAAGCATCGCTCCTTTCCCGGAGGTACGCTGCTTCGCACTCCGGCACTGATGTTGGGGATGCTCTATTACCGGTTACGGGATCTGTTTTGAGAGGCATCAAATGAAACCAGAAATCAAACATGCGCATTTTCCCGGAAATCTGGTGATGGTGGGTTTTGGCAGTATCGGGCAGGCCGTACTGCCGCTGCTATTTCGGCACCTTGAGATTCTCTCGCAACAAATTAGAATTATTGCCGCAGATCAGGGTGGCGCAGCCATCGCATGCGAATTTGGTGTTGCCTTCATGCAGCACACGCTGACCAGGCAAAACTATATTTCGGTGCTTGAATCCTTTTTGAGCAAGGGTGATTTCCTGCTCAATCTGTCGGTCGATATTTCCAGCTTGGCGCTGATCGAGCTATGCCACCAGCATGATGCACTCTATCTGGATACCTGTATCGAACCATGGCTAGGCAGTTATATCGACAGTTCGAAACCGGCATCGCACCGCACTAATTATGCGCTACGCGAGGAAGTTCTAGCTTACGGACGTGCCAATAGGCCTGGCCCGACCGCGATCGTGACGCAAGGCGCCAACCCTGGTCTGGCTTCAATCTTTGTTAAGCAGGCGCTGCTCAACATTGCCGCGGATAGCAATGTTGCAGTGAAAAACCCGAAATGCCATGAGGATTGGGCCAGTCTGGCCCGTCACCTCGGCATCAGGACGATCCATATCGCCGAACGTGATACCCAGATTACGGCCCGACGCAAGCAACGCAACGAGTTCGTCAATACGTGGTCTGTGAATGCCTTTATCTCCGAAGGGCTTCAGCCTTCGGAGATAGGCTGGGGAACTCATGAGCGTCATTGGCCAGCAGACGGCGCCCATCACGAATCCGGCTGTGATGCCGCCATTTACCTCAACCGCCCCCCGGTGCATCCATCCGCGTGCGCAGCTGGACGCCCCTCGAAGGCCCATACCATGGTTTCCTGATCACGCATGGCGAATCCATCTCCATCGCCGATCATCTTACGTTCAGAGAAAACGGTGCAGCAGTCTACCGACCAACTGTCAATTATGCCTACCACCCTTGCGATGATGCCATCCTCTCCATACACGAAATGGCAGGCAAGCACTGGCAGCCACAACTCAATAAACGAATCATTCGCGATGAGATCATTGCGGGCATGGATGAGTTGGGGGTTTTGTTGATGGGAAGTGCCAAGGGTGTCTACTGGTATGGTTCACGCCTCTCCATTGAGCAGGTGCGACGACTGGCGCCCTATAACAACGCCACCAGTATGCAGGTGGCTGTCGGGGTGCTGGCTGGCATGGTGTGGGCGCTACGCAATCCTGAATCCGGTGTAGTAGAACCCGACGATCTCGATCATACGCTCATGCTTGAAATTGCCAAACCATACCTCGGTGAGGTTATAGGGGTTTATGGAGACTGGACTCCACTGCGTGACAGAAGCCGACTCTTCGGTGAGGAACTGGACAGGGATGATCCTTGGCAGTTCACGAATATGCGTGTTACGTAAGCCAGATAAAACTCTTTTTTAGGATTAATCTTGCACAGCGCGCTTTACCCAGCCATAACTATCGCAGATCAGATACTTTATAGATGCTTTAAAAACCAGTTGACTGCACTCTGTGCAGCTTGCTCCAATGTCCCCGGCTCTTCAAACAAATGGGTTGCTCCGGGAATAAGCGTTAATTTCTTCTCGCATGGTAACACTGCATAAGCCTGTTCATTCAGTTCGATCACACCATAATCCGCACTGCCGATGATCAGCAATGTTGGTGCTGTCACCTGTCTTAAAGCGGCTTCTCCCGCCAGATCAGGCCGACCACCGCGTGACACCACCGCAGATACTTTATTTCGCATGACTGCTGCTGCCTGCAATGCAGCGGCGGCGCCGGTGCTGGCGCCGAAATAACCGATATGCAGAGCCCGCACTTCCGGTTTAAGCAGCAGGCATTCAGTAACCGCCAGCAGCCGACGCGTCAGCAACTGAATGTCGAAACGCGTTGCATATTCAAGTTCTTCGATGGGCGTTAGCAGATCAAACAATAATGTGGCTATACCATGCTGCTGCAATACCTTGGCGACAAAGGTATTGCGTGGACTGAAGCGACTACTGCCGCTGCCATGGGCGAATAGTACGATACCGGTCGCGGCAGGCGGTACCACCAGTTCGCTACCGAGACTTACTGAATCAACCGGAATAGTCAATGTACTCATAGGGTAGCTCCTATCATAATGGGAATACGTCGTCGGCCAAATTGCCCTATAAATTCCTCAAAACGCCCAGCAATACTGGTATTACATTTGACGCACTGACCCGCTGGAGTCAATCGATAATGTCTGATTTCATACCAGTCACGTACAATCAATGCAGTCCCGCATGCCGGGCAATAAGTTGTATCACCCTCAAGATTATGCACATTCCCAGTATAGACATACTGCAGGCCTGCATCCAACGCAATGTTCCGCGCTCTGATCAATGTCTCAGCCGGCGTGGCTGAAATGTCATTCATTTTGTAATCAGGATGAAAAGCGCTGAAGTGCAACGGTACATCAACACCCAGTTCCTTCACGATCCAGGCACTCATTGCACTGATTTCCTGATCTGAATCATTTAAACCGGGAATTAACAAAGTGGTCAACTCAAACCACACGTCGGTTTCATGTTTAAGATATTTTAATGTTTCCAGCACTGGTTGCAGATGTGCTCCCGTTTGTCTGACGTAGAACTCATCGGTAAATGCCTTGAGATCAACATTCGCAGCATCCATTCTGGCAAAAAAATCCTTGCGGGGTTGCGCGTGAATATAACCTGCTGTCACTGCCACCGTTTTGATATTCCTTGCATGACAGGCATCCGCCACATCCATGGCATATTCGGCAAAGATCACCGGATCGTTGTAGGTAAAGGCAACGCTCTTGCAACCCTGTTCTTCCGCACACCGGGCGATCGCTTCTGGACTGGCCTGGTCAGCCAGTTTGTCGAAACTACGTGATTTTGAAATATCCCAATTCTGGCAAAACTTGCAGGCAAGATTACAACCCGCTGTGCCAAATGACAGAACGCTGCTGCCGGGATAAAAATGATTCAATGGTTTCTTCTCGATCGGATCAACACAGAAACCGGAAGAACGCCCATAGGTCGTCAACACCATGGCATCGCCAACACGCCCCCGGACAAAACAGGCGCCCCGTTGACCCTCGTGCAGCTTGCAATCACGCGGACATAGATCACACTGGATTCGACCATCCTCCAGTTGATGCCAATATTTGGCGGGATGCCGTTCGACCGCACTGATCAGCTCATCCATTTATATACTCCTTTTTCCCGGAGAAATCAGTTTCACGCCATTTGCTTACGGTATAGCGCGATAATTTGATATCGTCCGCCCAGAATTCATCCGATAACCCGGCTTTTGATTTTAATTTGGCAAGAAATTGTTGAGGCCGCACCAGACTTTCCCATACCTGGGGTAAAAAAGTGCTGCGATAATGGCCATATTCAAATACAACCCCGTCAATTCCCGGACTGAGCTGCGCCAACACATCTGCCTCGCTGGCAAATTCGAGTGGCTGTAATTCAGACAGCAATGACACTTCCAGGTCAACAGTATCCAGTTCATCGGACGTTAAGGGCGTGAAACGTCTATCGCGCAACGCAGCTGAAATCGCATTGCTGCTGACATCTTCAATCAGCGGGTCACACGCCTGCAAAGAACCGATACATCCACGCAGATCTCCGCGTTGGGTTAATGTGACAAAGGTCGCACCCGGTTGCCTCAACCACGGCAAGTTTTCATCAACAGCCGACACCACCGGACAGGCCACGTGCAGCGCACGGGAAATAGAAGTCCGCGCAATTTGTAATAGTATTCTTCCCTGCTCTTCTTCAAATAACATGATCCTGTCTCCTGTTAACTGAAAGCAATCGCAGCATAGCCAACCACCTGATCATGGGTTCCCGCTGTGTCGCCGGAGTTTCTCAGATCAAGCAAATGCGGTGTCAGATGATGATGCTGCGCTGCAATAATCAGTCCACTGATCGGCGTACCGCCACAGGCCCGATCATGATCAATGGGCTGCTGTAATTGCAATATGGATTGCACGGTTTCACCATCCACACGCTGCGCGGTGGCGTATGGCAGATAGTGTGACAGATCGGAGCTGATAACAATTAACGTCTCTTCCCCGCCCCACAGATAATCCAATACTTCAGCGACCGCTTCAGCAGATGCCATGCCTACCGCCAATGGCAACAAGGTAAATTCACCCAGCACGCTCTGTAAAAAGGGTAACTGCACCTCCAGTGAGTGTTCCCATGTATGCGCTTCTTCATTGATGGTCACTTGTGGCAAATGCGCAATAGCACGCGCTGCTTCAGTATCCAGCTTCACACTCCCCAGCGGGGTTTCAAAAATATCTACGCCGGGTAATGCTAATCCATAAACGGCCACCCGATGCGTTGGCCCAAGCAACACCACCCGTTTTATCATTGATGCGATTGAATGCAAACTGGCATAAGCCGTTGCCGCAATGGCACCGGAGTACTGGTACCCCGCATGCGGCACGATCAATGCCTTGGGCTTGATGTCATGCGGATTTACTCCGGCAAGCAAGTGCTGCACCTGCTGCGTCAGTTGATGCGCATTGGCAGGATAAAATAAACCGGCTACCGCAGGAATACGAATGTTCACCATAATATTTTTTCATCCAGTTATCATACTGTTATTGATATATGGCTATTTGACACAGATTCAAGCAAGAAATTGCAGCTAACTACTCCGTCACTATAAATTATCGCAATTTTCAAATCTTACAATGACGCAAATGCAGTCCGTAACGAACCAATGCTGCTTCAAAATCGGGAAAGCTATCTATAGTCATACCCTGCTTGTACCATAGTTGCTGAAGAGTAATAAGGGACCGTTTATTGTTGTCGTTAATTCCTTCTGGAAGAAATCCCAATGCCTGTGCCGCATTGAAAGCTAATAGCGAAAGCGGTGGCGCTGCTTTACTCCATCGACCACGCAATTCACGTAAGAAAATTTGCGTCGTAACTTTACCGATCCCCTTGCCCAGGCTCATAATTCTCCGTTCCAGATCACTGGAATCCAAAGCAACCGCATGCAGACGATTAAGGTCTCCTGCATAGTGGTCAAGTAAAGCGTGGCTCACAGTCTGCAATTTGGTTGCTGTTTTGTAATCATAGCGCACGTACCCCCCCTGATCGAGCAGGGCAACTAATCTATCCCAATCAGTATTGGTCATACATTCCGGTGTCAAAACATCGTTACGTCTAAATACCTGCCAGGTACGATTGGCAATATTCTCCGAAATACGTGCACCATAAAGCATGGCAGCCAGAAACCACTTGTAGACTTCTGTTGTTTCCAAGCCTCCCAGATGAATGCCCAATTCAGCTGCATAAGACCCCCCTAACTCAGATACCAGAGCAGGTGCATCAAGCGGCTTAGTTCCCTGAGTAAATAACGAATTTAGTATTCTTATACCTGTTAAGTCACTCATCTATTACATAAATATTAAGAGAGAGAAGAGAACAAGCTTAATCTATTTTTTTAATTTAGATGATAGGATGTAGCTAAATATTAGCTCTGCATTACAAATGCAGACCATACGCTAAAAGATTTGCGGGTATTGAAGCATAGAGCAACCTAAGGAACACACCTTAACCATAGTGGTATTAATTTGGCGTGCCATGCAAGAGTGTTGACTCTCAAAATAGTTGTCAGTTAAATTACCTCCGGCAGAGCCGGAGGCTTATTGCTGGAGCCCCTCAAAGGGGCTGCTTGCGAGCCGCTGAAGCGGCACCTAAATACCCAGCTTCAACTGATCATAACGTTCATCTTCCTTGTCCTGATCTCAAATATACGTTCTGACCATCTCCTCGTCCAACCCAACCGTTGATACGAAATATCCACGAGCCCAAAAACTTTCTCCCGTGAAATTCCT
>Ga0255338_1004977_pt1 | contig 12856 bp, 12 predicted proteins | sample MeOH1_35cm_T4_19_FD_203715 | JGI IMG/M metagenome (GOLD analysis project Ga0255338, IMG submission 203715) | Sandy soil microbial communities from University of British Columbia, Vancouver, Canada - MeOH1_35cm_T4_195 | ecosystem: Engineered > Artificial ecosystem > Sand microcosm > Unclassified ...
CCTCGCGGAACTGGTTGACCTTGATCGGGTACACGCCGAAGAAGCGGCCGCCGTAGCCGTGCTCCTTGATCGCGTCGGCGAAGGCCTCGTTGATGACGGCGACGCGGCGGCGGAGGATGTCCTGGAAGCGGATCAGGACGGGCATCTTGATGTTGCGCGAGGCGACGTCGTTGACGACGTCGAGGATGTCGATCGCCCCCTCGGGATCCTTCTTGGGCTGGAGCGTGACGTTGCCCTTGGCGTTGATGCCGAAATAGTTGAGGCCCCAACCTTCGAGGTTGTACAGCGATTCGGCGGCTTCGATCGTCCAGGTCTTCGGCGGGGGCATCGTCAGATTATATCAATACCGCGCCAAACTTGGTGTCAGGCATGTCGTTCTTTGCATAAGTCATGAGTTATGCAACAACGACAAGCCTGACACCATCTTAGTTTGGGGAGAAGTGGCCAGGGTAATTCTCACCGACGCAGGGCGCCTTGAGGCAGGGCTTGATCAGGGCGCGGAAGCCCCACTCGTCCTTTTCCTTGTACGCTTCGTGGTAGGCGTCGAGAGCCTCTCCGCGGCGGCCGAGGGCGTCGAGCAGCTGTCCGGCGCGCACGCGGCTCCACACCATCCACTTCGTGCGCACGGCGCGCGCCTCGGCGCCGGCGACGAACTCGGCCAGCGCCGCGTCCTTCTCGCCCGAGGCCCACAGCAAGGTGCCGAGCAGGGCGTGGCTGCCGGCCAGGTTCATCGCGGGGTAACGACCGGACTTCACGCGCGCCTGGTACTCGCGCGCCTCCCGTACGGCCTCGGGCAGCTCCTTGGCCTCGTACAGCGCCGAGATGTAGGCGGTGTCGAGCATCGCGCTTCCGGGGTACTGCGCGTGGACCTCGCGCATCAGGCGCAGGCCCTCCGAGGGGTTGTACGCGCCGAACGGGTCCTCGAGATAGATCTCGACGAGGATCATCTGCGCGGTGACCTTCGCGTAGCGGCCCTTCTCGGCCGCGAGCTTGATCTGCCTGAGGCCCCGCTCACGGTCGCCGCCGAGCACGATCTTCGCCAGCCAGCCCGCGAACTTGGGGATCGTCGCGACGTAGTAGTCGAACATGCCCAGGCCGAGGACCGCGTCGTAGAGCTCGGGCTCGAGCTTCACGGCGCGGCGCACGAACTTCATCGACGCGCGGCCGTGGCCGAAGGCCTGCAGCCAGCGGCGCTGCACGATGGCCAGGCGGCCGAACATGCCGTGGGACGCCCCGAGTATGAACAGGGCGTCGGGGTCGTTCGGATGCGCCTTGAGGTACGCCTCCGCCGTCTTGATGCTCTCGAGGGCCTTGGCCTCGAAGGACTTCAGCAGGGCCGGGTCGCCCTGCTTCTCGCCGTAGATGAAGGTGATGAGGTCGATGGCCGCGCGGCCGAAATAGGCGTGGGGGTAGGCCGGGTCGAGGGCGATCGCCTGGGCCATGTCCGCCTCGGCCTGGGCGAAGCGCATCATGTAGATGTCGTCCACGCCGGCCATCAGGAGCTTGTCCATCTCCGGGGTGACCGAGGTCTTGCGGGCGGCGGCGGGAGCCGCCAGTAACAGCAGAATCAGCAATTGTCGCACGGGCGGCGGATATTCTATCATTGGCTCAGCTCTTTATGAAGGCCATCCTGGCCCGCGACGGCCACGCCGCACTCACCGAAGTCCCCGTCCCCGCCATCGGGGACGGAGAATTCCTCCTGGCCGTCGAAGTCTGCGGCCTGTGCGGCACCGACGTGATGAAGCTCGACACGAAGGCCATGGGCGCGATCCTGGGCCACGAGCTGTGCGGCGTCGTCGAAAATGCCGGCTCCGGCTCCCCCTTCCTCCCCGGCGAACGCGTCGTCGTCTCCCACCATGTCCCCTGCCTGACCTGCCATTACTGCCGCAAGGGCCAGGAAAGCATGTGCCGCCAGTTCAAGTCGACGAACATCGATCCCGGCGGCTTCGCCGAGTTCGTCCGAATCCCCGCCCTCCACGCCAAGCACGCCGCGTTCAAGGTGCCGGAAGGCCTGGGCGCGATCTCCGCGTCGCAGACGGAGCCGCTGGCCTGCGTGCTGAGGAACGTCAAGAGGATCGGGACGCAGAAGGGCGACGTCATCGGGATCATCGGCCTGGGCGCCATCGGTCAGATGACGGGGCAGCTGCTGAAGATATTCGGGGCGACCGCGGTCGGGCTCGACCTCGACGCCGATCGCGTGAAGAAGTTCTCCCGGTGGGGGAAGGCGACATGCCTTGCCGAGGAGTTCGCCCAGCTCGGAAAGGACCTCAGCGACGGCCGCGGCTTCGACGCGATCATCTTCTCCGCCGGGACGCCCGCCCTCGTCGCGCGCTGCGTCGCCTGGCTGCGGGACGGCGGCATCCTGAACGTCTTCGCGTCCTTCCATCCCGATCCATTCATGAAATTAGACCTCAATCAGGTCTATCACCGGGAATTATCCGTTCTTTCTTCGTATTCCCCTTCCCTTTCCGATCTGAAAGAGTCGTTCGACCTCATCGCGAGCGGCCGCTTTAATCCGTTGCTCCTGGGTCCGATGTCCTTTCCGTTCTCGTCCTTCAACGACGCCGTCAAGGCCGTGAAATCGCGGCAGACCCTCAAGTCCATCCTGGTGCCCAAGTGAAGGCCGTCATCTACCACGGCCCCCGCGACATCCGCCTCGAGGAAGTCCCCATGCCCGCCCCCGGCCCGGGCGAGGTCGTCGTGAAGCTCGGCGCGGCGCTGACCTGCGGCACCGACTTCAAGGCCTACCGACAGGGCCACCGCGTCCTGCTCGGCGACTATCCCTCGCGCTTCGGCCATGAGCTGGCCGGGACGGTGACGGCGCTCGGCAAGGGCGTGAGGACCGCCAAGGAGGGCGACCGCGTCGTCGTCGCCAACTCCGCGCCGATGGACGACTGCTTCTGGTGCCGCAACGGCCAGAACCACCTCTGCCGCAGCCTCAAGCTCCACAACGGCGCGTACGCGGAGTACGACCTCGTGCCCGCGCACATCGTCAGCCAGAACCTGCATCCGCTCAAGCCGTCCGTCGCCTTCGAGATCGGCGCCCTGGCCGAGCCCTTCTCCTGCGCCATCCACGCCGCCGAGGTCCACGGCGTGCGCGAGGGCGAGACCGCGCTCGTCATCGGCGCCGGCCCCATGTGCCTGTTCCTCGTCCACGCCCTGCGCGCGCGCGGCGCGATCGTCGGCGTCGTCGGCCGCTCGAAGCCGCCGCTGGCCGCCGCCGCGGCCGCCGGGGCCGACGCGACCTTCAGCGTCCTCGACGGCTCGGTCGAGGGCAAGGTCCTGGCCTGGGCGGACGGGCGCGGCCCCGACCACGTCTTCGAGGCCGTGGGCACGCCCGACACCTATCTCCAGGCGGTGGCTTTGGTGCGCGACGGCGGCAAGGTCTGCCTGTTCGGAGGCTGCGCGCACGGCGCGACGGTGCCGCTCGACGTGCACCGCCTCCACTACAAGCAGATCACCCTCCACGGCGTCTTCCACCACACGCCGAAGCATTTCAAGGAAGCCGTCCGGCTGCTGTCCGAGGGCAAGGTCAAGACCGAGCTGATCATCAGCGGGGCCGTGCGCCTCGACGGCATCCCGGCCTTCTTCGCCGCGAACGCCGACAAGTCCATCCCCAAATCCGTGGTGACCGCGTGAGCGCGGCCCTCGACCGGAAGTTCCTGGCCCGCGCCTTCGCGCTCGCGCGCCGCGTCCACCCCCGCGCGACGAGCCCCAACCCGCGCGTCGGCTGCGTCCTCGTCAAGGGCGGACGCGTCGTGGCCGAGGGCGCGCACCTCGGCTTCGGCAAGGCGCACGCCGAGCCGAACGCGCTGAAGCGAGCCAAGACGCGCGCCGCCGGGGCGACCGTCTTCGTCACCATGGAGCCGTGCGCCCATTTCCCGGGCAAGAAGACCCCTTCCTGCGCCGAGACCTTGGCCGCCGCCGGCGTCGCGCGCGTCGTCTGCGGCTCCCTCGATCCGAACCCCGAGGTCGCCGGCCGCGGCCTCGCGGTGCTGCGCCGCGCCGGAGCGAGGACGGTCCGTCTGCCGGAGTTCCAGGCCGAGGCCGAAGCCCTCAACCGCGGCTTCTACTCGCGCATGCGCCGCGGGCGCCCGTGGGTCATCCTGAAGACCGCCCTGTCCCTGGACGGGAAGGCCGCCGCGGCGAACGGCGAGTCGCGCTGGGTGACCGGCGTGCCGGCCCGCGAGGCCGTCCACGCGATGCGCGCCGAGCTCGACGCGATCCTCGTCGGGGCCGGCACGGTGGCCGCCGACGACCCCGCCCTGACCGCCCACGGCGCCGGGCCCGACCCGCTGCGGGTCGTGCTGTCGGGCCGTCGCCGTCTCCCCCGGACGGCGCGGGTGTTCGACGGCTCCGCCCCCACCCTCACCTACCGGGACAAGAGCGGGCACGTCGACCTCGGCCTCGTGCTCCACGACCTGGCGGCCCGCGGCGTCGGCACCTTGCTCGTCGAAGGCGGACCGACGGTCCACGCCGCCTTCCTGCGCGCGGGCCTCGTGGACGAGGCGCGCGTGTTCCTGGCGCCCAAGCTCCTGTCGGGGTCGGACGACCCCAACACGGCGCCGCGGCTCAAGACGCCGAAGGTGTCCAGGCTCGGCGACGACTGGCTCATCGAGGGGATCCTCTGATGTTCACCGGCATCATCAACCATCTCGGGAAGATCGAAAAAAGAACGGCGAACGGGCTCTCGGTCAGAGCCAAGCTGCCGACACCCAAGCTCGGAGCCTCGATCGCGATCAACGGCGTGTGCCTCACCGTGGTGAAGACGAAGAACGGCGTGCACGGCTTCGACGTCGGCCCGGATACCTGGAAGCGAACGAATCTGGGATCGCTCAAGACGGGCCAGGCCGTCAACGTGGAACCGGCGCTGCGCCATGGCGACGAGCTCGGCGGCCATTTCGTCACGGGCCACGTCGACGCTTCGGCCGAGATCATCTCGCTCGAGGCCTGGGGCGAGGGCTTCTGGCGACTGAGAGTCGAGCTTCCGTCGCTTTTGCGCGGCCTCGTCGCGGTCAAGGGCTCCATCGCCATCGACGGGATCAGCCTCACCGTCACCGCCGTCGAGCGCGGATATCTCGAGGTCATGCTCGTCCCCCACACCCTCCAGAACACCAACCTCGGCCGCCGCACGGCGCACGAGAAGGTGAACCTGGAGGCCGACCCGCTCGCGCGCTACGCGATGGCGGCCGCCGCCGCTTTGAGGAGCAAGAGATGAAGACGGCCAAGGGCTTCGACCGCATCGAGGACGCGATCTCCGACATCCGCAAGGGGCGCATGGTCGTCGTCGTCGACGACCCCAACCGCGAGAACGAGGGCGACATCGTCATCGCCGCCGAGAAATGCGGCGTCGCCGCCGTCAACTTCATGGCGGTGCACGCCCGCGGCCTCATCTGCGTGCCCCTGCCCGCCGCGCGCCTCGACTCCCTCAAGCTCCAGCCGATGATCGACCCCTCGGCCTCGCTGTCCTCCGTGCCGGGCAAGGACACCGCCTTCACCATCTCGGTGGACGCCAAGCGCGGCACGAGCACCGGCATCTCCGCCCGCGACCGCGCGGTCACGATCAAGGCTCTCATCGACGCGAAGACCCAGCCCGAGGACCTGGGCCGCCCCGGCCACATCTTCCCGCTCCGGGCCAAGGAGGGAGGCGTACTCGTCCGCGCCGGCCACACCGAGGCCGCCGTCGACCTCGCCCGCCTCGCGGGCCTGAAGCCCGCCGGCGTCATCTGCGAGATCCTCAACGCCGACGGCTCCATGTCCCGCACCCAGCAGCTCATGAGGTTCGCCCGCAGGCACAAGCTCCGCATCATCACCATCGCCGACCTCATCGACCACCGCCGCCGCAAGGAGCGCCTCGTCGAGCGCCGCGCCAGCGCGAAGCTGCCCACGAAGTACGGCGATTTCGTCATCCGCGTCTACGAGGAGGCCCTGACGGGCAAGGTCCACCTCGCGATGGTCAAGGGCGAGGTGCGGGGCGCCAAGGGCGTGCTCGTGCGAGTGCACTCCTCCTGCGTGACCGGCGACGCCCTGTTCTCGGCCAAGTGCGACTGCGGCCTTCAGCTCGACGCCGCCCTCAAGCAGATCGCCCACGCGAAGAAGGGAGTGCTGGTCTACCTCAACCAGGAGGGCCGCGGCATCGGCCTCATCAACAAGATCAAGGCCTACGCCCTGCAGGACAAGGGCCTCGACACCGTCCAGGCCAACCTCGCCCTCGGCCTCAAGCCCGACCTGCGCGAATACGGCATCGGCGCCCAGATCCTGGCCGACCAGGGCCTCACCTCGATCCGCATCCTCACCAACAACCCGCGCAAGATCGTCGGCATCGAGGGCTACGGCCTGACCGTGACCGAGCGGGTGCACCTGCAGCTGCCGTCGAACAAGCACAACGCCCGCTACCTGCGCACGAAGCGCGAGAAGATGGGCCACCTGTTGACCGTGCCGGAGGAGGACAGATGAAGCGAGTCGCCATCGTCAAATCGCGGTTCAACGAGGAAGTGACCTCAAGGCTGCTCGCCAGCTGCCTGAAGACGTTCAAGTCCGAGGGCTGGACGGACGCCCAGCTCAAGGTCGTCGAGGTGCCCGGCGGCTGGGAGATCCCTTGGGCCGCGCAGGAGCTGGCCAAGACCAACCTCTACTCCGCCGTCGTCGCCCTCGGCTGCGTGCTCAAGGGCCAGACGCCGCAGAACGACCACCTCTCGCGCTCGCTCGTGCAGAGCCTGCACCGGATCTCGCTCGACACCCGCGTGCCCGTCATCCTCGGCGTCATCACGCCGAACACCGCTGGACAGGCGATGGCGCGCACGAAGGGCAAGATGGACCGCGGCCACGAGGCGGCGCTCGCCGCGCTCGAGATGATCGCGCTCAAGGAGGAGCTCCGTGGGTCGTAGGCGCCTCGCCCGCGAGATCGCCCTCCAGGCCCTGTACGTGGCCGACGTGGCCCACACGCCCGCGCTCGAGGCCTTCGCCATCGTGACCCGGCGCGACGGCGACGACGCGGACGAGGAGACGCTCGCCTTCGCCCGCGAGCTGGCGCTCGGCGCCCTCGAGGGCGTCGAGGCCCTCGACCTGACCATCCAGGAGCAGGCCGCGAACTGGTCCATGGTCCGCATGGCCGCGGTCGACCGCAACGTCCTGCGCCTGGCCGCCTACGAGCTCGAGAGCCGCCCCGACACGCCCGTCGGCGTCATCATCGACGAGGCCATCGAGATCGTGCGCAAGTACTCCACCGAGGAGGCCACGCGCTTCATCAACGGCATACTCGATTCCCTGAAGAAGATACGCGACGCCAAGCCCAAGAAGAAGAATGTCCGCAAGAAAGAGCCCGAAGGCTGAGGTCGCGGCGCTCCGCGCCGAGATCCGCGAGCACGACCGGAGGTACTACGAGCTCGAGGCCCCGACGATCGCCGACGCCGAGTACGACGCGCTCGTCGTTCGGCTGAGGGCGCTCGAGAAGGCCCACCCGGAGCTGCGCTCGCCCGACTCGCCGACGGAGAAGGTCTCCGGCGCGCCCGCCTCGACCTTCGCGCCGGTCCGGCACGCCCGGCCGATGCTCTCGCTCGACAACACCTACAACGAAAACGAGATACGGGCCTGGGGCGACCGCGTCCTCAAGAATTTGCCGCCCGGCGACCAGCCTCTGTATATCCTCGAGCAGAAGCTCGACGGCCTGTCCTGCGCGCTGACCTACGAGAAGGGCCGCTTCGTGCGCGCCGCCACCCGCGGCGACGGCGAGACCGGGGAGGACGTCACCGAGAACGCGCGGTTCGTGGGCAACGTGCCCCTCGAGCTGAAGGGCTCCGGGATCCCCGAGGCCCTGGAGATCCGCGGCGAGGTCGTCCTGTTCTTCGAGGACTTCAAGAAGATCAACGAGGAGGAGGTCCGCGCCGGCCGGGAGCCCTTCGTCAACCCGCGCAACTGCGCCTCCGGGTCCTTGCGCCAGAAGGACCCCCAGGTCACGAAGCGACGGCACCTGAAGTTCTTCGTCCACTCCTACGGCGACTGGAAGCCCGACCACTCCTTCCCCGGCCACTCCGCCTTCCTCGAGGGCTGCCGGCGCCTGGGCTTCAGCGTCGAGCCCTACACCAAGGCCGGGTCCATCGACGAGGTCGTCGCCCATTACAACGCCTTCCGCGACGAGGGCGTCGCGAAGCTTCCCTACGCCGTCGACGGGCTCGTCGTCAAGGTGGACTCCTTCGCCCAGCAGCGGCGCCTCGGCTTCACGGCGAAGTCCCCTCGATGGGCCGTGGCGTTCAAGTACCCCGCCCAGCAGGCGACCAGCGTCGTGCGCGACGTCGAGTTCTCCGTCGGGCGCACCGGGGCGATCACGCCCGTCGCCAAGATCGAGCCCGTGTTCTGCGCGGGCGTGACCATCTCGTCGGTCACCCTCCACAACTTCGAGGAGATCGAGCGCCTGGGGCTCCACCTGGGCGACCGCGTGCTCATCGAGCGCGCCGGCGAGGTCATCCCCAAGGTCGTCAAGGTCGTCGAGAGGAAGAAGGGCGGGCGCGCGATCGCCGCTCCGGCGAAGTGCCCCGACTGCGCCTCCCCCGTCGTCAAGGAGGAGGGCCTCGTCGCCTATCGCTGCGACAACGTCTCCTGCCCCGCGCAGCTGAGGCGCACCTTGGAGCACTTCGCCTCCCGCCCCGCCATGGACATCGTGGGCCTCGGCGACTCCGCGATCGACCAGCTCGCCGGCAAGGGCCTGGTCAAGGACGTCGCGGACATCTACGGCCTGACGAAGGAGGCCTTGCTGGGCCTCGAGCTGTTCGCCGACAAGAAGGCCGACAACCTCCTGGCCCAGATCGAGGCGAGCAAGGCCAAGACCCTCGACCGCGTCCTCTTCGCCCTGGGCATACGCCATGTGGGAGAGAAGACGGCGGAGACCATCGCCGAGCGCATGGACCTCGACGCGCTGCTCAAGGCCTCGACGGAGGACTTCCAGGCGGTGCCCGACGTCGGCCCCGTCGTCGCGGAATCCCTCCACGCCTTCTTCTCGTCCAAGGAAGGCAAGGACCTGATCGCCCGCCTCCGCAAGGCCGGCCTGACGATGGCCAAGCCCGAACGGACCATCGCCGCGGGCGCCCCGTTCGCCGGGATGACCTTCGTGTTCACGGGCGCGCTGACGAAGTTCACGCGCGACGAGGCCGAGGAGAAGGTCAAGGCGCTCGGCGGGAAGGCGAGCGGCTCGGTTTCCGCCAAAACGACCTATGTCGTGTACGGCGAGGACGCCGGCTCCAAGCTCAAGAAAGCCCAGTCCCTCGGCGTGAAGACGATGACGGAAGAGGATTTCCAGAGGATGCTGCCGTGAGCGCCAGGAAAGAACGCGACCGGCCCCGAACGGCGTTGCTGCACGTCGCCGACCGCACCGGCGTCGTCGAGCTCGCCCACGCCCTGCTCGGCCTCGGCTTCGAGCTCGTCGCCACGGGCCCGACCTCCACCGCCCTGCGCCAGGCCGGCGCCCCTCACAAGACCGTCTCCGACTTCGTGGGCGAGCGCCTGCCCGCCGACGCCCTCGGCCTTCTGCACCCGAAGCTGATCGCGGCCATCACCGACGAGAAGCCGCGCGTGGACCTGGTCGCGGTGAACCTCTACCCCCTCTCCCAGGCGACGGCCGACCCCGGCCTGACGCAGGACGAGGTCCTCGCCTACGTCGACCCCGTCGGCCCCGCCCTCCTGCGCGCCGCCGCCCGCAACTTCAAGCTCGTCATCCCCCTGTGCGACCCGGACGACTACCAGCAGGCGGTGGATACCCTCAAGAGCTACGACCGCATGCTGCCCGACCGGCGCCAGACCTTGGCCGCCAAGGCCTTCCATTACTGCGCCTACTATGACTCGACCGTGGCCCAGTACCTCGGCGGCCAGTGGGAGGAGTTCCCCGACGAGGTCGTCATCGCCCTCAAGAAGTCCGCCGACCTGCGCTACGGCGAGAACCCCCACCAGGCGGGAGCGTTCTACACCTTGTCCGGCGCCCGGCCCTGGGGCCTCAACGCCGCCAAGCTCCACCTCGGACGCCCCCTCGTCTACGGCCATTACCTGGACCTCGAGACCGCCTGGGAGCTCGTCAACGCCTTCCACGAGCCCGCCTGCGCCATCGTCAAGCACGGCGTGCCCGCGGGCTTCGCCTGCGGCGAGGACCTGGCCAAGGCCGCGCGCCGCGCCTACGCGGGCGACCCGCGCGGCTGCTTCCGAGGCACCGCCGCCGTGAACGTCGAGGTCGACGCCGCCGCGGCCGGGTTCTTCGCCGAGGAGTACGTCTCCTGCATCGCCGCTCCGGAATTCTCGCCGAAAGCGCTCCAGCTCCTCAAGACCAAGAAGGACATCCGCCTCGTGACCTTGCCCTCGAAGCTGATCTCCGCCCACGAGCTCGACCTGCGCGCCGTCGCGGGCGGCATGCTCGTCCAGGAGCGCGACCAGCGCCCGTTCGTCGGAGACCTCAAGACCATGTCCCGCCGCCAGCCCACCGACCGCGAGATGCGCGGCCTGGTCGTGGCCTGGCACACCGCCATGCACGCGCGCACGCACGCCGCCGTCATCGCGCGCGGCACCGCCGTGATCGGCGTCGGCTCCGGCCAGACCTCGCGCCTCGACGCGGTGCGCCTGGGCATCGTGAAGTCCCAGGAGCGCCACCCCATCCTCGCCGCCGGCGAGCCCCTGGTCCTGGCCTCCGACGGCGCGCTGACCGCCGAGCACGTCCTGGCCGCCGCCGACGGGGGCGCTACCGCCGTCATCCACCCCGGCGGGGCCGCCGAGGACCGCGACGCCGCCGAGGCCGCCGACTCCCGCGGCGTCGCCCTCGTCTCCACCGGCGTCCGCCACTTCAAGCACTAGGGGTCCCACTTGACGGCCGCCGGGGCGCGGGCTACAATCGCGTCATGCAGAGAGAGACCACCGTCGTCCGCCTGCGGATCACGAGCGCCACGCTCACGGCCGCCGAGATCGAGGCCAAGCTCGGCATCAAGCCCGACGAGTCCTGGAAGATCGGAGACCGCACCGGCACCTTCGGCGCCATCCTGAAGGATCACGGGTACGCCCTCGACTCGACCGCGATGATGACGACCCGGCTCGAGGACCACTTCCGCTCGATGCTCAAGCGCATCGCGCCCGTCGCGCAGAAGATCGGGGAGATCTCGGCGCAGGCCAAGGTCGAGATCGTCTGCTCGATCATCAGCAAGATCATCCCCCCGGTCAGCTTCCAGAAGGACGACCTGCGCTGGATGGCGGCGATGGGCGCCTCGCTCGAGGTGGAGATCTCGATGCTCGTCGACCGGGGAGCGCGCGCGGCGGACGAGAAGAAGCCCGGCGACAAGGAAGGCCCCGCGAAGATCTTCTGACGCCTTACTTCGGGATCTTGACGCCCTTCAGGTCGGGCGAGGGCGGGTAGGCGAGCCCCATGCGCTGCATGGTCTTGCGCAGGATCTTCGAGAAGGCCAGGTCGCGCCGCGGCTTATCGTCGGCGGCCACCACGTTCCAGGGCGCGTACCAGGTGCTGGTCCGCGCGAGGATCGAGCCGAACGCCTTCTGCAGCTCGTCCCAATGCTTGCGGGTCTCGAGGTCGCTCATCGAGAACTTCCAATTTTTCTCCGGGCGGTCGATGCGGGCCTGAAGACGCGCCCGCTGCACGTCCTTGGAGACGTGCAGGAAGATCTTCACGACCTTCACGCCCGATTTGGCCAGCTCCAGCTCGAAGGCGTTGATGCGGGCGTAGCGCTCCTCGACGGTCTTGGCGTCGTGGGTCTTCCACACCGTCGGCACGATGATGTCCTCGTAATGGGAGCGGTTGAAGACGCCGAGGATGCCGGGCTTGGGCACCTCCTTCTTGATGCGCTCGAGGAAGTCCTGGGCGGCCTCCTCGGCGGTCGGCTTCTTGAAGGCGGCGACGCGCACGTAGGCGGGATTGAGGCCGGTCATGCCGTGCTTGATGACGCCGTCCTTGCCGGCGGTGTCCATGCCCTGGATGACGACCAGCACGGCCTGGGTCTTGGCGGCGGCGAGCATGTCCTCGAGCTGGTCGAGCTGCTTGACCTCTTTCTTGAGCTTCTTGGCGGCCTTCTTCTCCGACGGGCCGTCCTCGACGTCGGTCGGCACGGCGGACAGGTCCACGGCCTCTCCGGGAGCGGCGGTCGCGCCGTCGAAGCGGGCGTTGAGCGCGGCGGCCTCGGCGGCCAGCGCCTTGCGCTCGCCGGGCTTGGCGGCCGCGAGAGCCTCGCCGATCTTCTCGAGCGACACGGCGGCCTTCTCGGCCTTCTTGCCCCCCGCCTCGCGCAGGGCGGCGACGAGGGCGGGCAATTCGGTCTTGGGCGCGGCCAGAGCGGCGGCCACGGCCGAGCGCGCGGCGAACACGGCGGGCGTCGCGGCGGCGGCGGGAGCCGGCGCCAGCTGCGCCTTGAAAGCGGCGGTGAGGCCCAAGGCCGGAGAGGCGGCGGGGCCCGACAGGGCGGCGGTCAGCGGGGCGAGCTGAAGATTGATCGCGTTGACGACGGGGCCGCGCGCGACGGGCACGACCGGGGTCGCGACGCGGACCTGCGCGAAGGACGGGGAGACGAGGAGCAGGACCGCGACGAACGCCGCCAGGGCTCTCTTCATGACCATACTATAGAGGTCTCGCGCGGTCCGCGCGTGGGCCCAGTGGGCACCATCCCAACGGAAAAGGACCTAGCCGCTGGCCCGGATCCTTCGAAAGTGAAAAAATAATCGAGCAAAATTAATACTTATTCACTTTCGGCGCCGAAAGACCACACTCAACCGCTAAGTGCAACACTTTCCCGGCAAGCTTCCGTCGGTGTCTTGAATCCGAGGCACTTGCGTGGAAGGGCATTTAGCCAGCGCTCGGTGCGTCGCACTTCGTCGTCCGTCACGA
>Ga0255338_1004979_pt1 | contig 12842 bp, 8 predicted proteins | sample MeOH1_35cm_T4_19_FD_203715 | JGI IMG/M metagenome (GOLD analysis project Ga0255338, IMG submission 203715) | Sandy soil microbial communities from University of British Columbia, Vancouver, Canada - MeOH1_35cm_T4_195 | ecosystem: Engineered > Artificial ecosystem > Sand microcosm > Unclassified ...
GAGCCTATTTTGGAAATGAAAGCCTCTTCTTCCTCGTTGGCTGATATTTCGAAGGCTTTGTCGATAATGGTCATATCAATTTTCGGATACTTGCGTTTGGTATCCTGTTTTTTCGGCTCTTTCTTAATGATTTCCTTCGGAGTGATTTCAACTTTAAGAGGCTCGGCTTCCTCCGCATTGGTATCCAGCTCGACCACGAGGTTTTCGCTGAATGTGAAGATCTCGCAGGAATTTACAAATGCGATAGGTGTATTTTTCCGCCCTATACCCATCACGAAAAGCCCTTCTTCCCTGATTCTCTTGGCGAGCCCTGTGTAATCGCTGTCGCTGGATACAATGCAAAAGCCTTCAACGCTTTTGCTGTGCAGAATATCCATCGCATCAATGATGAGCGAGCTGTCGGTTGAGTTTTTGCCTGTGGTGTATGAAAACTTTTGGATCGGGCTGATCGAATGCTGATTGACAATTTCCTTCCAGCTGTTCATCTGGGACGTGGTCCAATCACCGTATATGCGCCGGATAGTTGCTTTTCCATATTTGGAAACTTCTTCCAAAGTCTCCTTCATCAATTTGGCCTGCGCATTGTCCCCATCGATCAATACAGCAATGTTGAATTTGGTTTCACTCATGGGTTTGAATCGTTTTCGAACTCTAACTTACAGAATATATTCGACCAGGCCGCGATACGCGGATTGTTTCCCCCTCATTAATGCATAGCCTTTTCCTGCAAAAGCCGCGTGTAGACGGACGCCCCTTTCCGGTTCAAATGATGTGCGTCGAACAGGTTTTCAGGCTTGAAAAGCACATCCGACAAGGTATGCTCCGGCAAACGAATCAGGTTTTCTTCGGGCAGAAAAGGCGCAACCTGCGATAGTATCCGGGTTTCACCACGGGTAATGCTGTTGGGATAATAAAACACGACTTTCCGGCCAAGCAAGCTGGCGCGTGCGATCAGCTTATTGATTTGGGAGATATAATAAGTATTGCGCGCCGACGACGGCTGCATGGCAGGCATTTGTTCTGTTGCGCTTTTGTTTGCCAGGATACGGTCGTTTGTCTTTAAAAGCGCTGAGGCAACGGATTGGTGTCCGTTAGCCGGTAGATTGGCAATGTCTTCGATGGGATCGTTTCCGGGGTAAAAACCCTTTTTTGCCGATGAAATCTGCGGAGCGATGGATACCATTTGAAACAGCGTGGTGTTGAGGCCGTCCAGGAAGCTGCTAGCCTTGTCACGAAAAGCGATGTTCGGGCAGTCGGCCAGTACGTTAGCCCTGAAAACAGCATCCTGAATCACCTGTTGCGGCCGCAATGCCACGGTGCTGTAATCCAGTGCGCTCAGTTCGATGTAAATCGTTTTGACAGCCGGACTGTCGGAGAGCATATCGTTCGCGATTTGCATCGAACTGTAAGGCGAAAGGCTGAATATCCCGAAATTATAACTCCGTGTTTTTTGCTGGTTTAGGGAGTCGAAAAGCGCCGGGTCAATCCCGTAGAGCGTGCGGCTGGTACCGATGAAAACCACATCCGGGTTGAATGCATGGCAAAGGTGCTTCCTCGCAGCAACGTCGCGACGAGGGTCGGTGTAGTATTGCGCGACGATCACCGAGACGATCATTTTGAAAGCAATGATCAGCAGCAGCCACTTGGTAATTTTAACGATCATGATGCCGGCATTAGCTAACGATTAATCAGAACTGGATGTAATAGAAGTTTGCTACCGAGGGCCTTCCGAATATCAGCACCAGCTGTACCAGCAGCAGCACGGACAATGTCCGGTAAAATGTGCCTTTTTTCAGCATATAGGAAGCAATATCTTCTTTCTCACCCATTTTGTAATTAAAAAAATCCATGACGAGGAACAATGCGATCGTCAGCACGAAGCCGGACGTGAGCAATGATCCCGCACCTGATTTAAGCCCGAACATGCTGCTATACAGGCGGATACCGCTGCCTAACTCCGCCGCGCGAAACCATCCCATGATGAGCGTGCCGGTGAGAAGCCTTACCACCACGCGCCAGAGATAGAGTGCCTGTGAGCCGGGGGAAAGCCCTGTTAGTGCGTAAAGCTTCTGCCAGAAATGTTTTGTGCGCATTTCAAAATTAATGTAGGCCCATTGCAGCGATCCCCAGATCACGAACGACCAGCTCGGCCCATGCCACAGACCGGTAATGATGAAGGTCACCAGCCTGTTGAATTCGAGGCGTTTTTGGTTTGTAACACCTTTGCTGATGTTGAAAAAGATGTAATCCCTGAACCAGGACGTCACGGTGATGTTCCAGGCACTCCATGATTCTGTTCGCGACGGCGTAAAGTAGTACCGGTTTGAGAAGTTTTTACTCAGCCTGATCCCGAATAACCTCGCCGAGCCGGTAGCCATGTCGCAATAACCCGAAAAATCGCAGTAAAGCTGAACGGAGAAGAGCAGAATGGCTAATGTGACGGAAACGCTTGTGTAGGATTCGGGGCGGTCGAAAACGGGCCCCGTAATATCGGCAAACCGGGCTGCGAGCACTATCTTTTTGAATAACCCCCATATAATGAAGTAAATACCCGCTTTGATGTTGTCCTCCTGGTAGGGTTTCGGACTTCGGAGCTGGGGAACGAGCTGGCGTGTCCGTTCCAGCGGACCCGCGAGCAGCGTGGGGAAAAATCCGAGGTAGATCATCAGGTAACCCAGGTGGTTTTCGGGCTTGATATACCGGCGGTAGACGTCATACAGGTATCCGATGATCAGAAATGTGTAATAGGAAATACCGATTGGCGCGATCCAGTTGAGCGCTACCAGCGACATGGAATTATGGACGGGGACCAGGTATTTGAAAAACAAAAGCGGCGACAGGCAAACCGTAATGGAGAGCGACAGCAAGATTTTCCGGTGCTTTTTGGAATAACCCTGATTGCTCAGTGCTTTGCCGGATACATAGCAGATGAGGACCAATACCAGCCAAACAACCAGGTAATGGCCACTCCAACTAAGGTTGAACAAAATGCTGGTGATCAGCAGGAACACCCACTTTTTTGTCTCCGGGACTTTGTAGTAGGCGGCAACGGCAGGTAATAGCAGGAGTAAATATGTGAAGTCCGTGAATTTGACCATGCACCTTTATTTTAGAAGCACAGGCAAACTCTTATAGCCTCTGAAAAAGATTTTGGAATCCCATTGAGGGGCTTTTGAAGGATGCAAACGGATCTCCGGGAATGCTGCCATGAACCGGGGAAGGAATTTTTGCAGCTCGAACCTGGATAGCCGGGCCCCGAGGCAATGATGCATGCCAAAGCCGAAGCCGATGTGGGGATTGGGCTTGCGGGCAGGATTAAATGTATCGGGGTCCTGAAATACAGCAGGGTCCCGGTTCGCTGAGGCCAGGCCAAGCAGCACCGTTTTGCCTTTGTTCAGTTTTAGTCCCTCAAATTCCATGTCGTTGGCGATCTGCCGGGGTATCCAGTTCACAGGACTGACATACCGGATCAGTTCTTCCACGGCGATGGCGCACTCGTTATGCGCATTCCAGTTGATCACCTTGTCGCGGTTCGCTATTAGCGCCGCAATGCTCTTGGTGAGCAGCAGGGTGGTGGTTTCCGTAGCGGCATTGACCAAAAACTCCCAGGTGCCGATCAGCTGGGGTGCCCTGTCACTGCCCATGATTTCCCTCATTTCGAGTAAAAGGCTTCTGGTAGCTTCGTTCTCGTGGCGTGTGAAAGTTTCGGAAATGTAGCCATGAAAGCGCCGCGACATCGAGGCGCATTCCAGTAACTCTGTGACCGACAGTGTTTTTTCGAAAATGAATGTGATCACGTAGGAAAATTTCTGAATAAAGTCGTAATCCGACTTTTCCAGATTGATGATCTTGCTGATGATCAGGAAGCTGAATTGCCGCGCCATTTCCACAAGATCCGTTTCCTCCCGCCCGTCCAACCCGGCGATGATTTCCTGTATCGCATCGAGTGTGATTTTTTCGTAATCGGCCTGGTAGAATTTCTGGTTTACGAAACGACGGTGTTCCGCGTGTCTTTCGCCATTCATGAACAGTAACCAGTACCTGAGGCTTTCGCCGAATTCAAGCAGGCCGGGGTCATTGTTGGAGAGGGCGGATACGATCTTGAACCTTTCGGTGAAATCGAAATTTTTGAAGTTGTCCGAATCGGACAGGATCTTTTTAACATTGGCATAATCCATCGCCACCAGATCGCCGAACATATTGAAATGAAGGGGATCCGACTTCCGCACGTCGGCGATGAGCTGGGAATAATTTTGATTTACGTCCGATTTGGCTGACCAGATCGACGTTGCAGACATCAGAGGCGTTTGCATAACTACGAAGGAACTGGCATTCTATATTTCCTGATTCTCGACAATCCACTGGCTGGTGGCAGCGATGGTGCGCATTTCCCAAAAAATGGAGGGACTTAGTTCCATTCCGAGGTGTTCTTCGAGTTCGGTTGTAATGTTGACGAGGATGAGTGAATCCAGGCGGAAATCGACAATGTCGGCATCGAGCGCCACTGCGGAAGGGTCTATTTCCGCGTGTTTCGAGATATTCGCGGCGATCCAGCCGGAAATTTCAGTAAAGGTTTTAGGCATGAAAGCGTTAGTAGGAGGTACGGAGTTAAACCGCGAAAGTAGTATCAAAGTTTGTTCAAAAAAAGCCCGGCTGCCGGATAATGTAACTCGAAGCAGATAAATGTTAGTTTCCGGTAAAAAACCTGCGGTTACAGAGCCTTGTTAATCGGTTACCGGGAACGGCTTTGAGATTTACTTTTGATCAAACCGAGGAAATGCATTCGGCGGTAGCATGACCCGTCCCTGTCGATCTTTCATTGGCCCGGCCGCGGAATAAAGCAAGAGTAATTCCTCCAATGCGTTGCGGCTGAGCTGCTGTTGTGCGAGGCAGGATTTGGATCTTCCGGGGTCAATGAACGGGAAAATGAACCAGCATTTGTCGGATACCTGGGATTTTTCCGGCAATTTCCACTTTCCTTCTGTTGCCAAAATGTTGGTCGTGACGGTGGCAACCAGATTTTCATTCAAGTTTCCGCTCGTGTAAACGCTATCGATAGCGCCCAAGCCATTTACCCGAAAATAGAAAAGCGATATCTTTAAATAGCACCCGTGATCGCCCGCGTTGTACGCTGCATTTCGACTCAGGTAGGTGCTCAGCGATATGTCTTCACCCCAGGCAGCTGCTTCGGCGTTGAGCCCTATTTGAAAGGTCGGTTGCCAAACCTGGGCGTTCCCCGGGGCCGTTACCAACACTAAAAATAACAAAAGCCAGCCCCTGGTCGCTTTATGGATGAGCTGTGCGGCTTGATTCGGGTGATATATTCTTTCAGATGGCATACAATTAGAAGCGTTGCATAGCACCATATTTACTGTTTGGTTCGTCGCTACCGTTTCCGGCGGCAACCGCTCCGACTTTTTCGGGGCTTAATCCGAAGCTGCCGGAAATACCGGGCGAAAAAAAGTGACATATTTGCGGTGAACAAATGTGAATCACCAATAGGTATGAAATGGATTACCCGAGAGCGTCCAAAGATCGATAGAATCGCCTGTCCGTGGCTGATCAGAAGGTTCATCGACCGGGATGCCATTTTCTATTACGTGCCTTTTGAGCAAGTCCAAACCAAAGCAGCCGAACTGGACGCGATCCCATTTGACATTCCGGGCGTAGAGTTTACCCACTATGAAGACCGTTGTACTTTCGACTACTTCATAGAAAAGTTCAATATCGACGATCCCGCAGTGAAGGATATGGCGTCAATCGTCCGGGGAGCCGATACCGACGCGCATTCGCTGGCGGCGCAAAGCTCAGGGCTTTGGGCCATCTCGGCAGGGTTGAGTTTCAACTTCGGCGACGACTATGAGCTTCTGGAAAAAGGTATGTTGATTTACGATGCGCTTTATAGCTGGGCGAAGCATTTGCAAAAGCAAAGGCACACCCAAAGTCCGACCGAAAAGCTCTTGCTCGAAGTTTTTAACGCCTATAATCGCGAGAAGTCGTTGCAGCGTGGCAAAGCACCGGAGTGGGCCAGGCAGCTCAAAGAAATTATCCAGGATCAGATAGACACCAACCTGAGTTTGAGCCTGAAAGAAGTTGCCGCGGGGCTCGATATGAATCCTGCTTACGTTTCCAGGGAGTTTTCCAAATATTTCAGCGACATGTCGTTCGGAGACTACATCCGGAAGCTGCGCATCGAGAAGGCTACCGAATTGCTTACCAATACCTCAAACAGCCTGGCCGAGATCGCTTACCTGACGGGTTTTTCGGATCAAAGCCATTTCAACCGCATTTTCAAGCAGTATACGGGGCAAAATCCATCCGCTTTTCGAAAATCCCTGGTTAAAAAATAAGCGCTGTACAAACGGGTTGTTTCTGTTCTGTTTTTTTGAGTAGCCGACTGGCTGGTATTGTAAATTTTAGCAGGGTACCAGGGAAGGGGCATTGGGTTACGCTGTCGGTCTATTTAAAACGTCATTCGTCGATCTGTGATTGAACGTGCCAGGGCTGGTCGCGTATTTTTGAAATGCGCACCAGCGCCTAGCCGGTTTTTGACAGAAACGACACGCCGGGTTCGATTAGAATGCCAACCGTTAAATCGACATGAAACACCTGCCAATTTTGTTAGTGATTACCTTTTTGTTCTTTCAATGCAAAGACAAAGGTGTGGACCGCGATGAATGCACCGACGACCCATCTGCGTGTGGATGCTCGGAGGCGCCGGCAGGCTGCGAGGTTGGCGAAGAGCCCGACACCCTTAAGATCCGTGGAAAAGTATTTGTTTCTCCAAGCGGAAGCGATAGCAACGACGGAAGCGAAGGGAAGCCTTTGAAAACGATACAGAAGGCTGCCGATGCAGCAGGAGAGGACGGATTGGAAATCATCCTGCGCGGTGGTACATATGCCAGCAGCGAGATCAGAATACGCCATTCCAATATCAAAATTCATTCTTATCCGGGCGAATGGGCCGTTATCCGTGCCGTTACGAATGTGGAGGATGTGGCTAGCTGCCTCTGGTTCAGCGAGCCCGGGACCGGGAATTTTATTCTGGAAGACCTGGAAATCATTGGTGGCTACTACTACGGAATCAAATTTGAAAGTAACTGGGACGACGATCGCTCGGTGCCTTTCGATAAGCGTCGGGGGATCAATAATGTGACGGTGCGGAATTGTAAAATACACGATACCGGTCGCGATTGCATCAAGATCACCCCGGGCTGCAAGGATATTCTCATCCAGAACTGTGAGATATACAGGTCGGGTGTAGGGCCTGCGAACGTTGAAGCTCAAAATGCCGAGGGAATCGACAATGTCAATGCCGATAATATGATCGTGAGCGGCTGTTACTTTCACGACATTGCTACCAATGGAATGTATGCCAAAGGGGGAGCGAGGAACTGTATCATGGAAAACAACCTGATCATCAACTGCGGTGAATTCGGTATGGCTGCGGGATTCCTGGATACGGATGCCGAATGGTTCAATCGAGATACAAATCCGGATTATCAGGAGAGTTTCGACATCATCATCCGCAACAATATCGTAATCAATGCGAAATGGGGTGGGATAGGCCTTTTTGCGGCAGTCGGAACGAAGGTTTATCACAACACTTTTGTGAATGTGGGAGGGGAGACAATGGCACCCCTGCACATCAGCGCCGGTGAAACATATACGGGCTCCGGTGCTCCTCTGGCTCCGCCCTGCCGCAATCTGGAAATCATAGACAATATCTTTACCCAGCCGAGCGACTCGGATCGCCCGATGATCTGCCTGAGAAGTATGAACGACGGTACGGCCCCTCCACTCGCGGGAAATAACAAGGTAGATTATAACATTTACTACAAAACAGGAAATTCCCCTTTTTACCAAAACCGGCAGAGTGACAACCTTTCGCGAACGTCGTGGCAAAACGCAACCGGGTTCGACGCCCACAGCCGGGAAGCCGAACCGCTGCTTGATAACAATTTCCACCTCCGTGCCGGCAGTCCTGCATTGAAGGGCGGTACCATCTCAGGAATGGTCGCGCGGGATTACGACGGCGATGCGAGAGGGAGCACGCCCGACATTGGTGCGGACGAATCAGGCGGGAAAACCTTGCCAATACCTCCTCCTGCCGGAACAATCGGTACGGGGTGGAAACCATAGAATAAATGGCGGCCGTTGCGAGAGCCGTCAGTGTTCGTGCCCGCCGTCCGAGTTGGTCATTTTAGCCAAAACGAAAAATGCTCCTTTTACTACGACCTTTGCGTTCTTGGGGATAGGTTTCAGTAATGTGATTTCGGTATAGCCAACATCAGTCGTGCCCTTTGCGACAGGCACCTTTTCAAAGGTAATTTCGGCGTCCGGTTTGCTTTCTTCCTGATGGCCGCCTTCGGTGTGCGGGCCTGTAAGGATGAAAATGTAATCTTGTCCCTGGTAATTGACGATCGCTTCGGTAGGCACGGCGGGAACCCTGGCTTTTTCAAGGCTTACTGCAGCGGTGATGTTCATACCGTCGATCAGGCCCGTTTTGTTACCCATCACTTTCGCGTGTACCGAAACGGCTTTGCTCTCGCCTTCGAAAGAAGATCCCAGCGAGAAAATCCGTGCGTCGTATTCCTTGCCGGGTGCATTAGTAAGGGTAAAGTGGATAATCTGGTTGTTACGGATCTTGGGCAGGTCTTTTTCATAGACGAACAAATCGAGGTGAAGCTGGCTGTTGTCCACGATTTCGGCGATAGGCGAGGTTAAATCCACATAGCTGCCGATCTGGGCGGTTACGCTGCTTACCACCCCCGAAATGGGGCTTTTAACCGAAAGGACGGAAACCAGTTTCCCGCTGCTAAGTTGAGACGGGTCGATACCCATTAACCGGATCTGCTGGACCAGTGTGTTGCGGCGCGTCTGAAGCGTTTTCAGCTCAGTGGTAGCCGCCTGAAAATTTTTCAGTGCGCCGGCGTTTCCAGCCGATAGTTCCTTCTGGCGGTTGTATTCGAGCCCGGCCAACTCGATCCGGTCATTCACGGCCACATATTCCTCCTGCAACTTCATGAAATCGGGATTGGCCAGGGTGGCAATGGTCTGCCCCTTTCTGACGTTATCGCCGGGCTGTATATGCAAAGTCTGAATAACCCCTCCGTACAAGGTGTTAACCGTCGCCCTGTTTTGGTTGGGTACTTTCAGGGTACCGTTCGCTTTGAGCGCCGCGGTGAGCTCTTTTTCTTCAATCAAACCCATTTCCACATCAATACTTTTGATTTGCCCGGCGGTTAAGCTGGCTGTGCCCGGATTTTCATGCGCTTCATGGTGATCTTCATCGGCGTGCTGCTCCGTTTTCGGTTCTTCTTTCTGGCCTGCGCCTTTTTCTCCTTTGCAAGAAGCGAGGAGTGACAGGGAAACAAGCAGACTTGTTATGATTAATAGCTTTTTCATTCTTTATCGATTCAGAAAATAATTGAATTGGATAACCGACTGGTTGTAGGCGTTCAGACTATCGAGGTAGTTGCGACGAATGTCGATCGCCTGCGCCAGGAACTGCGACAGTTCCGCGAAACTGATCTCTCCCTGGCGGTAGGCAAGGGTCGATGATTTGATAATCCCGGAAGCCTGGGCAAGTCCGGTAGTTTCGTAATAGACCAATAATGCCAGATTTTTTTCAACTTCCTGCCGGGTCTGGGCCAGTTGCGTCTGCAAGACTTGTTCAGTGTATGCGAGCTGGCTTTGCTGAACGTCGACCTGCGCCTTTGCCGCTTTTACGCGGCTTCGATAGGCGCCGGAACCCAGGATAGGGAAAGCCGCAGTCACGGAAAATCCGGTATACGGATCGCTGAGCCCGTACAGGCGCTGGGAGAAGAACCTGCCCGAAAAATCCGGCCTGTTTTCGTTTTTGGCGACGGAGACGCCGGCATCGGCAATGGCAATATTCGTTTTTTGCAGCTCGATCACCGGGTGAGGAGCCTGCGTGATCGGTTGAGGCAGCGGTAGCTTTTGTAAGGCGCTATCAGCCGGGAGGTAACGCTGTTGCACGTTCAGCAGCTGCATTAAAAGCCGTTGCTGGATCTGCACATCGGCTGTCGTTTGGGCAATGAACGCTTTCAGCTCGCGCGAACGGGCGGTTGATGCTACGCTGTCCAAACCCGGCGTATCGCCGGTGCGGACCCGTAGTGTTGTTGTTTGATTGAGCGACGTATAAATGCTGTCCAGACTTTGCAGGAGCTTGGCCTTGTCCTGCAAATACCAAAGCTGGTAGAATACCGAGCGAATCTCCCTTTTCAGGTTCGTGCCGATCAGCGCACCGTTCACTTTTGTTGCTTCGAGTTGCTGCTGATAAAGGTTTTTCTGGGATTTATAAAGTCCCGGCCATGGAAGGCTTTGAGAAAGACCGATTTTTAGGATACCCCTGCTATCCGTTGGCCTGTGGTCTTCATTCTCTGCAAAAACACCGGTTTTGGGAATCAAACCGGCAGATTTGACCTGATATTCACCTTGTTGTACAGCTTTCCTGTTTACTTCCAGTTCCAGGTTGGCTTTGCTGGCGTCCAGAAGCTGCTCGATCCGCACACGTTGGTCGGGGAGTTTGCTGTCCTGTGCCGTTGCGTTCCCGTGGGTAATCATGAGCAATGCGCATGCGGCTACGGCAGCACCGGGTAACTTTCCTTTGGGCTTCTCGAACAGAATATAAAGCAATGGCAAAACGACGAGCGTTAAAAAGGTAGCAGAGACAAGTCCGCCGATCACCACGGTCGCCAGGGGTTTTTGCACTTCACCACCGGCTCCGGTAGAAAACGCCATCGGAAGAAAGCCCAGCGAGGCAACAGTCGCCGTCATCAACACCGGCCTCAGCCGCATTTTAGTGCCCTCGAAAACGCGCGGGATGAGTTTATCGAAACCGCTTTTTTCGAGTTGGTTGAACGTGCTGATCAATACAATACCATTGAGTACGGCAACTCCAAAGAGCGCAATGAAGCCCACGCCCGCCGAAATACTGAATGGCATGCCCCTGAGCTGCAATGCAAATACGCCTCCGATCGCGCTCATCGGAATGGCGGTGTAGATCAGCAACGACTCTTTGAACGAACCGAATGTGAAGTAGAGCAGCAGAAAGATCAGGATGAGTGCAATCGGTACCGCGATTTGCAGCCGGGCAGTTGCTTTCTGCAAGTTTTCGAATGTGCCGCCATACGTATAATAATAGCCCGTTGGAAGCAGGTTTGCGGTCGAGAGCCTGGCCTGAATATCCTGCACAACACTTTGAACATCACGGTCGCGCACGTTGAAACCGACCACGATACGACGCTTGCCGTCTTCACGGCTGATCTGGGCAGGGCCTTCTTTAAAGGATATCGCAGCAACTTGCGAAAGCGGAATCTGTGTGCCGTCGGCCATGGCCACAAAAAGGTCGCTGACATCCTCGATCGAAGAGCGGTTGGCACTGTCGAGACGAACGACCAGATCAAACTTGCGTTCGTTTTCAAAGACCACACCCGCGGCCTCGCCTGCGAATGCGGTGCGGACAGTTTGGTTTATATCCCCGATATTCATTCCGTAAGCCGCGATTTTAGCGCGGTCGTATTGAATCGTAATTTGCGGAAGTCCGGTAGTGCGTTCGATCTGGGGACTAGTAGCGCCCCGTACACTTTGCACTGCCTGGGCAACCTTTGGGGCGATAGCGGCCAGCGTATCAATGTTCTCCCCAAAGATTTTAATGGCAACGTCCTGCCTGACACCCGTCATCAGCTCGTTGAAACGCATTTGAATGGGCTGATTCGACTCAAAAAACACCCCGGGGATCACTTCCAGTTTTTCCTGGATCATACTGGCGAGTTCGGAGTAACTTTTGGTGTTAGTCCATTGATCCTTGGGTTTGAGAACAACAATGAGGTCGGTCGCTTCCGGGGGCATCGGATCGGTGGGTACCTCGGCGCTGCCTGTTTTTCCAACCACCATTTTCACTTCCGGAAACGACTTGATAATCCTGCTGGCCTGCATGGAAGTTTCCACACTTTGCGAGAGCGATGTTCCCTGAGGAAGGATACAGTGGAAAGCGTAGTCCCCTTCTTCAAGCTGGGGGATGAACTCGCCGCCCATCCGTGAGAATAGGAGGACCGTGATAGTGAGAACGGCTACGGTAACTGAAACAACAGCTATTCGAAAGCGGATCGCCCAGGTAAGGATGGGCTGATAGGCAGCCTGAATGCGGTCCATCATCTTGTCGGAAAGCGTCTTTTTAAGCGAAACGGTTTTTGGCAAGACCAGCGCCGCCATCATTGGAATGTAGGTCAATGACAGGATGAGCGCCCCAAGAATGGCGAAGGATACCGTTTCTGCCATCGGTCTGAACATTTTGCCCTCTATCCCAACCAGCGAAAGAATCGGGATGTAGACGATCATGATAATAATCTCGCCGAATGCCGCGCTGCTGCGGATCTTTGAGGCGGATTCAAATACTTCCCGGTCCATTTCATCCTGGCTAAGCCTCTCTGTTGTTTTTCTAAGTGCCAAATGATGGAGTACGGCCTCGACGATGATCACAGCTCCGTCGACAATTAGTCCGAAATCGATCGCGCCCAGGCTCATCAGGTTGGCGGAAACACCAAACGTGTTCATCATACCCAGCGCGAACAGCATAGCGAGCGGGATGGCTGACGCGACGATTAGCCCCGCGCGCAGATTGCCCAGGAACAAAACAAGTACGAAAACGACGATCAGCGCCCCTTCGATCAGGTTTGTCCTGACAGTGCTTATCGCCCTGTCAACAAGGTCTGTCCTGTCCAGATAAGCTTCGACCTCCACATCAGCCGGAAGGGACTTTTTGATGGTCAGCATTTTGGTTTTTACCCGTTCCACCACCGCGGCACTGTTTGAGC
>Ga0255338_1004981_pt1 | contig 12834 bp, 10 predicted proteins | sample MeOH1_35cm_T4_19_FD_203715 | JGI IMG/M metagenome (GOLD analysis project Ga0255338, IMG submission 203715) | Sandy soil microbial communities from University of British Columbia, Vancouver, Canada - MeOH1_35cm_T4_195 | ecosystem: Engineered > Artificial ecosystem > Sand microcosm > Unclassified ...
GACGCCGCCGCCCGCGATCATGCCCTCTTCGACGCCGGCGCGGGTCGCGTTGGACGCGTCCTCGACCTTCGCCTTCTTGGCCTTCATCTCGGTCTCGGTGGCCGCGCCGACGTTGATGACCGCGACGCCGCCGGAGAGCTTGGCCAGCCGCTCCTGGAGCTTCTCGCGATCGTAGTCGGACGTGGTGTCCTCGATCTGGCGGCGGATGGCGTCCGCGCGCTTCTTGATCTCGGTCTTGTCGCCGAGGCCGGAGACGATCGTCGTGTTGTCCTTGTCGATGACGATGCGCTTCGCGCGGCCCAGCATGTCCAGGCCGACCTTCTCGAGCTTGTGGCCGAGCTCCTCGGAGATGACCTGGCCGTGCGTGAGCACGGCGATGTCCTGCAGCATCTCCTTGCGGCGGTCGCCGAAGCCCGGGGCCTTGACGGCCGCGCACTTCAGGGTCCCGCGGAGCTTGTTGACGACGAGCGTCGCCAGGGCCTCACCCTCGACGTCCTCGGCGAGGATCAGGAAGGGCTTGCCCGTCTGCACGATCTTCTCGAGCACCGGGAGGATGTCGTTCATCGCGGAGATCTTCTTCTCCGTGATGATGATGTACGCGTCCTCGAGGACGGTCTCGAGGCGCTCCGTGTCGGTGACGAAGTAAGGAGACACGTAGCCGCGGTCGAACTGCATGCCCTCGACGACGTCGAGCGTCGTCTCGGAGGACTTGCCTTCCTCGACGGTGATCACGCCCTCATGGCCGACCTTCTCCATGGCCTGGGCGATCATGTTGCCGATCTCGACGTCGTTGGCCGAGATGGTCGCGACCTGCGCCTTCTCTTCCTTGGTCTTGACCGGGCGGGAGTTCTTCTTGAGCTCCTTGACGACGAGCTCGAGCGCCTTGTGCATGCCGCGCTGGATCGCCTTGGAGTTCGCGCCGGCGGTCACGTTGCGGATGCCCTCGTTGAGCAGCGACTGCGTCAGGATGATCGCGGTCGTGGTGCCGTCGCCGGCGATGTCGTTGGTCTTGGTGGCGACTTCCTTGACGAGCTGCGCGCCCATGTTCTCGTAGGCGTCCTGGAGCTCGATCTCCTTGGCGATGGTGACGCCGTCATCGATGATGACGGGCGAGCCGAACTTCTTCTCGAGGACCACCGCGCGGCCCTTGGGCCCGAGCGTGCACTTCGTGGCGTTGGCGAGCTTGTCCACGCCGTCCTTCATCTTCTTGCGAGCGTCGTCTCCGAAAATAATCTGCTTAGCCATGTTCTTTATCTATCTCCTATATATGGGGGTGCTTTACTTCAAGATCCCGAGGATGTCGTCCTGGTGCATGATGAGATAATCCTCGTCGTCCAGCTTGATCTCGGAGCCCGAGTACTTGCCGTACAGGATCTTGTCGCCGACCTTCACGTCGAGCGCGATCACCTTGCCGTCTTCGGTCGTCTTGCCCTTGCCGCACGCCGCGATCATGCCTTCCTGCGGCTTTTCCTTCGCGGAGTCGGGGATGATGATCCCGCCGCGCTTCGTCTCCTTCGCTTCCACGGGCTTGACGAGCACGCGGTCGCCGAGGGGCTGGATCTTCACTTTCGAGAGAGTCGCTTCGGCCATCTGAATTACCTCCGGGTATCTTGTCGTCTTAAATTACGGCTTCGAGTTTACTGGCACTCGCCGCCATCTAGTGCTAATTATAACACGAGGCTCCGAAAGTTGTCAATCGAATCGTTCGACTGCCAGTTCAGACGCTAGGCTGAAATGGGCGGGGGCGGGAAAGCGACGACCCTCGGGGACGGGCGCGATCGGCCGCGCCCTCCGGGGCAGACGCGACTATGAAGACCATGGTCGCGTCAGCCCCAAGCCCCTCGGGTCGTCGCTTTCCCGCCCCCCTGTATCAGCCTCGCGGCCGTTCGCTTGCTTGATGCTTGATAACATCGCGAAGCGATGAACCACGCGCCCTCACGCTTCCGGGGATAGGGGCGTCTATCCTTCGCCCCTCCCTATTTCAAGGAAGCAGCGGGGGACTAGTGGTTCTGCCCGGGGAAGACGCGCCGAAGGAAGCCCATGAGCGCTTCCTGGGCTTTGGGCTGCTCGGCCGGAGGCTGAGGCTCGAGGTAGGGCGGGGCGGGAGGCGGGTCGTCGTTGGTGAAAGTGCCGATGGCCGGCGGCGGGACGGGCGTCTTGAACTCGGGGACGGAGAGCACGCGGCGGACGACGGGCTCGACGGCCTCCGGAGCGGGCGCTTCGGGCGCGGACGCGGCCGGGGGCGGCGGAGGCGGAGGCGGAGGCGGAGGCGCGGCGCGGACCGGGGCGGGCCGCGGCGCCGGAGTGGGCTCGGCGGCGGCGGCCTTGAGCATCTCCGGGGACGGGCAGAGGCGGTTGAGGTCCTCCTCGAGACGGCGGATCACGCCGAGGGCCTTGGCCAAAGAGAGCTCCTTGTCGGACAGCTCTTTGGAGAGCTTGTCGACCAGGCGGTTTCGGATCGCGAGGTCCCCCTCCGACTGCTGGGCGCGGCGCTTGGCGGTGTCGAGCTCGCCGCGCAGCTTCTCCGCGGCCATTCGGATCTCGCTGAGCTGTCCTTCGCGGGCGGCGAGGTTGGACTGGGCCTGGGCCAGGGCGGCCTGGCTCTTGCTCAGGGACTCCTCGAGCTCGGCGATGCGCGGGATGCGGATCTCGAGCATCGTCGCGGTCTCGCGGGCGGCGGCGAGCTCAGCCTTGAGGGCGGAGATCTGGCGCTGGAGCGAGGTCACGAGCGACTTCTCGTCGCGGCGCGTCTCGAGCTCCTTCATGAGGTCGGCGACGTGGGAGAACAGGCGGGTGCTCGCGCCGTCGAGGAGGGCGTCCACGTCGTTGGAGGTCGGAGGCGCTCCGAGGGGCGCGGAGGGCGGGGTCATGGCCTGATGCGCGTCGAGGGCGCGGACGATGTCCTCGAACTCGCCGGCGCGCCGCCAGTTCTTCTCGGCGATCTCCCCTTCTCCGGGGCAGACGAGGGTGGTCATCGTGAAGCCGGGGAGGGCGGCCAGGTCCGCGGGCTCGTAGCTGCCGGGCACCTCCCCCTTCATGTAGGTCCAGTATTTCATCGGTTCTCTCCGGGCTGGTTCTCGGCGAACGTCTCTTGGATGCGGTGGAATTTGGCGAGGAACTCCCTCATCTCGGCGCGCAGGATCTGAACGTCCTGGTCGGTCAAGGTCTTGGCCTGCAGGAGGCGCTCGTGCGACGCGGAAGCCTGGCGGCGGAGCTCCCCGACGCTCCCGGAGAGTTCCGCGGCCTTGGAACGGGCGGCCGCCACCTCGGTCTCCAGATCGTTGACCCGGCGGCGCGCCTCGACGAGGGCCTTCTCCGCGTCGGCGCGGCGCTCGCGCTCGAGCGCGAGGTCGGATTCCCGGATGTGCTCGCGGGACTCGCGGCGGGAGAGCTCGGCGCGGGCGCTCTCGAGCTCCCCGGCCAGCCGGGCGTTCTCGAGCTCGGCCGAGCGGCGCGCGGAGTCCGAATCGAGGGCGGCGCCTTCGTAAGAGGAAACGGCCTCCGAGAGGCGGCGCTCGAACTCGGCGGCCAGGGAGGACATCGTCTCCATCCTGGCGCGCAGCGCTTCGTTCTCTCGGGCCAGGGTCTCGAGGCGGACGTCGTTCCCCTTGCGGGGGCGGACGACGGCGGCCTGATCGGGGGCGGACGCCATGTCGCGCACCGGCGAGAGGCGCGGATAGCCCTGCCAGCTCAGCTCTCCCAGCCAGTCGTTGGAATCGTCGTTCGGGGGCATGCTTATTAAGGATAGGTCCTCGCTGTTACAAATTCAAGGCTATTTGCTAGATTCCCGGGGTGAAGAAACGCCCCCTGGTCCTCATCGTCGACGACGAGCACGATTTCCGCGCGATCTGCGCGCACGTCCTCGACCGCGGCGGCTACGACACCGCGACCGCCGGGGACGGCGCGGCGGGGCTGGCCGCGTTCGTGGAGCGCAAGCCCGACCTCGTCGTCCTCGACGGGAACCTCCCCGACATGGACGGGATCGAGGTGTGCCGGCGCCTGCGCAAGCTTCCCGGCGGGGCGAAGCTCCCCGTCCTCATGTGCACCGTGCGCTCGGCCGTGGTCTCCATCCAGGAGGGCCTCGACGCCGGCGTGACGGACTACGTGCTCAAGCCCTTCGAGATGGACGACCTCCTCGAGCGAGTCGCCGGCGCGCTCGAGCAGGCTTCCCGGTGAAGGCGAAGCTGGCCGTCGTCGACGACGACGCGGAGATGCTCGAGCTGATGGCCATGGTCCTGGGCCGGAACGGCTTCGAGGTGAAGACCTATCCCACGCCCGGGCGCTTCCTCGACTCGCTCGCCAAGGTCCGCCCCGACCTGTGCGTGCTCGACATGCAGCTGCCCGGCATCCACGGGCGCGACGTGATCCGCGTCCTGAGGGATAACCCGGCCACGAAGCGGATGCCGATCGTGGCCATCACCGCCTCCGAGCGCGGCACGTCCGACGTGATCAAGGGGCTCGAGCTGGGAGCCGACGAGTACATGGGCAAGCCGCTGGACCTCGAGCTTTTCGTCGTGCGCATCGGGGCCCTCCTGCGGCGCGTCCCGGCGATCTGGACGGAGCCGCCGAAGACGGAGACGCTGCGCTACGCCTCCCTGACGGTCTTCCTCGACGAGCACCGCGTCGAGGACTCGGGCAAGGCGGTGACGCTGACGCATCTCGAGTTCAAGCTGCTATCGTATTTCCTCCGCCATCCTCAGCGCGTGGTCACGCGGGGCATGCTGCTCGAGAAGGTCTGGGGGACCGAGCCCGACATGTCCACGCGCACCGTGGATAAGCACGTCGAGTCCCTGCGCAAGAAGCTTCCCGGCTTCGGCGCCCATCTGGAGACCGTCATCCGGATGGGCTACCTCTTCCAGCCCTGACGCGGTCAGGGCTTCCCGGGATTCGCCGGTTTGCCGGGCTTGGCGGGATCGACCGGAGCGGCCGGAGCGCCGGGCGTCGCGGGCGCGGCGGGCGATCCGGGATCCGCGGGCGGAGCCGGCGTCGCGGACTTGGGCGCGCGGCGACCTCCGCCGCTGCCGTCCCCCTTTCCGCCTCCTCCGCCGCTGCCGTCTCCGCGGCCTCCGCCCTGACCTCGGCCTCCGCCCTGACCGGTGCCCCCCTCGGACCCGGAGCCGTCCCCTCCTCCGCGGCCCGTGCGGCGCATCTGATCCTGGCGCGTGCGGCGCAGGGCCTGGATGCGCTGCTGGACGTCCGCGCGCTCCTTCGGGGTCTTCGCGGCGCGGAACTCGTCCCGCAGCGCGGTCATCTTCTGGCGGTGGTCGGCGTGCTTGTCGCGGCGCTGGCGGGCGTTGTCCTCGGCGCCGACGTCCTCCGGCGCCTGCTTCTTCGCGGCGGCTTTCGGCGGCTCGCCGCAGAGCGCGGGAACGGCCAGGAGGACGAGCAGAAGGGCGAGGGTGGTCTTCATGGAGGAATGATATCCCCTCGCTCCCGGCCTGTCAATCGCGGTAGATCAAGGTGCCGACGTCCTTCCCGTCGAGCGCCCGCGCCACGCTGCCGGCCTTGAGCCCGTTGACGATGCGCAGGCTGGTCATGTGGCGCGCGTGGAGCATGTTCTCGAGGACGACGCGCTCCAGGGCGAGGTCTCCCAGGTCCAGGGCGATGAGCTCGGAGACGCTGATCCTCGGGATCAGCTTCGCCTTGCGGTCCTTCTTCGGGTCGGCGGTGTAGAGGCCGTCGACGTCCTTGATGTAGGTCAGGGACTTCGCTCCCAGGAACTCGGCGGTCAGGTAGGTGCCGGAGTCCGTCCGGTTCGCGGGGATGCGCGCGCCCATCGGCGGCTTCTCCCAGTAATCGTACGGGGGCATCCCGCTCATGATGGGCAGGCAGCCCATCGCGAGGTACAGCGGGAGCTTGTCGAAGTCGTCGGGCATGATGTAGACGCCGCCGTGCTTGGCCAGCAGCATCTGCAGCATGCGCGCGTTCTGGCGCGGCGGCGCTTCTCCAAGCGCGGCCAGCACGCCCGTGGGGAGCCCCAGGCCCAGGGCGATGTCGTAGGCGTGCCGCGCGCGCGTGCCGCCCCCCGCGCAAAGGATCATGCGGTGGCGCCGCTTGAGGCGCACGAACTCCTCGATGAGAGGGTAGACGGCCGCGCGGCCGCGGTCCATCACGCTCTGCCCTCCGAATTTGAGGACGTGGACGTCCGGCAGGATGCGCACGATCGGGCTGGTCTTCATCGTCCGGCCTCCTTCGGGGCGTAGATCACCGTGCCCGTGGTCCGGCCGGAGAGCGCCTTCGTCAGCGCGCCCGGCTTCAGCCCGTTGGTCACGACGATCTCGCGCACGTGGCGCGCGCACAGCATGGTCTCGAGCAGCATCCGCTCGACGATCAGGTCCTCGTCCGGGAGGCGCAGGAGGTCGCGCGCCGAGACCCGGCGCAGGAGCTTGGCTCCCGGGACGCGCTTCGGGTCCGCCTCGTGCTGGCCGTCCTGGTCCTTGAGATAGACCAGCCGGCGGGCGCCGATGGACTCGGCGAAGACGAAGAGCCCGAAGTCGGACCCGTTCATCGGGAGGCGTCCGCGGCGCGGCGGCTGCTCCCAATAGTGGTAGGGCGGCATGCCGATCATGATCGGGATCATCCCCGAGGCGAGCTTGTGCGGGAGGTCCCAGAAGTGGTCCTTCGTCATCTGGATGCCGCCGTGCTTGGCGAGCAGGGCCTGGAGCATCTTCATGTTCTGCTCCTCCGAGGCTCCGGCCAGGTGCGCCAGCCCGCCCGTCGGCAGGCCCAGGTCCAGCGCGATCTTGAAGACGTGGCGCGTGCGCGCGCCGCCGCTCACGCCGATGACGAGGTCGTGGCGCTTGCGCAGGCGCGCGATCTCGTCGACCAAGGGCAGGATCGCGGGGGCGCCGCGGTCCATGATGCTGGCGCCGCCGATGGAGACGACCACGGCGTCGGGCAGGATGTCGATCTCCTTGTCGGCCGCGCTCGCGCGCAGGACGGACTTGTCGATCAGGGATTCGGCCTTGAGCCCTCCCTGCAGGTGCTTCTGCCTCAGTTCAGCCCGCTCCTTACGCATCGCTTCCCTCCTTGGACGGCTCCGGATCCGTTCGCGTCCGCAGCAGCCGGGCCGCGACGACGCCGCTGGCCGCGCCGAACGCCAATTGCGACGAGCCCTGGATCGCCGCGGCGGCGTAAAGCGCCGCGTTGCCGTCGACGAGCCAGACCACGGCGAGTATGCTGGTCAGGCGCGCGGCGGCGGCGAGGGCCGAGACGATCACGAAGGGGACGGTCCTCCCGCGCAGCGCGTCGAAGGCCGGCGCGGCCGCGTCGACGACCAGGCCGGGGGCCATGTGCTTGAGGATCTCGAACACGCCGTAGCGGCCGTCGCCGAAAAGGAAGGAGATCACGCCCAAGGTCGTGCCGGCGACCGTGGCGCCGAAGCGCATGCGCGTGCGGTCGGCCGCGACGAAATAGAGCGGGAGCATGAGGGCGGTCTTGTAGCCGGGCGCGAACGGGATGCCCGGAAGGATCTTGGCGAGCTTGGTCCCGAGCATGAGAAGGCAGACCCCGGAGATCACGGCGACGTCGTCGCGCAGCGCGGCGCTGCTCATGCCCGACGCCGCGCCGCGCGCGCGGGCGACCGAGGAGTCGATCATGCCCGGAAGAAAATCCACTTCTCCTTTAAGGATCCGGCGCAAGGTCGGCTGGCCGGCCTCGCCGGCGCGCTGTCCGCCCCCTCCTCCGCCTCCGCGACCGCCGCCTCCGCCGCCCCCTCCCCCTCGTCTCGCGGGCTCGGAGTCCAGCAAAGACAGGGTCGCCGCGATCGTGCCCGCCACGGATTCCGGGAGGAACCAGCCGCGCAGCCCGGCCACGAAATCGCCGGGAGCGCCGGTGCGCTGCACCCAGCCGGACGCGGCCACGACGGCGAGGACGCGCAGGATCATCCGCGCGCCGTGGGCGAGGCCGTCCGCATGCCAGCCGAGACGCGTCCCGAGGACGGTCCACTCGCGCGCGGCGGGGCCGGCTCCCTCCGGCGGGAAGAGCGCGAAGAGGACCAGGACGGCGGCCGAGAAAGGCAGCAGCCGCGAGGCGGCGCGCGCGAGGTCCTTCAGCGGCAGGCGCGAGAGCGTCCACAGCCCGATCTGAAGGAACGCCAGGGCCAGCAGCGGCTCCAGGCCCTTGAGGAAGAAGGCCGACAGCGAGACCGCGAGAAGATAGCCGACGCGCACGCGGGGTGACTCGATCATGGCGGCGTAGTATAGCAGTCACGGCGGCGTCATCGGTACATTCTATGGCGAATTTATATATTGCGCATATTGAATCATTCGTGTATACTCTCGCCATGAGAGCGATCCGATTGGACCCCGGGACTTTCGACCACATCCGCGCCCAGCTGCGCGTCTCGCCGCAGGTGCGCCGCCTGCATCGGCTCCATGCCGTCCTGCTCGTGGCGGGAGGCCTCAGCTGCCGCAAGGCGGCCCGCCTTCTCGGCGATTCCCCCCGCAGCGTGGAGTACTGGGCGCAGCGTTATATGTCTGATAAAGACAATGGATTGAAGGAAAAAAAGCATACCGGGCGCCGTCCGCGGCTGACCGCGGCGCAGCTCGCGCAGCTGCGCGTCGTGCTGGCGGGCGCCTCCCCGGACGCGCCGGCTCCTCCCGGCGGCTGGGATGGGAAAAGCGCGCGCGCCTACATCGCGCGCCGCTGGGGCGTCCGGCTCGGCCTGCGGCGCGTCCAGGCGCTCCTGGCGGCGGCGCGCCCGCAGGCGGGGGCTAAACATGCGCAATAAATTAATGCGGACTGTCCTCTAGTGCGTCGCGATTGCGCGTGGGCGAAACAGGGATTTCGCACCGATAAGGGACAATTGCGCCAGCCCACATGATCCGTTCCGAGACTCCCCCGCCGCCGACCTCCGGGCCCCTCTATTTGAACGGATCGGCGTCCCTTCTTTATACGCGCGCGCGTCTCATAGCGGCCTTGGCCGGGACGCTCCTGGCGTCGGTCTGCCTCGCCCCCTCCGCCCGCGCGGCCGCGACCTTGCGCGTCGTCGGGACCAGCGTCATCAGCTCGGGCACGGTCAAGGTGTACTTCAGCGAGCCGGTCGACGCCAGCGCCGACAGCGCGTCGAACTTCGCCCTGTCGCCCTCGATCGCGGTCAACTCGGCCGCGCGGCAGGATTCGAACTACTCGACCTGGCTCACCCTCGGCGGGGCGCTCACGAACAACGCGACCTTCACTCTGACGGCGACCGGCGTCGTCGCGGTCTCGGCGAACACCTTGGCCTCGGACAGCTCCACGGCGACCTTCGCCGGCATCAACCCCGCTCCGTTCTTCACCGACGACTTCAACCGGCTCAACGCCGGCATACTGGACTCGGACGCGCCGGCCGCCGGGCCTTGGCATTCCGCCTACACCTGGATCGACGCCGGCAACTCGGTGTCGCTCTCGACCTGGAGCGTGCGCGGCGGCCACGGCCTCGAGTCGCTGGACGCTTCGGCGACGGGCGTGGCCGCGCGCGTCTACCGCGACTTCGGCGCGGCTCAGGCCCAGGTCTATCTGCGCGTCTACGTCTACCTTCCGTCGAGCTTCTTCTCGGCGATGGCCAACGGCACCCAACACGATCTGGTCGACGTTCTTTCCGCCGCCAACGGGCGCTATGTCGGCGTCATGGGCCAGAAGGACGCCGGCGGCAACCCCGTTTTGCTTTGGGAGGCCTACGGCAGCGACAACAGCTACAAGCAATTGGCGACCCCCGTCACGCCGGACGCCTGGCACTGCCTCGAGATGTACGCGCCGCCCTCGGTCGCCGGCTCGACCGTCGCCTTCTGGCTCGATGGCGTGCCTGTCGGCCGCATCGTGACCACCTTCTCCGACGCGGCCTCCTGGCAAAGGGCCGTCGTCGGTCTCGGCTACGCGGCCACCGCCTCCGTCACGCACGTCGCCTACTTCGACGAGGTCCGCGTCTCGACCTTGACCTACATCGGGCCGATCGAGCCGCCCGCCGTCAGGTCGGCCTCAGTCGTCGACGCCAACCGGGTCAAGGTCTACTTCGACATGGCGGTCAGCACGGCCGACGGCCGCTTCGTCGACCCCGCGCGCTACTCGTTGAACCCCGGCCCCGCCGTGACGGCCGTCGTCTCGACCGACTCGTTCTCGGGCGTCCTGCTGACCGTCGCCGAGCAGTCCGACAACCGCCTCTCGACCGTGACGGTGGACTCGTCGCTTCTGGCGCCCGGCGGGACCAGCACGGCCACCTTCGTCCAGGTCCAGCCCGCTCCCTTCCTCGTCGACGATTTCAACCGCCCCCATGACGGTCTTTATGACGCTGACCCGATCCCGGGCGTCTGGCCATGGTCGGAGGCATGGATCGACGCCGGCAACACTCTTCAGCTGTCGACGGTGAGCTTCCGCGGCGGCTACGGCCTGCTCTCCGTCGACGACGCCGCGGCCGGCTGGGATTCGCGCCTGAGAAAGACCTTCACCGCGGCGCAGAGCAAGATGTACATGCGCCTCTACGTCTACCTGCCCTCGAGCTTCTTCTCCGCGATGGCCAACGGCAACCAGCACGACCTGGCCGATATCTTCGCCTCCGCCAACGGCCGCGCCCTCAGCGTCATCGGCCAGAAAACCGGCGGCGGCGCCTCGGCGCTCCTCGTGGAGGCCTATGACAGCCTTGGAGTCTGGAACAACATCTCCATCCCCGTCACGGCCGACGCCTGGCACTCGATCGAGATCTACGCCCCCCCGGTCGGGGCTGCCGTCAACCCCTCCTTCTGGCTCGACGGGGAGCTGGTCTGGCGCCCCACCATCGATTTCTCCGACGCCGGATCCTGGAACATGGCCGCCGTGGGGCTCGGCTACTCGAACTCCGGCGCCGTCAAGCACGCCGCCTATTTCGACGAGGTCAAGATATCGACCATGGGCTACATCGGCCCGCTGACCGATATGCCCCCCTCCGGCTGCTCCGTCGTGCGCAGCGTCCGCCAGAGCACGGGCCCCTACACGACGATCCAGTCCGCCGTCGACGACCTCCCCAACCCGCTGACCGGCCATTCCTGCGTCGTGATCAAGGACGGCGCGACCTACGCCGAGCAGGTGACGGTGCGCAACTTCGTCAACAACGGCTCCTCGATCACCATCATGGCCGACCCGGCATCGGGCCTGCGCCCGGCGGTGGCCCCCCCGGCGGCCTCGACGGCGGCGTTCCTGGTCGCGAACTCCTCGGTCAACATCCTGGGCATCGACATCGCCCCGTCGGTGAGCGTGACCTACGGCATCGCCGCCTCTTCGGCCCACGTGGTCATCAGCTCGGTGAACGTGCTGGACGCCGCGGGGCGGATCGCCGTCGCGGGCGTCTCGCTCTCGAGCTGGGCGACGGTGAGCCATACGAGCGTGACCGTGGGCGGAGCGGGCGCGAGCGGCTTCTGGCTGGCGGGCAGCACCGCGACGCGGGTCTCCTTCAGCTCGTCCGTGGCGACGGGAACCGACGCGGCGGCGGTCTACCTGGACGCCGGCTCGTCGTCCAACACCTTCACGGTCTTCCTCGCCAGCGGCGCGGCCGGTTACGCGGTGTACAGCCTCGGCGCGTCCGCGCCGAACACCTTCGCTCGAAGCGTGCTCTGGAACCAGTCGGCGACCCGCGCCTCCTACACCTGCCTTTCCAACAGCGCCTGCTCGCTGCTGTTCACGGAGGACAGCATCGTCAACGCGGGCGCCGGCGGCGCGCTCGCGAGCTACTTCTCGTCCTCGCTGGCCGTGGACCGGAGCACCGTGTCGGGCCAGGGAGGAACCACGGTCAATCTCTGGATCCCCGGGAGCTTCGCGCTCTCCCGGTCCTATGTCTCCAACACGAGCGGCATCGCGCTCTATCCCGGCAACATCTACATCAGCGGCGGCATCACGGTCGCGCAGAGCACGATCGCCAACAACTCCGCTTCGGCGGCCGCGGTCGACCTCAACGGCTACAACGACGCCGTCAATCCCATCAGGCTGACGGAGTGCCTCGTCTCCAACCCGTCGGGAACGGCCCTGCTCAACCAGGGCTCGAACCCGCTGGTGGTCTCGCGAAGCACGATCGCCAGCGATTCCCCGACTTTGCCCGCCTTCAGGAGCAAGAAGAACGCGAACTACCCTTCCGCCCGGTTCACCCTCGACGCCAGCTACGTCGTCGGCGCGTCCACGGCGGTCACGCTGTCGAACTCGACCGGCACGATCACGGGCTCGCGGGTCGCCGCGGTCGCCGCCGGGAATTCGGCCGTTTGGGCCGCCGCCCCCGGGTTCGCCCATCTGACCGTGACCACGAGCACCTTGCTCGCCGCGCCGCGGGGCGCGGGGCTCGCCGCGGACGCCGCGGTCCTCAACGGGCTGTACCTGTCCACGAACACGATCGCCGGCGGCGCCTACGGCGTCTCGGTCGGGACGGCGAACGCCTGGACTCAGGTGTGGCTGACCTCGAACACGGTCCTGGTGTCGACCTCCGCCGACGTCGCCACCTACGGCCTCTACCTCGACGGGCTGATCACCGGCGCCACGATCCAGAACAACGCCTTCTATTTCCGCCTCCCGGGCGCGGTCACGGCCGCCGGGGCCACGGCCTTCTACGCGAACACCAGCGCCGGGCTCGTCTTCACGCACAACCGCATCAACAACCCCGGCATGATCACCGGCGGGTCCTTCACGGGCATCCGTTTCGACGACACGGACGACGCCCTGCTGCTGAACAACGACATCCATTCGACCGGCACCGCGCTGACCAACGGCTATCTGCTGCGCGTCCTCAGCGGCTCGAACGGGGTCCAGCTCTACAACAACATCGTCTCGAGCTCCTTCTCCGTCACCGGCGCCTCGGCGACGATCGAGGTGGACGCGGCCAGCGTCGCCGGGTTCGCGTCG
>Ga0255338_1004982_pt1 | contig 12834 bp, 8 predicted proteins | sample MeOH1_35cm_T4_19_FD_203715 | JGI IMG/M metagenome (GOLD analysis project Ga0255338, IMG submission 203715) | Sandy soil microbial communities from University of British Columbia, Vancouver, Canada - MeOH1_35cm_T4_195 | ecosystem: Engineered > Artificial ecosystem > Sand microcosm > Unclassified ...
CACCTCGCTCGACGACATCGCCGAGCGCCTGCACGTGACCAAGCCCACGCTGTACTACTACGTGCGCAGCAAGGACGACATCCTGCTGGAGTGCGTGCGCACGGCGCTGGGCATGATGCACGAGGAGATCGAGGGCGTGCGGCGCGCCGGCGGGCGCGCGCTCGACCAGCTGATCGCGTGCATGCGGATCTACACGATCATCGTCACGCAGGAGTTCGGCCGCTGCGTCATCCGCATCGGCGAGGACCCGCTGCCGCCGCCGCTCAGGCGCGAGCTGCGCGAGCTGAAGGCCGGCATCGACCGCGAGTTCCGCCGGTTGCTGGCGGAAGGCATCGCCGAAGGCAGCATCGCCCCGTGCGACCCGAAGATGGCGGCGTTCATGCTGGCCGGGGCGCTGAGCTGGGTGGGACGCTGGTACCGGCCCGACGGTGAGCTGTCACCCGAGCAGATCGCCAACGAGGGCGTGGCACTGCTGTTGAAGGGCGTGATCCGCGACCGGCGGGCGTCGACGAAGGCGTGACCGGTGGATGGGCACCGGGGGCCTCAGCCCCTGCGTGCCGCCTCGATGGCGGCGATGTCGATCTTTGTCATCTGCATCATCGCTTCGAAGGCGCGCCTGGCCGCCGCGCGATCAGGATCGGCGATCGCGTCCGTGAGCGCCCGCGGCGTGATCTGCCACGACAGGCCCCACTTGTCCCTGCACCAGCCGCATGCGCTTTCCTGGCCGCCGTTGCTGACGATCGCGTTCCAGAGCCGGTCGGTTTCGGCCTGGTCGTCGGTTGCCACCTGGAACGAGAAGGCCTCGCTGTGCCTGAACTCCGGCCCGCCGTTCAGGCCGAGGCAAGGGATGCCGGCGACGGTGAACTCGACCGTCAGGACATCGCCCTCCTTGCCGGCGGGATAGTCGCCCGGGGCGCGAAGGATGGCGCCCACGGCACTGTCCGGAAACGTCTTCGCGTAGAACTGCGCGGCGTCCAGGGCGGCGCCGTCGTACCAGAGACAGATCGTGTTCTTGCTGACCACTTGCGTGCTCCAACTCATGACGGGCAGGCCGGTCGAGCCATGGCGGCGGCCCGGCTTCCTGGCCATTGTCATTGCTGGCGGTGGCGCGACGGCGGCACAATCTGCCACCGATCGTAAGCGGCCGCTTCCGGCTCGAGCGGCCGTGGCTGCCTCGCGGCCACTGTTGCGCGATGAATGCCCTTCGCCTCGAGCAACCGGCACGCAGGACGCCGGGACGACGCTGGCTGTCCCGGGGCGTCAGGCGCCGACGCCGGCTGGCATGCCGACGGCTCGCGGGGCGTCCTGCCGCAGGTATCGCTGGATCGACAGTCCGTCGGTCGAAATGGAAGGGGGACAGCCGGTGATCAGGTCCGCCACCAATTGCCCGGAGCCACATGCCATGGTCCACCCCAGCGTTCCATGGCCGGTGTTCAGGAAGACGTTGCCATGTGGCGTGGCGCCGACGATCGGTGTGCTGTCCGGCGTCATGGGGCGCAGGCCGGCCCAGAAGGAAGCCTGCTGAAGGTCGCCGCCCGGGAAGAGCTGCCGAGTCACCATCTCGAGCGTCTCCCGCCGCCGCTGCCGCAGGCTCAGGTCGAACCCGGCAAGCTCCGCCATGCCGCCCACCCGGATCCGGTTGTCGAAGCGGGTCAGTGCGATCTTGTAGGTCTCGTCCAGCACCGTGGACACCGGGGCCAGCTCGGGATCCGTGATCGGGATCGTGAGCGAATACCCCTTCACCGGGTAGACGGGAATCCGGAGCGCCGCGGACGCGAGAAACTCCCGCGAATAACTGCCGAATGCGACGACGTAGCGATCGGCCCGCAGCACTTGCGCCTCGGCGCCGCCGATGGCCACGCCCGTGACGGCGCCATGGCCATTGGTTTCGAATCCCTTCACGTCGGTGCCGAACATGAACCGCACACCCAGCGACCTGGCGACCTTCGTCAGTTCCGTCGTGAAGAGGTAGCAGTCGCCCGTCTCGTCGCCCGGCAGCCGCAGTCCGCCCGCGATGGCCGTTTGCGCATGGGCCAGCGCCGGCTCCACCTGGTGCACGCCAGCGCGGTCGAGGAGTTCGAAAGCGACCCCGCACTCGCGCAGGACCTCGATGTCGCGCCTGGCGTGATCGAGTTGCTCCTGCGACCGGAACAGCTGCAACGTGCCCGCGCTGCGGCCTTCATAGTGGATGCCCGTCTGCGCCCGCAACTGCTGCAGGCAGGTTCGGCTGAACGTGGACAGGCGCAGCATCCGTTCCTTGTTCACTGCGTACCGCTGCGCCGAGCAATTGCGCAGCATGGCAGCGAGCCATTGCAGCTGGAAGAGCGAGCCGTCCAGGTGCACCGCCAGGGGCGCATGGCGCTGGAACATCCACTTGAGCGCCTTCAGCGGAATGTTCGGCGCGGCCCAGGGCGTGGAATAGCCCGGAGACACCTGTCCGGCGTTCGCGAAGCTGGCTTCCAGCGCGACGCCATCCTGCCGGTCGACCACCGTCACGTCGGCCCCGGCACGGGCAAGGTAATAGGCGGTGGAGACGCCGACCACACCGGCGCCCAGAACGATTACTTTCACACTCGACTCCAAAACAACGTCATGAACGTCGAGTCTATGGATCCATGGCGACAGGTTTTGCTGAATTTATTGCTCTACACGATAATATTTGCTGGTACCTCCGTCGAACGAACGCCCTTCCAGCAAAATGTCCGAACTCGATTCCATCGACCTGAAGATCCTCGACCTGCTGCAACACGAGGGGCGCCTGTCAATGACCGACCTCGGGGAGCGCGTCGGGCTGTCGACGTCGCCGTGCTCGCAACGGGTCAAGCGGCTCGAGCGCATGGGCGTGATCAAGGGCTATCACGCCGTGCTGCATCCGCCCGCGGTCGGCAAGGCGCTGCTGGTGTTCGTCGAGATCACCTTGTCGGAGAAATCCGAGCAGATCTTCAACAAGATCCGCGACGAGCTTCAACACATGCCGGAGGTGCTCGAGTGCCATCTCGTCTCCGGCAGCTTCGACTACCTGGTGAAGGCCCGCATCGCCGGAATGGGCGAATACCGGCAGCTCCTGGGCACGATGCTGAAGAGAATACCGGTGCCGGCCCAGTCCAACAGCTACGTCGTGATGGAGGAAATCAAGGAGAGCTGCGTCCTTCGCCTCGGTCCCAGGCCGGCAAGGCGTTGAGCGATGCGCGTCGACGGCCTGTCGCGTCAGGCGCGGTGCCGCGCCACCGCGCTCTCCTGCCACTCCAGCCCGATCCCGGGCGCCTCTGATGGGTGGAAATTGCCGTCGCGCACCGCCAATGGCGTGCTGCGCAGGCCCGCGGCCGCGTCGAGCACTTCCAGCCAATGGGCCGTCGGCGTGGCACACAGGAGCTGGGCGCTCGCTTCCACGAAGATGTGCGAGGACATCGGCAGACCCGCCGCGTGGGCGAGCGCCGCCGCTTCCAGCCAGCCCGTGACGCCATGCACGAACTGCGCGTCCGGCATCACGAGGTCCATCGCCCCTGCGGCAATGGCGGCCCGCATCTCGCCCGGCCCGTGAAAATTCTCGCCGATCTGGATCGGCGTCTGCACAGCCGCGGCGATGCGGGCGCAACCCTCCAGGTCGTCGGCCAGCAGCGGCTCCTCGATCCACTCGAGCCCTTCGTGATCCAGGGCGCGGCAACGGCGCATCGCCTCCGGTGCGCTGAGCGACTGGTTGTAGTCCACCATCAGGGCGAGTCCGTCGCCGAGCGCCCGCCGCGCTGCCCGGACGGCCCCCAGGTCCTCGGCCAACGTGGGAAACCCCAGCTTGATCTTCAGCCCGGCAAAACCGGCCGCGACCGTCTGTTCGGCCACCGCGGCGACCGAGGCCGCGTCGTACAGCCCCACGCTGTTGTACGCCCGCAGCGGCCGCAACTCGGCGCCCAGTGCCCGCGCCAGCGGCTCGCCGCGGCTGCGGGCCCACGCGTCCCACCAGGCCATGTCGAGCGCGCCCAGGGCCATGCCGGCCAGCCCCTTGAGGCCCAGCAATCGGCAGCGGCGGCGCAGCAACTCATGCAGCTCGCGCGGCACCAGCGGCTGTCCGACGACCATGCCGCCGAGCCCCGCCACCGTCCGCTCCAGCGCCGGCAGCAGTTCGGGAAAGTACGCCTGGGCGTAGGCGCGCCCTGGCACGCCCGCGTCCGTCGTCAGGTCGATCAGGACCATCGGGAAGCGCTCGATGCTGCCGGAAGCCGTGCGCAGCGGCGTGGGCAGCGGAGCCAGCACTGGGGTGGTGACGATGCCGGTGATCTTCATGCGGGAGTCTGCCTCGTTGGTCTGGTTCGATGAGCTGACCGACCGCCACTGCATGTCCTGCCCGCGCGGCCTGCGGCTCAAGTCTAGGGCCTGTTCGCACGTTCTTGCGCTCGGACCCGCGACCGCGGGGATCATGAGGAATCGACTTTCCTGCCAAAAATCAAGCGCCCCAGGCCAAATTTCGGGAAGATGTCAATTGCGCGGCGAAAGTGACCGCCCGCAATCTTCACCAGCGCCCCTGTCCTTGGGCAGGCGGCGCCGCCCAGGGACTAACATCGGATATTGCCGAGCTCACAGATTCGCCATGGCCCGCATCCTGGTCATTGATGACGATCCCATCCAGCGTGCCGTCGCGTCGCATGCGCTGATTCCGGCTGGACATCAGGTCCTGCAAGCCAGTGACGGGCAGGAAGGGCTGGAGAGCGCTCGCCTGCATCACCCGGACCTGATCGTCTGCGACGTCGTGATGCCGCGAATGGGTGGCTTTCAGTTCCTGGAGGTCCTGCGCCAGGAGCCGGGCATCTCCGCCACGCCCGTCATCATGTTGACCTCGATGTCCGATCGAGCCCACATGCGCGAAGGCATGAACTCGGGCGCGGACGACTACCTGGCCAAGCCGTTCAGCGTGGACGAACTGGCCGATGCCGTCGCGGCGCTGCTCGCCAAGAGGCGCACCGTGCAGGAAGGGCTGATCAATTCCATGAACAGCTCGTTCGTGGCGGCCCTGGAGGAACAGCGCGATGTGCTGGCCGCCCAGTACGAGCAGCGCCTGATCCAGGAGATCGGCGGCCGCTGGGAACGCTCGGGGCAGGGAGATTTCGAATTCAAGTACGAGCACGCCGTCGTGCTCAAGGTGGACATCGTCGGGGCGCTGACGCAGCAGGCGGCGAGCAGCGCGCAGGCGAGCGCCCTGGTCCGGCGCGCCTACGACGCGGCCCTCGACTCGCTGCACCTGTTCAAGGCCGCGCACCTGCTGCCGGCCGGCAACGACGTGGTCGCGATCTATGAGGACCGCCCCGATTCGGTGGGCGTGCGAGCGACGGTTCGCGCCGTGCGGGCGGGCCTGGCGCTGCTGAAGGCCCTCGCCAGCCTGCGCGCGGAGAGCGGGCGCAGGTCCCCGGCGGACGAAACGGCTCCGGCGGCGAACGTCGCCCTGCACTCCGGCCCCCTTTCGATCCTGCGCATGAGCGATCCGCTGCACGGCGGCGGGGACTCGACCGTGGCCGTCGGCGAGACGATGCGCGAGCTCGGCGCGATCTGCGATTTCGCGCGCGAGTCGCGCTGGGCGATCGCCGCGTCTCCGACCTTCGTGGGCGAGATGGGCCGTCAGCTCGTGACGGGCCGCAGCGCCCAGATCGCCCGCTCCGGCGGCAGCGCGCCTCTGGACGTCGTGGAGGTCCTGTCGCTGCGATGAGCGAATCGACCAGGCGGGGGATGTGGCCGCCCCGCGGCGGTGCGGCCCTGCCGATCCGGCACGCGGTGCTGGTCGCGATCCTCGCCCTGGTGCTGGGGCTGGCGGTCACCTGGGCGGTGCAGCGCGCGCTGGCCTCGTCGATGCAGGCCGAGGCGCAGGCGCACTTCGACGGCGCGGTCCGGCGCCTCGAATACGACGTGCAGCGCCGCATCATCCTGCCGGCCCACGGCCTGCGCGGCCTGGCCGCCGCGTATCAGAGCGTCGGCGAGCTCGGCCCGGCCCAGTTCAGGGAATGGGTCGCGGCCCGCCAGCTGGACGCCGAATTCCCGGGCGTGCGCGGCTTCGGCTTGATGCGCAGGGTCCAGCGCGGCGAGCTCGAGGCATTCGTCGCGCGCATGCGCGCCGCGGACCCCCAGTTCCAGGTGATGACCTCCGGCGACGCCAGCGATCTGTTCGTGGTGACGGACATCGAGCCCCGCGCGGTGAACGCCTCCGCCTGGGGCTTCGACGCGGGACAGGAGCGCCTGCGCCGCGCGGCACTGGAGCGGGCCGTCGACACCGGAGGCCTCGCGCTGACGGACCGGATCGCCGTGCGGCAGGACGAGCTCGGGCGCGCCGGCTGGCTGATGGTGCTGCCCGTCTACCGCCGGGGCACGGACCCGGACTCGCCGGAGCGCCGCAGGCGCCTGCTCGTGGGACTGCTCTACGCGCCCATCGTTGCCGCCGAGGTGCTCGCCGACGTGCGCCGCAGCTTCGAAGCGCAGGTCGACTTCCGGCTGTACGACGGTCCGGTGCAGGATGGGCAACTGCTGTTCGACTCGACGGACGGTCGGGCGCAGGGCCTGAGCACGGGTGCCCGCGGTGGCTGGGACCAGCGGAACCTGCGGGCGACGCGGTCGTTCGCGCTGGGCGGCCAGGAGCTGACGCTGGACCTGGCGAGCAAGCCCGAGTTCGAAGCCGGTGCCAGCGCGGGCCTGCCGTTCAAGGTCGCCATCACCGGGGCGCTGCTCAGCGTGCTGCTGGCGCTGTCGGTCTGGCAGCTCGCCAGCGGGCGACGCCGGGCCGAAGCGACCGCGCAGGGCATGACCGGCGAACTGAGCCGGGTCGCGAACGAACTGAGTGCGAACGAGGCGTTTCTGGAGCAGGCGCAGCGGATCGCGAACGTCGGCGGCTGGCAAGTGGACCTGGAAACCGGCTCGCTGCGGCTGTCGGCGCAGACCCTGCGGCTGTTCGACCTGCCGCCGGATGCGACGCGGTCGATCGAGGAATTCATCGGCTTTTTCGTGCCGGCCTCGCGCGAACTGATCGAGCGCGCGACCCAGGAGGCAATCCGCGACGGCCGGCCCTGGGACCTGGAGCTGAACCTGGTCAGCGCCAAGGGCGCGTCGCGCTGGATGCGCACGGTGGGACAGGTGGATCGGCAGGGCGACTGGTCGGTGCGCCTGATCGGCACGCTCCAGGACATCAGCGATCGCAAGCAGGCCGAGCAGGCCCTGCAGGCCAGCGAGCAGTTCATGCGCGTGGTCACCGACAACCTGCCCGGGCGCGTGGTGTACTGGAACCGCGACCAGCGCTGCGAGTTCGCCAATCGCAGGAGCGCGGAGCCGTTCGGCAGGACCCAGGAGCAGATGATCGGGTGCAGCTTGCGCGAGGTGCTCGGCGACGAGCGCTACCAGGCCTACCGGCCGGGCATCGAGGCAGCGCTGCGGGGAGAGAGCCTGACGTTCGAGCGCGAGGAGCGGTCCGCCGCCGGCGTGTCGCGGACCATGCTCGTGCACTACATCCCCAATTTCCGCGAGGAAGCGGTGCACGGCTACTTCGTGCTGGAACTGGACGTGACGGAGCTGAAGGAGGCCCGGGAGGCCGCCAGGCAGGCGAGCGCGGCCAAGGGGCAGTTCCTGGCGAACACCAGCCACGAGCTGCGCACGCCGATGAACGCGATCATCGGCATGTTGGCACTGCTGCACGCCACGCAACTGAGCGTGCGACAGGCCGATTACGTCGCCAAGGCCGAGGGCGCCGCCCGCTCGCTGCTGGCGCTGCTCAACGACATCCTCGACTTCTCGAAGATCGAGGCCGGCAAGCTGGTGCTGGACCCGCGGCCGTTCCGGCTCGAGTCACTGATGCGCGACCTGGCGGTGATCATGTCCTCGGACCTGCGTTCGGAGGAAGTGGAGATCCTGTTCGACCTGGATCCCGCGCTGCCGCCGGTGCTCGTGGGCGACGACATGCGCTTGCGACAGGTGCTCATCAACCTCGGCGGCAACGCGGTGAAGTTCACCGAGCGCGGCGAAGTGGTCGTCGGCGTGCGCCTGCTCGAACGCGCTGGCGGCCACGGCCGCGTCGAGTTCTCGGTCAGCGACACCGGCATCGGCATCGCGCCGGAACTGCGCACGCGGATCTTCGAGGAATTCACGCAGGCCGAGGCGTCGACGGTGCGCCGGTACGCCGGCACCGGCCTGGGCCTGGCGATCTCGCAGCGGCTGGTGAAGCTGATGGGAGGCACCCTGGAGGTCGCGGGCGAGACTGGGCGGGGCAGCCGCTTCTTCTTTGCGATCGACCTGCCGCTGGGCCGGGACGAGGCGGCCGGGGAGACGCCAGGCGCGGCGCCGCTGCGCGCGCTCTTCGTCGATGACAACGCCGTGGCCCGCGAGATGCTCCAGGCCCAGGCGCGCGGCCTGGGCTGGGAGGCCGACACGGCGGGCGGCGCCGAGCAGGCACTGGCCGCGGTGCAGGCGTCGGCGCGGCCCTACGGCGCGATCTTCATCGACTGGCGGATGCCACAGGTCGACGGCCTGGAGACCGCGGCGCGCATGCGCGGGCTCCCGCAGGTGGGGCAAAGCGCGCTCGTGATCATGGTGTCGGCGCAAGCCCTGGAGTCGTTCGCCGCGCTCGGCGACAGCGCGCGCGGCAGCTTCGACGGCTACCTCGTCAAGCCGGTGACGGCGTCGATGCTGCGCGACGCGGTGCGCGAGGCCACGGGCCGGGCCGCGCCAGCCGGACCCGCGCGGCAAGGCGGGCGCGAGCTGGACGGGCTTCGCATCCTCGTGGTGGAGGACAACGTCAACAACCAGCAGATCGCGCGCGAGCTGCTCGCCTGGCGGGGCGCCGCCGTCGACATCGCCGAGGACGGCCGGCAGGGCGTCGAGCGGGTCGTTTCGGCACCGGACGCGTACGACCTGGTCCTGATGGACGTCCAGATGCCCGTGATGGACGGATACGAGGCCGCCCGCCAGCTCCGCCGCGCGGGCTTCGCGGCGCTGCCCATCGTGGCGATGACCGCCAATGTCATGACCGGCGATCGCGAAGCGTGCCTGGCCGCGGGCATGAACGACCACGTCGGCAAGCCTTTCGACCTGGACGAACTGGTGGCGACGGTGCGACGGCACGCGGTCCGCAAGCCCGCCGCCGGTGTTGCGGCGCCGGAACCGGTCGCCGCGGCGGCCCCTTCAGCCGCCGTCCCGGACACGCAGGTCGATCTGGCGGCGGCCGTCCGCCGGATGGGCGGCGACATCGGCTTCTACCGGCAGCTCTACCCGTCGGTGCGGTCGGACGCGGACAAGATGCTGGCGCGCCTGGAACAACTGCTGGCCAGCCGCCAGCGCGACGACGCGGCGCGCCTGTTCCACACGATCAAGGGCCACGCCGGCACGATCGGCGCTCCGGCGCTGGCACGCGTGGCGGGCGAAGCCGAGCGGGCGCTGCGCGCGCCCGGCCCGGACCCCGAGGCGGATCTTCGCCACCTGGCATCGACGCGCCGCGCCTACGAAGCGGCATGCGTCCTGCTCGACGACGAATTGTCGCGGCTGGCGTCGGCCTGACCGCCGCACTACCATAGCGCTTGAGTCAATCGAGGGTCATCCGCATGTCCGCATCCAGGCCGCCCGCGCCCCCCAAACCCAAGCTCGTCCACCACCCATACGACGCCTTCGATCCCATTCCGCAGCCGGACGTGGTCGAGAAGAGCTCCGAGACGACCTGGGAGCTCTGGAAGGACGTGCACGACAAGGAGCATGTGCGCTACGCCGACACGGTGCCGCTGACGCGTGCGGGCCCGGGAATCGGCGCGACCCGGCCGGCCGCGAACGGGTCCGGCCTGGCGCTTCGGCCCGCGGCCGCCCAGGGCGCCTCGGGTGCCGACCTGCTGACCCGGGAGGTGAAGCGGAACAACCGCGTGTGCCCCAAGCCCGAGCAGTGGCGGCAGCTCTACGACCTGCTGCACGCGCAGGCACCGCAGGCGTCCGTCGCGGCGCTGGCGCCGCCGTTCGCCGGGACCGAATGGCAGCGCACCACGTCGCTGGCCAAGCGGCTTTCGTTTCGCAACATGGTCGACTGGACGATCGCCAACGCACTCGTGGAGGACGCGCTTCGTTTCCTGCGGGCGCTCCCCGAGGATCAGTGGCACCACATGGGCGAGTGAGCCGCCCGCGGCCGGCGGGCGGCGCCGGGCCGCGGTCTACTTGGGCAGCCGCGCGCTGTTTTGCAGCGCCTCCCGGGCCAGCGCGTCCAGGGCGCCATCGACCAGGCTCTGCGATGGCAGCGGACGCATCGCGCCAAGCGCGACCAGTTTCTCCACGATCTGCCGCGTCATCGATTCCGGCCGGCCCTCGGCGTCCGTGAACATGTACAGCAGGCCGTGCGGGCTGGCCCAGGTCAGCTGCCAGCGGGTCCAGTGGCCGCGCACCATCACCTCCACGAAATGGCCGGGCTGCAGCTGCCCCACGTCGAACGAGTCCCCGGGTGCGCGCGCCGCGGCCGCACCGGCCCGCTCGGTGGGCTGGAAGTCGTCCGCGAGCGCCGGCGTCCGCAACAGCTCCGGATCGGAGACTTCATTCGGCGCCAGCCAGGGCACCCCATCAGCCAGGTCCGCGGCGGCACGATCGTCTTCGCCAGCGGCTCCCTGCCGGTCGGGCGGCGGCGCATCCGTCTCCCCGCGCGCGGCCCTCGCCTGCACCTCGTCGAGGTAGTCGAAGAACTTCCCGGCCTCTTCCTTTGAATAACCGATGGCCGCGAGGCCCGTGCTGAAGGTCTTGCGCAAGGCTGTGCCGAGCGTCGCGAGTCGCGCGGGGTCCTGCGCGGCCAGCCGCGGCTGCGAGATCCAGACCAGGTCGCTCACGGCCGCGCCATAGCCGCCGGGGTCGGCGACCCCTTCGGGCGCGACGAGCCTGGCCGCCGCCATCGCCTGGCACCAGGGGCCGAGCAGGAAGCGACGGGCTTCCGGCGGGGCGCCAGCCACGTCGTGCCGCTCGCGCAGGCGCGCGGCGAGTTCCGCGGCCAGGTGGTTGCGCTCGTCCGCCTTCAGCAGGATGCGGGCCATCGTGGCCTGCGGGCGGCGCATGCGCTCCTCCGATTCCGCCCAGGCCTGGCGCAGGGTGTGCAGCGCATATTCGAACGGTTCGGCGTCCTCCAGCGGCATCTGGGCCAGCACCTGCACGATTTCCTTCAGCGGCCGCAGGAATTCGTCGAACCCGCGCGCCTTGCGGTTCGGCCAGGCCTGGCTGCGCCGCGTCACCTCATCGAGCAGTTGCCGGGCCGGATGCTGGTGATCGGAAAAGAAGCGCTGGTCCTGTACCACCAGTCGAAGCAGTGCCGGCTCGAGCTCGCGCACAGCCTGTTGCACGTCCGTGAGCAGGCGCGAGTCGGCCGTGATGTTGGCGACCATGATCCGCACGACTTCACGCGCCAGCGTCTGGATGGGTGTGTAGGAAGAGCCCGCGACCCCCGATCCGTCCTGCGCGCTCACCGTCTCGGCCTGCCACACGCCCTGGCGCCAGCGCTCCTGCATCCGGCGCACGACGTCGTCCACGCGCTTCATGTCCTGCAGCGCCTCCATGGCGGCAGGCATCGTCATGCCGCCCATGGTCTGCGTGGCGCCGGACGAGGTGTGCCCCTGCGGAGCCTCGGCGCCGCGGACCACGCTCGCCAGCAGGCGCTTCAGGTCACGCAGGGTCAGTTGCGTCTGGCCGCGGGCCGCCGCCTGCTCCAGCGCGCTCACGCGGTACGCGGCCGCGGTGACGCCTTCCTGGCGCAGGCGCTCGCACAACTGCCGGTAGAGGATGGCAAGTTCGGGACCCAGCGCCTGGCTCGCATGGAACATCAGGAGTGCACGCATCGGCAGCGGCGCCTTGGCGGCACCGATCGATCGATGCAGCGCGCGCACCCAGATCTCGGGCCGCAGCGGATTGGCCGTGGCGCGGACGCGCTCGTGCCCTTGCGCGGCGCTGACCAGCGCGTTGAGCAGCACGAGGTCCTGCTCCACCGCCGCCTTCACCAGTTGCTGCCCGCGCACGAATTCGACCGTGTCGTCCACCTGGTCTTCGCCCATCAGCTCGAGCGAGTCGAACGTGACCGCGGAGGCGGCAGGCGATGCGTACTTGCCTGAAATCTCCTCGCGCAGGGCGGCGGGAAAGGCCGCTTCCACGCCGCTGCGGCATGCCCTCAGCGCGGCGGCGGCGTCCTCCAGGCGCCGGCGGTCCACCGGCATCAGGGCCGCGGCGGCCGCCTGCAGCATCAACTTGTCCGCGCCATGCATGGCGCGCATCGCCAGCGCCGCGCTTTCGCCGACGGCTGTTTCCAGCACGGCATCGAAACGGCCTATCTGAGGGGATCCTTCGGCATTCGGCATCGGAACATTTGTGGTCAGGCAGTGCGTGCCGATCGTTCACCCGGCTTCGTGTTGCGGCACGCTTGGGAACGCGAGGCGGTTGGAACTTTATATCACGTGGGGCCTGGCACCTGCCTGCTGGTCGTGCCGCAGCCCAGCCCGGTCCATGCCAAGGGCAGGCGAGCCTGCATCACCCGGATGGGTGATGTCGCTCGCCGCGGGCACGCCACACAATGCGCGCCTTGCCCGCCTCCCAGGGGCGATTTCCGAGGAGACCGTCATGAAGACCAACCGCGTCGTATTCGCATGGAACCGGCCCCTGCCCGGCAGGGAAGGCGCCAGCGGCCAGCTGTTCCAGACCTTCCTGGAGTACCTCGGGGCGCAGCAGCGGGCGGGGCACATCGACTCGTTCGAGCCGATCTTCCTCGAACCTCGCGGCAACACCGTGAACGGCTTCATCCTGATCAGCGGCGACCCGCAGAAGCTGCGCGACCTGACCGAAAGCGCCGAGTGGGTACGCCTGCAGACCAAGGCCATC
>Ga0255338_1004983_pt1 | contig 12834 bp, 13 predicted proteins | sample MeOH1_35cm_T4_19_FD_203715 | JGI IMG/M metagenome (GOLD analysis project Ga0255338, IMG submission 203715) | Sandy soil microbial communities from University of British Columbia, Vancouver, Canada - MeOH1_35cm_T4_195 | ecosystem: Engineered > Artificial ecosystem > Sand microcosm > Unclassified ...
CATGAGGCTTGGGCTCGGGATGCGATGGCCTGGCACTGTGCGCCGCCCCGGTTCCAGCCGCGTTGCCGGCGCACCGGGGCCTTGTTGCAGATGTTGCAAGCCCCGGCAAGCAATGCGACACGGCCGGGGCCGCGCGCAAACAGCACTGAAACCGCCACCGGCGACAGTGCGGCCAAGGAGAGTCAAAGCATGAGTTTCGGAACAGCCCTGCGGCGCTGCGCGCTGTCGATGTCGCTCGCCTGGATGGCGGCGTCCCTGCTGCCGGCCGAGCCCGCCGCGGCCCAGCCGCCCGGCCCGCAACATACCGCACAGACCCAGGCCCAGGCCTGCATGCAGGCCCATTTCGCGGGCGACATGGGCTTCACGCCCGCCACCGTGGCGCGCAAGGCCGCCTGCCTGTCGCCCGGCCTGCAGCAGGACATCGCGGCCTATTTCGCGCGGCCCGCGGCGCCCGACGAGGTGCCGGCCATCGACGGCGATCCCTTCACCAACAGCCAGGAATACCCGCGCCGCTTCCGCGTCGGTCCGGCCCGCCTGCGGGGCGAACGCGCCGAGGTGCCCGTCACGCTGAGCGGCCATGGCCGCCACGAACGCCTGACCCTGCTGCTGCGGCGCGATCCCGCGGGCGCCTGGCGCATCGACGATCTGCGCTACGCCGACGGCAGCGCGCTGCGCGCCCTGCTGCGCTGAGCCCCGCGCCCCGGTCCTGAGTCCTGAGTCCTCGCTGCCGTCCTACACTGCTGCGGCCGCCTGCACCCACCAGCAGGCAGGACGAGAACCAAGGAGCCAACGATGACGACGACGATGACCGGCGCCGCGGCGCCAGCGCTGCAGCACGACCGCCCTCTCTCCACGCCCTCCACCCTCCCCGCCGCCGCGCAGCGCGGCCGGCCGCAACGACAACACCGCCGCGCACTGCTGCTCGCCGGCGCTTGCCTGCTGGCCTGGGCCGGCGCTGCGCCCTTCTTCTCCACCAGCGCTTTCGCGGCCTCGGTCGCGCCGGTGGCCGCCGAGAACGGCATGGTCGTCAGCGCCCAGCACCTGGCCAGCCGGGTCGGCGTGGACGTGCTCAAGCGCGGCGGCAACGCGGTCGACGCAGCGGTGGCCGTGGGCTATGCGCTGGCCGTGGTCTACCCGGCGGCCGGCAACCTGGGCGGCGGCGGCTTCATGACCGTGCAGCTCGCCGACGGGCGCAAGACCTTCCTGGACTTCCGCGAGAAGGCGCCGCTGGCCGCCAGCGCGAACATGTACCTCGACAAGGAGGGCAACGTCATCAAGGGCCTGAGCACCCATGGCCATCTGGCGGTGGGCGTGCCCGGCAGCGTCGCCGGCCTGGAATATGCGCGGGAGAAGTACGGCACGATGCAGCGTCAGGTCCTGCTGGCGCCCGCGATCGCACTGGCCGACAAGGGCTTCGCGCTGGACCAGGGCGACATCGACATGTTCCGCACCGCCACCGCCGACTTCCGCAAGGACCCGGCCTCGGCCGCCATCTTCCTGAAGAAGGGCGACGCGCCCTACGAGGTGGGTGACAAGCTGGTGCAGAAGGACCTGGCCCGGACGCTGAGGGCGATTGCCAAGCAGGGCCCGGCCGGCTTCTACCAGGGCGCGGTCGGCGCGGCCCTGGTGCAGGCCAGCCAGCGCGGCGGCGGCCTCATCACCCAGGCCGACCTCGACCAGTACGCCACCCGCGAGCTCGCGCCGATCGAGTGCGACTACCGCGGCTACCACGTGGTCTCGGCGCCGCCGCCCAGCTCCGGCGGCGTCATCATCTGCGAGATGCTCAACATCCTGGAGGGCTATCCCCTGAAGGACCTGGGCTTCCGCTCGGCCCAGGCCGTGCACTACCAGATCGAGGCGATGCGCCACGCCTATGTGGACCGCAACAGCTATCTGGGCGACCCCGACTTCGTCAAGAACCCGATCGCCCGCCTCACCGACAAGGCTTATGCGGCGCAGATCCGCGCGGCGATCGCCCCCGACAAGGCCGGCGTCTCTCAGGACCTCAAGCCCGGCGTCGCGCCGCACGAGGGCAGCAACACCACGCATTACTCGATCGCCGACCGCTGGGGCAACGCGGTCTCGGTGACCTACACCTTGAACGACTGGTTCGGGGCCAAGGTCACGGCGGCCGGCACCGGCGTGCTGCTCAACAACGAGATGGACGACTTCACCGTCAAGCTCGGCGTGCCCAATATCTACGGCCTGGTGCAGGGCGAGGCCAACGCGATCGCCCCGGGCAAGCGGCCGCTGTCCTCGATGAGCCCCACCATCGTCACGAAGGACGGCCAGCCGGTGATGGTGGTCGGCACGCCCGGCGGCAGCCGCATCATCACGACCGTGCTGCACACCATCCTGAACGTGGTCGACTACGGCATGAACGTGCAGGAGGCGGTGGACGCGCCGCGCTTCCACCAGCAGTGGCTGCCCGATCTCACCAATGTGGAGAACTTCGCCCTCTCGCCGGACACGCGGGCCCTGCTGGAGGCCAAGGGCCACAAGCTGGGCAATCCGCAGCCGGCCAACCATGTGGCGGCCATCCTGGTCGGCGCGCCCGCACTGGGCGGCAAGTCGGTCGGCAAGAACCGCTTCTACGGCGCCAACGACCCGCGGCGCAACAGCGGGCTGGCCCTGGGCTACTGAGCCCGCCCCGGATCGCCGGCCGGCAGGCTGCCCAGATAGGCGATCAGCTGGGCAATCTTCCGGTCGTCGTAGCCGAAGCTGGAGAAGCGCATCTTCGTGCCGGGCACCACGCGGTCGGGGTCCTTGATGAAGGCGGCCAGCGACTGCGCCGACCAGACGATCTTCGCGTTCTTCATGGCCGTCGAGTAGCGGTAGTCGGCGCTGGACCCGGCGGGTCTGCCGAGCACCCCGTTGAGCTGCGGGCCGAAGCCGCCGCGGGCCGAGGGGCCGACCTGGTGACAGGAGGCGCAGGCCGAGAAGGCCGCCTTGCCGGCCGCGATATCGCCCGCCGTGGGCGCCGCACCGGCGCCGGCGGCGGCAAGAAGGGCCAGCGCCGCCGCGATCGGGAGTTTCAGTTGCTGCATCCGGCCATTGTCGCGGCCGGCTTCAATCAGCGCGCGGGCCCCTGCGCCGCCAGTTCGGCCATGAAGGCCTGGTGCGCGCGCTCGTCCTCGCCCTGATAGCGGCTGCCCGGCGGATCCACCTCGGCCAGGATGCTGCGCATGCTCTGCCCGTCGGGCGCCCGGGCGTCGGGCGAGAGGCCCTGGCGCAGGAAGAAGCGGGCCTCGGCCCACATCCGCAGCGACACCGCGTTCATCAGCGCGTTGTGCTGCGCCCGGTCGCTGCGGGGATCCAGGCGCCCGAAGTCCGCGCCATGGCGGGCCAGGATCTGCAGCGCCGGCAGCACCGTGTAGGTGGAAAAGTAGATCGGCCGCCCATCCTCGTCCACCACATTGGCGTCGGCCCCCGCGGCCAGCACCATGTCCATCACGGCCAGGGCCGCCGGGTTGTGGATGCCGTAGAGGTGGTAGACGAGCTGGTGTTCGCTGACCGAGGCCATGCTGGCCTGGGCGGCGATGGCGTTGGCGGCCGGTGGCGCGCCGGCCGCCAGCAGCAGGCGCACGAGCTCGGCGCGCTCCAGATCGCCGGCGCCGGACACCGCCTGCACCACGGCATGGCCCAGCAGGGTACGGCCCCAGCGGTCGCGCGCGGCCCAGTCCGGCGGCGCACCGGCGGACGACAGCAGGCGCTGCAGCCCACCGGCATCGCCGGCCTCGATGGCCTGCGCCAGCCGGGTCAGCCTGGGGTCGGCGAAATGGCCCTGCTGGGCCCGCCAGATGCCGCGCTCGATCGACTGGAGCAGGCCGGCCGAGAAGCCGAACAGGCCATAGGCCGGCGGCGCGGCGACGATGCACAAGCCCAGCCACCAGGCCGCGGCGGGCCCGCCGCGACCGCCCCACCAGAGCAGCGCGGCGGCGGCCAGCACGATGGGGGCCAGCAACAGCGCGAAGCCCCGGGCCATGCCGCGGCCGGCCGCATCGTCGCCCATGTCCTTCTGCAGCGCCAGCGCCAGCACGAACAGCGCTTCCAGCGCCAGCAGGCTCCAGGCGGCGATCACCGGGATTCTGGCGGCGCTCACCGGCCGGCCCCGCGAACGGGCCACGCGGGCGCTGGCCGTGGCGGTATCGGATGGTGCGCGCGCCGGCCCATGGGAGGACTCCTGTCGGTGGGAACTGAGGCCACCACTGTGGACGGCCCCTGTTGCAGGCGCGCTGCGGGCGCGGGCCGGCTGGATTCAATCGTTGCAGCGCGGCCCTGCCCCGGACGGCCCGGCCGCGCGCCCCCCCCCGTGGGCATGCGGTGCTGCGATTGCCCAAGCGCCACCGGATGCGCTACCGTTCGCCACAGAGCGCCCTCGGCGCTACAGGGAGCATCGGATGGACAGCGCAGGCACCTCGTTCGCGCAGGGTGATGGTGGGCTCCCATCGGAGTTCCGGCGCGCGGCGCCGGCATCGCCGTCTCCAGGCTCCGGCTTCGCGATGACCGCCTCGCGACGCCGCCTGATCGGCTCGGCCCTGCTCGCCCTGGGCCTGCCGCGGGCGCGGGCCGCCGACGCCCTGCTCATCGCCGCCGTGAGCGGCTCGGGCGGCAGCGGCGTGGCGGCGCGGCTGCTGGCCGACATCTACCGGCAGGCCGGGCTGCAACTGCAGATCGAGGTGCTGCCGGCACCGCGGGCCGCGCTGATGAGCCTGAGTGGGCAGATGGACGGCGATCTGATCCGCATCCCGAACTACGGCCAGAACTACCCGCAGCTGGTGCGCGTCGACCCGGCCTACTACCGTGTCAGCGTGCGGGCCTATTCATTGGCGGACCATTTCGTGACCGTGCGCTCGCGCGACGATCTGCAGCACTACACGCTGGGAGCGATCCGGGGCATGCCCTATGCCAGCGAGCTCACCGAGAACCACCCGGCCCTGACCCTGACCCAGAACTCCATCCAGATGTTCCGCATGCTGCGGGCCGGCCGCCTGGAGCTGGCGCTGTCCAGCTCGATCGCGGCCCAGACCTCGATCGAGCAGCTGCGCATGCGTGACGTCGTCGCCTCGCCCGAGCTGGCGCGCCTGGAGCTCCACCACTATCTGCATGTGCGGCGCAAGGAACTGGCCGGGCGCATCGGCGAGACCGTCCGCCGGATGAAGGCTAGCGGCGAGCTGGAACGGCTCACCGTGCAGTACGAGGCCGCGGCGGCGGCCAGCGAGGAGCCGCAGTAGCCGCGGCACCCGCGCTCAGGCGGCGGCCCCGATCCGCGGCTCGCAGCGCAGCTCGCAGGCGACCGAGTTCGCGATATAGCAGGCCTCGTGGGCGGCATGGTGCAGCGCCTCGTGGGCCGCCGTGTCGGGCGCGGCGCCGGCGAAGCGCAGCTCGGGCCGCAGCGTGACGCGCGTGATCGCCAAGCGGCCGCGCGCGTCGCGCGCCATCGTGCCGACCGCGTCGTCGCGGTAGCCGTCGACCACCCAACCGGCCTTGGCCGCCAGGCTGAGAAACCACAGCATGTGGCAGCTGGCCAGCGCCGCCACGAAGGCCTCCTCCGGGTCCACGGCCGCCGGGTCCGAGTAGGGCAAGGGCACCGAGTGCGGGGACGAGGACCCCGGCACCAGCGCGCCGCCGTCGAAGCGCCAGTCGTGCCGCCGGCTGTAGCGCTGGTCGGTGAAGGCCTCGTCGGGCCGGCGCTGCCAGTTCACGCAGGCGCAGTAGTCAGCCATCGCTCATCCTTTCTTCGGTGTGGGTTGCTTGCCAAATGGCTCTCCATCCTAGCCATATAGACTCGAATGGAGGGAGCCAATTCACGATGCCGAGCAGAACCAATCCAGCCCCCGGCGGCTGCCCGCCGGCGCCGACCCTGCGCTTGCAGGTCTACCAGGATCTGCGCCGTGGCATCGAGAGCGGCACGCTGGCGCCGGGCTCGCGCCTGCCGCCCTCGCGCAGCCTGGCCCTGGAGCTGGGCGTGGCGCGCAACACCGTGCTGTGGGCCCTGGAGCGGCTGCGCGCGGAGGGCTTTGTCGAGGCCCGGGTCGGCAGCGGCAGCCATGTCGCGGCGGGCCTGGCGGCACTGCGCGGCGGCCGCAGGCCGGGCAGCGCCACGGCCGGCATCGCCTCGCACTTGGTCGACGCCGCGCTGTCGCGGCGTGGCCGCCGCATCGCCGACAGCGCCCTGCTCTGGCAACCGCCGCGGGTGCCGGCGGCGCCCTTCCGCATCGGCGCGCCCGAAGTCGCGAGCTTTCCCTTCGCGCAATGGGAGCGCCTGGCGCGCCAGGCCGCTGCGCCGCAACGCGAGGCCGCCGCGCAGTACCTGGACCCGGCCGGCCTGCCCGAGCTGCGCGAGGCCATTGCGCATTGGCTGTGGGTCTCGCGTGGCGTGCGCTGCGATGCGGGCCAGATCCTGGTCACCAGCGGCTCGCAGCAGGGCATCGACCTGGTGGGCCGGCTGCTGCTCGACGAGGGCGACGAGGCCCTGGTCGAGGACCCCGGCTATCCCGGCATCCGCGCCTGCCTGCTCGGCCATGGCGCCCATGTGCGGCCGCTGCCGGTGGACGCGCAGGGCCTGGTCATTGCCGGCGCCGCCCGCCAATGGCCGGCGGCGAAGCTGGCGGTGGTCACGCCCACCCACCAGTTCCCCACGGGAGTGCGCATGAGCCTGGCGCGCCGCCTGGAGCTGCTCGCCTGGGCGCGCGAGCGCCAGGCCTGGATCGTCGAGGACGACTATGACGGCGAGTTCCAGTACGGCGCGCACCGGCTGGATGCCCTGTGCAGCCTGCCGCACGCGGAGCGCGTCATCTACCTCGGCACGTTCTCGAAGACCCTGCATCCCGGCCTGCGCCTGGGTTTCCTGGTGCTGCCGCACGCGCTGATGCCCGCCTTCACGGCCGGCAAGACGCTGCTGGACCGGCATGCGCCCGGCCAGTTGCAGCAGGTGTTGGCGCGCTTCATCGCCGACGGCCATCTGCTGCGCCATCTGCGGCGCATGCGCGAGCTGTATGCCGGCCGCCAGGCACTGCTGATCGACGCGCTCGCGCGCTCGAGCCGCGGCGCCTTGCGGCTCGAACCCGCCGCCCATGGCATGCACCTGCTGGCCGAGACGCCGGGGCGCGACCTGCCGCTGGCCAGCGCCTGCGCCGAGGTCGGGGTGCTGCTGGCGCCGCTGTCGCGCTACGCGATCGAATCGCCGCGCCAGGGCTGGCTGTTCGGCTATGCCGCCTATGACGACGCGGCCCTGCGAGAGGCGGCACGGCGGGTCGGGCCGCTGCTCAAGCGGCACGCGGGCTGAGCGCCGCCTCGGGCGGCCGCTCAGGAGCGTCTCGTCAAGACGGCCACCTGCACCGCCGTTCTGAACTCGAACCCCAGGCTTTCGTACAGCGCGATCGCCGCGCGGTTGCTGGCCCAGGCATGCAGAAAAGCCTGCTCGCCACGCTGCTGGATGGTGTGCGCGACGACGCTGGAGAGTCGGCGTGCCAGGCCCCGCCCGCGGAAGTCCGGATGGGTGCAGACACCGCTGACCTCGGCAAAGCCGGGAAAGCGCATGCGCTCGCCCGCCATCGCGGCCAGACGCCCGTCGATGCGGACGCCGACGAAGCGGCCCATGGAGTGGGTGCGGGACAGGAAGGGCCCCGGCTCGGTCAGCTGCGCCAGGCCCAGCATCTCCGGCGCGTCCGCCTCCCCGAGCGGGACGATCGCCTCCGCACCGGCCTCCGGCGCGACGGGCCGGGCGGCCAGCATCTGCACCCCCTGGGCCTCGCGCACCGCCCGCAGCGCATCCGGCACGCGGATGGCCGGCACCTGCAGCACGAAGACCGATTCGCCCTCGCCGACCAGGGCGCCCAGCGCCGCCAGACTGGCGGCGCTGTCGTCGCAGGCGGCGGCGAAGAGATTGACATCGCGGCGGTAGCGCTTGGCGAGCGCCCCGCCCTCGGCGAGCTGCGGCGCGTGCGCCAGCGCGGCCCAGACCGGCCGGTCGAGCCGGTTCATCATGCGGACCTCCTGCGGGACGTTGCGGAGGCTGCGGGGGGCAAGGCGCCGGCCGCGGCGGCGCGCTGCAGCAGCGGCGCCTGTTCGAGGGCGGCTTCCAGGCCGCCGAGCTGTTCGAGCAGCGAGCCCTCCAGCGCCGCGCAGGCCTGCGCGACCGCGGCCTCGATCACCGGCCAGACCGCGAGCTTGGCGTGCCGGACCAGGTCGCGCCCCTGGCGGCTGAGCCGGATCCGGCGCACGCGGCGATCCTCCTCGGCCGCGACGGACTCCACCAGTCCGCCGGCTTCGAGGCCGCGCAGCGAGCGGCTCACCACCGGCTGGCTGACCCCCACCGCCTGGCTCAGCTCGCTCACGCCCAGCGGGCCGAGCCGATCGAGCGCGGCCAGCAGCGGGAAGTGGGCGGCCGGCATGTCCATGCCATGGGCAGCCAGCAGCGCCTGCGCCTGCCCCTGCAAGGCCTCCCCGATGCGCTTGCAGCGCGTGCCCAGGCTTAGGAAGCCCAGCTCCTTGACAACGTCTTGCATCATCGCCCCATTTGCATATCAAGCTATATATCATGCTATGCATAGCCTCAAGACTTGTCAACGGACGGCCCGCTCACCATCTCGACTCGGCGAACCGCGCAAATGCCGGCCGCCGGCGGCCGAGCGCGTCATCGAGGGCGGCAGCTGGTGGGCTCTGAAAACCGTGCGCGAGGTGCGGCGGGTCACGGCCTGACGCGGGACAATGGGGCCATGATCCCCAGTGCCGCCCCCGATCCCGACCCGATGCCCCAGCCGCCCGTGCCGCCGGACCTGGAGGCCTGCTGCGGCAACGGCTGCGACCCCTGCATCTTCGATCTGCACGATCTGGCGATGGACGAATACCGTCAGGCCCTGCGCGCCTGGCGCGCTCGGCAGGCGCCGGCCGAGCCGGAACGCTGAGGGCGGGGCGGCAGCGGCCCGCTAGCGCACCAGTTGGGCCAGCGCCGCCTGCAGGCCGTTGAGGCCGCCCACGCGCTGGTCATTGATGAAGATCTGCGGCATCTGGCGCACCGCCGGGCCGCATTTCTCGTAGAAGGCCAGGCGTTCGGCCTCGTCGTCGATGCGGATCTCCTCGAAATCGAGGGCGCGGGACTTGAGCAGCATCTTGGCCGTATCGCATTGCGGGCAGCCCGACTTCGAGTAGATGACGATTTTCAGTTGCATGGGAGCGAGTCTAGGGCCAGTCGACATGGCAGTGGCGGGCCTCAGCCGCGGGCGAACTGCTGCAGCGCCTCGCCGGTCATGCGGCAGATGCGCCATTCGGGCAGCACGCTGGCGCCCATCTTCTCGTAAAAGCGTATGGCGTCCTCGTTCCAGTCCAGCACGGTCCACTCGAAGCGGCCGTAGTCGCGCTCGACGGCGATCTGCGCCAGCCGGTTGAGCAGGCCGCGCCCCAGGCCGCTGCGGCGGTGCGCGGGTCGCACATAGAGGTCTTCCAGGTACAGGCCCGGTTTGGCCAGGAAGGTGCTGAAGTTGGTGAAGTAGAGCGCGAAGCCCACCGGCTCGCCGCCGATCTCGCCGATCAGGGCCTCGACCACCGGCTTGGCGCCGAACAGATGCGGCGCCAGCTTCTCGGCCGTCAGCTGCAGCATGTGCGTCAGGTTCTCGAACTCGGCCAGTTCCTGGATCAGGCCGACGATGGCCGGCACATCGCGGGGCTCGGCCGGGCGGATGGTGTAGGAGGTGCTCATGGCGCCATTCTGCATGCTGTCGCGCCCCCGACAGCCGGGCGCCGCCGCCTGGCCTAGAGTGCGCCCCATGGACATGCCCGCACCCTACGCGCCGCGCCGCGCCCACCACAGCCGCTTCCTCGAGGTGCGCGGCCTGCGCTACCACCTGCTGAGCTGGGGCGACGCCAGCCTCGCCACGCCCGAGCGCCCCAGCCTGCTGATGGTGCACGGCTGGATGGACGTGGGCGCGTCCTTCCAGTTCGTGGTCGATGCCCTGCGCGAGCAGCGCCATGTGCTGGCGATCGACTGGCGCGGCTTCGGCCTGTCCGACGGCAGCGGTGCCGACAGCTACTGGTTTCCCGACTACCTCGGCGATCTCGATGCCGTCATCGACCAGATCGCCCCCGATGGCCGACCGATCGACCTGCTGGGCCACAGCATGGGCGGCAACGTCGTGATGAGTTATGCCGGCGTGCGGCCGCAGCGCATCCGCCGGCTGATCAATCTGGAGGGCTTCGGCCTGCCCGAGACCCAGCCCGAGATGGCGCCCCGGCGCCTGGCCGACTGGCTGGACGACCTGAAGACGCCCCAGCAGCTCAAGCCCTATGCCAGCTTGGCCGGCGTGGCCGGGCGCCTGATGAAGACCAATCCGCGCCTGCCCCCCGACAAGGCGGCCTGGCTGGCGCCGCACTGGTCGCGCGAGGTGGTGGCCCCGGACGGCAGCCGCCAATGGCAGATCCTCGGCGACCCGGCCCACAAGCGCGCCAATCCGGTGCTCTACCGCAAGGCCGAGATCCTGGCCTGCTGGCAGCGCATCGCCGCCCCGGTGCTGTGGGTCGAGGGCAGCGAGACGGACATGACGGCCTGGTGGGGCGAGCGCTTCCCGCGCGCCGACTTCGAGGCCCGCCTGGCCCAGGTGCCGGATCTTGCCCGCGCCGTGCTGGCGGGGGCCGGCCATATGCTGCATCATGACCAGCCCGAGGCCCTGGCGGCCCAGATCGAGCGCTTTCTGGCCTGAGCGCCGTCCCTTCTGGTGCATGGCGCACGCCCGGCGTGCATCGCGGGGCGCGCGGGCTTGGTGCGTTTATTGCTGAGCCCTCCGTGCCCGGCCGCCCGGCCGCCACCAGGAAGGAAGCGCCTTGTCCATCCACGTCGCGCTCAAGCATGTCACGCGCTACCGCTACGACCGTCGCGTCGCGCTCTCGCCCCAGGTCGTGCGCCTGCGTCCGGCGCCGCATTGCCGCACGCCCATCCTCGCCTATTCGCTGAAGGTCGAGCCGGCCGAGCATTTCATCAACTGGCAGCAGGACCCCTTCGCCAACTACCTGGCCCGCCTGGTCTTCCCCGAGAAGACCACCGAGTTCACCGTCACGGTGGACCTGGTGGCCGAGATGGCGGTCTACAACCCCTTCGACTTCTTCCTCGAGCCGCAGGCCCAGCAATTCCCCTTCGCCTATGACGCGGCGCAGCGCGCCGAGCTGGCCCCCTATCTGGCCACCGAGCCGCTCGGCCCCCGGTTGGCCGACTATCTCGCGGCCATCGAGCGCCGGCCGGTGCCCACGATCGATTTCCTGGTGGCGCTGAACCAGCGGGTGCAGGGCGACATCTCCTACCTGATACGCCTGGAGCCCGGCGTGCAGACGCCCGAGGAGACCCTCGCCAAGCGCTCCGGCTCCTGCCGCGACTCCGGCTGGCTGCTGGTGCAGATCCTGCGCCAGCTGGGCCTGGCCGCACGCTTCGCCTCCGGCTACCTGATCCAGCTGGCGCCCGACGAGAAGGCGCTCGACGGCCCCAGCGGCGCCGAAGTGGACTTCACCGACCTGCATGCCTGGTGCGAGGTCTTTCTGCCAGGCGCCGGCTGGATCGGCCTGGACCCGACCTCGGGCCTGCTGGCCGGCGAGGGCCACATCCCGCTGGCCTGCACGCCCCAGCCCGGCAGCGCGGCGCCGATCAGCGGCGCGGTCGACAAGGCCGAGGTCGAGTTCGGCCACGAGATGAGCGTCACCCGCATCTGGGAGTCGCCGCGCGTCACCAAGCCCTATACCGAGGCGCAATGGGCCGAGGTGCTGGCGCTCGGCGAGCAGGTCGATGCCCAGCTGCGCGCCGGCGATGTGCGCCTGACCATGGGCGGCGAGCCCACCTTCGTCTCGGTGGACGACCGCGACGGCGCCGAGTGGAACACCGAGGCCCTGGGCCCCACCAAGCGCCTGCGCGCCCAGGAGCTGGTGCAGCGCCTGCGCGCCGAATACGGCTCGGGCGGCTTCCTGCATTTCGGCCAGGGCAAGTGGTATCCCGGCGAGCAGCTGCCGCGCTGGGCCCTGTCCATCTACTGGCGCGCCGACGGCCAGCCCTGCTGGCAAGACCCGACCCTGTTCGCCGACGAGCGCGAGAACCACCAGTACGACAGCCGCGATGCCCAGCGCTTCATGGCAGCGCTGACGCGCCGCCTGGGCCTGTCGGACGAGTTCGTGCAAGCCGGCTACGAGGACACCTTCTACTACCTCTGGCGCGAGCGCCGCCTGCCGGTCAATGTCGACCCCTTCGAATCCAGGCTGGAGGACGAGATGGAGCGCAGCCGCCTGCGCCGCGTCTTCCAGCAGGGGCTGGACGCCGTGGTCGGCTACGTGCTGCCGATCAAGAAGGCCGAGGGCCCCGAGCTGGCCGGCGGCCCCTGGGTCAGCGGGCCCTGGTTCTTCCGCGACGAGCGCATGTACCTCTTCCCCGGCGACTCGCCGATGGGCTACCGCCTGCCGCTGGAGTCGCTGCCCTGGGTCAAGTCCTCGGACTATCCCTACCACATCGAGCACGATCCCTTCGCCCCGCGCGCGAGCCTGCCCGCCGCGGCGCGGCTGCGCGAGCAGTACGCCGGCCAGCCGGGCGTGCCCGGCTACGCCCCGCATGCGCCGGGCGGCGGCTTCGCGGAAGGCGGCACGGTCGGCGTGCAGGTCTGGCCGGCCCCCGGCGACGGTCTGCCGCCGGCCCCGGGCCTGCCGCTGAGCGCGCGCCCGGAGCGCTTCCAGAGCGCCCACTGGGTCACCCGCACGGCCCTGTGCGTGGAGGCACGCGATCCGCGCCGGGCCAACGGCCCGTCCGCCGAGGCGCAGGGCCAGGCCGGCGGCGTGCTCTATGTCTTCATGCCGCCGCTGCAGCGCCTA
>Ga0255338_1004984_pt1 | contig 12834 bp, 15 predicted proteins | sample MeOH1_35cm_T4_19_FD_203715 | JGI IMG/M metagenome (GOLD analysis project Ga0255338, IMG submission 203715) | Sandy soil microbial communities from University of British Columbia, Vancouver, Canada - MeOH1_35cm_T4_195 | ecosystem: Engineered > Artificial ecosystem > Sand microcosm > Unclassified ...
AGCCCTCGGGAGTTTGTGGAGAGGAAAGCGATTTTGAATTTGCTGAGCGGCTTGCTCGTTACGTTGGGCATTTTCCTGCTGATGTGGTGGCCGATGATTCGCTACACGATGGAGTTTGGCCCGGTCGCGGTGGATGATCAGCGCCGTCTCTATAATTTGGATGTTTTGAGTCTTCTGATCCCGCCGGAGTTTAATATTGTTTTTGAGTGGTTTCCGGGTTTGCCGAAGTTTCCGCTGGAGCAGCAGAATACGTTGGATCTTTTTATTGTATTTTTATTGGCCGTTTCTGTCTTCACCAAGAAGTTTTGGAAAGACTCTTTCCGTGTTTTGTTGTTGGTTGTGGGTGGAGTCTATCTGGTCTTGTCTTTAGGGCCCGAGTTGCGCGTCGGTAATGAGGTCGTGTCGTATCTGGATTTTAATACGGAGTTGTTCCGGTATTTCCCGCTGCGAATCACGCGGACGCCGGGTCGCTTGGCGCTTTTGACGAATTTGTGTTTTATTTTGATGGCTTTTATTTTTGTAGAAAAGCTCGAGAAGGAGAATCTCAAAAAGTTTTTGTCCTACTTTCTAGTAGTATGGGCTTTTGTTGCGGGTTTGTGGATGAATCGGCTGTGGTTTTTCCCGACAATGAGGTACACCGATATCCTGCCTATTTCGGCATTGTCGGAAGTGCGGAATATGCCGCCGGAAACCATTGTGGTGAATGTGCCAACAGCGTGGGCGCAGGATCCCTCGCAAAACTTTCTGCAGATCTTTCACAACAAAAATATAACGTCGGGCTATTTAGCGTATACGAACTACAATCAAAAAGTGATACAGGCCTTTGCGCAGGAACCTTTCCTGGGTAAGCTCGGCTGCGACGGTGAAGTTACGGCGTTTCAGCCAACACAGCTGATGACCCAAGGTGAAGAGCTCCGTCGCTATATGCATGAACATAATTACAAGGTCGTCATTATCAATAAGACGCTCTTGTTAAATAATCCCGCGTGCAAGAATTTGACGGCCTGGGTGCAGTTCTTCGCGAAGCAACCATGGGTCAGGTCGCTGGAAGAGAATAATCTTTTTGTGGTGGCGGTGGTACAGTAGTTCTTTCTCAACTTGGCGAAGGACTCAGCAGAGATGTGTTTGTTTTTTGTTTCATTTTCTGGACCAACAAACCGAAACGGACGAAAAATTTTGACCCTTATGTGGACGCAATTTAGCCTGAGGGAAATAGGGTGGAAATCATGTCTGATCTCAAACTTTTCTGCGCGCTGTGTGGGATTCTTTTTGCTGCGAATGTGTTCGCATGGGAAGGGCCGCAAGAAGGCCCGGTCGCTCAGGCCGGAAAAAAAATTATCTTTATTGCGTCCGATTTAAAAAACGGTGGCGTGCTTGGCGTGAAGAGGGGCTTTCTCGAAGCCGTGCGCGAGCTTTCCTGGGAAGTGGAGATCAAAGACGGAGCTGGCGATCTTGGTGAATTGAGAAATCTTGTGAAAGAAGCGCTGCACTCCAAAGTCGATGGTATCGTGCTTGGCGGATTCCAGCCGGATTCTTCACTCGAGAGCCTCGCGCAATCCAGTCGGGTCGTGATGGTTGGATGGCATGCGGGACCTCACCCCGGCCGCACGAAAATGCTTTTTGCAAACGTGACCACGGATCCCAGCGAAGTGGCGCGACTCGCAGCGGACTCTGCATTGCGTGTTGGCAGTAAAAGCCCCGGTGTCGTGATTATTTCCGACAATCAATTCGCGATCGCCAATGAAAAAGTCAAACAGATCACGGACACTCTCAAGAAGTGCAAACACTGTCGTGTACTTTCGGTGGAAAATGTGGCGATCTCAGATGCGCAACATGAAATTTCTAGCTTGGTCAGCCGCCTTCAACACAAGTTTGGAAAAGAATGGACTCACACGATTGCAATCAATGACATCTACTTTGACAACATGAATTTCCCGCTTAAAGAGATCGGCCGAAATGATGTCGCAAATATCGCCGCCGGAGATGGCTCTCGTGTGGCATTGAGCCGCATTAAAGGTGGAGGCTCTCAGCAAGTTGTGACAGTCGCAGAGCCATTGCTCGCGCAAGGCTGGCAGCTGGCGGATGAGTTGAATCGTGCTTTCTCTAGAAAAAAAGAAAGCGGTTTTGTTTCAAAACCGTTAACTGTGACCAAAGAAGTTCTGGATCGGGTCGCGAATGATGACATCGAATCTCACGGCAGTTTTCGCGAAACGTATTCCAATATTTGGAAGCGTCGTTAAAAAGAGGTTTCCAGGTGAAACACATTCTTCTAGGAATTTTTTTGTTTATGCCCCTCTATTTAGAGGCACAAACAAAGAGTGCTAAGAGTTATACTTTGATTGCCTTTGAAGACAGCGACAAAGTTCCCGCTTATCGAGAGAATGTCGAGTTCATGGAAGCTGTCCTGAAAGATTGCGGGTTGAAGTTTCAAAGCCATCAGGCACCGGTCTTAAGAGGCCTGCAATTGGTTGACTCTGGGGATGCGGACTTTTTCATTGCGGCGACGAAATCGGCTGGCGAGAGGTATAAGAATTTGATCCCATCCTCTTTTCCGTACATCAAGTCCACGATTTGGGTCTTTTTTAATAAAGATTCGAAACAATTGAGGGCCTCGGATTCTTTGAAGGGGCTTAGCGGTGTGGTGCTGCTCAATAGCCCTTTGGTTTTGCTGGATTCAGCGACACCCACATCAAATATGACTGAAGTTTCTACCGTGGAGCAGGGTTTAGAAATGCTCCTCGCGAAACATGTCGATTTCTTGCTTGCCAACAAGGCGGTTGTCCAAGGGATCATCGACCAGTCGTCAAAGAAGTACGCGAAGATTGATGTGAAAAGTAAACCACTTTATGAGCTCAATCTTTATTTCTGGACACATAAGCGAAATCAATCGGTGATGCCTCTTATCGAGGGCAAACTCAAAGAGGCTCTCAAAGTGAAAAATCATAGTCAGTTGAAGTATTTAAAATCCGTTTTGAACACATCTCCCTAAGAGACGCCTATCTTCTTCGATAAACGGTGGGATCGGGTGGGGAGTCGCGCGGAAAATCAGAGTCTGGGGGTTCGAACTCGGGTGGAATTTTCGTCTGCGGCTCGGTTTCCGGCGGTGTGTTCTTTGGCGGCTCTTTCGCCGGTTGGGGAGGAGTTTGTCGGTGGGGTTCTTTTTGGGGCTCTCGGTTGGGTTCCTTCTGCTGTTCTGGACTCATGGATACCTCCTCCTGGAAGTTTTAATGTGCGCTGGGGAGTTCGTGAGGGGGCGCTGGGGGTGTGAAGATCCGGGTATAAGCGGTGTTTTTATTGTTACTTCTCATAGGGCTGTCAAGCTTGTAGACAGCTGGGTAATAAATTCGAGGTGGCTGTGGGAATCCGTCGGAATTTGGTAGACTCTCTGCTTTATTGAAACAAAATTTTAACAAGGGAGTTTTCATGCGTTCATTGTCTTTCATTTTAGTCTCTGTTCTTTTTGCTTCTGTAGGGATGGCTGGTCAGCAAGATTCTGCGGTCTTAGAGAATCCTTCGTATCAGTTTGTGAATAATCGCGTGATGGCGAGTGGAGCAGTTCGCGGTAAAATGGTCCGTGAATTAGCTCGATTCATGGTTAAAGGCAACGTGAACGGCGAGAATTGCGATGCTTCTGCAACTCCGTGTATTTTGAGAATCAGCGTGAGTGGAAGAAAGCTGACGGCGGTGGTAAATATCGACCGCGCTAACGATGGGAATCCGCAAACGATTCTTCGCGATGCTCCAGTTGCAACCATTGCGGCAGATGGTCAGATTCAATTCGCAGTGAACGTCACAGCGAAGTATGTTGTTGAAAGATATTCTTTTGTTGAAAGGGCTCTGGGTCAAAAAAATGATCAGTGGATTGAGTTAACACTGAAAATGTAATTCCCGGTTCTGGGACGACCGGTGTCATGGATCTTTGCTTTGCAATTCATATAAAAATACATATTGTATGAAATAGATCATGAATACACAGAGTCCCATTCCTTATCATCTGATTGAATCCTTTCTGGCCGCCGTCGAAAGTCCGACTTTGCAGACGGCCGCCGATCGCGTGGGGCTGACTCAGTCCGCGCTCTCTCGCCAAATGCAGCTCTTAGAAGAGCTTTTGCCGCATAAGGTGTTCACCTTCGAGGGGCGCAAGAAGGTGCTCACGAAGTACGGGCAGACTTTATATGAGCTTTTAAATCCGCAGTTTTCACAGACCCAAGGCTTGATTGAGCAGGCGTCGCTGCTTTTTTCGGAGCCGAAAAAGGCGCATATCAAAATTTGCGGTCGGGGCGAGATGCTGGATATGATCGCGGGTCAGATTTCTTTTGCGGGACGGATTAGCTTCTTGAGTATGGATAGTGGGCGGGCCTTAGAGGCCGTCTTGCATCGCGAGTGCGATATCGGCGTGGTTTATTCTTCAGTGGATTCGTCGGAGCTGGTGTTAAAGCATTTCTTTACCAATCGTCTGCGTATCGTGGTTCCGAAAGCGCTTTTGAAAACGAAGCCTGCTTCGAAAACAGATCTTGCGGCCAAGTTACAAAACTTGCCAAGTTTATTTTATAAAACCGATGATCCCGTCGTTGAGAAATTCCTCAGTGAGTATGGCCTCAATATCAAAAATCTGAATATCTCCAGAGTCTACGCGAACTATGCTTCGCTCATGCGGCTTATAAATGCGGGCAAAGGCTGGGGCGTGATTCCATCGAATATGGAGATTGCGGAGGACCGCTATCATGTCTTTCAGCTTTCTGGACGCTCACAGGATGAGCGCGCGTTCTATCTCTGCTATCGCCGCGAACTAAAAGATGCGGTTTGGTTTAAAGATCTGTTGAATGAGTTTAAAAATCTAGTGCGATAATCGTTACTCTCGTAAAAAAGTTGTACAGTCTATAAGGCGTGTTCACCCGAGGAGTACAAAACTTTGTCTCTCCGTGTGAGTTTCGTATGAGTGCCTCTTGTGGAGAGTGCTTATTTATGGTTATATGCGACGCATCACTAGGAGGTATTATGAAAAAGGTTTTAGGAACAATCGTTGCGAGCATGCTCGTAGCTACGACGACAATGGCTCATGATTTAAAGTACACTCTCACGCAAGATGGCTCCACTCAGGTTGCAACTTGCACGGGTAAAGCTTTGGGAACTGTAGAAGTAAGCATCTTCAAAAAGAAGAATTCTAAAGAATCCTATGTCGTTCTCACAAACAGTGACGAAGATTCCGGTGCGCAATATGAATTCATCGCGCAAACAGCAACGTCGACTCAAGGTCACGATGTGGAAGCTTTCTCGAACTCTGAGTTCTCTTTGCAAGTAGCTTCTGTGGGCGAGGGTGCTTTGCCAGCGAAGTTGCAACTCGCGAAACCTTCTGCATTAAAAGTATGGTTGAAAACTTACGGTCAAGGCGCAGAGTTGAAGGCTGTGTCTCTTGAGTGTGTGGCGCAGTAATCTTTTTTACTTAGGCTCCCATTGTTGATTTATGGTGATGGGAGCTTTTTTTATTTCTTGTCTAAGTGCAAAATCTTGATTTTTATCGCAAGATTCTCCGGTGGTCTTTGAGAGGTGCAAAGCCTCCGATTCTCCCAGGCACTCCTTACAAATGCTGCAGAACCAGAGTTCCTGGAAGATGTATTCAAGTTCCGTGTGACAACGATTGCAGTTCATGGATCCTCCTTCGACAAACTGTTTTGATCCGAGGAGAATCTAGCAAAGAAATTCTGACGAAGTGTCAGGGTTGCATTAGAAATGCTTTGTGATTTTTTGAGGATGAATAAGTTGAGCGAATGCTCCATGAGGCTGAGAGGTCTTGGACGCTTTCACCATTCACGAAGACGTCCGAGATGCGAATCTCTAAGATTCTGCTTGACGGGCTTTTCGGCTGTATTAGCTGGCGTGTGAGACGTGTTTATTCTCTCCATTTTTGAAAATTCGTTTTTATGATTGAAGGCGTTGGGGCGAAGCTATTACGCTGTTAAATCAACGATTACAAATCGTCTGCAACTCTCTCGAAATGGCTCTCTGAAATCTCATGGTATACAGAGGTCGAATTCTGACTCGACAGAGTCAATTTCAGTGGGAGAGTTTTATGAGACAGACGGCGTTTAGTTTCTTCGGTGATACTAAAAGAAAATTTGGTGGAGAGCTACTTGTGGGCAAGCGAAAGTCGGCTCGGCCGCTTTCTACCAAAGAACCTATTGAGTTAGTTCTTAAGAGTATTGGAAACAATGTCTTTTCTCCCGGAGATCGAAGGATTGAAAATCTCTTTCGCAAGCAAGCTTCTAAATATAAGATCAAACTCTATCGTGTTTCACTTGTTTGGAATCATGTGCATTTACTGATTAAGATTTCTGATCGTGATGACTATAAAGCCTTTGTTAGAACTGTGACAGCAGAACTTGTGAGGCTTGTTTCTAAAATTAGAAAAGTTGATTTAACAGGACTCTTTACCCTTCGCCCCTTCACGAAGATTATTTCTTGGGGACGGGAGTTTAGGAATATGCATGAGTATCATGATCTTAATGAAATGGAGGCTTTTGGGCTTGCTCGGCGTAAAGAGAAGGTTAAGAAGAAATCAAAGCAAAGGAAGCGGAGTTGATTTCTAAAGGAATCAGTTCTATTTTCTTATTCATTTCCAATCGCGGCGAGATTCGCGTACACGCCCAGTCGAGAGGTACAGCGAAGCGCATCCGTCCATGTGAACGGGGCAAGCCGACCGTCGTGGTCGGCTTGGTAATGATCTTGGGACAAGTGGATGAGAAATTAGAGACACAGCTACGCTTTCGTCGCGATCAAGTCCCAGATCTTTTTATAGGCCTTTGAGCGCAGCTTATCTTTGTGAGTAATCAGATGCACTCGCACTTTCGAAAGTGCGCCGCTGACCTGCTGGAGCTTCTCGTAATTTTCCGCCACGGAGTTCGGCAAGAGCGCCAAGTGATTGGTCTCAATCGCCGTTTTAGCTAAGAGCTCATAGTCTCTGATGGCGACGCGCTTGAGGCCTTTGAGTTTTTTCAATATGGCATTCGACATCTGCATCTCTGGATTAAAGAGAATGTGCCTAGGGGAATTCTGTGGACTTCTCTGATAAACCGCCAGGAAATCTTCGCCGAAAAACTTCGTCACAATTTCTGGCTGCTTAATAGGGGAGGCTACAATTCCGAAATCCAATTCGTTGTCTAAAACTTTTCGTGTCACTTGCAGAGAGGGGAGGGCGTTGACCTCGAGCTCCAGCTGGGGGTAGGCGCTCGTTAGATCCGAGGTGATTCGTGGCAGGAATTTTTGCCCGATAGAAGGGTGTAGGCCAATTTTTATCAATCCACTAGGCTCTTCCGACATCTCCAAAAGATTCAAGAAATGTTCTTCCCAAGCGCGCTTGGTATTTTTAATGGCCGATAGGAAATGTTGCCCGGACTCAGTGAGCGCGATGCCGTTGCTCTTTCTTGTGAAGAGCTTCTGCCCGAGATCTTCCTCGAGGCGGACCAACGCTCGCGAGATCGCCGGTTGCTGAACGCCCAGGGCTTCAGCGGCTTTTGAAATATTAAGAGTTTCAGAGAGGGTTAAAAAATAACCGATCTCTTTTTGAAAGATATCCACGTGCTTGAATTTATCGAAATGATAGATCTTAGGCATAATTCATAAAATGGATACCAGATATTCAGCCTGTGACCTAGTCAAATGTCGCTCTTGATAAATTTTCGCGGTCTTGAAAACTTATTGAGAGAGGCAAACCGGTATAAGCCTTGCTAAAAGAAGCCTGGAAACTCAACGACGGCCTCAGGGCTTGTTTAAGTAAAACCAGGAGGTTTTAATGAAATCGGCATTCACTCTAATTTGTCTTCTGTCTCTTTCTTTGACAGTCCACGCTTCACCGGCGAGCATTACATGGAATATCACCTCAAAGACGTGTGGCTCCAACTCAGTTGCTTTAAAAGGCAAAGAGCAGATCATTTTAGACAGTGATTTCTTGACTCATACCTTCCAGGACTCTGAAACCAAAACTCAAACCTGCGCAAAGGCAGAAGTTTTTAGCCGTTTCACGACAGCGTTCTCAACCAGCAAAGGTTCCTATTCAGAAACTGCCGGGTTGATGCCACTCCAGCAAAGAACGGTCTGCCGTAGCAAGGCCGACAATTCACAGCTATCAGATACGAAGGGCGCTTTCTCTGGACCACAAACGGTGATTTCAATAAAGTTCAGCAGCACTCAAGGCTCCGCGGATATTACCGGATCCCCAGAGTGTCAAAGCGGCTCGTTACACATTGAAATGCAGAAATAAATTTCAAGGCGGCCAGTATGAAAACTCGATGGATGACTTCCGGAATACTTGCAACGATGGCAACCCTCGTATCCCTTTCTTCCTACGCAGGAAGGGGGGATGGTTCTTATCGCGAAGCCATTCTCGACCAACGTACGAGAGCCCCTTACGAGGACGCGCTCGGTAGACAGTGTGTTGCGGGCATCATTGAGCTCTATCAAAATAATGAGAATCTTAGCAGTCAGTACATTCAATCGACGGCAGTCAATATTAGCAACTATTCTAAACGACAGGCCAAAGGTTTTCCGTTTTATCACTACACCAACTCGAGTGAGCTGCTGAGGCTCTTTCATCCAGAACAATCCGACAGAGCCTCACTTCACGGGGCAATGAAAGACCCGAATGCAGCTTTCAGTTATTCCGATCTGCTCAGTTATCAAAGAAGTGCTGGAGCTCGCGGTAAAAAAATATGGATGCAGGGTTGGGGCAATATGGAAGACACCGTGATGTATGCGGCTTCGAATCCGTATACGTCGTCGAGCTACGGAAAAAACCTCGTGACCTTCTGGTTCGATGATCAAGCAACGGTGTATCCAGACTCCCTTTTGAAAGACACCAGCGTTCTAAAAAAGATCGCCGGAGCGGACCGAAAGTTTTCGAAGTTTCTTGGTAAGTGCAGCTCCGGAGTCATTCTTGCGATTTTAGAAGAAAGCGGCGTGGATCTCGTAGACTACATGAGTGGGACGGATCCAAACGCGGGATGGTTCTATGTCATTTCCACGGAGAATATTATTCTGAGCGATGCCTTTGCCATGTCCGAGGCCGGATCGACTCTGCAATCGGATGAGGCGAAAAATATCGCGCGGATCAACCAATATCTAAAAAAACATCAACGCCAAGACGAAATAACGAAGTAAATATTTTTTTACATGCTAGAGAAATGGCCGCTGGTCTTGTAAACACATTCATATAGAATCCCGTTTCCGAAGACATAGGTCTAATTATTTTCTAAATAATTTGAGGGTCTCTTAAACACAGATACTATTTCCTTACCAAACCAAAGGGGAAGTAGATGAAAAGCGGCGCAACGCGGAAGCTATTATTGGTGGACGATGAACCAGGAATTCTAACTCTGCTTGAGAAAATTTTGAATAAGACTGCGGACGAAATCCACACAGCCGCAAACGGTGCGGAAGCTCTCGAAAAAATGAAAACGGTTTCTTACGATGCGGTTCTGAGCGACATCAATATGCCGGTGCTCAGCGGCCTTGATTTGTTGGCTCACATGCGCGCAAAACAAATGCAAACACCCTTCGTGTTCCTCTCGGGCTATGGCGATAAAGAAAAAACGCGTGAGGCTTTCAGGTTGGGAGCCACTGATTTTCTGGACAAACCTTTTGAGCCTGAAACTGTCGTGGATATCATGAGCAAAGCTCTTGCTCTTGGTCAGACTATTCGCACGATCGAGACTGAGCTTGAAAGCATGTACACTTCCGATAGCATTCCAGCGGATATGAAAATTCGCTTGCGCCAAGTAAAGCAGGCGATCGTTACCATGCGCTACGCGGTGGATATTTATAAAAAATGAAAAAAGATGGAGTAGTCATCAACAACGTTCCCATTGAGTGGAACGAGGGCGGCCGTGGTTACACGTTTTTTGGTTTGGACGCCATTACTTTTTGGACTCGCCCTTCGCTGGTTTCCATTCTCGAGCCGTTGCGCAATGAGATCGGCGCCAGCTTGTATTCTCTCATCATCGCCTACGAAGCCTCGAAGGGGACGTTTGAAGATTATCACTCGATGGTCAGCACTTTAGGGCAAGAGTTTACCGAAGGTTTTTTGAATTGGGGCCGTGCCGTTAGTACTGCCGGTTGGGGTTCTTTCTCGGTTCAATCGATCGACTTCAATACGAAAGAAGCTGTCGTTCAAATCGACAACCCTTGGGAGATGAAAATATTTAAGGCTGATGATATCAGAGACTCCGTGCCTTTTTTGAGTGGCAAGATTTCGGGTATTTTTAGTCACGCCTTTAAGACCAACTGTCGCTGTGAAGTGATTGAAGCGAAAAATGGGCAGGGGGGAGTTCAGCGTGCGGTTCTCAAAGTCTCTCCATCTCACGAAACTCTAGAACAAGCATTGCACACTTACCAACAAGGCAAAGATCTCCAAGAACAGCTCAAAGCCGCGAATATTGCTCTTCGCAGAAATCAGCAGAGAATCACGGCGATGCTAGACACCATCGGTGAGCGCATATGGGAAACGGATTCTCATATGATCATTCGCTACGTGTCTGCGGCCGTTTTGCAAAAATATGGACGCCCTCTCGAGTCCGTTCGTGGAACTCCTTTGTTCGACTATATTTATGCCGATGATATTCCACTCTTTCAAAGTGCCGCCGAAGCCGCCGCGCTCGACCCTGAGCATGTGGTGGAAGTCAAAGTTCGTTTTATTGGCACTGGAAATGAAATCCTCTGGGTGTACTTCCGTTTTAAATCTATTCTTGATATTTCAGGCAAGCACGAAGGATTTCTCGGCTCAGCTCGCAATATCACCGCGGAAATTGAATTGCAAACTCTGCTTGCTGAACAACAACAGCGATCCATTCATTCCGCAAAAATGGCATCCTTAGGTGAAATGGCGGCGGGAATCTCTCACGAGATTAATAATCCTCTAACAGAAATTATCGGCAATGCTTGGCAGCTCCGTAAGGCTTATGCCAACAATGAAATGACTCCTGAAGATTTTGAGAGTGCGCTTCAAGCGATTGAAAAAATGAGCCGTCGCATTTCCGAGATCATTAAAGGTATGCGCTTAGTGTCTCGTGAAGGTTCGAGCGATCCGTTTCGTCTGACGAGTTTACGTTCTATCATTGAAGAGACCCTGGTCTTCTGTAAGACACGCTTTGCTCAAAACGATGTGGATCTCAGGATTTTGCAAGCCAATACGGATATCGAAATCGAATGCCGGCCGTCGCAAATCAGCCAGGTTCTTTTGAATCTGCTTAACAACGCTTTTGATGCCATTCAATCTCTGCCAGAGAAATGGGTCGAAATCCAAGTCGAAACCGGGCCTCAAAGCATACAAATTCAAGTCACCGATAGCGGCTCGGGGATTCCCGACGACGTCGCGAAAAAACTGATGCAGCCCTTCTTTACAACCAAAGAGCCCGGCAAGGGCACGGGATTGGGACTCTCCATCTCGCGTGGCATTGTTGATTCCCATGGCGGAGCTTTGTTTTTAGATCGCGGCTGCGCTCATACTAGTTTTGTGATTCAACTGCCGAAGCGGCAGATGTAGTGTGATGAAATGGTCCTCTTTTGAAGTTCGCAAAAGGGTAAGGAAACTTTTACTCCTGTTTAAGCCCTGGACGAATCCATGACTTTGGTGGTTGATATCATAAAGCTTTTTCGTCTCAATAATAGCGAATCATAATACTTATTTATGACTGTCTATAAGAAGACTCCCGTTTACCTTAAGAAGTAACAAAGGAAACGGGGAAATCGATGTTTAAAATTTCAATTTTAGTCGTAACGCTTTTAACGAGCTCTTTCGCTCGCGCGGATCAATGTAAAGAGGCTTCTGCAGTGCCGGGCGCTCTGTGTGATGGCGGTGCAATCTATGCTGGAACTTATAATAAAAAACGCTACATGGTGACTCCGGGAAATTGCACCGACAGCGCAACACCTATCTGTAATGGTGGGCCTGATGGTACTCAAAAGAAATGGGGGGCTTACGGCGTTTCCGCCGAGACGAAGAGCTCCGACGATGGAGCTGCGAATACTCGCACCTTGGTGACAAGATATTCAGGCACGGAAGCCGCCCAGTATTGTGATCAAATGGTTTTCGGTGGCTATTCCGATTGGTTCTTACCGGCTGAGAATGAGTTGTATATGATCAAGCAAAATGCCAGACTCATCGGTTCTTTTGTGGACGAATGGTACTGGACTTCGACGCAAACAACGTGGACTGCAAATCCCAACTATGAAAAACCGATCGCCCGCGTGATGGGGATGGGCTACACCAGCGGTACAAACATGCCGAAAGACAATGCTCTGCATGTTCGTTGCGTGCGTATTGTAAAGCCCTAAGTTTGGAACTAATCCACGCGCAAAACGGAATTAGTAGTGATAGTCCTGGTTCGCATTGCCAGCCTGACAAGTTGAAATGAACAGCTGCTGACTAGTTGTTGTACTGTAATTATTGTACGTCAGACATCGGAGGCTGTGGCTATCGATCATTTTAAAAGTGCCGTTGCCATTGTCCTGGAACTTCCACTGCATGCCGGTGTACCCCGTATAACATGGCCAGAAATCGATGATAGTGCCTTCGGCCGTCAAATTAGAGGGCACGTTGATGCACTCTCCACTCGCCGAAGAGGTGACGTTAAAGACATTCGTGCTGATGGTCGTTTTCGCAAAATACTGAACAGCACTACTGTTGCAGGGCGCTTGAACCAACATGAAGGCGTTATATGTGTCCATTTGCTGAGATCTTTCTAAGCAATAACCGCCAGAAGTTTTCAGCATAGAAACCGCAGGAGTCGGAGAGGGAGGTGGTGGTGTTGGCGTCGGCGTCGGTGCCACCGTTGTGAATGTGGA
>Ga0255338_1004985_pt1 | contig 12821 bp, 9 predicted proteins | sample MeOH1_35cm_T4_19_FD_203715 | JGI IMG/M metagenome (GOLD analysis project Ga0255338, IMG submission 203715) | Sandy soil microbial communities from University of British Columbia, Vancouver, Canada - MeOH1_35cm_T4_195 | ecosystem: Engineered > Artificial ecosystem > Sand microcosm > Unclassified ...
CATCCTGCATTGCGGGGTGACCGCGCGCAAGGTGCCCGGCCTGCCCGACGAGATCAGCGAGGCGGTGGCCCAGGAATATGCCATCGCCTTCCGTGACGCCTTCTTCCAGGATGTCGAGATCTGGCGCCACAAGACCCGCATCGACAACCCGCTGCTGTGCGAAGCCGACGGCCCGGTCTACCAGCTGCGCCGCTGGTACGAGCAGTTCTACGTCGATATCGCCGACATCCAACCCGACATGATCGAACGCTTCGAATGCCAGGTCGACATGTCTCACGCCGAAAAATACTGGGACGAAGAACAAAAGGCCTTCATCGCAGAAAACGGGTGAATGGAAAAACGCGCGGCGGCCCACCGGGCGACCGCCCCGCACCAGAGCGGGCGCCGTGAAAGCTGAACCACACTGCCCGTTTCGGGCCTGTTTGTTGCATCGCCTGTTGCCGGCCACCGCTTGCCGCCTCTCCGCGCGATGCTCTAGCAAAGGATGACAGATGGCCAACGATGATCCCGCATTTCCGGTCGGACATTTCACCAAGGTTCATGGCGGGACGCTCAATCTCCACTACCATGAATTTGGCCAGCCCTCACCGGACAAGCCGAGCCTTCTGTTTATGCATGGCAGCGGCCCCGGTGCGAGCGGCTACAGCAACTTCCGGCACAACTGGCCGACTATGGTCGATGCGGGCTACCATGCACTGGTCGTCGATTACATGGGCTTCGGCCTTTCGGACAAGCCCGCAGACTTCGCGTATACCAATCCCGTCCAGGTCGGTATCCTGAATGAATTTCTCGAAACGAAGGGGGTGTCGAAGGTCGTCCCAATCGGCAATTCGCTGGGAGGCTACCTCTCGATGCAGCTTGCCCTCACCCATCCCGACAAAGTCGTGAAACTGATCCTCATGGCACCGGGCGGCGTCGAAGATGTTGCGTTGTGGATCAGGGATTCGGTTGGGCTCACGGCCATGGCCGCGGCCGTCGCCGGAGGTGTACCATTCGACCGGCAGAACTTTCGCGAGTTGCTGAAACTCATCGTCAAGGACGAGCGGCACCTGACCGACCGGGTCATCGACGAGCGCCTGCCGATTGCGCAGGCGCAGCCCAAGGAAGTGTGGACGACGCAGGAATTCACTCCGATCTCGCATCGACTGGGCGAACTGAAGCTCCCCGTCCTGGGCTTCTGGGGCTACCATGACCAGTTTCTGCCCGTGCGCCACGCAATGATCATGCAGGAACAGATAGCCGATTGCCGGATGATCCTGTCCAATCGCGCTGGCCATTGGTTCATGATCGAGGAGCCGGACCTGTTCAACGCCGCCTGCCTGCAGTTTCTGGAAGAGTGAACGGCCGCCGGGGTCGGCATTCCGGCGGCGCTGGCTGGCAGAGCAATACGGTATCAGCCCTCCATCAGCCGCTTGCGCAGCGCCATCTTGTCGATCTTCCCCGTCGCACCAAGCGGCATGTCGTCGATGAACACGACTTCCTCGGGAATCCACCAGCGCGCGATGCGCCCATCCAGAAAACCGCGAAACTCCTCGCAGCTCGCCTGCTCGCCATCGCGCAACTGCACGTAAAGCAGGGGTCTTTCGCCCCACTTGTCATGGGGCTTGCCGACAACGGCAGCCAGCGCCGCCTTCGGATGCAGCAAGGCGGCGTTTTCCACGTCCTGCGAACTTATCCATTCGCCGCCCGACTTTACGATATCCTTCGCCCTGTCGGTGATCCGCATGAAGCCTTCGGCATCGATCGTCGCGACATCTCCGGTATCGAACCAGCCATCGCCATCCAGTATGCTAGCCTCGCGGGCGTGGTACGCCGAAGCCACGGCGAACCCGCGTACATGCAGCGAGCCGGTCGAGCGGCCGTCATGAGGCAGTTCGGCACCCGTGTCATCGACAATCCTGAGGTCGATGCCATAGGGTGATCTTCCCTGTCTTATTCTCCAGGGCAGTTGCTGCCCGAACGGCAAGGCGGCAACCTTCGGGGTCAGGGTTCCCGCGCCGCCGACCGGCGAAAGTTCGGTCATGCCCCAGGCGTGGAGCGGCTCGATGCCGGCATCCTTCAGTCCGATGATCAGGCTTTCAGGTGCCGCAGCCCCGCCGATGATGACCCGCTCAAGGCTTTCCGGCCGCTTGCCAGTGGCGCGCAAGTGGTCAAGAAACCCCAGCCAGACCGTGGGAACGCCCGCAGCAACGGTTACGCCGGCATGTTCAATGAGTTCGCACAGCGATTGTCCGTCAAGCCGCGCGCCCGGCAGCGCCAGCCGGGCACCGACGGCGGGCGCGGAATAGGTGATGCCCCAGGCATTGGCATGGTACATGGGAACGACAGGCAGGATGGTGTCGCGCACGGAAAAGCCGAAGACGTCGGGCTGCACCGACATCAGCGTGTGCAGAACATTCGAACGATGCGAGTAAAGCACCCCCTTGGGATCGCCGGTCGTGCCCGACGTATAGCACAACCCTGCGGCCGTAGTTTCGTCGAAGCCCCCCCATACGACTTCTGCGCCGGAGGTTGCACAGAATTCGGCATAGTCGACAAAGGGCACCGGCAGATCAGGCGCATCCTGCGGCGGCGACAGAAACACCACCTGCTCGACGCACGGGCAATCGCCCAGGATCGAGGCCAGCAATGGCGCATAGGCGCCGTCCGCGAAGATCAGCCGATCCTGCGCATGATTGACGATATAGCGCAGCTGCACCTCAAAAAGACGGGGGTTCAGCGTATGGCAGACCGCGCCCATCCCCGTAATGCCATACCATGCCTCCAGATGCTCGACACCATTCATGGCCAGCGTCGCAACGCGGTCACCCAGACGAATTCCCGCTTCGAGGAGTGCCGCTGAGACGCGGCGAGCATTCTGCGCCACCTGCCCGTAGGTGCGGCATTCCAGGCCCCCCCCGGCGCTACGCGAAACGATCTCGCGATGTCCGTGCCAGCGCGCCGCATGATCGATTAACCGGTCCGAGGTGAGCGGCCAGTCCTGCATCAGACCAAGCACCGGATCAGCCCCTTTGGGCTTCAGCGAGCGCTGCGGCCGCAGTGCTGTCGCGCATCATGGCAATCTCATGTTGCGATTGCTCGGGGCCGGAGGCGGGCAGGAATTCTCCGGTCCGGTCCGAGATACGGTCGATCTGGGAAAGTATCCGGGCCGGAGCGTCGGCGCAATCGCCGATATGCACGCCCCGCGTAAGCGTGATCATCGCCCGCTCGAACACGCCCGCGCCAGCCCCCATGATAACCCGGCTGGGTGCATCATCGGCCGAAAGGGCGACAACGGCCGGAGAGACGCAATCCGGACCAAGACCGTGCAGAACCTCGGCGTCATAAACGTCGTCGGTCATCCGGGTTGCGGCTGACGGCGAAATGCAATTCACCCGGATGTTGTACCGCTCGCCTTCGAGGTGCAGCGTGTTCATCAAGCCAACAAGGCCCATCTTCGCTGCGGCATAGGCAGACTGGCCAAAATTTCCGAACAGCCCGGACGACGATGTCGTCATGACAATGCGACCGTGCCGCTGCTCGCGCATGATATCCCAAACGGCCTTGGTGCAATTGACCGCCCCCATCAGGTGAACTTCCACGACCGCGCGGAAATCATCCATGCCCAGCTTGGCGAATGTCCTGTCACGCAGAATGCCGGCGTTGTTGACCAGGATATCCACCCTGCCCCACCGTTCCATCGCATCCGAGACCATGATCTGGACATCGGACATGGCCGTTACGCTGCCGCCATTGGACGCGGCGATGCCGCCTGCGGCACGAATCTCCTCGACGACGGCCTCGGCCGCGGTGACATCATTCCCGCTGCCGTCACGCGCACCGCCGAGATCGTTAACGATGACCTTGGCTCCATTGCGCGCGAGAGCGAGTGCGTGGGACCGCCCCAACCCTCCACCGGCCCCGGTGACGATAGCAACGCGACCTTCAAGATTGATAGTCATGATAACTCCAGTCAGAATTCGTCGGTGGCCGCGCCCGAGCATACGTCGGACATTGCCGCGACCGGGGTGAGCCAGGCCGAGATTTTCGGCAGTTCGTATTCGAAGAAGTAGCGGCATGCCCGCCCTTTGCCGCGCGCAAAGGCGTCCGGAACCTCACCCCGAACAGCCGCGTCCCGCGCGGCGAGCGCAAGGTCCAGCCAGAGCCAACCCATGACGCCGTGACCGAAGGCCGAGAGCAGTGGAACCGCGTTATCAAGCACGCGGTCCGTCGGCGCGGTGCCCATTATGGCAACCGCCTCTTCGACAGTCTCCCAGGCGGTGGAAAGCGCCCGGCCGTGCGAGGCGAAGCTGTGATCGTCGCTTGCGCGTGCGGCGCATTCACTGACCTTTGCCAGCAGCAGCGCCAACGCCCCGGTATCGCGCAAGAGCTTGCGGCCAAGCAGGTCCGCAGCCTGGATCGCCGTCGTACCCTCGTGGATGGGATTGAGACGGTTATCACGATAAAGCTGCTCGACGTCGAAATCGCGGGTGTAGCCGTATCCGCCGTGAATCTGGATCGCCATGTCGTTTGCCTCCAGCCCATATTCGGACGACCAGGTCTTTGCGACCGGGGTGAGCAACGCCAGAAGCGCCGACGCGTCGACATCGTTGTCGCGGTCAACAAGGCTGGCACAGAACAGACAGAGTGCCAGAGCGCCTTCGGCGTAAGCCTTTTGGGCCAGCAACATCCGCTTCACATCGGCGTGTTCGATGATCGGTACGGGCGGGCCTGAGCGCTCTCCGGGGTGCCGGCCCTGCAAACGTTCGCGGGCATAGCCCAGCGACAAACGATAGCCGCGTATCGCCAGCGCCGCGGCGCCGATGCCGACCGAGATGCGCGCCTCGTTCATCATCTGGAACATCTGCGCAAGGCCGCGCCCCGGCTCGCCGACCAGCCACCCTGTCGCACCCTCCACCTCGCCGAAGTTGAGCAAACAGTTGGCGGTGCCGCGATAGCCCATCTTATGGTTGAGTCCGGCCACGGCGATGTCGTTACGGGTTCCTTCCGGAAGGATCTTGGGGACGATGAACAGCGAAATGCCCTGAGTGCCTTCGGGCAGGGCACCATCGGGATGGGGAATCTTGGCAAGGACGAGATGGACGATGTTGGCGGACACATCCTGATCGCCGCCCGATATCCACATCTTGTTGCCTGCCAGACGGTAACACTCACCCAGACCGTCGCGGCCGTCGGCTACGGCGCGCGTGCGGATGTCGGCGAGGCTCGATCCGGCCTGAGGCTCGGACAGGCACATCGTGCCGAACCATTTTCCCGCGATCATCGGCAAGACGAAATGATCGATCTGGGCCGGGCTGCCAAAATTCGCTATCAGCCGTGCGTTGGCGCCGGTCAGCATCGGATAGGCTGCTGTGGCCACGTTAGCAGCAGCGAATTGGGCGAAGATGGCTGAGGAAAACACGCTCGACAGCCCGAGACCGCCAAGCTCTGCAGCAAAGCCCGCCGCAAAGAAACCAGCGTCGGCATAGGCGCGCAACGCCTCACCGATCACCGGCAGGACGTGGACGCCATCACTTCGAAGTTCCGGCTCCGTCCTGTCGGAATCCTTATAATGCGTCAGGAAAGCGTCGCTTGCCAACTGGCCGGCGAGATTGAGTATCGCGGTGACCGTCTCGCGGTCATCCTCAGACTGCACCGGATCAAGCCAGCGCAGCAGGAACTGCAGATCCTCGATGGGAATGAGCGAAGCATCCATGGGTCAGATCACCGTCATGCCGCCATCGACCACAATCACCTGCCCGGTGATGTGAGCTCCGGCATCCGTTGCCAGCAGCAGCGCCGCGCCCTTGAGGTCATCCGGCCCGCCGAGCCTGCCGCGCGGCGTGTCGTCAATCAATCGGGCTCCGGCGGTGTCGAGCATCGCACGGGTCATCCTCGACGGGAAATAGCCGGGCGCGAGTGCATTGACACGGATGTTTCGCGGCCCCCATTCAGCCGCTAGCGCCCTTGTCAGGCTCAGCACCGCTCCCTTTGAGGCGTTGTAGGCCGCCGTGCCGGTCATGCTCGGATGGTGCGCTTGCAGTCCCTCAACCGACGCGACATTGACCACAGCGCCCCCGCCCTGGGGAAGGAAGCAGGTCCTTGCGGCCTCCTGCGTCAGCAGGAACAGGCCAGTGAGGTTGAGATCGATGACTTTTTCCCAGGCCTCGAGAGGATGATCCTCAGCCGGGGCACCCCAGGTTGCCCCGGCATTGTTGACGAGGATGTCCAGCCGCCTATGGCGCGTAACAATTTCGCCGATCAATGCCGATTGGCCGCCCTTTCCCAGATCGGCTGCGATGCCTTCGGCAGCAATTCCCTTGGCGGACAGTCCTGCCACGGCCTCATCAAGTTCCGCCTGCTTCCTGGCTGCCAGCACGACATGGGCACCAAACTCGCCGAGCGCCTCGGCGATCTGGAGTCCCAAGCCGCGAGACCCCCCCGTGACCAGCGCCACACGTCCATTGAGATCGAAAAGAGCGCGCAGGGATCCCATCAGCCTATCCATTCAACGCAGAAAAATTGTCGCCGCTTTCAAGCATCTGCCCGATCAGGGGTGCGGGCTGCCAAGCCCAGCCCTCGCGCCCAGCCCCAAAGGCCAGCAGGCGATCACGGACATGGCCGAGCCCAAGCCGGTCGGCGTAAAACATTGGCCCGCCGCGTTCAGCCGGGAAGCCGTATCCATTCAACTCCACGACATCGACGTCGAGAGGGCGCGCGGCCATACCTTCGCCGATGATGCGGGCGCCTTCATTGATCATGGCAAGGACGCAGCGCTCGACGATTTCGTCGTCGGACACCGGTCGGCGTACAATGCCCTGCGAGGCACAGTAGCGCACAATCAGATCGTCGATCTCGGGATCGGCAACGGCAGTCCTGCCGTCGGCGTAACGATAGTAGCCCGCGCCTGTCTTCTGCCCGAACCTGCCCATTTCGCAGATCAGATCGGGAATTTTCGAGTAAGGACGACCGGGTTGCGAAACGGCACGGCGCTTGCGGATGCTCCAGCCGATATCCTGGCCGGCAAGATCCATTGTCCTGAGAGGCCCCATCGCCATGCCCCAGCGCTCCATCGCGCCATCGACCTGGGCGGGCAGCGCGCCTTCTTCGAGCAGCCAGTAGGCTTGCCGCAGATACTCCTCGAAAATGCGGTTGCCGATGAAGCCATCGCAATTGCCTGCAACGACACCAACCTTGCCGATCCGCTGAACGAGCGCCCGCGCGCCGACGAGCGTCGCCTCGCTGGTGGCAGCGCCACGGACCACCTCCACCAGTCGCATAATGTTGGCAGGACTGAAGAAGTGCAGTCCTACGATCCGATCAGGCCGGGTCGTTGCCTCGGCGATCCTGTCGATATCCAGGGCCGATGTGTTCGTGGCGAGGATCGCGTCCGGTGCGGCGATCCGATCGAGTTGCTCGAATACGGAGCGCTTCACGTCCAGATCCTCGAACACCGCCTCGATCACGATGTCGGCACCAGCCGCATCGTCGATCGACGATGCGGTCGATAGAAGCGCCTTGCGTGATGTCGCGCTATCCGCGCTCAGCCGGCCTTTGGCGACATCACGTTCGATCGCCCCTGCAATTCGAGCCTGACCCGCCGCGAGCGCCGCCTCGTTCGGTTCGATCAAGGTTACCGCCACATCGGCCCCCAGCAGGGCAAGCGCGATTCCGCTGCCCATCGTGCCGCCGCCGATCACCGCGACCCGAACCAGGGCCGGCAGATCGAGGCCGGAACCGCTTCGGGCCTGCCGGGCGACCGCGCGCTCCGCAAAGAAAGCATGGCGCAGGCCATGCGATGCATCGGAAAGCAGCAGTTGTCCGAAACGATCGCGTTCGAACAGCAATCCCTGATCAAGATCGAGCTGTGTGGCCGCTTCCACACAATCGACAATAAACGCGCGAGCAGACCCCAAGTCCGGCCGACGTGCGATTTCGGTACGCCGCACCGCAATTGCCGCTTCATCCGGAACCGCCGGTGCGCAAAAGCCACCACCTTGCGCTTCACCCGCGCGCGCCAACGCCCATTCCAGCGCGGTATCGCCCTTGCCTATGGCGTCGACCAGACCTCCTTCGAATGCCGCCTCGGCCGAGATCGACGTACCGGTCAGCATCATGTCGAGCGCCCGCTCGACGCCTATTAGCCTGGGCAGGCGCTGCGTGCCGCCGCCGCCGGGCAGAAGCCCCAGCTTGACCTCGGGAAGTCCGATCTTCGTACCCGGGGCCGCGACACGATAGTGCGCGGCCAGCGCAAGCTCCAGCCCGCCGCCCAGCACGTTTCCGTGCAGCACTGCGACCACCGGCGTCACACTGCGGTCGATGACCAAAAACAGATCGCGCAGCCGATCGACCTTCTCCGGCGCTTGGTCGAAATCACTAATGTCGGCACCAGCGCAGAAGTCCCGCCCCTCGCCAGCCAGGATGATGACCTTGACTGCGGGATCGGCCGCTGCCGCCACCAATGCCTCGTGCAGCGCGGCCACAACGCCACGGCCGATCGAGAGCACATTCACAGGCGGGTTGGCGATCGTCAGGATCGCCAACCCGCCCTTGCGGGCGATCTTTACAGGGCTCAAAGGCAAGAAGCGTTTCCTCGGAATTGTCTAATATTCTCGGTGCCCGCAAATCCTCGCCACAGCATCTCGCTGCTACGCCGAAGCTTCAGATTGCTGCGATGCATCATGGCGCAGATTAAGTTCCCGCCCAGCCCGCGCAATGCCGGCGGCTGATGCAAAATGCGGATTTGTTATCAAATTGCGGTCAGAGAAATTCACAATGAATGTCTTGCGAAGCGGCCTGTGCCTGACAGGCGAGAACCCAGCCCTCGGCGATCTCCTGCTCGTCGAGAACCAGGTTCTTCGCCATTGTCACCACGCCGGCTGTGACCCGGCACATGCAGGCGCTGCAGCCGCCCACCTTGCAGGAATAGGGCGCGTCGATGCCCGCTGCGATCATGACGTCAAGCATCTTGCGACCGGCACCCCATTCGATCTCGTGCGTCTCTCCATCAAGTGCAACCGTCAACCTCGCCGATGGCGCGTCCGCCGAAAGATCTGCTCGTTCTAAAGCAAGGTCCGCGGCCTCTTCGTCGGGCAGAGAAATGAAGCGCTCAAGATGGATCCTGCTACTGGGCTGGCCGAGCGCCCGTAACGCGGCGACAACACTGTCCATGAACGGTGCGGGACCGCAGATGTACGCATCGCGCTCGCCCAGCCCTGCAAGCAACCCCGCAAGCAGGTCGCTGGACGGCAACCCCTGCACTGTTTCGAGCCAGTGGACGACCGTCAGCCGCCCCGCATGGCGGCGCGACAGTTCGGCAAGTTCGTCGCGAAAGATGACGGACGCTTCGTCGCGATTGGCATAGACCAGGCTCACGCGCTGCGCCCCAGCGGCAAGCGCTGCCTTCAGGATCGAGAGGACCGGTGTGATGCCGCTGCCGCCCGCGAACAGGAACAGATCCTGCGTCAGGTCGGCCGGACCGAACGCTCCCGCGGGGGGCTGCACCTGAACGAGCTGGCCCGCGCTTGCGGCAGAGCACAATTGCCCCGACACCAGTCCACCATCTACGCGTTTGACGGTAACCTTGTGAAATGGATCGATATCCGGCGCGCTGGCCAACGAGTAGCAGCGATGCCGGTACTTGCCATCCACCAGAAGTCGCAAGGTCAAGAACTGGCCTGGCCGATACCTGAACGTATCGGCCAAATCGGCAGGAACATCAAAGACCAGCGAGACCGCACTGTCCGTCTCGCGGATGACTTCCTTGATCGGGATTGTAGCATAGTCGTGGCTGTGCATCGTAATTTACGCTCTTGCAGTTTGGTGAACGGGAATATTCCTAAGGAGCGCCGTTGCGCGTGCCCATCGCCACTGATTGCGCAGAATGGCTATTGCGTGCGCTTTTGGAGCAGACCCGCGAAGCTGGGCGAAGGCGCATATCCGTAACGCGGAATGCGCCCTCGCCAGCCTACGGAACCTGCCGCCAGAGCGGCAAATGTTTCTGGCCCGCGCCAGGCAGGATCACCAGCGCCGTAGCGAGAACAAGGAAAGCCGGTTCCGTTACGTCATCCGTATCCGTTCTCCAGATTCGCCTAGAAGGCGAAGGCCAGTTCAGCGCCATAGGTCCGCGGCGGAGCGGCACCCCCAAGATGACCGGCGCTGCCAGCCAGTTCCTGCTGCTGGATATAGTATTTTTCGCCAGCAAGATTCTTGCCCCAGATCCTTACGCTCAACTGGTCGAAGCCGGCGGGACGGAACGCTAGTGAAGCATTGACGAGGTCAACGCCGTCCTGGCCGTTCGCGTTGTCGGGATCCCAGAAATAGTTTCCGGTGTGCGCCCAGTTGGCGCTGGCCGAGAACAGCCCTGCCGAGGTTTTTAGCTCATAGTTCAAACCCAGGTCGAAGCGCCATTCGGGCACCTGTGCAAGTCGATTGCCCGCTGCATTTCCTGCGACCGGATTGAGCAGGCCATAGGGCGCACCGGGATTGGTGGCATAGAAGGGTGCATTGAGGAAACCGAGATACCTTGCATCGAGGTAGGTGGCCCCGGCCGTCAATCGCAGGCCTTCGTCCAGCAGCGCTTCCAGGTTGAATTCAGCGCCTCGAATGCGGGATTTCTGTGCGTTCGTGAGCCCGATGGTTGAAACGGTGCCAGTGGTGATCACGGTGGAAACCTGCGGATTCTGGACGTCGTTCTGGAACACCGCACTGTTCAGACGCAGGCGCCTTCCCAGCAACTCGGTCTTCAGGCCCGCCTCATAGGCATCGACAGTCTCCGGCCGGGTCGGGTCCGCAGTCAGGGGAAGCGTGTTGAACGTACCCGACTTGTAGCCCCGGCTGAACGAAACGTAACCCAGCACATCGTTCGTGAACTGGTGGTCCAGCGCTACCCGGTAGGTCAGCTTGTTAAAGGTGAAGGCCTTGTCATAAGGCACCTGCCCCGGAACGATGCCAAGCCCCGGAATCACGACTTCCTGACGGCCTTCGCCGTGTACCCTGTCAGACGTGTAGCGCAGCCCCAGCGTGATGTTGGTTTCGCTATCGACGACCGGGAAGGTCGCCTGACCGTATCCCGAAACCGATTTGATCTTCTGCCGGCCAAATATCCTCTGCTCCGACAGGTCTAGAGAGGTCAGCGCATCCCCCGTCACCGTGGTCGGATCGTAACCCTGCCGCGAATCCAGATAGTATGCGCCGAGAATCCACTTCACCGGGCTGCCGACCGGCGACTTGAACTGAAGCTCCTGGGAAAACTGCGTGTCGGTGCTGTGGAGTCGGTACTGCAGGAACTTGAACGCCGTTCCATCGCCATCGACCGGATCATAGGCTTCGGTCTGCTTGCGATAGGCTGTGATGCTGGTCAGGTTGGCGAAGGCGAGTTCTTGGTCCAGCTTGATCGACCCGCCAGCGCTTTCGTTGTTCAGGCTGTTGGTCGCAGTGTTGCGCGTATCATAGAAGCCGGGAAGCGCGATCAAAGGTTGCGACGGGCCATATGACGGCAGCGGCGGCGTTCCGCTGATCGTGCCGCGATAGATATCGTTGTTCAGCCCCTGCGAGGTGCGCATCCTGGAATAGTATCCGATAAGGCGGATCTTTGTTGTATCCCCCAAATCGAAAATCAGCTTCCCGCGGACGTTGATGAAACGCGCTTTCCCCACATCCTCGCCCGACGTCACGTTCCGGCCCCAGCCATCCTGCTGGTCGAGGCCACTGACGGAGATGTCGGCCCGGATGCGGTCGGACAGCGCGCCGCCCAGATACACGTCGCCATAGACCGTATCGAAACGTGCATAGCCGATCTTGCCGCTGGCCTTGAATTCTTCGCCAGGATCGCGCGTGAATATCTGTATCGCGCCGCCGCTGGAATTACGGCCGAACAGCGTGCCTTGCGGGCCCTTGAGCACCTCGACCCGCTCGACATTCGGAAGTTCCAGATAAGCGCTGGAAAGCCGCGTATAGTATACATCGTCGATATAGACCGGAACACTGGCCTCGTTGCCGATGATGTTCGCTGCCGAATTGCCGATACCGCGAATGTAGGGAATGACCGTGCCGGTATTGGAACTGAAGTTGGTAGAGGCGTCGATCTGGCCGATCTCGATGACCGCATTCACGCCCGAGCTCGCCAGAGTTGCCGCATTGAACGAGGAAACGGAAAGCGGAACCTTCTGCAGGTTTTCTCCCCGCTTCTGTGCCGTTACCACGATCTCGTCGAGCATGGGCGAATCGCCAACCGCTCTAGAAGTTTGCTCCTGCCCGACTGCCTGCTGCGCCAAAGCTGGCAGCGCGCTCGTGGCCATCATCGCAACGAGGCTGCGTCCCAGCAGCCACCCCTCATTCGTGCCTCTCATTTTGACCTCCCTGTCTCTTTTTCTTCGGTTCTGGCCGATCGGCATGATCGGCCGCGTCACCATTAGCGTGCTACCCTGCCAGCAAAGCCCCGCAGGTCGCGAGGTGCGCCCGTGCGGTTCGCTACGCGCGCCGGCTGCACGGCATTGGCGAGAATGCTGATGCTGGCTCCGCAGATAGGCGATCGCCGCGCCATTTTCGCGAGAGGCCTGCGCCAATGACTGCGCATCGCTTGTGAAAAGCGCGCATCACATGGGTCAGGGGGTGCCAGACATTGCCCCGAGGTTTGTCGCGGACCTAGAGCATGATCCGATCGGACTGGATCGGATCATGCTCTATTGGTCTTTTGTTTTCCGCGTTTTCCGAGCCAGCAGATGATGCCATCTGCTTCGAAAACGCTCTAGGCTGTAGTGACGATTTAATCATTTTAGCCATAGCATGATGCTGGCGAGTTTGACGAAGCCGAGGAAGTTTGCGGCGAGTTTGTCATATCG
>Ga0255338_1004986_pt1 | contig 12816 bp, 9 predicted proteins | sample MeOH1_35cm_T4_19_FD_203715 | JGI IMG/M metagenome (GOLD analysis project Ga0255338, IMG submission 203715) | Sandy soil microbial communities from University of British Columbia, Vancouver, Canada - MeOH1_35cm_T4_195 | ecosystem: Engineered > Artificial ecosystem > Sand microcosm > Unclassified ...
ATGGAAATAATATCCTCACTGTTTATGATACTATCAAAGGGGTACGCGACTATTGTATCCGCGAACAGAAACCTTACCTGATCGAGTGCACGACTTTCCGCATGCGCGGACACGAAGAGGCGAGCGGCACCAAATATGTTCCCAAAGAATTGTTTGAAGAATGGGGCAGAAAAGACCCGATCAAAAATTTTGAACAGTTTCTGACCGATCAGCAGGTGATCACCGAAATGGAAGTAGCCGCGATCCGAAATGAGTTCAAAGAATATATAGAAACAGAACTGCAGCTGGCGGCACAGGCGGCGGAGATGATCGTGGATGAAGCGGAAGAAGTGAGGGATGTGTATGCGGGGAAGTCTGGAAAGTCTGGAGTTGGGAGTCTGGAGTCTGGAGTAAAGATCATCGATACCCACCACTCACCACTCACCACTGACGACTCACCACTGACGACTCACGACTCACGATTTGTAGATGCCATCCAATCTGCCCTGCGGCAAAGCATGGAGCAACATCCGAACCTGGTACTGATGGGACAGGATATTGCTGAGTATGGTGGTGCATTTAAAATTACGGAAGGGTTTGTAGAAAAATTTGGTAAAGCAAGGGTACGTAATACGCCTTTGTGTGAGAGTGCCATTGTGGGTAGTGCTCTCGGACTGAGCCTGGAAGGGTTTAAGTCTGTCATGGAAATGCAGTTCGCTGATTTTGTAACAGTAGGCTTTAACCAGATTGTAAATAACCTTGCCAAGATTCATTACCGCTGGGGACAGAACGCCGATGTGGTTATCCGTATGCCAACAGGTGGTGGGGTAGGTGCAGGACCTTTTCATTCGCAGAGTAACGAAGCATGGTTTACGCATGTGCCCGGTTTAAAAGTAGTGTATCCGGCTACACCGCATGATGCCAAGGGTTTACTGATCGCGGCTATCAATGATCCCAACCCGGTAATGTTCTTTGAACACAAAGCGTTGTACAGAAGTATCAGCGGAGCTGTTCCGGAAGAATATTATGAAGTGGAGATCGGTAAGGCAAGGTTGGTGAAAGCCGGTAATGATATTTCTGTGATCACTTATGGTGCGGGAGTACATTGGGCGATGGAATACCAGGAGCAGCATCCCGGGCAGTCTCTGCATATTCTGGATCTGCGCAGTTTATTGCCCTTGGATTATGCAGCTATTAAAGAAGCGGTAGCCCAAACCGGTAAAGTACTGCTGTTGCATGAAGACACTTTAACCGGTGGTATCGGTGGAGAGATCAGTGCCTGGATCAGTGAACATTGTTTTGAATTACTGGATGCGCCGGTAATGCGTTGTGCATCGCTTGATACGCCGATTCCCTTTAATATGGAGCTGGAAAAAAACTTTATGGCGAAGAGCAGGTTGGGGGAATATGTGCAGAAACTGATCAACTATTGAAAACAACCGTGCCTTAGTACCTTTGTGAGAGAATAATTCCACACAAAGGTACTAAGGCACGGTAAATTATTAGTTATTTGCCTTTTGGCCTAAAGTAGCGGATCGGTGGCGCAGGTTCTTTTTTCAGTTGGATCCCTTGTGTAGGTAATAACTTCAAGGCTTCCTGTACCGCTTTCTCCAACTGCGGATCATGGCCCTCAATAATCGCTTTCGGATCCTGGAACACTTCTACATCAGGCGCTACGCCTACTGCTTCTACGGCCCATTCTCCATTGGTATCAATAAAACCACCTCTTGGTGCCACCATGCTTCCGCCATCAATGAACGGCGGTGTATCCCAGGTACCTACCAAACCGCCCCAGGTGCGTGTACCCACCAGTGGTCCGATCTTCATCTTGCGGAACATATACGGTAACAGATCACCACCAGAGCCTGCGTTTTCATTAATGATCATCACTTTGGGTCCCCAGATGCCGGCCATGGGTGTGGTAGATACTTTATGGCCCGCTACACGGTTATTAAAATAGCCCTGCAGTTTGCGGCTCATTACATCAATCATATAATCAGCAGCAGAACCACCGCCATTGTTTCTTTCATCAATCACCGCTCCTTTTTTATCCTGCTGTGAAAAATAGTACCGGTTGAAATACGTATAACCCGGATTGCCGGTATTGGGTACATATACATAAGCCAGTTTACCGTCTGATAACTGGTCTACTTTTTTCCGGTTACCCTCTACCCAGTTGCGTGAGCGTAATGCACCCTCATTGGCAATGGGCACTACGGTAAGACTTCTCGCTCCTTCCATTGAAGGTTTGCTGTTTACGCGGATCTTTACCTGGCGGTTGGCACTGCCTTCAAATAAGCTATAAAGGTTCATAGAAGCAGTAAGGGGTTTGCCATCTACTTCCACTAAATAATCTCCTCCTTTCACATCTATTCCCGGGCCGCCTAGCGGTGCGCGTAATTCAGGGTTCCAGTTTTCGCCGGTATAGATCTTTTTGATCTTGAAAAATCCGTTGTCTGCCTCGTAATCTGCACCCAGTAATCCTATCGGCACGGTGGGTACATCCGGGAAATCGCCGCCGCGTGTAAAGGAATGTCCAACCGATACTTCACCACCCAGGATATCGATGATATAATTGAGGTCTGACCGGTGTTTTACGTGCGCCACCCATGGTTTGTACCAGTTATACACTTTATCCCAGGGCGCACCATGTACATTGTCTACGTATAAAAAATCGCGTTGATAGCGCCAGCCCTCGCGAAAGATCTGTTCGGCTTCTTTGGCAGGGTCAACAAATACTTTCATCCCTTCTACTGCCAGCCGGCCCTCGCCGGGTCTGGGTGCTGCTGCGGTACCTGTAATAAACCATCCACCGGCATTTCTGAACAAAAGACTTTTTCTGTCAAAACTCGTTGTATTACTGAATACGCCTCTTGCAAACTCAGTTCCTTTTTTGTCTTTCAAACTATAGCGCGATAGTACCACCCCCGGTTCGTTCTGTATACCTTCTGAATAAAAAACGGTTCCTTCGGGTCCTGCCGTTAATTCGAGGTAATTGCGTGCGGGCAGGTTGGTTGCGAGGATGCGTTGTTCTATCCCTTCAAAATCAATTTTCACTTTTACACCCCCGGCGGCTACTGCAGGTTTGGGGGTGGCTTTAGAAGTATCACCCGGTTTTTTTTCTTCTTTAGCAGGTTCTTCATCGCTTTTGGGTTCAAAGGGAGAGGGGGCATCTTTGCTTAACACCGCCATATACAAGGCACGGTTCACCGGGTAATTATAACTGCTCATATCCAGCCAGCCCGTACTTAATCCGTAATCGGTACTGGCGAGGAAGTACAGGTATTTTCCACTCTCATCCCATTGCGGATCGATGGCATCAGATAAACCATCTGTTAAGCGCGTACTTTTCCCGGTTTCCAGGTTGTACAATTTAACCGCCTTAAACTGGTTCTCCTGGATCTGCACATAAGCGATCCATTTACTGTCGGGCGACCAAACAGGATTCATTGTACGGTTTGGATGTGCCATTCGGTCTGTATCTGCGAGTTTTACGACACCCGTTGCCAGATCAATGTACCAGAGATTGTAATCGGTATCGGTAAATGCAATGTATTTGCTATCGGGCGACCAGGCAGGTAAGAAATAAAATTTATTATTAGGGATCGGATAGGCTTTCGGTGTTTGCAAACCAGACTGATCGCCTACCATTAGCTGGTATTCGCCAATGGCATCAGAGAACCAGGCGATTTTTTGTCCGTCGGGCGACCAGGTGGGATAACGGTCGGCCACACCGGTTGACCTGGTGATATTGCGCCAGTCGCCATTTTCCTTAGGTATGGTAAAAATCTCTCCGCGACTTTCAAATAAGGCTCTTTTGCCGGTAGGCGATAAACTGGCATTGATGAGTGAACCTGCCCCCAGGTTATTCCACCTGGGCCTGCCCCAGTTCAGATCACCCACAGCATTAATGGCCAGCTGTTTGCCCTTGCCACTGGTTAGATCAAAACGATGCAGGTAGCCACCCTGCTCATATACCAGTGTGTTATTACCGGCTGCCAGGTTTTTGATATCAAAGTCTTTGTGAAAAGTTACCTGTTTCTGTGTTTTTGTTTTGGGGTCGTAAGACCATACGTTGTTGATGAAATCCTGCTCAGATAAAAAATAGAGGATGCCATTGGCCCATACCGGACTGCTATGTCTTTCCTTATCACCCTGCACCGTTTTGGCAGTTTCCCTTGTTTTCATGTTGAAGATCCAGATCGGCTGTGCCTGTCCGCCACGATAATTACGCCACTCTACATCCCAGAGCGGAGAAGGCTGGTAAGCCATTTGCTGTCCGTCTTCTGAAAGGGTTCCGATAAAACCAAAAGGAAGTATCATGGGCTGGGCCATGCCACCTGCTGTACTGATCGTATAAAATTTGCTGGTGGCCGTAGGAAAACCTTCCCTGCCGGAAGTGAAATAAATGGACTTGCCATCTGGTGTCCAACCCTGCACCAGGTCGGCCGAGGGGTGCCAGGTAAGTCGTTTGGGTTCACCGCCTTTGCTGGGGATCAGGTACACATCCGTATTACCATCATATTGGCCGGTAAAAGCGATCCAGTTGCCATCGGGACTGAATTTCGGATTAATTTCTGTACCCACTGCACTGGTTAATCTGCGGGCGTCTCCGCCATCGCTGCCAGTGATCCAGAGATCATCGCCATGCACAAAAACGATCTGGTCTTTGCTAAGATCGGGTTGGCGGAGCAGCATGGTGCCTTGTGCCATAACCATATTAGTTACCAGCATAAGGGCAAGGCTGGAGAGGAATGTTCTGCCGAAGGGTAAACGGTATTTCATAACAGTAAGTTTTAGTCTGACTAATGTACTCAAAGAATAGCAGAAAGCCTACCCCTATCACGGATGACCGGTATATGGCGGGGCAGCCGGCATTACTTATTCCTTCCCCGAGACCTCTCGCCTGAGGATTCATTGGTAAAGGGGAAACTGTTGTGCTAAGCGAACAGCCCTTTTCGGGAGACTTTTCTGCATGGCTGTTGTAATGTTCCTGAGTTAGCTTCTCAGTGTATACGATTAGCAGTGTTTCACCCTATATGGCAAGATAAGTTACCAGGCGATTCTTTGTTGAAGAATGTCCATGCGCTGTGTTTTGATTGTATTTGATGGTATCCACAATTAATTGCGTCATTTTTTCGTAAAATGCAGAAGAAATTTTATATTCACAATACCTCCCCCCTCCCCGCTTAATAAAAATTGGCACAGTCAGTAATTACTGAACTGAGACAGGTATGTCTGGGGCTCAGGTGGCTTTGCTTTATTTACACAGCATAAAAAAATCTTTCTTACTTTAGGTACACAACAGTAACCCCGCAAATCAATGGTCATTAGTATGACTAAGCTGTTGTTATGCAAAAGATACAATTGAAGTCACTTAATTATAAGGGGCAAATCCGGATTGGCATTTATTATGGGCAAGACCGAAATTTAAATCTGCTTTTAAAAAATGAATTTGCTGCCCAATGGAGCAGCACTTTTAACTGCTGGCATATAGCAGCCGATTCAGCGGTTAAGTTGAAACTGCTTCAGTTACTGAAAGATAGAAACTACCCTGTAGAAGACCTGCAAAGTAAGAGGGTATCTGAAAGTGAAGTTCAACTTTCTGGTGCCGATCGTAAATTGCAAACCTTCTCTAAGACCCAGGTTGCCGTTGAGTCTGAACAGAAGATAGCTCCGGTGAATTTGCATATAATTGAATTAATGAAAGATCATTTGGTTTTAAAAGCCTATAGTAGAAGTACTATTAAAACATATTTGAATGAAATGCAACAATTTCTTTACAGGCTTGGGAATATATCCGCAGATGAGTTGACCCCCGGGCATTTAAAAAAGTATTTGGTTTTTTGCTTTGAAAAATTAAAACTTTCAGAAAACACTTTGCATAGCCGAATCAATGCAATGAAGTTTTATTATGAACAGGTTTTACGGCGGGAGCGATTTTTCCTGGAGATTCCAAGACCTAAGAAACCCTTGCAGCTTCCTAAATTACTGAACGAAGACGAGTTAAGCAGATTATTCAACGCCCTTTCTAATAAAAAGCATAAAGCCATGCTTTTTACGGCTTATAGCGCAGGATTGCGTGTGAGTGAAATTGTGCAGTTGAAATTAGCAGATATTGACAGTGAACGAATGCAGATTTTTATAGAGAATGCAAAAGGGAAAAAAGATCGATATGTGAATTTAAGTCCTATATTGTTGGATATTTTAAGAGAATATTTCAAGCAATATTCTCCCAGACCCAAGGTCTATTTATTTGAATCGGAACAAACCGGCCAGGCATACCCCATCAGAACGGTGCAGCAAATATTTTCAAATGCGAAGCAGAAAGCGGGGATAGTAAAAGATGTTGGCATCCATAGCTTAAGACATAGTTTTGCCACGCATTTATTAGATAAGGGTACGGATATCAGGTATATCAAAGATCTCCTGGGTCATTTTGATATACGCACAACGGAACGATACCTGCATGTATCAAAAAATCAATTGGTTAATATTGTCAGCCCATTAGATGAGCTATTTAAACGCAAGCAGATTGACTGGTAGCCATAAAGTCAATGCAGACAATACACTATGTATAATAGCATTATTTCTTATCGGCAATGTTAACAATATATCTGTATTGACGTAACAACAATACAAAATGTATAATCCTAAAATACTCAAATACAGCCCGCTAAATCCTGATCTTGAGGGAAGTGTGGCGTATATTTGAGTGTTAGCTGCAATACACAAATATGGATAATAACGAACAAGTAATCAGGATTTCGGTTAATTCTGAAAATCAAAAAGCAATACAGAATGCCACAGAAGGATACGCCGAGTTTTGCAAACTACTTGAGAGATTAGGGAACGCCCTTGAACAATCAATAAGACAACTCCCTGACTCGCTAATACGATTGGCAAATTCCGGCTGGTATATATCATGGGACACAGCACCTGCAAAAATTCATGAGTATGCACAATTAATATCGGAAAACAGACAAATTGAAGTAGACAATGAAATAGTTGCAGAGTTAGAGCAGGAAACTGATAGAATAGCAGCAACATTAATTCGAAATTTTCCTCATAGACGCAATGTTTTAAAAGCAGCAATAAGAGCCCATCAGGATCAAAATTATTATTTGTCTATTCCCGTTTTTCTATCTCAAATTGAGGGAATAAGTAAAGAAATAACCGGCTTTCGATTTTATAAGTTGAAAAATAATTCTCCAGTAGTAAGCTCTTGGGTATCAAAATTTGAGGCAAATACTTTCAATGCGTTACTATTAAACCCATTAAATATTGTCAATGAATCAAGACAGTTACAAATTGTAAATAACCCACTTGGTATTAACAGGCATGATGTACTTCATGGCGATTGCTTTGACTACGGTGAAGATCGAATAAACAGTTTTAAATGTCTTTCTCAGCTTCTTTATTTAGGAGATGTTGTTTTTACAATTAAACGTGATTTAAAAAGCGAATAGTACTGCAGCTAACAATGCATTGCAGCAATTGGGGCTGACAAATAACGTTCTTCAACTGCAACAAATATCCAAGCATCAGTTCAGGCTGAGGGAATTCTGGGCGGCAGTAGAATATATCATCAACTTTTGTAACTTTAATCAGCAACGGTAAGCCATGGGCGACGGAATACCATTCCCCAACCGCTTCAATGCTTGACCGTTAGCGGTCATGCTTGCATACACCCTGTAATCTCTAAGCGACATTTGCAAACTACCCTATTTTTCAGTAAATTTACTTAGTGAAAACTCAGCAAAATACAGGACTTGACTTTATCATAGACAAACTTACAAATTCAATTGAGAATGTTGTAACAGGTGATAGTTTTACAACCGATATTACGCTAATTACTTCCGCTGACCTGAAGACAGTCCTTAAAAAGAACAGTTGGCAGTTTGATTGGAAATTGGAGTTTAAACAACCACAGTGTGACGTTTACAAATTGACAATTGTAAATAATCAATCGGTAATCCAAGGTTTAATAAGCTTAGAAATTAAATCTGACCATGTTTACATGCATCTTGTTGAAAGCGCACCTTTCAACAAAGGGAAAACAAAAGTTTATACTGGAGTACCAGGCAATCTAGTAGCTTTTGCCTGCAAACTTGCTTTTCAACGTGGGCATGAGGGTAACGTATCATTCTTTTCTAAATCAAAACTTGTGCAACATTATATTGACACTTTAGGCGCAACTCATGTTGGCGGACGAATTATGATTATTGACACAATCGCAGCTCTAAAACTGATAAATAAATATTTCCCAAATGAAAAATAAACTTAAAGAACTAGACGTAGACTTCATTGGAGGACAAGAACCTATTACTAAGGAGGAAGAACTTGCAATTAGTGCCTTTATAAGGGCCGGCAAAGAAAAAAGAAGACGACATATTATCCGAAAGGAAAAAACAAAGACATTCCAAAAGTCTCATCAACACGCTTGACAAAGCACGAACCGCTAACACCGCATTGCAGCCATTGGGGCTGAGGAATAACGTTCTTCAACTACAGAAAATATCCCTGCATCATTTCTGGCTGAAGGAATTCTGAGCGGCAGTAGAATTATATCATCAACTTTTGTAATTTCATTCAGCAACAGCAGGCCAAGCTGACGGAATATCTTTCCCCAACTGCTTCAATGCCTGGCCGTTAGCGGCAATTAACACAACCATCACTACAAATTATGAGTTACGATTTATTAACTGACAGACTTCAAGAATTAAAGATTGACAATCTAAAAATCTCGGAGCTTTACATTTTAAAAGTTGGTTGTGTCTCGTATAGTAGCGAACCAGAGGACGATATTGTTGATAGCATTACTACTACCAAAAGTTCGGAGCTTCCATTTGCAGACAAAATAATAACCGAAGTATATCAGGCTCTTTCTAAACATCAAAATGTGTTTGACATTATCCTTAAAGAAGATGATAGGGGTTGGGAAATGAGTACTGACAATCATACTTTTATTTCAACAGGAAATATCAAGCTGCGTATAGAGCAACCAGCTCGCTTTCAAAAATATAGTGAATATTCAAACAGAGCGACAATTGAAAAATTCAATATAACATTTAATGGCTCTACCTTCATAGCTTATGCACCAGTTTCAGACATATCAACCTTGACACATATTGCACATGAGTTTAGGGAAATTTGTCAAAAGCAAATTAATGAGCAAACCTCTTTTTACAACAACGTTCTTGGACCTTGCCCTATTCATCCTGATATATATGTAGCTTTTATTGAGCCGTTGGTAAAAGAGGATGATATTGACGCAATAGAAATTCTAAAGAATGATGAAGACATTCTAGTAGTTGTTAGAAAGAAGGCTAATATTCACGAAATCGCAGATGAGATTTTAGAAATTATTGACAATGACATTATAGACTTTTATCGTCTTATGTCAATGCGTTCTGAATTGTTGTCGTACAATGAAAGCATTCACAATTTATTTTCAACACTTTCAACCAACGTTGTCGAAAGAATAAATACGCCTTGGTATAATTTACTAAAGTTGTCTAAACATTCAAAGGACGCAAGAAATTCTTTGGCATTATCACACATCCAATGGGCAGAGTTTGAAGAACTTCAGATGACACAAATTAAACAAAGAGAAGAATTTAAAAATTCTATTGAAGACAATTCCATACTTCACAATATTTCAGACTACCTATATAAACATTCATTTCACGACGCAGAACTTCCAAAGTCTCTACAGACATCGATAGGCTATTTTGAAAAAGAGCTTCACTTGTTTAGTAACCTTAAAGCCGTTATCTCGGCAAGTTTACTTGGTGCTATATTAGGGTCACTACTAACTGGAGCAATTTCGCTTGCGACAAAAAGTAACACCGATAGTTTTACGAAGAACAATCCAGGACAAGTAAAACATGACACAACAATAATCAAAAAAGACACAACAGGGAAAATCAAATAACTGCCGCCAACATTTGCTTGGCAAAAGTTGGCTTTTGTTCTTGACCATTCAGCAGTTGGAATTCTGACCGGGCTTCAGTAAATTGGCTTTAGCTAATCGAGTCTGTAGTGGCCAAGCCAACAGCGGGAATTCTTCCGCCAACCTTCGCCAAGCACGGACGTTACCGGCAACCCTATGACGACAGTGCTAACCTTGAACTGACTGCAAGACATGAACGAACAAGAATTAAACAAATTCAATAATTTCCGACAGCTCTGTCTAACCAATTCGGAAGATGCAATTAGGACAGCCGAGACTTTATTGAATAAGAATGTCAATCACATTGTTTTGCAACTTGTGGTGTTTGGACTTGAAGAAGTCGGAAAAATTTTTGTAGGGTGGTATAACATCAATGCAAAAGAAAGTTGGGACAAAGTGCCCTACAATATTCCGCTTGACGACCATATTAAAAAATTGTTTTGGGCAATTTGGGGACCATCATTTATGAATGAGAAGTTTACTCAAAAACAGATGGATGATATACGAAACATGGCATCTAATCTTCACAACAAACGGTTGGAGGTTATGTATGCAGAACTTACCGACACCGTTCCATCATCCGCAAAAATTACAGATGAAGAAGCTGAAGTCCATGTAAAAATGGCAAGAGCCAGATTAGAACTTGCAAAACTTGAAGGCGAAGTAGAAACTCAATTGAGTGAGGACAAGCAGGAGGATATGAATTGGTTCATGGAGGCAACTAATCATCCTGACAAAAGGAAATACATTTTTGGAAATCAATCACAAGAAAAGCTGATTGAACTTGGGGATGTAAAGAATTGGATTGCTTGGCTTAAAGTTCACTTTGAAACGGAAGCAAACGAACTTAAAGAACTCCTTCAAAAAGAACTTGAAAAAACCACAGAGAAAGAAAAGGATTTTACTCCAAAGTGGAAAATACGAATTAAGCTAACTACTCCTTCTCATTCAATAAGAGCAAATGTTTTAACGAAATTCAATTCTCATAGTCCTCTAATCCAATTCGCAAAGGGAGCAGACAATCATACCTTAATGATTGATTTTATTCTTGACAAGAAAACTCCCATCAAAGGTTTATGGCATCACGGTTGGAATTACAGCAACATTTTTGTAGCTGCACTTAATGTTGGAACAAACGGACTTTTTTATTGGAACATCACGGTAAACTTGGACAAATACTATGAGCAGATTTGGGACTTAGAAAGTAACAGACGGCTGGAAGCTAAACTTGAAACAAGTTTTCAACTGGATTGGAGTTCCCGAAATATGTATTTACGGGAAGAAGAACTTGTTTTGACATTTATGTCTTTCAGGTATTTCAGTAGCATAGTTAGAAACGAAGAGTTTGAACCAGTAAACAACTACATGATGGCTTTAGGTATGCTTGCAAAAAACGACATGCACCTTCGGCTTGAACCCCAATGTTTATTAAACTTCTTTTATGCTTTTAAGAAAGCACTAATTATAAATGAAAACTGCACCGACTTAGAAGTAAAAGAAGTGGGTTACAAGCAACTTGAAAAAATGCTTAAAGGAAGAGAGGAGTATGATAAAGTCTTGGACTTAGCCATTGAACTTGAGGGAAATCAAGGACGAATTACAAGACAGTTTTCGTTGACGGATATTATCGCAATGAAACAATACAGTGGAACTTATTTTCTGACATTAGCGACAAGAAAAATTTATGGCGACAAAGCAATTTTATTGACACAAGAAGAACCGACAGAAAAATGATTGTAAAGCATATTGAACAAAGTGTGCGTGAACCTCAGGCTGACCCGCTTCGGACAGACAGAAGGGCAGCCGGTAACAAGGGGTTTGCGATAGCGGGGGTTTCGTGTTTCGCAGACACATTTGTGCAAGATGGAAGTTCAGTTCTCCGAATGAAGTTCAGTGCTAAAACTCTCCGCCATCGCAAACCCCCGAACCGTTAGTGGCAAGCAAGTGACACTTCCGGCAGCATTGAAGAGAAATTTCTAAACGGCTGAAAAAATGCCACTTGCTGATTTTCAGTTAGTCTTTCAAAAGACAGAGATTTCTATAAAAGCTGAACTGCTTCTCAAGCTGGTGAAAAGCATTCTTAGTTTCTACTTCCATTTCTGAATTTCGAATGAACTCAAATGTTGCCTCTCCCGTTGCGATCAGTTCCTCAATTGGAAAATTCAACTCATGGGTTGGCAGGACTGAGTTTTTCAAATCTTCCGGTGAAAGATCACGGAACAAGGTTGTTGCAGCGTTTCGTTCTGCTGACGTTGTTGACAGGTTACTGTTATTCTCCTGTAAACAATTTTCTGTTGCCCAAGACATAGCTATAAAAATTGTTTGTGGCCAAAAAATACGGTCTGGCCTTTCCCGTTGTCTTGCACTTCAGAGAAGCAGTAAACCCATTACAGATTTACACGGGGGTACCAAACCGCGTATCGTAATTGACTTCTCTATAAAATGCAAGACAAGTCAAACCTACAATAAATTGATATTCCGAACAATATGCAACTTTTTTCTATGCCGAGCAAATTGTTCATAGCCGTTCAAGCCAGCCACTAACAGTGGCTTTGCAAAAGTTGGGCGACAGAATATCGCCCATCGGCAGTTGGAATTCTGACCCGGCTTCGGTAATTTGGCTTTAACTAATCGGGGTTATAGTGGCCAAGCCAGCAGAGGGATCACGGATGGCCCAACCTTCGCAAAGCCTTAACGTTGGCCGAAATACGGATTAAAATTCCACTTAATTGACCCAGAAAAATAAATTTCCCATTTTGGTAACTTTTTTGCTATTTTTGACAAAAAGAATAAAGTTGAGAGTTATTGCCAAAAAGATACTTAGAGAGTTTTGGGAAAAACATGCCGACTGTGAACAGCAATTAAAAGCCTGGTTTCAGGAA
>Ga0255338_1004987_pt1 | contig 12815 bp, 14 predicted proteins | sample MeOH1_35cm_T4_19_FD_203715 | JGI IMG/M metagenome (GOLD analysis project Ga0255338, IMG submission 203715) | Sandy soil microbial communities from University of British Columbia, Vancouver, Canada - MeOH1_35cm_T4_195 | ecosystem: Engineered > Artificial ecosystem > Sand microcosm > Unclassified ...
TGCTTGAGGCGGAACTCGGGGATGAAGAAGCTGTGGATGACGTCCTTCGACAGGAGGTCGATGAGCACGGTCTTGTCGACGGGCAGGCGCATCTCGTTGCCCATGACGACGTCGTCGGCGGAGTCGGGGTGCGCCAGGTCCAGGCCGATGGGGTTGCTGAAATGCGTGAGCTCCATCTTGCGGGGCCCGAGCTTGCCGTCGGGGCCGGCGTAGTGGACGCTCCAGCCGAACTGCTCCGCGACGACCTCGACGCGGACGGGGTCCTTCGTGTCGGGCACGCTCGACTTGATGCTGCTCCAGACCGGGATCGCGTAGAAGACGATCAGCGCGACCTCGAAGGTCATGATGACCATGTCCGGGATCAGGGACTTCAGCTCGCCCTTGTTCTTGTACAGCATCTGGGCGAAGGGGAACTTCGAGATCGAGTCGGGGACGGAGATATGGGCCGGGGTGTCGTCGTGGTCCTCGCGCACCGCGTTGTGCCCGGGCCGCGCGCGGAACTTCACGAGGAGATAGATGAAGAAGGCGCCCCACAGCACGAAGATGCCGAGCATCGCCGCGTGGATCAGCCAGATGCCGAAGTCGATCTTTCCGGCGTAGCTCGAAGCGGCGACCGGCAGAGTCCAACCGTATTTTCCCATTCGATCCTCTCTGAGGAAAAAATCAGCGACGCCTAATGATATCAAACCCGAAGAAAAGGCGCAAAGACATGCAACAAATATGCCAATTTTCCGTTACAAAATTTAACAACGACAAAAATTATCGTCGATCAGCCTCTCTCACGGGATTGCGACAAAACCGGCCCCTCGCCGCAACGCCCGCGCGAGCGCGGGCCTGGTATCCTCTGCGTGATGATGAGGCTCCTCCTCGCCTTCGCGCTGCTCGCCTGCGCCGCCCCCGCGCGGGCCGTCGAGGCGTTCCCGAAGACCTTGATCTTCCGGCCCCTGATCGCCGATCCCCGCTGGCCCGCCTTCGCCGGGGCGATGCAGAGCTACTCCCGCCGCCCCGGCTCGAAGGTGCTCTGGGCGGCCACCTTCGGGGAATCCCTCCCGTTCGTCGGCAGCCGGGGCGACGAGCGCTGGCAGTTCGGCATGCACGCGGCCGTCTTCACCATCTGGGACGTGAAATCGGAGACGGAGGAGCTGATCAACGCCGATTTCATCGTCGGCCTCCCCTACACCTGGCGCCGCGAGCGCTGGACGGGGATGTTCCGCCTCTTCCACGTCAGCACGCATCTCGGCGACGAGTTCGTCCTCTCCCACAGGGACGTGGCGCGCGTGAACCTGAGCTACGAGGCGCTCGACGCCAAGCTCTCCTACGACTTCGACCGCGGCCTGCGCGCCTACGGCGGCGGCGGCTCGATGATCCGCAAGTATCCTCCCGAGGTCAAGCCGCTCTTCTTCCAGCTCGGCGGCGAATGGCTGGGCCCGACCTTCGCCCGGGGGGTGCTGCGGCCCGTGGCCGCCGCGGATCTCCAGAAGATCCAGAACCACGGGTGGGCCGCCACCAACGTCTCGGCCCGGGCCGGGGTGCAGATGCAGAACCTCCTCCTGCGCACGCGCTGCCTGCAGCTGCTCGTCGAGTACTACCGCGGCCACGACCCGAACGGCCAGTTCTTCGCGGACTCGGTCGAGGAGATCGGTCTCGGCCTGCACGCCTACTTCTAGAAGTGAAAGCTCAGGCCGACGTCGGTGTAGCGCTCGCGCCGCCGGTACAGCTGCCCGAAGGGGGAATGGCCGTCGAACCGCCCGACGAAGGCCCGCATCGTGCGCGGCGCCCCGTCGATGCCCACGATGACCCCGGCCTTCAGGCGCCAGCTCGCGTGGTAGCCGACGGACTCCCGGAACTGGACGTCCTGGGCGTAGAACAGCCGCAGATGGCGCGACCCGATCGGCCGCGAGGTCAGCTCGACCCCCGCCTGGGCGGCGCGCCGCGCCGGGTCGGGGATGGTGTGCAGCAGATAGGTCGCTCCGCAATACGCCCTCAGCCAGTCCAGCGGCTCGACCGACAAGGTGAGGCGCGCGCCGTCGACGGAATACCGGAAGCCCTGGTCTCCCGTCATCCGGATGTAGTCGTCGCCGAGGTGCGAGCTCTCGTGGAACAGCATCGCCCGGGCCGAGAAGCCGCCGTGCCTCGCCGCGACGGGGAGGTTGCCGACGAAGTCCACGGTCTCGAAGGCGTTGAGCGAGCCGCTCAAGGTGAACCGCGAATAGGCCATCGCCTCGACGTTCCACTGCCACGACCAGCTCTCGTCCTCCGTCCGCCAGCGGGTCATCCCCCAGCTGTGGCCGAGCGCCGCGTCTGCGCGGTCCTTCCCGTCCAGGCGGTAGTACGCCGCGCTGAGCTGGACGCGGCGCGGGTCCGCCTCGAGCTGGCGGAACACCTTCTCCGACTCGGGGAACACGTCGAACGGAGCGCGCGCCGCGGCGTTCGCGGCGAGGACCGATAGGAGCGCGGCGACGGGGAGCACGCCCGGCATGACCGCATTCTAGCGCCCGTCCGCCCGCCAGGCCATATCGGCCGGGTCACCGTCCGGCGACGCCTAGAAGTCGGCCTTGTCCTTGCCGGCGGGGGCCAGGCTCAGCAGATAATCCGCGACCGCCTCGATCTCGGCGTCGTCCAGGATCCCGCCCCAGGCGGGCATGCGGATCATCGGCGCGGGCCCCTTCTCGTCGTCCTTCTGCGACTGGGGCACGCCCTTCTTGATCTTCGCGACGAGCTCCGCCTTGCTGAAGCCCTCGGCCGCCTTGCGCAGCGGGGGGATGAGGCCGCCCTTGACGTTGTTGTTGGGGTAGCCGCCCGCCCCGTCGATGCCGTGGCAGCCCATGCAGCCGGCGCGGTTGTAGATGACGCGGCCGCGGGCGACAGGGTCCTTTATAAGGGAAGGCGCGTCCCAGGGGCGGGCGCCCTTGTCCCAGTCCTGCCCCTTGAGCATGACGAGATAGTCCACGATCGCCTTGCGCGCCTCGTCCGAGATGCGCCGGTTGGGCATCAAGGTGTCCTTCTTCCACGCCTGGGGGTCCTTGATGAACAGGTCGAGCCACTCTCGGCTCTGGCGGAGGCCGACCACGGTCAGGTCCGGCCCCACGGCGGAGCCCAGCTCCCCGACCTTGTGGCAGGAGGCGCACCCCGCCTGGACGAAGTAGGTCTTCCCGGCGGCGGGGCCGGAGGGGGCGGTCTGGTTGCAGGCGGCGGACAGCAGCGCGGCGAGAAGAAGGGGTTTTTTCACGCGCTGATTCTACTAAACCCCGCCGCCTCAGTGCCCGTGCGCCTCGCCGCCCGCCGCGGCGATGGCGGCGTGGAGGGCCTCCAGATAGTGCGTGTAGACCACGTAGGCCTCCACGAACTCCCGTCCCTCCTCCACGCTCGCGTCCTTGCGCTTGCGCGCCTCCTGCGCCCGCCGGAACTTCTCCCGGACGGCGGCGGCCAGGTGCGCCTGGAACTTCGCGATCATCTCCTCCGCGGAGCCGTCAGCGAGGGCCTTGTCCGACATCGCGGCGACGGGGTCGGCCGGCTCGTCCTTGATCCCGGTGAAGGGGGCGCCTTCGCCCGCGCGGTGCAGGCGCACCAAGGTCTCGAGGAAGTACTGGTCGGCGAGGCTCCGGGCGTCGGGCCCCTGGCCCCGGACCTTGACCGCCTTCGCGAACGCGGCCTTGACCTGCGCCTCGTCGGCCTTCTTCACCCACTTGAGCGCCGGCGTCGGGTCGCCCTTCTCGAGGGCGGCCTTCGCCTCCGGTATCAGCGGCCCGCCGAGGCTGTCGCAATGCGCCCATGCGCCGACCGCGGCCAGGAGCCAGACCGCCGCGCACGCCGTCACCGTCGCTGTTTTTCTCATGCCCTGCACGGATGCAACGTTCCGTTCAATCGGGCCAGAGGTCGTTGACGATGGTCCCGACGGCGTTCGCGGAGCTGATGGACACCCGCAGGGGGCAGAAGTTCGACGAGCCGGGCTCCCAGCAGTAGACCAGGGCCCCGTCGCGGACCTCGTCGGGCTTGCCGTACAGCTCGAGGACCCGCGCGAAGCCGTCGCCGACCCGGAGGCCCTTGCTCGTGCGCCACTTCGGCGAGGTGGCGGATATCTGCGCGATGCGGCCGTCGAGGAGATGGATGGTCAGGCCGTCGTAGGTCCAGACCTTCAGCGGCAGGTCCTTGCCCGTGGTCTCGTCGTGGTAAGGCGGCTCGTCGCTGACCGCGAGCGGCTTGCCGAGCTCGGCGCGGATCTGCCTCGGGCCGGCCTCGTGCGTGAGCGTGCGCAGGACGATGTCCTCTCCGCTCAGCTTCATCACGGGCGCCGCGGCGATCAGTTCGGCTCCTCCCGGGGGCGCGTCGGCCTGCTCGGCCTGAGGGGGAACCTGGGGGGACGAGGCGCTCTCCTTCGGCCTGAAGCGCAGGATGAACGCGCCGCAGAGCGCCGCGCCAAGGACGCCGATGAGAAGGGTTTTCGATCTATTCATTCGCTGATCCATCATTTCAGCCCGCCGAGTCGTACGCTCTCTCGAGAGCCGCCACGTCGAGCTTCACCATCTCCATCATGGCGTCCATGACGGCCTTCACTTTCGCGGGGTTCTTGTCCCGGATGAGCGCGATGAAACGCTTCGGGACGATCTGCCACGAGAGGCCGAACTGGTCCTTGATCCAGCCGCACTGCATCTTGGTGGCTCCGGCTTTGACGAGCTTATCCCAGTACTGGTCCACCTCCTCCTGGTCCTCGCACTCCACGAACAGCGAGAAGCCTTCGGAGAAGGTGAAGTACGGGCCGCCGTTGTAGCCCATGAAGGATTGGCCGCCGACGACGAATTCGGCCGAGTTGATGGGGCCGTCTTTGCCGGCGCGGGCGACGTTCGTGACCTTGGAGTCAGGGAAGGTGGAGGTGTAGAACTCGATGGCGGACTCAAGCTGGTCGTTGAACATCAGGAACGGGGTTACCTTGCTCATCTGTGATGTCTCCATTCAAGGAACTCTTAACGCAGGGGGTGAACGGCGGCCGCTTCAATTGGCCATCCAAACGAGGCGGCCGGCCGCTCTACCCAATGGTAAGGCAGTCCAATTTCATCCGGACATCCCATCATTTAACATCACGCGCCATTCCCGTACGAATGATGGGCACGCCAACCGGCTCGGGCACCTCGTCGCTGCGTTCTAGTCGGCCCAGTTCGAAAGCCGCCTCCCCTAGCGGGGTAATCTGAACGCCGCGCTTTTCAGGCATGGTAGGGCTGTCCCAGGGATTGGCCCAACCGCGCCCAACGATGTCCCGTCCTAGCATTGGGTGGGGGTCGAAGCCGACGGCTTCACGGATTTCCTTTGTCGTGACTACCCTGCGACCTCTGGCCTTTAGCGTTCGTAGGATGGTATAGGCGCTATTTGAAATTATCGGTTCCATCTTTCCTCCAAGTACTAGTCATTACAGACAATATTGTCTGTAGGTGGAGCATATCACAGACAGGTTTGTCTGTCAACTGTGAGGAAGTGAACGCGCTGGTGCCATGAACCTGACCTTGCCCCCAATCCCTCCAGCTGAATTATGAGACTGGGCTAAGGCCATGACGAGCAGAGAGAAGTGCGACATCCTTCCGATCCGCACTCCGGCGGAGCTGCTTTAGAACTCCCTGTTGTGTCTCAGGCGTCCAGAAAATGCGCAGTCGCTCTCGGGCACGCGTTACTGCCGTGTAGAAAATACTGTGTGAGATGTCGTCCTCATTGGCATCTGTAATTACGACCTTGACGGAGTCATACTCGAGCCCCTGCGCTTTATGAATGGACACGGCATAGGCCACTTGGAATGGCACAGTTGTGTTCTGGGAGTCATCGTCCTCGTCGCTGGCGTCATGTTCGGAAACGAAGAACCGCACGGTGGACCCCTCTACCCATTCGAGCTCGGTGCCAATGGTGTCAAATTCACTCACGGGGCGATCAAGGTCTATGTCGAATTTGATTCCACCCTGGACGCGGCGGATAGCCACGATTCGCCCCTTTAGATTGTTGTAAATGACTGGCTTGAACCGTTCTGTCTCAAAAAAAATGACCGGGTCCCCGACCTTATACGTAGAAACGCGCCAAGTGGTCGCTTCACCGGGATTACTGCTTTGCAGGAATCGATTTATATTGTTGATGCCATACAGTCCGTCATAGTTCAAACAGAGGATAATCTCATCGCGACCTTGGGATTCGAATAAGGTTTTGTCGAGCACTGTCGAGTAACCATTGCGAGCCATGGCTTCTGCGATATCTTCGTCTAAGGTCCGAACTTTGTCCCAAAAAGATAAGAGGGCCTTATTCTTAGTCCTAAACGGTGTCGTCAGTTCGAATATCGAGGTTTGGGGAATAAATGAGCGAATGATTTCAAACCAGTTGCCAAATTGGATGGATTCGATTTGATAGACGTCGCCGACAAGCACTAACAGCCTGAAGGAAGTTTTTTCTAAGACTTTCTTCAAATCTGAATTGCTAACAGTGCTGCACTCATCGATAACGAGAAGGTCATAGGCTTCATCCGTTTTATCTCTGTAGATGTGGCTGCTGATTGTCCGAAAGTCCGAATGCTGCGCAGTCACGCGGCGCTTAAGATTTGCCGTTGCCGGATGAGTGTGAGCGAGAAAGAGCTTTTTCTTGTCGTTGAAATAATGAGCGACATGGTCCACCATTGTCGATTTGCCCGTCCCGGCTGCACCGTATATTAGGGCGACGCGCGACTTAGCAAATAGTCTCTTGAGGGCATCGGTCTTGACGGGGTCATCAATGCTACGAGGGGCTTCGTTGAGCCATCGCTCGATGGCCTGGGGGTAGCCAGCGATGCCGGTAGCGGCCACCTCTTGTAGCCTACGGACTATGGCAACGGTATCGTCTTCATATTCGCGGATAAAGACATGACCCTTGTCGACCAGCAGTCGACGCGCCATGTGCTTGTAGTAAAGCTTGCCGTTGTAGGTGGAAACCAATTTTTCTCCGTCTCCGAACACTTCAAGATCGCTTTCAGGGGTGTAGAGAATTCCTTCCCTTTCCACGTTATTTTTCACACGCCTAGCGTACAGCTCATGCTCTCGTCCTGAAACATTCAAGCTTGCTGCGAGGTCCGAATACCGCGGATTGTGGCCCGGCAAAGAAGTGCAAAATGGCATGGTATCGAAAGGAATGCACCCGTACTTCAGGTTCATCCCAGACAGCGAGGCGCAAGGTTCCCTCCAATACTGCTCCTTAAGAATCTGGTTACGCATCTGAAGCATGAGATATCGAAGTACGTTGTGCCCCGGAGCTCCTGCCCCCACAATTTGGCGCACTCGATCCAGGATTGAGAATATTGACGTCGAGGTCTTCCCGCCGGAGCATTTGGCCTTAATCTGGTTATAGTCCCTTTCGGGCATATCAACCAAATCAAGCAGGCTATCCCATTCCGTCGTCAGTCCTCGCATCAGCGGCATATATTCCGGTAAGCCGGCCGGATCCCTCAAGCTGATGCCCAGGAGGCGTGCGAAGTTTTTGAGTTCGCACGGGCGGATTGAAACTGCCCAGTCGCGTATTATTGTGATTGGCATCTTCTGGCCAAGAACCTCGATAGAATCGGCCTGAAGCGTCAAGTGGGCAGAATAATTATCGACAATGTCGATGTCCGTGAAAGCAATCAGGCGGTCGAACTTATTCACGTTATTGATTGCGCGGTAGAAGGTGACCTCGTAGTAGATAACCCCGTCGAGGAAGAACGGACGAGTCCTGTGAATGTAGTACCGATCCCGAGCTCCTCGCGGATGGGGCGCCTTAATCTTTGCCGCTATCTTCTGGTGATATTCTCGTAGTGACGGGTCAAGGTCAATCGGGAAGTCCTCGAGATTGGTAAGCGCCGAGATCCCGCAGGAAGTTCTAAGTAGGGCCCGGGTGCGATAGAGAAACTCAAAATATTTCAGCATGAGGCGTTCGGAGGCGTCCTCGGCAAAGGTATAGTGGGAGGCGCTTTGCTGAATTAATCTGTGAAACTTGCCGAGAAAGTTGAACTTTGCCTTGCTTTTGACGAAGGCCAGCGCCGGATCGATGGCGGGGTAATTAAATTCCGCATTCGGTGTTCCCGCATGGAGGCAGACGGCAACTCCCTCAACTAAATTTCGGAGCTGCGAGATCACGTTTTGCGAGAGCAATCCACGCTGGTCGGCGAGCGCTTCAATATTCCGGCAGATAGCTGCGTCAGCGCTTCGAATCTGCTCCCCTGCTGTAGCCATTAGCTGTAAGGCCTCGTTCGAATTGGCATCCAATAGTCTCCTTGCACGATGGCGATACTCTCTTATAGGCCTAACGCTGAGGATGAGCGGCAGCGGCTATCATTAAGATTTTCCTCTCCGAGCCGCCGGCCGCGCAAGCTAATGGTTAGGACGCTTTAGTCTTGCTGCCTGTTCGTTCGATTAATCGAGTCACAGCATGTATCGTCGCAAGGTAGTAGTAGAACATCCAACTTAGCCAGATCGGCTTGTCGTAATTTGTTTTCTGATTTTCGTTGTGATGCCGAATGCCGAACTTGTTGGCCAATTCAAATAAGTCCGCTTCGTCCTTCGAGGCCAAAACTTTTTTGGCGCGCGGCCTAAGGAATTCAAGAATGCCAGCTAAATCACGGATTGCGTCACGACGCTGATCAAGGGAAGATCCTCTCCGGCGAAATTTATCAACCGCCGCATTCATGCGGGATTGCACGTTTTCTGGATCTCCAGGTGGAGAAGGGGCATGCTCCAAATCGCCGAGGCCTATCGGAGCAACGGAAATTATCTCGCCTTGGGTGGTGAGCTGATATCCCTTACCGTATTGCCGAAGAATATCGTTAATCGCCGCTCGAAATTCGTTCTGACCCGCCTGCTCATCGAAGGTGTCATAATGCCAACCGCAATCATTCCAGTCATGATAGCGCCCAGCAAGCCCCTTTGATGCGCAGTCATGCAGGAGCTCAAGAACATCAAAGAGGTCATCTTCAGAATAGCCGTCGATGTGATCCTGAATCGGCCAGAGTTGGTGCTTTTGAAGCTTGCGAAAGAAGAAAGCCTCCAGGTTGTTGCCGGCTGGTCCGGGAATGAAGCCGGCATCTGAACAGTGGGTTCCTAGAAACTGTTGGAAGAATCCATTAATCATAAACTGCATGTACGTGATCGACACCAAATATCGAACGCCCGCTAAGTCGAGCCGACCGCCAGTCGGGTGCTTCCCAGTTCGTACAGAGTAGTAGGTTCTCTTGGCCATAGTTTCTAGATTGGCGTCCTAACGTCACGCTGTGCCGCGCGCGCTACAGGAACTCCATAAAGAAAGCGCGCGTCGGCACAAGCGCTTAGTTAGACGCCGTCCTGAGTGCTGACTCATTATTTTCCGGTCGGCCTGCGATTCTTCCGTTCTTCACTTGGACGATTTAGCTGTGCTAACGGATAGATCGATTGGCACCCAGGCCCACGTAGGTCAAGATGAGTTTCAAATTCAATCGCCGCTTCGTCCTTCCGTCCCAGTGCTTCCAGGGATTGAGAGCTCCGATAGTGACAGTCAGCAATAAGACCACGTGCGCGAGCTAATCCTTCTCCGCAGGGGCCATTTGCGATTCGCTTCGACCCCTTCCGAATGAGGCCGCGGTAAATCTCAAGTGCTTCTTTCGGCCGCTCAAGCATTTGGAGTGCACCCGCGAGATCCCAAAGAACGAGGGGGCAACGCGGCTCAATTTCTCTTGCCCGTTCGCTGTGCTTTAGAGCGGTGCTGTATTCACGCATCTCATAATAAGTGAGTCCAAGCCGGGTGTGCAACCAATGATCATCAGGCTTGGTTTTCAATGCCGTTTCAATCTCTTTGCGGGCGAGCAGCCACTGCTCTGCTCGGATAAGTTTCTCAATTGGATTCAAGGTCGTCATTTTATCGAAGGCGTCTAACTTGTATTAGGCTGATCAGCTCAATTCGGAGCCGAATCCGCCCATCCCCGGATTGTACAGCGAATATCAGTAATTAACCAGGGCGTTCCGCGCCTCAGAAAAGACGTGATAGGCCGCCCCGCAACGGAATATCCCGGGGAAGCCACCCCAATGCGGAAAAATGGTAAAATGAAGCGCATTCGGAGGAACAGTCTATGGGCGGTCTCGGAACCACGGAAATCGTCATCATCGCGGTGGTCGCGCTGATTCTTTTCGGACCCAGCAAGATCCCGGAGTTCGCGAAGCAGTGCGGCCGCGCCATGAACATGTTCAAGAAGGGCTTGAAGGAAGGCATCGAGGACGACGAGGCCCCGAAGAAGGACGAGTCGGTCAAGAAGCCCTGAGCAAGCCCGTCACCGTCTTCGCCGCGGGCTGCTTCAACCGCGTCCACGCCGCGCATGTGCGCCTGCTGCGCTCCGCCCGCGTGCTCGGCGACACCCTCGTCGTCGTGCTGTCCAACGACGCCCATAACCGCAAGCCCAACGCCGTGCCCGCCAAGACCCGCAAGAAGTGGGTGGAGGCCCTGGGCATCGCCGACAAGGTGGTGATCGGCGACGCGAAGAGCTTCGCCGAGACGATGCGAAGGGAGAACCCCGACATCCTCGTGCTCGGCTACGACCAGAAGCTCCCCGACCCGGAGACCGAGAAGGCGGTCAAGGACATGGGCGTCGACGTGATCGTGATGCCCTGGTTCCCCGGGAAGGAAGACCAGTCCTCGTCGTCCTGCGGCTGAGAGAGCGCGTGAAACGCGACCGGATCTATCTTTTCTTCGCGGTCAACTATTTCGCCCAGGGCATGGGCGGGCTGGCCTACGAGCCCGTGTCGTACTATCTGAAGGATGCCCTCGGCCTGGGGCCGGCGCAGGCGGCGGTGTTCGTGGCCTGGATGACCTTGCCGCTGACGATCAAGCCCCTGTTCGGCGTGCTGACGGACTTCCTGCCGTGGGCCGGGAAGAGGAGGGCGCCGCACCTCGTCGCGGTGTCGGTGCTGACCTCGGTCGGCTGGCTGCTCCTCGCCGGGCTGAAGGGGCCGAGCTACCCCGCCGCGTTGGCCCTGCTGATACTCGTCAACGTCGGCTTCGTCCTGTCGGACGTGGTGTGCGACGGCGTGATGGTGGAGCGCGGCAAGGAGCGGGGGAAGACCGGGCTGTACCAAGCGGTGTCGATCGGGACCTTGTACGGGACTTTGATAGTGACGGGGTTCGGAGGAGGGTGGCTCGCCCAGCACGCGCCGTACCGCTGGGTGTTCGTGCTCACCGCGTGCTTTCCCATGTTGACCGCGCTGTCCGCGCGGTGGATCGACGAGGCCGGCGTCGGCGACGTGAAGGAGACCGCGGCGCGTGGCTGGAGCGGACTGTCGGGGATGTTCCGCGACCCGAAGGCCTGGGCGGTGGCGCTCGGCATCTTCCTGTGGAGCTTCTGCCCGTTCCTGGGCACGGCCCAGTTCTACTATCAGAGCGAGGCGCTCCACCTCTCGCCGATCTTCATCGGCGGGCTGTCCACCGCGGGCGGCCTGGCGGGGATGGCGGGCGCGGCGCTGTTCGGGCGCCTGACCGCCGGAGGGACGGAGAAGGTCGCGCGGGCGTCGATCTGGCTCGGCGCGCCGCTCTCGCTGCTGTATTTGTTCTACCGCGGGCCGCTGTCCATCGTGATCCTGACGCTCTTGTTCAGCCTGACCGGGGTGGTGTTCCGCCTGGCGTGGATGGACCTCGCGGCGAAGTCCTGCCCCGAGGGGGCCGAGGCCACCGTGTTCGCGGCCTACATGGCCGTGTTCAACATCGCGGCGTCCGCGTCGAACACGCTCGGGGGCTCGCTGTACGAGAGGCTGGCCGCGTCCCACGGCGCCTACGCGGCGATGGCGCTGCTCTCCTTGGTAGGCACCGCCGGCACGCTCGCGGCGTGGCCCTGCCTGAGGTTCGCGCTAAGGGACGACGCGGCGCGCGCCTAGGTAGCGCTGGCCGAACCACTTGTTGTCCAGGTCGGCGACCATCACGCCCTTGGACGACGAGGCGTGGATGAAGGTCCTGGCCTTCGGGTCGACGACCATGGCCACGTGCGAGACGCCGGCGCCCATGGTGTTGAAGAAGATGAGGTCGCCCTCGCGCAGGGTCTCGGTCTTCTCGCCGGTCTTCCACTGGTCGCGGCTGACGCGGGGGATCTTGACGCGGTTCTCGCCGAAGGTGTTCTGCGTGAGGGCGGAGCAGTCGATGCCCTCGTGCGTGGTGCCGCCCCAGACGTAAGGCGTGCCGAGGTAGGAGCGCGCGGAGGCGTCGAGGCCGGGCCACAGCTTCTTGATCTCGGGGGAGGAAGCGCCGACGACGGCGGGGGTCTCCTCGACGCGGGGCGCGGGCTTCGGGGCGGGGGGCGGAGAGGGCTTGGGCTTCGTCACGCGGGGCATCTGCGGGATGCCCAGGCCGAGGCGGCCGAGGGCGTCGGTGGTCTTGCGCTGGGTCTCCTTGGCGATGGGGCTTTCCTCGACGGCCTTCTCGATCGCTTTCTCCACGGGCTTCTCGACGGTCTCCTCGATGACGGTCTTCACCGCGGGCGGGACGTACACCGGGGGAGGGGGCAGGACCTTGGTGAAGACGCCCTTGTAGTCGGGGATGACGGGCTTGGTCTTGGTCCGGCGCGCCTTCAGGAACAGGGCCTTGGCGTCGGCGCTGATGCGGCCGGGGCCTTTCTTGCCCTCCATCAAGGTGCCGAAGAGGTAGCTGGCGTAGTCCTTGGGGTCGAAGCCGTTCTTGACGCCGTCGACGAGGGACCACTTCAAGGTGGTGAACTCGGAGTCGGGGAGGTTCTTCTCCATGGAGAGGCGCACGAGGTCGGCGGCGACGTCGCCGGGGACCTTGCCGTCGGTCATGTGCTTGTAGCCGTTGGCCCAGGTGGAGAGGGTGTCGGCGGA
>Ga0255338_1004988_pt1 | contig 12806 bp, 13 predicted proteins | sample MeOH1_35cm_T4_19_FD_203715 | JGI IMG/M metagenome (GOLD analysis project Ga0255338, IMG submission 203715) | Sandy soil microbial communities from University of British Columbia, Vancouver, Canada - MeOH1_35cm_T4_195 | ecosystem: Engineered > Artificial ecosystem > Sand microcosm > Unclassified ...
GCTCGGCGGTGATCAGCGCGGCGAGCTCGTCGCGGTGTGCATCCATCAGCTCGCGCAGCCGCATCAGGACGCGCGCGCGCCGCAGCGGCGGCGTGTCGCGCCACGCGGGGAAAGCGGCGTGCGCGGCGGCGACTGCAACGTCGATGTCCGCGGCATTGCACAGCGCGACCCTGCGCGTCACTGCGCCGGTGGCGGGATCGGTGATGTCGCCGTAGCGCTCGCTGCTCGCATGGTGCGGCTTGCCGTTGATCCACATCGGCACGCGGGCCAGTTGTGCCAGGTCGGCGGGCTTGTTCATGGTGCTTTCCTCTGTCGGTAGAGTTCTCTGAAGGTCTTGCCTTGCGGCGCTGGGAGGTCGCGCCCCTGCATCCAGCCGGAAGCGAAGGGCAGATTGTGGATCACTTTGCGGCTGCCGCCCAGCCACGCGAGCACGCGTGCACCGAGCGCCGCCATTGCCGCGTAGAGACCGGGGCGGCGCGCGATGGTTCCCCACAGCCGCAGCGCCGTGCGCTCGCGCCACGGCGGCAGCCGGCGCTCGAACGATTGCTCGCGCAGCTTGCGCAGCAGGTCGGGCAATGGAATCTTCACGGGGCACACGACGCCGCACTGGTTGCACAGCGTCGAGGCATGCGGCAAGTCCCTCGCATTTTCGAGGCCCACGTACGAAGGCGTGAGAATGCTGCCCATGGGACCGGGATAAACCCAGCCGTAAGCGTGGCCGCCGACGCTCTGATACACCGGGCAGTGATTCATGCACGCGCCGCAGCGTATGCACTTGAGCATCGGCTGGAGGTCTCCGCCGAGCAGCCTGCTGCGCCCGGCGTCGACGAGGATGACGTGGAATTGCTCCGGACCCTCGAGATCACCCGGCCGCCGCGGGCCGGTGGTGATGGAAATGTAGTTCGTAATGGTCTGGCCCGTGCCGTGGCGGGGCAGCAGGCGCATGAGCGTCGCAACGTCTTCCAGCGTCGGAACGACTTTCTCGATCCCCGTGATCGCCACGTGGATGCGCGGCAGCGTCGTCACCATCCGCCCGTTGCCTTCGTTCGTCACGATGAGCGTGGAGCCGGTTTCCGCCACCACGAAATTGGCGCCCGAGATGCCCATGTCGGCGCTGAGGAAATGCGGCCGCAACATGTCGCGCGCTTCGTGCGTGAGCTCGGCGATGTCGGTCTTGCGCGGCTTCGCGTGACGCGCCTCGAACAGGTCCGATACCTCGTCGCGCGTCTTGTGCACCACCGGCGCGACGATATGCGAAGGCGGCTCCTTGGCGAGCTGAAGGATGTATTCGCCGAGATCGGTCTCGACGACCTCGATGCCCGCCGCCTCCAGCGCATCGTTGAGCGCGCATTCCTCGCTGACCATCGACTTCGACTTCACGGCTTTGCGCACGCCGTGGCGCGCCGCAATCTCGCACACGATGCGGTTGGCCTCCTCGGTCGTGTCGGCCCAGTGCACGATCGTGCCGTTCGCCGTCGCCTGGCGCTCGAACTGCTCCAGATACACGTCGAGATCGGCGATGGCACGCTCACGGATGGCGGCGGCTGCATCGCGTATCTCGGGAAATCTATCCAGCTCGGCGACGCGCTCGGCGCGGCCGCGCACGAAGTTGCCCTGCAGCTTGCGCAGCGCCGCCTGCAGGTTGTCGTCCGCGAGCTTGCCAGGCGCGCGCCGCTTGAATTCGCTCGACGTTACGCGCATGACTGTTGTCCGGGAGGCGGGAGGCGGGAGGCGAGAGGCGTGAGATCAATCTTCATCAGTTTTCCCTGCGAGCACTTCCGCCACGTGCAGCACGCGTGTCCTGTCGTCGCCGCGGCGCCGCAGCCGGCCTTCGATGTTGAGCATGCAGCCCAGGTCGCCGAGCACCAGCGCATCAGCGCCCGATGCCGCGACGTTGGCGCACTTGCGCTCGGCAAGGTGCGCGGAGATGTCGCCGAACTTGACCGAGAAGGTGCCGCCGAAGCCGCAGCAGTTCTCCGCCTCCTCCATCTCGCGCAGCTCGAGGCCCGGCACCTTCGCGAGCAGCGCACGAGGCTGGGCCTTGACGCCCATCTCGCGCAGGCCCGAGCACGAGTCGTGATACGTGACGACCCCGGCGAAGCGACCGGGCACACGCTCCACATGCAGGACGTTGACGAGAAAATCGGTGAGCTCGTAGGTGCGCTCGCACAGCTTTCTCGCGCGGGCGAGCTCCGCCGGCTCGTCGGAAAAAAGATCGGGATAGTGCGTCTTGATCATGCCGGCGCACGACCCCGACGGCGCGACCACGTAATCGAACCCGTCGAACTCGCGCAACACCTTGCGCGCCAGCGCCTTGGCCGAACGGCGGTCTCCCGAGTTGTACGCCGGCTGGCCGCAGCAGGTCTGCGCGGCAGGCACGACGACGTCGCAGCCCGCGCCTTCGAGCAACTCGAGCGCGGCAAACCCGATGCGCGGGCGCATGAGATCGACGAGACAGGTGACGAACAGCGCGACCTTGGGCGCCGCGCGTCCGGGCTGGACAGTGCTCATGCAGGCGCCCCGCGTTTCAGGTACTCGGTGAAGAACGCCAGCATTTCTGTCCACGACGCGCGCGAGGCTCGCTCGCGATAACGCTCGCCGATGAAATTCTGGAATGCGTGCCCGGTATCGTTGTAGGTGTGGAACTCGTGCCACTTCTTCAGGCGCGTGAGCTCCGCATCGACTTTCTTCACGTCCTCGGGCGACGGGTTGGTATCCTCCGCGCCGAAGAAACCGATCATGGGACAGCGTATGCCGGCGCTGCGCTCGAACGGGCTCGGCCCGTCGCCGAGGGGCTTGAACAGGTTGCCGCCGTAAAATACCGCGGCGGCCTTGATGTCCGGATTGACGCACGCCATCAGGTAGCTCACGCGCCCGCCCATGCAGAAGCCAACGATGCCGATGGGTGCGACCGTCATGCGCATGCTTTTCATATGCGCGATGGCCGCGTTCATGTCGGCAATGATCTCGTCGTCGCGCAGCAGGCTGGTACGCTTGCCTGGGTCGACGTCTGCGGCCTGGCGGTGGAACAGCTCGGGCGCTGCCACTACGTATCCTTCGCGATGCAGGCGGTGCACGGCGTCCTGCATCTGCGCATCGACGCCGCCCGCATGCTGGGCGATGACGATGCCGGGATGGCCGCCCGGCCGGTCCGGCACGCCCATGTAGATGCGCATTTCGCGATCGCCGACCTTGGTCTTTTCCCAGCGTACGGTCATGTATCCTCCCGGCGTGTCAGTAGGTCCACGGCTTGAAGTAGTCCAGCCGGTCCATCGGGCGCGCACGCAGCTCCTTCACCTGTTTTTCGTGCAGCACGTGCAAGCTGGTTTCGACGCCGTTCGCGCAACGCGTCCACAGCTCCTCGTAGAACTCCGCCTGCCCGCCGATCGACCGCCCGCCCACGCCGAGGATGATATCGCCGCGCTGCAGGCCGCAGCCTTCGGCCGGCGAGCCCGGCAGCACGCGCGACACGAGCACCTGACCTTCCTGCTGCTCGGTGTATACGCCCAGCCAGGGCCGCTGCGGTCCGCGCCGCCGCCCGATCGCCAGAAGATCGTCGAGTATCGGAACCAGCAGATCGATCGGGACGAACATGTTACCGGGAAACGCGGCCCCGATATCGAGCGCGTCGCCGACCCAGAGAGAGCCGACGCCAACGAGATTGCCCGACTCGTCGAAAAGTCCGGCGCCGCTGTGCTCGCTGCGTGGCGGAGAGGTATAGATCGCCTCGTCCAGCATGTACTCCCACCAGCCGACGAAGCGCCGCCGCGATACGACCGCCGCTTCCGATGCGCCGCCCGCGGCTGCATGGCTGACGATGGCGACGCGGCGCAGTTCATCGAGCGCGCTCGCATCGCCAAGCTCTGCCGGCGTTGCGGTGATGCCCGGCGCGCGTAGCAGCCCAAACCCCGTGGCATGGTCGAAACCGGCAACCGATGCCGGATAGACCCGCCCGTCGTGTGTCATGACGAGCACCGAAGCCGCTTCGATCAGCAGGTAGCCTATGGTGAGTATCAGGCCGCGCTCGCCGATCACCACGCCGGTGCCCTCGCGTTCCGATCCCAGGCTCTCTGCGCTGCGCGCGCCTTCCATGGCGCGTGTGCTGACCTTGACGATCGCATCGGGCGCAGGCGACATCTCCGCGCTGCGGTCGGCATGCGAAGCGCGCCAGGCAGCGAGCGTGGCCGTGAAAAAAGCGAGCGTCATCGGCAGCGCCGCCGCTGCGCCAGGCTTGCGGGTTGTGCGGGCATGAGCGTCAGTCGAGCGCCTCGTAGCGCACGTCCACGATCTCGAGCTCTTCCTCGCCGTGCGGGGTCATGACGGACACGACGTCGCCGGGCTGACGCTTGAGCAGCGCCTTCGCGATGGGCGAAATCCAGCTTACCCGTCCGCGCGAGGCATCCGCTTCGTCGACCCCGACGATAGTGACAGTGTGCTCTTCCCGATTGCGTTCGTACTTCACCGTCGCGCCGAAAAACACCTGCTCGGTGTCGCCGCGCGCCGCCGGGTCCACGACGACCGCCGAGTCCAGCCGCTTGGTGAGGTAATGAATGCGCCGGTCGATTTCCCGCAGCCGCTTCTTCCCGTAGAGGTAATCGCCGTTCTCCGACCGGTCGCCGTTCGAGGCGGCCCAGGCCACCACTTTCACGAGCTCCGGGCGCTCGACATCCAGCAGCCCGGTAAGCTCGGCCTTGATGCGGGCATAGCCTTGAGGGGTAATGTAATTCCGGGGCCCGGACGACGGCGCCCCGGTCTCGGAGGCGCGCCGGCTGCGGTCCCGCATGGAAGCAGTGCGCATGTCGCGTAGTTTATCAAGAACCGTTTGCCCCTCCCGCGAACCATGTTGTCGCACGAAATTTCATCATATAAAATCGCCCCGTTTTCGACATTCCTGGATTCCCGTGGCAAATCCCGAAGCCAAGTCCTCCATACAGGTCATCGCACGCATGATGAACCTGCTCGACGCCCTGTCCCGGCACGCGAGCCCGGTGAACCTCAAGCAGCTGGCGACCGAAACGGCGCTGCACCCCTCCACAGCGCACCGCATCCTCGGCGTGATGGTGGAAAACCGCCTCGTCGACCGCATTGAACCGGGCACTTACAAGCTCGGCATCAGGCTGCTCGAGCTCGGCACGCTCGTGAAATCGCGCATCAGCGTGCGCCAGGAAGCGCTGCCCTACATGCAGCAGCTGCACCAGGAGCTCGGCGAGACCGTCAATCTCAGCGTCCGGCACGACGACGAAGTCGTCTACATCGAGCGCACCGCCGCAGGCAATTCGATGATGCGGGTGGTGCAGATCATCGGAGCGCGCGCCCCGCTGCACATCACAGCCGTGGGCAAGCTGTTCCTTGCCGCCGACGATCCGCAGAACGTCGTCGCTTACGCCCGGCGCAGCGGGCTGGCTCGCTATACCGAGAATACTTACGCCGATCTCGAAAGCCTGCAGCGCGACCTCGACCAGGTTCGCCAGCGCGGCTACGCGTACGACGAAGAGGAAGCCGAGAAAGGCGTCTCCTGCATCGGCGCCGGCATCTACAACGACGAAGGACGCCTCGTGGCCGGCCTTTCCGTGTCCGCGCCCTCCGACCGCCTCGACAAGCGCTGGGCGGCGCAGGTGCGCCAGGCCGCCGACCGCATTTCACGGGCCATCGGCTACCGCGAATAACGCCGGGCGCCGCGCGTGCTCGACCACCACTTCGTTTTCCTCGATCTCGAAACCACCGGCGCTGCCGCTGCGCGCGACCGCATCACCGAAATCGGGCTCGTCGAAGTGGCGGCCGGGCGCTGCGTCGGCGAGTGGTCCACGCTCGTCAATCCCGGAGTGCCGATCCCGCCGATCATTCAATCGCTGACCGGCCTCACCGACGACATGGTGGCCGATGCGCCTCGCTTCGAAACCATCGCCGCCGATCTCGCGCGCCGGCTGGAAGGCAAAGTGCTGGCCGCGCACAATGCGCGCTTCGATTACGGCTTTCTCCATTCCGAATTCAGTCGCGCCGGCATGCAGTTCAGCGCGCCGGTGGTGTGCACGGTGAAGCTCTCGCGCCGGCTGTATCCGCAGCACCGCCGCCACAACCTCGACACGCTGATGGAGCGCCACAACGTGAGCTGCAGCGCGCGGCATCGCGCGCTCGGCGACGCTCGCGTTCTCTGGGATCTCGCGCAGACCTGGATGCAGGAGATCGAAGCCGAGACACTGTCGGCTGCCATTGCGCGCGTTCTGAAATCGCACGCATCGCCGGCAGACCTGCCTGACGACCTGACGGTCGACGACATTCCGGAAACGCCCGGCGTGTATACGTTCTATGGCGACGATGGCGGCGCGCTCTACGTCGGCCGGGGCGCCAATCTGCGCACGGCGGTGCTGTCCCGGCTTGCCGGCGAACGCGGCAGGCTGCTCGCGGTCAAGCGCGTCGACTGGACCGAGACCGCGGGTGAGCTGGGCGCGCTGATGCACGAAGCGCGACGGGTGGCTGCGCTCACGCCGGCGCACAACCGCAGGGGACGCGAGCCGGAAGCCGCATGCGCATGGCGCTGGTCGCCGCGAACACCCGAAGCCGCACCCGAGCTCATCGAGTTGAGCGCAGGCTTAGCGCAGGTCCTGGGAAGTTTGCACGGCGTCTTCCGCTCGCGTGCAGCCGCGACGGCGGCATTGCGTGAGCTCGCGCTGAAGCACGAGCTGTGCTTCGTGGCGAGCGGTCTCGAGGACACGCAAGGGGCCTGCTACGGCCGGCAGGTAAACCGATGCCGGGGCGCATGCATAGGCCGGGAGTCGCGCGCACAGCATGCACTGCGCCTCGGCGAAGCGCTCGCGCGCCTCACAACCGCACGCTGGCCGTACGCAGGCCCTGTCGCCGTGCGCGAAGAAAACGACGAGCGCTGCGAGCTGCACGTAATCGACCGCTGGTGTTATCTCGGCTCAGCGCGGAACGAAGCGGAAGTGCACGAGCTGCTCGCCGCCTCGCGCGAGCCCGAATTCGATCTCACGACTTATCGGATACTGACCCGTTTCCTCGGCAGCGGCCGTACCCGGGCGAACGTCATGCTCCTCGCCACGCCGGCGTCATACCGGTCTTCCAGTACGGCGTCATAAGCACCGAGTACGCGCCCGGCGTCAGTGATACACGACGGGCAGCGTGAACAGCACGTTGAAGCCGTCGAGGAACTCGTCCACGTGTTCGGCCGACGCGTCCTCCGCCACAGCATCCTTCATCGACTGGGCGAACCTGTCTGCCGCATCGCCGTGCAGGAACGTGCCGCGAGCCGCCTGCTTGTCCACCAGCTCGTAACCCCGCTCCGCGGGGTATTCCACCACGTAGTAGTTGTCGCTGTTATAGATCACGTTCATCGTGTGCCCGTCCTGCATCGGTGGGTGGCTCCGCTATCGAATATGGGGCCGTCCGGCGCAGTTGCAAGCGCGGCGCCGCCCCGCACGGACAACCATCGCAAGAGATGGGCCCGCGCAACTTTTGCACGCCGAATCCGGCTGTCAGGCGCGCCGGAACTGGCTCACGGCGATGCCCGCGAGGATCAGCGCGAGGCCCGCATAGGCGTTGTAATGCGGTGTCTCGCCCATGATGAACACGCCGAGCAGGACTGCAACGGGCGGGCTCAGGTAATTCACCAGCGACATGAAGGTCGGCCCGGCGAGGCCTATCAGGCGAAAGTAGCACAGCGTCGCTACGGCAGTCGGCCCTGCGCCCAGCCATACGATCGCTGCAACGGACGAGACGCTCGGTTCCAGCATCCAGGGCCGATCCAGGTAGATCGCGACAGGAAATGCGACGATGCTCGCCAGAAGCAGCGTTCCGGTTGAAGCGACCAGAACGTCGCCTCTTGCCATGAGGCGCGTCATCACGCTGTTCGCGGCATAACACAACGCGCCGCACAGCACGGCCAACGGATAGACGATGTCCACGGCGTCCGCCCCGCTCGCACCCTTTCCTGCCATCAGCACGATGATGCCGGTAAAGCCGATGAGAAAGCCGATCACGCGGCCGGCCGTCATGCGCTCGCCTTCGACCAGCAGATGCGCGAGCACGAGCGTCGCAAGCGGCATCACGGCCATGAGTATCCCGGCGAGCGCGCTGTCGACGACGCGCTGACCCCAGGTGATAAGATAGAAGGGAATCGCGTTACCCATCAGTCCCAGCGCGAGGTAGCGCAGCCACATCGCGCCGGGCGGCGGAAACGAAAGACCGTGCCAGCGCATCACGCCGACGAGTATCAGCGCGCCGATACCGAGCCTTCCGGCGACCAGCGTCGCGGGCGGCACCGTGGCCACCCCGAGCTTGTTGAACAGGAAAGACGAGCCCCACATGCAGACCAGCGCGAGGAGCAGCGCCCACGCAAGCGCGCCCTGACGGTGGACCATGGCGCTTGCGTCAGTCGAGCAGCGCGCGGACGTCGGCGACCTGCTCGATGCCATGCAGCCGCGCGAGCACCCGCTCCGCGTCCATGCCGTGGATGCCGGACGTCAGGCGCCTGAACTTCGCGGCGAGCCCGTCGCGCGTCAGCGGCCGATGCGGCATGCCTTCGAAGTCGTGCGCCGTCGTCTCCAGCTCGCGCCCATCCTTGAGCTTGACGGTCACGCGGCTGGAGAAGCGGTTCTTCTGCTCCGTCTCGGCGAGCTTGACCACGCGCGTGTCCCGGCACGTCCGCCGTATGCCGGGATCATTGAGATTCGCGTCGTTGAACGCGCGCGGATCCAGCGGGTCGCGATGCAGCGCCATCGCGACGCAGAAAGGCGTGCTGTACTGCGCCATCGCGATGTCTTCCGGCTCGGTGATGTTGTGGTGGCTCACCATCTTGTCCTGCCCGGCGACGGTCACCTGGACGACGTCTGCTCCGGCAAAGCCGTGCTTCGCCTTGAGCTCCAGCGCTGCGGTAACCGGCACGTGCGCGGTGATGTGACAGGCGTAGCGCTTGAGCATCGCTTTCTCGGTATGCCAGACCTCCCCCAGCCCTGCGGTAAGGCGCGGCGGATCGGTATCGCGCGCGAACACATTGAGGAAACCGAACTTCCCTTCGAGCACCTGCGCCGGACCGGTGAAGCCGTCGCGCGCAAGCGATGCCGCGAGCAGGCCGCCTTCGGCCGCGCGCCCCAGATGCAGGCGCTTCACCATACCGCCGCCCGATTTCGAGAATTCCAGCAAACCCGAGCACATCGACCCGCCGATGCCGAGCGCGTGCGCCATGCGTTGCGCATCGAGACCCAGCAGGCGGCCGCCGACGATCACGGCGCCGAAGACGCCGGTGAGCCCCGGCGCATGAAAGCCGAGATGCTCGCTGGTGTGGCGCGCCGCATCGCCGATGCGGTACATCACTTCGAAGCCGGCGACGAAAGCCGTGATGACGTCCTTGCCGCTCGCGGCAAGCTCCTGCCCCATGGCGAGCGCGGGCGCAGTGAGCGAAGCGCCCGGGTGCACGCCGACGCTGGGCTGGCACAGGCTGTCGAGCTCGAAGGCATGCGCCTGCGCGCCGTTGGCGAGAGCGGCGAACGGCGCGCGCACGCGCAGATCCGTGCCGAGTATGCGAGCCTCGCCCGCCGCGCTGTTGCGTTGCGCGTACGCGGCAACCATGCGGCTCCACGGCAGATGCGCGCCGAAGCTCGACGTGGCGACCGTGTCGATGAGCGACACTTTCGCCCGCTCCACGACCTGGGCCGGTATGTCTTCGTAACGAAGGCCGAGCGCGAATTCGGCAAGGCGCGTGCTGGCAGGAGTCATGATGCGGTCCGTATTCGTTCTTGGTAGGCGCCCCGATTGTATCGGACGCCGCCGCGCGGTGGAGCATGCGGCGTCCATATGGTAAATTCCGCCGGTCCCCCCGACGCATTCCCGCCGCCATGACGCTTTCCGCACTCACTGCCCTGTCACCGCTCGACGGCCGTTATCACGGCAAGGTCGAAGCGCTGCGCCCGCTGTTCAGCGAATACGCGCTGATCCGCTTCCGCCTGCTGATCGAGATCGAATGGCTCAAGGCGCTCGCCGCAGAGCCCGCGATCGCCGAGGTCGCGCCGTTCAGCGCGCAGACCGTGTCCGCGCTCGACGCGCTCGCGAGGAATTTCTCGGAGAGCGACGCCGCAGCGATCAAGGCGATCGAGGCGCGCACCAATCACGACGTGAAGGCGATCGAGTACTTCCTCAAGGAGCGGCTCGCGGGCAACACGGAAATCGATCGCGTCTCGGAGTTCATCCACTTCGCCTGCACCTCGGAGGACATCAACAACCTCTCGCACGCGATGATGCTGCAGCGCTCGCGCGAAGAAGTGATGCTGCCCGCGCTCGACCAGATCATCGCGAAGCTCGCGGGCATCGCCCACGACCTTGCCGAAGTGCCGATGCTCGCGCACACGCACGGGCAGCCCGCATCGCCCACGACGATGGGCAAGGAAATCGCGGTATTCGTCCACCGGCTGCGCCGCGGACGCGCGCGCCTCGCCGCGGTGCGGCTGCCGGGCAAGATCAACGGCGCGGTCGGCAACTACAACGCCCACCTCGCCGCCTATCCGGAATTCGACTGGGAGAAGTTCGCGCGCGCCTTCGTCGAGCGCCTGGGCCTGGAGTTCAACCGCTACACCATACAGATAGAGCCGCACGACGGCATCGCGGAGATTTTCGACGCCTACGCACGCATCAATACCGTGCTCATCGACCTCGACCGCGACGTGTGGGGTTATATCTCGCTCGGCTACTTCAAGCAGAAGCTCAAGGCCGGCGAGATCGGCTCGTCCACCATGCCGCACAAGGTGAACCCCATCGACTTCGAGAACTCCGAAGGCAATCTCGGCGTGGCCAACGCGCTGCTGCGCCACATGAGCGAGAAGCTGCCGATCTCGCGCTGGCAGCGCGACCTCACCGATTCCACCGTGTTGCGCAACATGGGCGTCGCGCTGGGACACACCCTGCTCGCCTACGACTCGTGCCTCAAGGGGCTGAACAAGCTCGAAGCCGACCCGGCGCGCATCGCGAAGGACCTCGACGGCAACTGGGAAGTGCTGGCCGAGCCGATACAGACGGTGATGCGCCGCTACGGCGTCTCAGGGGCGTACGAGCAACTGAAGGACCTCACCCGCGGCAAAGGCGGCATGACACGCGAGGCGCTACACCGCTTCATCGAGCAGTTGCAGGGAATACCGGACGCAGAGAAGAAACGTCTGCTTGCGCTTACGCCGGCGACGTACATCGGCATTGCGGCGAAGCTGGGGAAAGAAGTCTAAGAGCGAATCGCCAAAGAGCGTAAGGGTTGCCTGCGGCAGCGCGTTCACTCGTATGGCACCGCGCCCGTGGGGCTGGTCTCGGGCGACCTTGAGGGATTCTTATTCGAGCCTCGCCCCTTTAGCCTCAAGCGACGACCCATCGGTTTCGTCATCCCCAAAGAGAAATAGCCGCTCAAGACAACAACGCCCGCGCGAGGCAGGCGTCGAGGGAAAGTTTCTCTTCTTCACTTGAGCAGCTAAGAAAGGCGTGCGTCCCCTTTATCCGCAAAATATCATATTACAAGATGTGACCCCTTTTGACCTATTCGCGCTAGCGCCCCCGTATTTTCCGCAACAAACTCGCGAGTCCTGATGCGCCAAACAGCAACCATAATCCGATAACCAGCTGCACGACAGCTTCGACCAACGCGCCTCTTCTCTCAATGTCGGTCCCCACCTGAACTCCATCTGGAGTGGAAAGCTGCCAGTAGTAATAAGCGAGCTTCGTGAGATGGGGTACTGCAACACCGAGGATAAAAATACCGATAATAGAGAACGCTAAGTCGTGCAACGCCTCTAATGACGGCGGAAAAGTGGCGACGTCTGAATTTGTAAAAAGCCTCTTGGCCAACACATCGGCTCCGAACCACAACATACAACCGAGCGCCAAGGGCAGGACGATCGGAGCAAGGAGACTCACCATCAGCAGCAACAAAGACCCCCCTTCTGAATCGTACGGCCAATTCACAACCATCGTGGGCAGCACTTTGGCGCCCGGGCCAATGGCCACTAGTACAGACAATAGCCCGAGTATCTTAAAAGCGAGAAGAGCGAGAGTGCGCGGGGTCATATGGACCTACTGGTAGTGAAAGGCATCAAAGGGGTCACATCTAAGGCATCAAAGGGGTCACATCTTGCATTATGACGTTTCCTCCGCTGCCTTGATAATCCTGCTGATAGTGGCGTAATGCAAACCCGCCGCCCTGCCGATCTCCGCAAGCGTGTATCCGTGCTTGAGATACGCCCGCGCCATTGCCTTGTTGCGCGCCGCCTTCGACTGAGACCCTACCAGCAGCGCCTCCAGCGTCGGTCGGTGTAGCAGCCGCTGCCGCCTGGGGATTTCGTTTACTGCTGAAATGGCTTTGAGCAGGGGCGCCATTTTTTCGACGAAGGCTTCCCCACCCAGCACCACCTGGCCCTGCACCTGTTGCCAGGGCGAAGCCTTACCGATTCCGGCATGCACAAAATCAGTATAGCGTCGGCGGGCAACCGCGCGGGTGGCAGCAAATTGCCCAAGCACCCAGTCGGTCATCAACGCCGCCGGCACCGGCGCCAGCCCGAGCATCGCCCGATAGCTGCTCCACGGGTAGCGCTCCGGCACCTTGACCATCCTGGCCCGCACCGGATTCAGCACGATGTAGCGGGCCAGTTCCAGCAGATAAGCGTCCTTCTCCACCACGATCGCTTTGAACCGCCCCCGACGTCCTCCCGCTTTTGAGGAGCGGTAAGATTTAGAGTCTGCCCTCATAAAGGAGGTTGGACTTGAAGAAGCGGTATACGGAAGAGCAGATCATCGGATTTTTGAAGGAGGCGGACGGCGGAGTG
>Ga0255338_1004989_pt1 | contig 12806 bp, 20 predicted proteins | sample MeOH1_35cm_T4_19_FD_203715 | JGI IMG/M metagenome (GOLD analysis project Ga0255338, IMG submission 203715) | Sandy soil microbial communities from University of British Columbia, Vancouver, Canada - MeOH1_35cm_T4_195 | ecosystem: Engineered > Artificial ecosystem > Sand microcosm > Unclassified ...
CGCTCGGGGCAATTGCCAGACTGGAACATGTATTGGCAGATCGTCAGTCCCCCGCCTTGAAAATAAAAATCATAGTTCCCAAAGTCTTCCTGGCGAATCAATGGGCACAGTGTCTGCAGCATGATCTCGCTGCCGCGAAGGAAGAGATAGGGGTTTATTCAGGCCTGCACAAAGATCCTGCAACCCGCAAGTACATGATCTATGTGGTAAATTCGGCCCGCCACACTTTGTCCCGGCATATACTCGATGACCTAACACAGGGCAGTCCTGTCCTGCTCATCGCGGATGAATGTCACCGCTACAGCAGCATGGAAAATTCGCGCATATTTGATTTCGTTCCCCAGATTCCTCCAAGAGCATCCCATTATTATGCGCTTGGTTTATCAGCCACCCCTGAAACGGCAGCCTCAAGTGAAAAGCTGGTCCCTGCGCTGGGAGCGGAAATATTCAAATACGGCTTTGTTGAAGCCCTGAACGCCAACATCATCAGTTCCTTTGCAATCTTTAACCTGAAACTGACCTTCACCCCGGACGAAGAGGAACAATATCTGGACCTTTCGGATAAAATCACCCGCGCCCTGGAAATCCTCATGCGGCGCTGTACCTTCCTCTTAGGCCTGGACAGGCTGCGTTTTTTTGCCGGTCTGGAGAACCTCGCTCAGAATTCAGAGGATGACTTTATTGGTTTCCAAGCCCGTTCTGTACTTAACCTATCCACCAAACGCAAGGACCTGGTTTACCGGGCCGAGTCCCGGATAAGCTGTGTCAGAAAGCTGCTCACCCAACTGCCGCAAAATTCAAAAGTCTTGATTTTCAGCGAACGGATTTCGGTAGCGGAAGCCATCTATAAAGAGCTGAATCAGCTCTTTCCCGGACAAGTGGGGCGTTATCATTCCGACATGGATGCCTGGAGCAAAAAAGACATCCTGCGCAAATACCAAGAAGCACAAATCCGCATCCTCGTAAGCTGCCGTGCACTGGACGAAGGTTTGAATGTACCTGCAACCGATATTGGGATCATCGCTTCCTCCACCAGCAGCAACCGTCAGCGCATCCAGAGACTGGGCCGGATCCTGCGCAGCTCGGGAAACAAAACCACGGCAAAGCTCTACTACCTGTATATCGGCTCATCCAACGAGGAACAAGACCTGCTTGCCGACATTTCCCGCGACCTCTCAGGAGTAGTCCCCATTCTCGACCTGGCATACGATCAGGACAGCCAGACCTTCCACCATGCCCCTTATCAGGTTCTTGCCGACAGGGTATTAGAGCACACCCGGCGCAAAGGGCGGAGTACGGAGATAATTGCTGAGTTAACCAGAAACCTCGAACTTGGCAAGCTCGGTTGTGACTGGTGGCTCTCCGAGCAGGAGTGCCGTACGAAAATTCAGAGCGCACCCACGCGTTCGGAACGGAATTACTGGGTATGTATGCGCTTGCTGGTTCAGGCAAGCCACGGCAGGTTAGACTATTAGCGTGAATTCCAGGCCACCGGTCATGGCCGGCCCGGATATATTTGACGAACCGGTATAGACTGTGCTAAACCCAGCTTAAGGACGGTTCATAGAGACTGACTATTGCGCCAAAAATCTGTCCATGGTATATTAAAGGAAATAATTGGTATGATGGATGCCGTTTGCAACAGCCCATAGAAAGGGAACATTTATGTCAAACACTCACGCAAAAAGAGAAACCGCAACACTGGCAGGATTGAGAGAACTGTTGCTGCATTGTGTCAATGACCCTGCGGTTAAAGTATATCTCTTTGGCTCGTGGGCAAGACAAACGAACAAAAACAGTTCCGATATTGATATTGGAATTTGGCATCCGGGATCTCCAGGGCCTGAATTTTTCACGCGTCTGCGAAATACTCTGGAAGAATCCTCTATTCCCTACAGAGTTGATATCGTTGACTTGGTACATGCCGATCCTTCCCTGCTAGAAAATGTCCGAAAGGAGGGCATTTTGTGGACAGACTAAATGAACGTCTCCAGGACGCCAACAGCGCCTTATCACGTTTCGACGAGGTCCTCTCGATTAAGAACCCTTCCTCGATTGAGAGAGACGCCGCTATCCAGCGTTTTGAGTTTACGTTTGAGGCGGTTTGGAAAGCCGCAAAAGAATACCTCTACGTGGTAGAAGGAATCGATACCGCATCGCCTAAAGGGGTCATCCGCCACTGCCGCGAACTAGGCATATTTAATGAAGATACTGCATCTCATGCTCTTGTCATGGCTGATGATCGTAATCTCACTGTCCACACCTATAACGAAAAACTGGCCATAGAAATTCACAGCCGGGTGAAGCCTTATTTTTCTTTAATGAGAAATTGGCTGGAGAAACTAAATCAAAGATCTGCCGGAAATATCTAATATAGCCACCGCCCCCCGTTTCGAAAAAAAACCACTCAAACGAGTGGTTTTCGCATGTTGATGGTAACAGCTCTACTCCATTATGAGGCTTCTTGGACTGATATTCAGCACTTGCCTGTCGCTATCCAGTTCGAAATCAAGATTCCCTTTGGCTATTTGAGAGGCTGCGGAGTTCAGCTTCCCGATGGGTTTGAGGATACCCCGAACTATTTGCACGAGCAGTATCATCAGGATAATGACCCATAAGCAATCCACCGGCTAAAAGCGGCCAATAGAGCGACAAAGGGCTTGACCCCTTGAGTTTGAACAGTTCGTTGTTTGGCAGGACGAAAACAGCATTTGCAGCCTGCTTTTCATTAATTACTATTGGAAATGCGAATCTCACCATCCCTGGATTTAGGGAAAGAAAGTCTGCGTCATAATGAACCAAAGCTTCAGTATCAACCGTCACAAGGTTTTTTGCAGCATTTTCGTCTTCAGAGTCAAAAAGTACAGTGCCGTTTAGATCAATGACTTGCAAAACTGCTAATACGACGATATCAGTTCCAGCCATTTGGTAGTATATCTTAAACTTCCTGACTACAACTCTAAACAGATCCTTGAACTCCCCCACTTCTTCTTGGTAAGTACGCCCAAGAACAGGATTCAACAACAACGCCTCTGTTTCCAGGATTAGATCAACAATATAGTGATATGTTTCATCAGCTGTAAAATGGTCGCTGTGAAAATCCATCAGTTTTTCTTTGGTAGAATTAGTCCAAAGCACCTGATCAGATTTCATTTTTCAAAGTCATTGGAAGACAGGGACTTTATCAAGTCAGCTGTTGTCATACCGTTTCCCTTTTTATAATCTTCCATACTTTCGTTTATCATCTGTCTTAGCTTCGGATATGATCGAACGTCTGACGCTATTGATTCTCGATCTTCTTCCTGTAGGACAATTGTAAATTTTCCTTTTCCCGGAATGAAAATCTGTCGAATTGAGTCTTCTTTATTCATATTAGCAAACTGCTCTATCAAGTCTTCGATGCTGAGTACCTCCCCGCCCCTGACAACCTCAGCCATATATACCACCTCCATATTAGCAAGTGTCTTCTGTAAAATTGTACCACGTGCATCTATCTAACTCAATAGTTAGGGTTTAGCACTTACTTTATCGCGACCCCCTCCGCCTACACAAATGTTAAGAAGCGCTCCCACCATATTCCGCTCCTGCTAGCTGTGGCGTATACAATGATTACATTTCACTACTCCGAATAATATTTTTGCACAGCAGGAAGCATAGTGACGGCCTGAATCATCAGTCCATAAAAAAGGTAAAACAAATGGACCCCTGTCACTGCCTGAATGAAGTAAACCTCCAGGGCAATCCAAATGATGAGCGCGAAGCCGGTATAAAGCGAATAGGCCCATGCCCAATGCTGGTCCGGAAACAAATTAAGCCGGTTCATTATGCTCCAATCAGACCTTCTTGCCAGCCCATGCGCTGCCGTCAATGGGCCAATTCCTAAGATTATAAAGAGGATGATTGCGGGAATAAAAAAACTGCTAAATGGGGAATGGGCTAGTATCCTATTGGGCATTCCAATCAATTCACCGCTAGGATCAATAACCAGCGCTGCCCCGCCGCCAACCGCGCCTATCCCCAATAACACTTGCAGCACAATGAGAAATATTCCAACAGCCGGGATTTTACCAGTAACACTCATGTTTTCCCTCCCTTTGCTTACCGCACCACAACTCCAGGGTTAAGCACATTATTCACCACCAAGACCTGCTCACCTGTTTTTGCCCATTCATTGTTTTGGCAGCGTAAACGAAAAACGACTCCCCCTGTTCAAAGCGCTTTCAACGGTAATTCTGCCCCCGTGCGCTTCAATTATGTACTTGCATTGCAGATGGACAACCCCAGTCCTGCGCCAGAATAATATCATAAGGGCTATTGAAATCTATAGATCCAGAACGACTCACGTTTTAGGAAGTGGCTATTAAGGTCATCCGTAGTTTTCTTGTCAAATTTCCCGTTCTCCAAACGCTCAAGCAGCCCTTGTGATTGTGACCCATGCGCTCGAATTGCAGCCATTTTTATCTCAGCCACAGACGAGATGTCATTTACCACATCCGGCGGGCCGAGCACTGGGGAATTGGCGTCTGGATAGGCATGGGCATATACTTTGGGGCGTTCCCCATCGGAAAAGCGGGAAAGGGCCTGCATAGTGACTGCAGCCAGTGCGTTGTGATCCGGATGAACTGAATATCCGGGATAGTGGGAAATAACTAACGACGGGCAAACCTCGCGCAGGATTTGTTCTAGCCTGTCCGCCAGGGCTTTCGGGTCTTCAAACTCAATCATCTTATCCTGCAAACCGAGACTGCGTAAACCCAGCCGAGTTCCAGCTTAAGCCCAACCCTGAAAGGACCATCACCGGAAATAACTCCTCTAGTAAAACAAATTTGGCCATTTCGTATGAATGCCCCCACGACCATTTTTCTTGCCAGGTTAAGTGCGGAAGGCGCTCCACTGGTCGTTTCCAGATGCAGGTAAACGTCACGATTGAGAAAACCGTCCAGGGCGGCCTGCACAGCCGGTTTATCAATTGGTTGCATTGACTCCCCCCACTTAATCTATTGGCAGTCACAAAACTGCCAAGTCATAATGCTTCACAATCAGGTATTTGATCAGTTCACACAGACCCGCGCTGTCTTCTATATGCATTTGGTTAACTATTCCGGCGTCAAACAGGATCTGAAAGTTTCCGGGTATTTCATCGTCCCCGTCCCAGAACTGCAGCAGCACCGGCACTTTCGGCGCAAAGAAACCCCGCGCGGTAAGGGCTGCTCTGCCTTCAACTAGTTCAAAGCCTAATTGGGCGAGCGAAGTCCTTAGGGCTTGCTTGTCGCAATTATCATAGAACCTGCCCATCGGTTCAATTACGTCAGAATTAATCGCCGGATGGAAAACGTTCCCGTTGGGCTGGTCCTTGTAAGATATCCATTTGCCTTCCACAGGAAGGTCTTTAGCTTCGGAGAGGGAATTGAGCAGAAGAAGCCTCCACGGGATAATTGGCTTTATGCCTTCTTGCCCCTGGAACCGCACGTCACCGTCCTGGTAAGAAACCTCAAACGGAATCCCGAAGCTCTCCAGGCGGAAGCAGTTATTTCCCGGGTTAAATTCGCACGTGGTATTCTGCGCAATCTGCTGCGGGGAGAGTTTCTCAAGTCTTTCCCTGCTCGACGCAAAAGCGAGGCTGTAACCGCCTTCCTCCCGTTGGCCTATCATAAACTCATGCATCATATCACTCCTACGGAAACACCCTTCTTTGATCATACCATATTTAGGGCTCAAACATTTATGCTTTCCTATTTAACCAGATTTCTGGCGATTACTATCCGCTAATATGCTTATTTCCCGCCAAACTCTGCGTGTACTTTATTCCATTCTCTTCAGATCTTCAATCATTAGATTTGTCGCATACCCGTAATCCAATCTTTTAGCAGCCTCATTGCCCCTACGCCTATTATAAACGCTATGTTAAAATTTGGGGAATATTTTGATCTTAACGTGTGCCCGCCCTATTTCAAATATTCCTGTATGACCCTGAACCCTTCTTCCTATCGGCAGGCGCAGATACAGGGTATAGGGGCTTATGGTCGACCGCTTTAAGCCGGATAGATTGGAACCAGTTAACCACAAATGGGGTTATCAGATTTTTCAGAAAGTTGTTCTAAAACAGTTGACAACAGGCTCGAATCATATTATTCTTAATATGAGGATACCCTTCCGGGGTAGGGGGATGGAAGGAGCGGGGTTGGGATGTCAGATAGACTATTAGCGAGACCTGTTGTAGAGGTTGGGGTTAGTATTCCAAAGAGAGGTATTGCCAAAACCGCAGCAGGGGCATTCCAGATTCTGTTTGCTGGCGCGTTTGTGGCGATAAACCTTGTTGGAATTGCCAGCTTAGGTATAGTTGTATACTTCCTATTTTCTAAGTAACCGAAGGATAGTAAAAAGATATAGTATACTATAGCGGATTTGTCTGAATCGGCAGACACCAAGACGCAAAAAGCTCGTGGAATTACTCCACGAGCTTTTTATATCAGGATTTGATTATTAACTCGGAAGTCCTCCCTCTTCCAACTCATCGGTTTGGGCACATCTATTGGATGATGATTTTGGTGTGGTTGGATAGTATAAGTGAATACAGGAGGGGTTCCTTTGCAAGGTTAACCGCCTTTTACCTCTCCCTCCGGAATAACGATAATTAAATTCCTCTGATGTTCACTCTTCAAACCAAATTTACCCGTCTTGCTGTTCCTTTTTAGCTTGTACAAACTCCTACCCTGAATAAAAGTACGCCCATCAAGTTCTTCCATACTAGCCCCGGCTTTTCTCTGTTTCTCAATCCAATTTTCTATCCATTCGCCGTTGCTGTCACTCAAGCTGAAATCCCCTTACATTTAAGAATAATCCAGAAATATTATCAACTAACCCTAGTATACCACGGACTGATTTGATTATTAACTCGGAGGAAAAGGTAGTAGTTAATTACATCCTCTTCAGATTTTCAATTAACATGTTTAATGCATAGCCGAAATCCCACATCAAATCAAGGTACTTCAATAATTTGTCTCGAAACTCACCTTTAATATTGTCAATTGCTCTATTAAAGTCGTTATTTTCATAGCTTGTAACTCTTTCCAAATCTTGGTTCACTGTTAAGGAAATGCCTTCGTTCTCAATAATAACTCTAAACTCCGATTCACTCATCTTGCTGAATTTCAGGTAATATATACCCTTTGACTCAGACTTTAGACAACACCTTACTCCTTCCCGCAGAGGAGAATGGCCCCTTTTATAAACTGCTGTTTCTTGATTTGCCGGCCCAAAGGTGATCACGCCGTTGTTCCCAAGTGGTTACGCCTTATCTATCCTGGATCAGCCGGATGGCAAGTTCGTTCTGGCGCAATAAAAGGTGGGTTTTAATATTCTGCCACGATACATCCTGAAACATCTTTGGCATTTTTTCATTCTCAGCATCAGCGAAATATCCAAGGGCTTTCAAAATCACCAAAGGCTGAAAAGTCCCTGCGGGGTATTTTTTGGGGAATAGATCCAGCATTTCTTCAAAGGAGACCTTTTCCTTATCCAAAAAGTGTAAGTCTATGAAGTCTTTCCTGGTCCCCCGCTGAACCATCGCCACCAATTTCATCAATGCAATATCCTCAGGAGACGCAAGTGGGGCATTCCGGTATGTCTCTAACTTCCCGACCAATGGATAGGGATAATACAGAATGCCCTAAATACAAGGCGGCCGCGGTGCCCCCTGCCAAGTAGAAATCCGTAAGTACTGATTTCCTCGTCAACTCTTCCAGAAGGACATGTCGTTCCTCAGACATGATATTTTCAAACACGTGATTCCTCCTGTATTCCCAACAAATTCTTCCACAATGCTGCAGTCCTTTTAGAAAGCTGTCGGCTGGTCTTGACTACTTTGACAATTTGTTTCGATTCGTAGGTGCGGTAAACCCAACGGTTAGCCTCAATATCTCCATACTCTAATAACCGCTCAATGACTTGATGCCAATTATCCTTTTCATCCAGAGTTTCTGCATCATATTCCCAAAAAAACTTATGCAATTCTGACGGAAGCATTTGAATCACTCCACATTTACATTATACCATATTTTGGGGCTAACCTTGTACTTTCTATGTCTTCCTTTTTCATAATGCTTCACATTGGCCAGGGCAATGAGTGTCAGGGTTGTTTTTCATAGATAATATTTCCGACGCGTTCAATATGCCCTTTGAGCTCTGCATTAGTCAATTGAGAGTAATCCACGATGTCAAAAAAATAGGGCATGCGGCTTTCCTCTTCAAGTGCTCCATGCAACCTGGACACTGTGTCAAACGTTATACAATCACCGAATATTGCTAGGTCAACATCGGAACCCGGCTTGTAATTTCCTTTTGCTCTCGACCCAAAAATGCTTGCTTTTTCTATCTCTTCAAACTTGGCAATGGCGGCGACAATATCAGAAATATCCTGCTCTTTTAAGCCAAAACTCATTGCAGCCCCTCCAAAGTAAAGTAAAGCTCTTTCAATATTTGAAAGTATTCTGTCCGAATAAGCTTTTCCGCTTGAATTGCAAGATTTTCATCATATGTGTGTGCCATCAAATTTCTTTTCTCAAGTGCATCAATCCACATATGCCCATCCTTAACCAGTTGGGCCTGAAAAGCTGTTTGAATGGCTGTCCGAGGGCTTCTTACGTCATATCCCTCCTCTTCCAGATAATCTTTCATTGTTTTCCAGGCAAGCTCAAATGTATATTCAAAACACTGGATCAGACCCTGCAGCTCAAATTTGTTTAATTTATCTCTTGCAATAAATTCACTTAGTTGTCCATATGCTTTTTTGTAGTTGGAAAATCTTTGCTTCCAACGTATATCGATAGTCACCTTCATACACCATCTTTCTCTAGATATGCCCTGTAAAATTATACCACACTATCGTCCTTATCCTCAACGGTGATTAGATAAGCTGTACGATGAAAGTTTCGCCGTTTTGGAGGAACCGCAATTGTTAACGCGAATAACGAAAGTTGATCTATTACTTGTCTCCCATGCCCACACGGATCATCTTGATTATCCCACTTTGCGGCAGCTGCAGTCCCCAACCACAATTGCCGTTACTGCCCAAAATACGACTTCACTTTGGGAGGACATGAAGTTCCGGAGCATTGAAGAAATGGCTTGGCGGGACAGCCGGTCCTTGGCCGAGGTAAAGGTCACAGCCATTGAGGGCAAACACTGGGGAGCCCGTCTACCCTGGTATAAAGGGATGGAAGCCAACAGCCTCCTCTTGTCAAAAAACGGGGTTAACATTTTTTTCGGTGCAGATACAGGGTACACAGAACTGATTAAACAACAACTAAACGGAATTCCCATAGACCTGGCGATCATGGGCATTGCTGCCTATTCTCCCAAATCCTTTGAGACCCGGCACGCCAACCCGGAACAAGCCTGGAAAATGGCTGAGGAAATGTCTGCAAAATGGGTTATTCCCAATCTCCCGCTTCCGTCAGGCTGCTGCCGGTCAAATAGAAAAGGTGGCAGTTCAGGAGGTGGGAGCCTCATGGGTACTGCCGCGTTAAAAAAGAAGCAGTTAGCACGTAAACAAAAAGAGATTTCCCAAGAGAAATCCCTAACACTGATGATTTTGGCAATTAATCGCCTACCTCTTCCTCCGGAATAACGATAATTAAATTCCTTTGATGTTCACTCTTTAAACCAAATTTACCCATCTTACTATTCTTTTTTAGCTTGTACAAACTCCTACCCTGAACAAACGTACGCCCATCAAGTTCTTCCATACTAGCCCCGGCTTTTCTCTGTTTCTCAATCCAAACTTCTATCCATTCGTTGCAATCACCCACGCTGTAATCCCCTTACTTTTAGAATAATCCGGAAATATCATCAACTAATCTTAGTTCTCAATAATAACTCTAAACTCCGCTTCACTCATCTTGCTGAATTTCAGGTAATATATACCCTTTGACTCAGACTTTAGACAATAACTTACTCCTTCCCGCAGAGGAGAATAGCCCCTTTTATATACTGCTGTTTCTTGATTTGCTGGCCCAAAGGTAATTACAATTGGAGTGTCTTGTTTTGTGATTGCCGCAGCTTACTATAATGTACCCAGGCAGTTGGACACGAAACTGAAAAAATAAGATAATAACAGTATGAGTAAGAAAAGAAAAACCTACAACCCAGAAGAAAAAGCTAAGATCGTCTTGGAGGTTCTCAGGGAAGAGGGTACTCTGAATGAGATAGCCACCAGGTATGGTGTCAGTCCGCAGCTGATTAGCCGATGGAAAGCGGAGTTCATTGAGAATATGCCAGCTGTGTTTGATAAGAAGAACACAGAAGTCGAACAACTGAAGAAAGAGCATTCTGCTGAAAAGGAGGATCTCATCAATCAGATCGGTCAATTGACGGTCGATGTGAACTGGGGTCCCATGTCAAGTCTACCCCAGAGAGAACAGTAGCTGCTCTATTTTAATAGGTAACAAGACCATTTTGAGAAAAGGAGGTTTATCTTAGGTTTTTCAAAATTGTGTCTTGACAACCGGGGACATTACATACATTATTAAGCATTATTAAGATTTTTTTCTATAACTCTGTTCTAACCGCAATTATTGCTATGGTATTCTTCATTGCAGGACTTTTTGCTGTAGTTCTGGCTGAAGTCTTCCGTCGGCCGTAGAGGTAAAGCAAGAAAATGATTTAACAATATAGGAAAGGTGCTTGAAATGGCTATAGTTGTAAACTTGGACGTGATGATGGCAAAGAGAAAAATTGGTTTATCAGAATTAGCGACAAAAGTCGATCTTACTTTGGCAAACCTTTCTATTTTAAAAAACAACAAGGCGAAAGCCATTCGGTTTTCTACCCTGGAGGCGATTTGTCGGGCTTTGGACTGTCAGCCGGGGGATATTTTAGAATATACACCTGACAAAAACATTGGGGGTGTTACTGATGGAGCAAATTAACATACAACAATTAGAAGGAAAAGAAGGGTGGCCTGTAAACAAGGAGCATGTCTATTTCTTGCTTTGTTCTCTAATCCTTGGTCTCCTGTTTAATTTTTTGTTTTTTGGGAAAACCCTTGGGTTGTCCTATCCCCTTTATGCAATAGCACTTTATGCCATATTATTCTGGAACTTGCGGCATAATCAACAGTTAAAACTTGATTGGACCTGGCTTCTGGCTATACCGATAATTGCCCTTTCCTTCTGTTATTTTATTTTTTCCAATCAGCTTTTTGCGGCTTTAAATTTTCTTGTAATTCCAATTTTATTCGTTGCCCATACCCTGCTTCTGACTGCCAATAACCGCTGCAAGTGGTTTGAAGCCCAGTTTTTAGTGGACCTGCTTGAAGGTCTGGCTGTTCGACCCCTGGCGAACTGCCTCAAGCCTTTTTCCCTGATGTCAAAGATTGCGAAACCAAGGGCAAATCCAGGCAAGTTTAGGGTTGTGGGCAAAGTACTGGTTGGTTTACTTATTGCCATTCCTTTGCTTATCGTTATCATTCCACTCTTAGTTTCTGCAGACGATGTATTCCGGCATTTTGTAGAACTAATTCCGAATGTTTTTAAGGCTATTAACCTTAGTGAATTTGTCGCAAGAGTGCTTATAGTTACTATCGTTACTTGCCTTGTGTTTAGCTATCTTTGGAGTCTGTTTATTTCGAAGACCGGATTAACCGGTGCGCTTTCCAACACGAACAGTTTACCCAAACCCAGCCCGTTTCTAGATCCTATCACTGTTACAACCGTACTTGTATTAATTGATGTACTTTATGTCTTTTTTATCGCAATTCAGTTTTCCTACCTCTTTGGCAGCTTGAGGTCCGGTCTTCCTGATAATTTCACCTTCGCAGAATATGCCAGAAAAGGCTTCTTCGAACTGGTTATAGTCACCTTAATCAATCTGGTAATTCTTCTGGGGAACATGAATTTTGTTAAGGCGTCTGGAAGTAAAATGGAAACAGTTGTAAAAGTATTAAACACAGCTCTGGTGGTAAGTACTCTCATTATGTTGTTATCCGCTCACTTCAGAATGTCCTTGTATGAAGAGGCCTTCGGCTTTACCTACCTGAGAGTTTTAACGCATGCTTTCATGGGATACTTGCTTGTGTTGTTTGTTATTACCTTATCCAAGATATGGTATAAGGCTCTGCCCTTACTCAAATCCTACATAGTAATATCCATAATTGCCTATTCGCTGCTGAATTACATTAATGTAGACAGTTTAATTGTTAAAAACAATATTGAACGTTACAACAAGGGAAACCCTATAGACATTACATATTTAACAACACTCTCTTATGACGCAGTTCCCCTGCTTGTAGACTTTATGAACAGCACCTCCGATCGGGGGTTAGCCAAACAACTAGAAAATGCGCTAACAAATAAAAAGCAAGCGCTGGAAAGAGCGACACCCTGGCAGTCTCTCAATATTTCCAGGTACAGAGCAAGGAAAGTTTTACAAGGTTCCTGAACTTATGTCGTCCTTTGCACACTTGCAGAGAACGTTTAAGAGGCACTTTTTCCGGGAACGGAAAAGTGCCTCTTCTTTTGATTCTGCTCACCAACGGCCATGGAGCTGTTAGCCTCGGTAATCTAATTAGTATTAATTGCTTTGAACCGACAAAACCTATATTGATTAGTCAGGAAAGAAGGCTTTCGCTTTTGTTCAATAAGCTCTTAAAGCCACGCAAGCCAAGAAGCGAATCTACATCTGATTCCAGACCGGTCCAGAGTCAACCTGGAAACGCTCAGCCAATAGGGACCCGTCTTTAGCGGTAGACCACATAATCTGTGCTCAGTAAAAGTATACCACCTTCACCCCTTGCGGTGTCAGCATTA
>Ga0255338_1004990_pt1 | contig 12802 bp, 13 predicted proteins | sample MeOH1_35cm_T4_19_FD_203715 | JGI IMG/M metagenome (GOLD analysis project Ga0255338, IMG submission 203715) | Sandy soil microbial communities from University of British Columbia, Vancouver, Canada - MeOH1_35cm_T4_195 | ecosystem: Engineered > Artificial ecosystem > Sand microcosm > Unclassified ...
ATCGCTCGATCCAGCGCATCAAGGCGCTGGGCAAGAAGGCAGGCGTGTCCCTCAATCCGGGGACGCCCGCCAAGATGCTCGACTATCTGATCGACGAGGTCGATCTCGTCCTCGTCATGAGCGTCAATCCGGGCTTCGGCGGCCAGAGCTTCATCGAGAGCCAGCTCAAGAAGATCGAAGCCGTGCGCAAGATGATCGACAAGAGCGGCCGCGAGATCGCGCTTGAAGTGGATGGCGGCATCGACGCCGGAAACGCGCCGAGCGTGATCGCCGCCGGCGCCGATGCGCTTGTCGCCGGCACGGCCACATTCCGCGGCGGCCCGTCCGCCTATGCCGACAACATCAGAAAGCTGAGGGGTTCATGACCGCCCGGCCCAAGACATTGCCCCGGACATTGCCCAAGCTGGACCCCGCCAGCCTGCCGCCCGAGGACGACACGATCGAGCAAGGCAGGCGACTGCTGCTGGTCGATGACCGCGGCCTGTCCCTGACCGAACGGCTGGCCAATCATTTCTACCGGCTGACGTGGAACACGCCGCTCCACGCGATGCGCCTGAAGGGCAAATATCCGCTCAAGCTGCTCGCCGTGCCGCCGGAACTGGTGCCTGGCGACGCGCGGGCGGGCAAGGCTCTGCGTGCCGGCTATTATCTCCATCGCGGAATGAAGCAGCCGCTGCTCGGCCTCGACTACCGCAAGATCGACCAGCCGACCGGCTTCGTCGACTACATCCACCGCTTTCGGTGGCTCGCCGACCTGGCGGCCGCCACGACGCTCGACAGTGCCGTCCCGGCCGCCGAGGCGCAGATGCGCGCCTGGCTTGCCGCGCACGGCGAAACGCCGAGCGAGCCCGCCTGGCGCGCCGACAATGCCGGCTGGCGCATCCTGACCTGGACGACCTATTCGCCGCTGATCCTGTCGAGCAGCGACCTGGTCTATCGCAGCCTCGTCCTCAATTGCATCGCGCGCACCGCCCGCCATCTCGACCGCAGCGCCGACAAGGCACCCGTCGGACTAGCGCGCGTCACGGCGTGGACCGGCATCATCGCGGCGGGCCTTCTGCTCCCCGGCGGCGAGCCCCGCCAGGTCTATGGCGAAGCGGGCCTCAAGCGCGCGTGCGAAGCAGCCTTTTCGGCAGACGGCGGCATCATCTCGCGCTCGCCGCAGGAGCAGCTCGAAGCGATCGCGCTGCTCTCCATGCTGTCCGGCGTCTATCGCGTGCGCCGCAAGGACCAGCCGGGCTGGGTTGCCGAACTGACCGAGCGCGCGGTCGCGGCGATGCTCGGCATTCTCCATGGCGACGGCGCGCCCGGCAACTGGCAGGGCAGCGCCTGGACCGATCCGGCACGCGTTACCACCATCATTGCCGCATCCGGCGTGCGCACCCGGCCACTGCGCCAGGCCCGCGACTGGGGCTATCAGCGCCTCGCCGCCGGCCAGACGGTGGTGCAGGTCGACGCGGCGCCGCCACCGGTCGCCCGCCTGACGCGGAGCGGCTGCGCCTCGACGGCCGCCATCGAAGTCAGCGACGGTCCGGTCCGGCTGATCGTCAACTGCGGCGGCGCGGCGCTGGTCGGCGCCACCATCACCGACGATCTGGCGCAAGCGCTGCGCACAACGGCGGCGCACAGCACGCTGACGCTCAACGACACCAACTCGACCGCCATCCAACCGGACGGATCGCTGGGCCGCGGCGTCGGCCAGGTCGAGCTCGACCGACAGGAGCTGGATCAGGGCAGCCGGCTCGAGATCGGCCATGACGGCTATGCACGACGCCTCGGCTTCCAGCACAAGCGCCTCATCCTGCTGAGCGCGGAAGGGCGCGAGCTGCGCGGCGAGGACATGCTGCTCCCCGTCGAGCGCCGCCGCCGGATCGCCGATTGCAGCTACGCACTGCGCTTCCACCTTGGCCCCGAGGTCGAGCCGACGCTGACTGCCGACCGGCAGGGCGCGCTGCTGCGGCTGTCGAACGGCGCCCTCTGGCAGTTCCGGGTCGGCACGGGCGAGCTGGTGCTGGAAGACAGCCTCTGGATCGACGGCGAAGGCCGTCCGCATCCGACCCAGCAGCTGCTGGTGACCGGAACGGCGGACAAGGGCGGCACCAGCATTGGCTGGCTGCTCAAGCGGTCCGGCTAGCCGCAGTCGATCCGACCAGGGATCGGTTTCGAGTCGACTTGAGTCATTCGCCATCGGGCAAGCGAAATGCGCTGTCGCCCCATTCCCAACGAGGTCGCGGAGGGCGATATGAGCGACGCTATCATTCGGGACCGTCGCCTGACCGTGACCGACATCGCTGCGCTGGCGGCAAAGGGCACAGCCTGCCACCTCATCGACTGCGATCTGGACGAGGCGCGCCTGGCGGAGCGCGATCTGTCGGGATGGACCTTTGAGCGAGTCACGCTTCAGGGTGCGGATTTCAGGGGCGCCAGGCTGGAGCGCACGGTCTGGCGATCCTGCCGCGGCGGCCGCGCCAATTTTACGGGGGCCGACATGTCCGAAGCATCGGTCCTGTCGAGCGATTTCAACAACGCCGTCTTCAGGGGCGCGCGGCTTGGGTCCGCGGGTTTTCAGGGCTGCAAGCTGACCGGCGCTGACCTGTCCGAAGTCAAGGCGATGGATCTCCGCTTCGAGGAGACCCTGTTGATCAACGCCAAGCTCCCGTCCCAATCCTTCCGCAAGATGGCGCTCAAAAGGATCGATTTCGGTTACGCCGATCTGCGCAATTGCGACTTTCGGGAGAGCGTCTTCGAGGGGTGCAGCTTGCGGGAGGCCAATATGGCCGGCGCCAAGTTCGCGGGCGCCGACCTTCGCGGCGCCGATCTGGGCGGCTTGCGCCTCGTCGAGGCGGCACTGTTTCGCGGCGCAACGATCTCCCGGGAGCAGGCCGGGCAATTGCTTGCCGAACTTGGGCTCAACGTCCGATAGCCGGTCCGTTTGCGGCTTGACGATCCCGGTCCGAGAGAAGAGGAGTTCCGGCGAATATCGCCGCGCTGACCGGCGTGAATAGACGACAAGGAACGAGATTGATGCAGGATGTGGTGATCCGTCGGGCGCTGCTGTCCGTGTCCGACAAGACCGGGCTGATCGCGCTGGGCCAAGGCCTGGCGCGGCACGGCGTCGCTCTGGTTTCGACCGGCGGCACCGCCAAGGCGCTGCGCGACGCAGGCCTCGACGTCATGGACATATCCGACCTGACCGGTTTCCCCGAGATGATGGACGGGCGCGTCAAGACGCTGCACCCCAAGGTCCATGGTGGCCTGCTCGCGGTGCGCGACAATGACGGCCATGTCGCATCGATGCACGAACATGACATCGAGGCGATCGATCTCGTCGTGGTCAATCTCTATCCCTTCGCCCAGACCGTGGCCAAAGGCGCAGCGCGCGACGAGATCATCGAGAATATCGACATCGGCGGCCCCTCGATGGTGCGGTCGGCGGCGAAGAACCACGCCAGCGTGACGATCGTCACCGATCCGGGCGATTATGCGCGGCTGCTCGGCGAGATGGACGAGAAGGCCGGCGCGACCAGCTATGACTTCCGCCGCCTCTGCGCGGCCAAGGCCTATGCCGCGACGGCGGAATATGACGCCATGATCGCCAGCTGGTTCGCCTTTGCCGACCAGGGCAAGATGTTTCCCGAGAGCCTGCCGGTGCCGCTCAAGCTGTCGAGCGAACTGCGCTATGGCGAGAACCCGCATCAGAAGGCGGCGCTCTATGTGCCTGCCGGCCCGGCCGCGAAAGGCATCGGTCAGGCCATACAGGTGCAGGGCAAGGAACTGAGCTACAACAATCTCAACGACGCCGACGCGGCGCTCGGCCTGGTTGCCGAATTTCGCGATGCCGCGCCGACCGTGGTCATCGTCAAGCATGCCAATCCCTGTGGCGTGGCGACGGCGGGCACGCTGATCGAGGCCTATACCAGCGCCTTCGATTGCGACCGCATCTCGGCCTTCGGCGGCATTATCGCCGTCAACCGGCCGCTGGACGGACCGACGGCGGAAGCCATCACCGACATCTTCACCGAAGTCGTCGTCGCCCCGGACGCCGACGATGCGGCCAAGGCGGTTTTCGCGAAGAAGAAGAATTTGCGCCTGCTGCTGACCGGCGCACTGCCCGACCCGGCGCGCGGCGGCCTCGAGATGAGGACCATCGCCGGCGGCATGCTGGTCCAGTCGCGCGACAATGGCGTCATTCTGCCTGCCGATCTCAAGGTAATGACGAAACGGGCGCCGACCGAGCAGGAACTCAAGGACTGCCTCTTCGCCTGGACGATCGCCAAGCATGTGAAGTCCAACGCCATCGTCTATGCCAAGGATGGCATCACCGCCGGCATCGGCGCGGGCCAGATGAACCGGCGCGATTCATCGCGCATCGCCGCGATCCGCGCCAGGGAAGCAGCCGAGACGGCGGGCTGGACCCAGCCGCGCACGATCGGCAGCGCCGTCGCTTCGGAGGCGTTCTTCCCCTTCCCCGACGGCCTGCTGGCGGCGGCGGAAGCGGGCGCCACGGCGGTGATCCAACCAGGCGGTTCGATGGGCGACGACGCAGTCATTGCGGCAGCCGATGAAGCCGGACTGGCGATGGTCTTCACCGGCATGCGGCACTTTCGGCACTAGAAGCGGTGCTTATCCTGCTCGTACCTCCGCTGTTTCTTGTAAGCGGAATGGCGAGTGCAATCATCTGGTGGCTTGTTCGTCCGCAGCGTCGAGGCGTCAAGGTGGTCTTGGCCGGCGCCCCGTTCGCCTTGGCGCTTTTGCCGATCGCTGCGACCATAGCCGCCTTTGTTCTCCCCGGCATGATCGGCCGGCTACGGGCGCCCGAGGCTCACTTCCAACAGATATTCGGTGAATCGCCACCAAAGAGCTTCTCCGATCTGCGCGCCAGCACATCCGGCGGCCCGGACTTTGCCGTCGAATATGTCGGATTCCGTGCCCGGACGGATGACCTCGTCCCCTGGCTCGCCAAGCGCGGCTTCCGACCGAACCGGAGCACCGATGATCCGCTGGTGTCGGGCGACGAGGCCCAGCCCGACTGGTGGCCGAAGCATCCATGCAGGGCCCTCCGCTTCTATTCTCGCGCAGGCTTTGCCGATTGGGATGAAGTCATCGTGCTACTCTGCCCCCAAACGGGGACAGTCTTTGCCATGGCCAGCCAGATTGATTAGCTGTCCATTGCACCGGGCGGTTGGTCAGCTTTGCGTCACCGCCATTTCCGGGTACATTGCCGCCTGCGGGTGAACCAGTGCTGCCAGGAAAGGACGTGCCGATGCGCTTCCCTCTAACCGCCGCCGCGCTTCTGCTGTGTGCCGTGCCGACCATGACGTCGGCGCATCATGGCTGGAGCACCTATGATGCCAACAAGACAGTGACCATCACGGCCCCGATCAGCGAGATTCGCTGGGCGAATCCGCACGGCGCCGCCGCCGTGCAATATCAGGGCAAACGCTGGGAAGTGGTGCTCGCGCCGGTCCTGCGCATGGAGCAGCGCGGCCTCACCGCCGATCTGCTAAAGAAGGCCAAGACGGTCACGCTGATCGGCCAGCCGCGGATCGACGGTACGCCGGAAATGAAGATCCAGCGCATCGTGGTCGAGGGCAAAGAGTATAATCTCCTCGCCTGACAGCGCGGCGAGGCAGTGCCCCAATTAACGCTTTCGAGCCGCCCGCAGGTGTAGAATCGGCGCGCTTAAGTATTTGTTAGTGCATTTCAGTCACTTCTTCGGCGAACGATGGGATCGATCCATCGCGGGGCAAGCTGAATGTGGAACCGTCACCAGCGCATGGACGTGGACGCCCATCGCGCAAAACCGGTGGTCGCGGCATGAACGCCCGGCCTGAATTCTCGCGCGGCGCAAGCATCGTGGCGCTTCTCGCCATCTGGGCGGCCGTGTGCACAGCCCTGCTGATCGTCGACTGGCATTTTGTCGGCCCGATGAACTTCCGCGATCCCGACGATGCGCTGCGCCTCGTGCAGGTGCGCGACCTACTCGGCGGGCAAAGCTGGTTCGACCTCACCCAACACCGCATTCATCCGCCGACCGGCGTCCCCATGCACTGGTCGCGCCTCGTCGACCTGCCGATCGCGCTGACGCTGGCGGCATTGAAGCCGCTGCTCGGCACGGCGCTGGCGGAGCGCGCCACCCTGCTGATCGTGCCGCTGACGCAGCTCCTCGTCCTCATGATCATCGCTTACAAGATGACGCGCCGACTTGGGCTTGGCCGGGGCACGGCGCTTCTCGCCGTCGCGATGCTGGGCACGTCGCTCGGCATCCTCATCCAGTTCGCACCGATGCGCATCGATCATCACGGCCCCCAGATCCTCTGCGGCGCCGTCGCCATGTTCGCGATCCTCAACACCTGGCGCCGCGACGGCCAGTCGGGGCTAATCGCCGGCATCGCCATGGCCTGCTGGCTGCAGATCTCGGTCGAAGGCCTCCCCTGTGCCGTCGCCATGGGCGCGGTGCTGGCCGTTCGCCATGTGCTGCGCGTCGACAGCTGGCCCGACTTCCGCAATTATCTGCTGGCACTGACGGTCGCCTCAGCGGCGCTGCTGTTCGGCACGCATTTTCCCTCGGACGCGCTCATCCCCTGGTGCGACAGCTTTTCGCCGGCCTATCAGGTGCCGCTCGCGGTCACCTGCCTGACTGTCCTCGCGACCTCCAAACAGGTGCGCTGCAACGACATGGTTCGCCGCGCCCTGCCGCTGGCCTTCGGCGGCGCGGCCGGCGCCATCGTCTTCGTGCTCACCGCGCGCCAGTGCTTCGCCGGCCCTTTCGACACGCTCCCGCCGGTCGTCTACAATAACTGGTTCACGGCCGTGAAGGAAGGCATGCCGATCTGGACGCAGTCGCGCGACCTGCAGGCGATGATCGTCATCCCCTCCATTCTCGGCTTCTTCGGCAGCTTCATCGGCTGGCGGCGCGCCGTCTGCGCAGAGCATCGCATCGCCTGGGCGAGCCTCATCGCCATGCAGATCATCTCGTTCCTGCTTTCGCTCGATCTGATGCGTGCCATGTCCTACGCGCACCTGCTCGCGCTGCCCGGCAATGCCATGCTGCTCGCGGGGCTGCTCGGCGCGGCGCAACATCTGCGGACCATGCCGCTGCGGGTCGTTCTTTCGGCTGCGACCGTGGTGGCAACGCCGTTCGGCGCCTCGGCGGCCATGGCGGCGGTAATCGATCCGCATGCCCCGCCGCCTCAGTCAGACACGGTTGCCGACCGCTTCCGCTGCACCACCTATGACGCGCTGCGCGGGCTCGACGCCTTGCCGCCCGCGCTTCTCTTCACCCCGCTCGACGTCGGCGCGCATATGCTGGTCTACACGCACCACAGCGTTGTCGCGACCGGCCACCATCGCAACACCGAGGGAATGAAGGACGCGATTTCCGGGCTGCTCGCGCCGCCCAACGACGCGCGCGCAATCGTGACATCGACCGGCGCCCGCTACGTCGCCTTCTGCAAGGGCGAGAACGAAGTCGTCAAATATGCGCGGCGCAATCCGCGCAGCCTGATCGCGTCCCTGCTCAAGGGACAGACTCCCGACTGGCTGGTGCCGGTGCAGATGCGCCCGGGCGAATCCGTGAAGGTCTACCGGATCGTCAGCTGACCCGATGGTCAGCAGGGACCATGCCAGTAGACATCTTGGCCCAGATCCGACCAACACTCCTGGAGCATCCCCAGGTCCTGCTTGTTCCGGGTGAAGCCGTACCCCCAACCACCGTCAAAATAGGGTTTCGTCGTGATATCGACTATCCGACTTCCGACTTTTACAGAATAAGGCTTCAGACGCGCGATCGCAGGCGTCCACTGGTTTTTCGGCAGGCTAACCCAACCTTGGGCGGTCTTATGAGCCGCCATCAGGCGCTGGGATTCGGCTGCGACTGCCTTCAAAGTTTCCTGATCATGGATCGGGTGCGGCAGCCAAAAATAGATGCCGAGCGCCGCCAGAGCGACCATTGCAGCACCTACCCGGAGGCAACCGAACTTCATTTCGGATTGGTCAGGCCGGCACGAACTTCAGCGACACGCCGTTCATGCAGTAGCGCAGGCCGGTCGGCTTGGGCCCGTCGTTGAACACATGGCCGAGATGGCCGAGACAGCGCCTGCAATGCACTTCGGTGCGCTCGTAACCGAGTTCGTCGTCCGTGCTCGTGCCGATCGCCGTGGGCAGCGGCTTCCAGAAGCTCGGCCAGCCGGTGTGGCTGTCATATTTCGTGCTTGAATCGAACAGCTTGAGGTCACAGCCCGCACAGGTGAACGTGCCCTTGCGATGCTCCTCAAGCAATGGCGAGGTAAACGGACGCTCCGTGGCGGCGTGGCGCAGCACATTGTAAGCGAGCGGCGAGAGTTTCTTGCGCCATTCGGCGTCGGCCAGCTTGTAAGCGCCGACGCGGCCGATGTCGGCCTTGGCCGGCCACAGCCCGAAGGCGCCCGCAAAGCCGAGCACGGCGGTTCCGGTGAGCAGGGTCCTGCGATCGAGGTTCATGCGATTCTCCTAGTCCAAGCCCCTGCTTGCCATATGCAGTGCGCGTTGCCCCTTCGCCGCACCATCACTTTAGGTTAGGCCAACGGCCGATGGACGCCAAGCCTTTGTCTTATATGGAACCGCTCGAGGTCCGGCTCAAGGCCGAGGCGGCGCGCCTGGGCTTTGCCGATTGCCGCATCACGCATGCCGACGCGATTCCCGACGCAGCCGCGCGCCTGGGCGCCTGGCTCAAGGCCGGCAACCACGGCGAGATGGGGTGGATGGAGACGCGGGCCGACGAGCGCGGCACGCCCAAGACGCTGTGGAGCGACGTCCGCTCGATCGTCATGCTCGGCATGAACTATGCGCCGGCGACCGACCCGATGGCACTTGCCGAACAGCCGGCCTTTGGCCGCATTTCGGTCTATGCGCAGGGCCAGGATTATCACGACATCGTGAAAAAGGCGCTGAAGGCGCTCGGCCGCTGGCTCGGCGAGGAGACAGGCGAACCGCTCAAGGTGTTCGTGGATACGGCGCCGGTCATGGAAAAGCCGCTGGCCGCCGCCGCAGGTCTGGGCTGGCAGGGCAAGCATACCAATCTCGTCAGCCGCAAGGCGGGCAGTTGGCTGTTCCTCGGCGCGATCTACACGGCCTTCGACCTCGAAGCGGACGCGCCCGACAAGGACCGCTGCGGGAGCTGCGACGCATGCCAGCGCGCCTGCCCGACCGATGCCTTCCCCGCGCCCTATCGGCTCGATGCGCGGCGCTGCATTTCCTATCTCACCATCGAACATAAAGGCCCGATTCCGGAGGATCTGCGGCCCGGGATCGGCAATCATATCTATGGATGCGACGATTGCCTCGCGGTCTGCCCGTGGAACAAGTTTGCGCAGGCCGCCAGCGCCCATCGCGCCTTCCTTCCCCGCGCCGAACTCGCCGCACCGCGCATCGCCGACCTGCTCGGGCTGGACGATGCCGGGTTTCGTGCGGTGTTTTCCGGATCGCCGATCAAGCGGATCGGACGCAACCGCATGGTGCGCAATGCCGCCATCGCCGCCGGCAACAGCGGCGACCCGGCCTTCATCCCCGCCTTGCAGAAACTGGCTCAAGATGATGACCCAGTGGCCGCCGAGGCCGCGACATGGGCACTGGCCCGCTTGACCGCGACGGCCTGAGCGGGCAGCACCCGCGCGAATATGAGAGAGGAATCGCGCACATGAGCACGCGTCGCATGGTCACCATCGCCCCGACCGGGGGCATGTCGATGAAGAGCGCCAATCCCGCGCTGCCGACTCAGCCGCAGGAAATCGCGGACGACGTGATCCAGTGCGCGAAGGCAGGTGCCGCCATCGTCGCCGTCCATGCGCGCCGGCCCGACGACCAGGCGACCTGCAATCCCGCCATTTATAGCGACATCAACGCGCGCATCCGCGCCGGCTGCGACATCATCATCAACAACTCGACCGGTGGCGGCAATTCGGGCGACATGCTGGTCGAGCGCGGCGACGGGCTATGGGAATCCAACTTCGAGGAGCGGCTGCGCGGCTGCGACGGCGTGGGCGCCGAAATGTGCACCTTCGACGGCGTCACGGTGGTCGACACGGTGGGCGACAAGGAAGTGGTGGTCATCACCTCACCCTCGCGCTGCGACACGCTGGTCAAGCGGATGTGCGACAAGGGCATCAAGCCCGAATGGGAAGTGTTCAGCCCCGAGCACATCCTGCAGGACGTCACGCGCCTGATCCAGAAGGGCTATGACAAGCCGCCCTACTACATCAACATGGTGCTTGGCGGCGACAAGGGCTTCCAGGGCGCCATGCCATACAGCCACGACGTGCTCGACTTCATGATCCGCTGCCTGCCGCCCGAATCAATCTGGTGCGTATCCGGAATCGGCCCGGCGCAGCTCCCGGCGTCGATGCAGGCGCTGCTGCTCGGCGGCCATGTCCGCGTCGGCCTGGAGGACAATCATTATTTCAGTCGCGGCGTGAAGGCGACCAACCTGATGCTGGTCGAGCGCCTCGTCCGGCAGATGGCGGACATGGGCATCGAGCCGATGACCGCGCCGGAATCACGTGAGCTGCTCGGCATCAAGGCGATCTGAGGCGCGTCTTCCTCGTACCGGTCATTGCGAGGCCCGCAGGGCCGCGGCAATCCAGAAGCGCCGGGCCTGTGGATTGGTTGGCCTGCGGCCGCCTTCGGCCCGCTTCGCTCGCAATGACGATTAGGCGGTGGTGGGCGGGATCCGGTCGGTCGCCACGTGGTCCGCTGGTGATAGCGTCGCGCTTCGCGCGCTCAACGTGCCCTGAGCTGGCCGACGCAGGCCGCCACATCCATCGTCGTGCCGTCCATCGTGCGTGCCTCGGCATAGGTGACGACCGGCTCGCGGCGCGCGCCAGAGGAATAGAGATAGGCATCGAGGATGCAGCGGCCGTTGCTGAACTGAAGCTTGCGGGCGGCGGGGTCGCGAATGTCGAGGCGGGGCTCGCCGAACTGGCGAACGAGAGCGCGCGCTTCGGACCCGATGAGGCCGGACCCATCCTGCCGCTCCGGCAGCGCGGGGGCGGACTGGCTCGGCCGGGGCGTTGCCGGCGTGAACGTCGGCCGGGCAGCCGGGGGGATCATGGGGCCGCAGCTCGACAGGCCCATGGCCGCCAAGAGGGCCAGCGCGGCAGGTTTCTGTCGGGCGGAAAGCATCATGGGTCCGCCATAGAGCGCCTGTTGCGCCGCGCAACATGTCCCTCGTCACCGCCGGGACGAGCAGCGCGGAAACACCGCCGGATCGCACGCGCGGCAGCCGCGCTTGCCCACGCCGCGCCGCGCCGCTAGGACGGGCCCCGGTTTCCAATCAGACAAGGTGATCCCCAATCGTGACCGAGCCCACCCTCGACGTCGTCGCCATCGGCAATGCCATCGTCGACGTCATCTCCCGCGAAGAGGATGAATTCATCGTTCGCCACGCCCTCACCAAAGGCGGCATGCAGCTCATCGACGCCAGCGAGGCCGAGGCGCTGTACGGGGCGATGGGCACGGGCCTCGAAATCAGCGGCGGATCGGCGGCCAACACCCTGGCCGGCATGGCGGCGCTCGGCAGCAAGTGCGGTTTCATCGGGCAGGTCTATGAGGACCAGCTGGGCGGCGTGTTCACCCATGACATCCGTGCGCTTGGCATCCGCTTCGATACGCCCGCAGCGACCGAGGGCGAGCCGACCGCGCGCTGCCTCATCATGGTGACGCCTGACGCGCAGCGCACGATGAACACCTTCCTCGGCGCCTCGCAATATCTGCCGGCGAGCGCGCTCGACCTCGACATGATTCGCGCGGCGCGCATCCTCTATCTCGAGGGCTATCTGTGGGATCCCGAGCAGCCGCGCGCGGCGATGCGCTCGGCCATCGAGGCCTCGCGCGGCGCAGGCCGGCAGATCGCCTTCACATTGTCCGACGCCTTCGTCATCGAGCGACACCGCGCCGACTTCCTCAAGCTGATCGACAATGGCGAAATCGACATCCTCTTCTCGAACGAGACCGAAATCTGCTCGCTGACGATGCAGAACGATTTCGAGAGCGCTGTCGCGGCGGTCGCCGGCAAGGTGCCTGTGCTGGTCGTCACGCGCAGCGAACAGGGCGCGATCTGCGTCAAGGATGGCGAGCGCCATCAATGTGCCGCCGCGCCCGTCGATAAGGTGCTGGACACGACCGGTGCCGGCGATCTGTTTGCCGCCGGATTCCTGACCGGCCATGTGCGCGGCAAGGACCCGCGCACCTGCCTCGAAATGGGCGCGATCGCTGCAGCCGAGGTCATCTCGCATTATGGCGCGCGGCCGGAAGCCGACCTCAAGGCGCTGATGGGCGGACTGCTGACGGCCTGACCGCGTCCTGGGCTCTGTCGGGTTCGGATTGAACCGACAGAGCCAAGCCATTCCCTGTGTTCCGTGATGTCCGAGCCGGCAGGTGAGTCCACCTGCCGCAAAATCACGTTAGGACGGCCGGGCGAACAACCAGCACCGGATCGCGCTCGCCAGATTGGGCGGTTCCGGTGCCTCCAGCCGCTCGACGTCGATCCGCGCGACGAGGGCGCTCAACGGCAAGCCCGCATCGCGCGCCGCGTCTTCCAAGGCGATCCAGAAGACCGGCTCAAGGCTGATCGACGTCGTGTGCCCGGCAATGGTCATGCTGCGCTTGAGCGGTGGATGAAAAAGCATGGTCATGCCGCTAGCCTAGCGCCAGTTAGCTGGACCCAGATACGATTTATTTGGGGTAGATCGGGGTATCGGCCAATCCTAAACCCGCGTGGCCGAGGGGAGAGCGCACGCGAGGGCCAATGACGCAAGGGTATCAGGCG
>Ga0255338_1004991_pt1 | contig 12800 bp, 9 predicted proteins | sample MeOH1_35cm_T4_19_FD_203715 | JGI IMG/M metagenome (GOLD analysis project Ga0255338, IMG submission 203715) | Sandy soil microbial communities from University of British Columbia, Vancouver, Canada - MeOH1_35cm_T4_195 | ecosystem: Engineered > Artificial ecosystem > Sand microcosm > Unclassified ...
CCGTGGGCACACAGGGCGCCACGAAGTCCATGACTTGCAGCCAGGGCCGCTGGCGCGTGCGCGCAAACCAGAGCTGCGACACCAGCACGCCCAGCATGCCGCCATGAAAGCTCATGCCGCCCTGCCAAACCGCAAAAATTTCGAGCGGGTGCGCCAGGTAATAGCCCGGCTTGTAGAAAAGACAGTAGCCCAGGCGCCCGCCGATCACGACACCCATGACGCCCAGAAACAGGATGTCTTCAATGTCCTTGCGTGACCAGGCGCCGGGGCCGGTGATGGAGGCATAGGGTTCATGCCGGAGACGCCGGGTCGCCAGGAAAAAGAACAGGCCAAAAGCCGCGAGGTAGGTCAGGCCATACCAGTGAATCGCCAACGGGCCGAGTTGCAGGGCGACGGGATTGATTTGAGGGTGAATCAGCATGGGTTGTCATTGTGCATATAAGCATTCAGTAGTGTCCGGTTAGAAATTCAAATCGTGGACACCCATGAATGGGTCGAAACCCGCATTGTTATTGGCGTGGCAGCCTTTCTACCTTGAATAATCCGAACACTACTGAGCCGGAATATCAAGCCAGTAAAGCATCTGCTCGTCGGGGTGCCAGAAGGGCGATTCGCCCAGCTCGCTGGGTTGTGCAGCCATGGTTTTACCAGGTCATGAAATACCTTCTTGTTTGACTCAATTCACACAAGCGCCAGGCCGTGCGGCGTCGCTCGCCCCCGCATTGATCAGGGGCATCAGCGTGGGTGCCAGCACCTTGAGCAATTGCACCGGCAGGCCGCTGGTGAAGTCGTAGGCGGCAGCCTGGGCTCCCGGCACGTAGGCGATGATGGTGCCAAAAAAACGCTCGTCAACGTTGAACACGAACGTCGCCGAACGATTGACCACGCGCGACTTGATCAGGCGGCCGCCCGCGCCGTAGGTATCGAAGCGCTGATCGCCGGTGCCGGTCTTGCCGCCGACCGAAATGATGCTCCCGTCAGGCCGCACAAAGGCCTGCTTCACGCGTCTTGCGGTACCCTCCTCCACCACCAGCCGGAGTGCCCCGCGCACCGCTTGCGCCACTTCGGGCGCCAACACCCGTTCCGCCTTGCCGGGCTGGTATTGCAGCAGGGTTTCATAGGGCGTTGCGGCGGCGAAGTGCAGGGACTGGATGCGCATGGCCGGTTTGCGCAGGCCATCGTTGACGAGGATCCCCATCAATTCCGCCAGCGCGGCGGGACGGTCGGCCGACGCGCCGATCGCGGTCGCATAGGACGGCACGAGGGCGTCAAAAGGGTAACCCGTGAGCGCCCATTGGCGGTGAATTTCCAGAAAGCCCTCGCCTTCGAGCAGGCCCAGGATCCGCTTGTCCTGCGCATGCTTGCGATGGGTGGAAAACAGCCAGGAGTACACCACCTGCCGCTCGGCGCTGCTGGCCTGCATCACTTGCGACTGGCTCGCCCCCGGATGCTTGCGCAGATAGCCGACCAGCCACAATTCCAGCGGATGCACGCCCGCCAGGTAGCCGCGATCGGCCAGCGACATCCGCTCTGGCGCATATTGCGCGTAGAGTTTGGCCAGCTTGGGCTCGGCCGGATCGATGCCGTCTGGCAACTTGTCCCTCACGAAATCGGTGAACAGATCCAGCGGCGCATCCGGCGCAATGGTGCGGAAGATGGCCGCCAGCCGCGACGCGGTCGGACGCACGCTCTCCAGCAGCAAATCCTCCGCCTCTTGTGCGGTTTTTCCCTGGTATTTGACCAGGAAGCGGCGCATGAAGACCTGCCCTTCGCGATCGGCGAAGCGCGCCAGGTACGCGGCGCGGCGCGGATCGTCGGCATCCTGCAACAGCCTGGCCGAGGAGCCGGGGGTCAGGAACATATAGTGCTGCACGATGTCGCGCATCAGCCGGATGAAGACCAGATTGACCGAGTTACGCAGTCCATCGCGCACCGACATCACCTTGCCGTTGTCTTCGGGCTTGAAATTGTCGAAGTAGTGCAGCCCGCCGCCGGTAAAAAATCCTTCCGCCGTGCTGGCGGAATAGCGCCGCTCCAGCGCCGCCTCCAGCATCGTGCCCAGGCCTTTATCTTGCGCCGCCAGAAAATAGTCGACCGCCCAGCGCGTCAGGACATCCTTTCGGTCAACTTCCAGCGCGCGCAATTGCGTGTTGTCCAGCACCGACAGCCGCTGGTGCAGCTTGTCCATGATGTCGAGGTAGGTCACCAGTGTGCGCAGCTTCGCAGTGGAACCGAGATCGAGCTTGGTGCCTTCGTTGATATTGAGCGGCTGGTCGAAATTGTCGGTCTGTATGCGGAGGTAATTGGCGTCGCTTCCGCGCTCATACAGCGTGAAGCTGTACACCACCTTGGCCGGATCGCCACGGTCCAGCAGCTGCTTGCTATTGAGTCCGGCCGCCTTGGCGCTGGCCGGTTCGCGCAACTCCCGCAGCAGGCTGGTCACTGCCGTCTGCACCGGCGCATCCAGGGTGCTGGCCACGCTGAGATCGAGGCGATCCAGATCGTACAGGCGGCTGCCGCCGAGCAGGCCGGAAAGATGCGTGCGCACCGCATTGGCCGCCTTTTGCGTGACGAAAGAAACCGCTGCGGCAGGAACCCCGTTGGCACGCCGATTCAGCCTGACCTTGAGCGCCGCATCGCGCAGCGCGGGCGCAATCACACCGGCACTGCCCAGCAGGCGAAGATGGCTGTCGGTGAGCTGCTCCAGCTCGGCTTCGTTGGCGTCGAAATAATGCGAGGGACGGCGCTGTGAAATCAGCAGGCTCAGGGCCTGCTTGTACATCAGCGCCTGCTCCTGGATATCGCCATTGCCCGCGTCCGCGTTGTTCAGGATGCGATTGACTTGGTTGAAATCACGCCCATACCAGACCCACAAACCATCGCCCAAGCCATGCACTTCGCCAAAACCGGCCTTGGCTGACAGCGGCATCGTATTGATATAGCTCAGCACGATCTGGCGCCGTACCGCGCTGGTATCCTCGCCCTGCTGATAGGCGCGCAAGGCGGCCGACACCATCTGCTGCAGTTTTTCCTGGATCGATGAAGTGCGGCCCTCGGAAGAGTGCTGGTATTTTTCAATCTGCGTTGCCAGCGTGCTGCCGCCGGGAGAGCGGCCATTGCCGGTGATGGCACTCCTGGCCTTGATCAGCACCGCATTGGCCAGTCGGCCCCACTCCACTGCTGGGTTGCGCTTCGGATAGCGCGGATCGAGCAGCTCACGGTTCTCGATGAACAGCAGGCTTTGCACCAGAATAGGAGCGATATCGTCAAAGCTTTGGTAAATCCGTTCCGGATAGCGCTCCTGGAACAGGCTGTCGTTGTGACAGTCGAGGATGCTCAGACCGCTCTGGGTCTTTTCCGGATAAGGGGCGAAATAACCGGCGTCCACGATCTCCGCCATGCCGGTTGATATCCGTGCCTGCTTGACGATCTCGAAATCCCGGGTCTTGAGCTTGCCGAGGAACAGCGGCAACTCGGCATAACCGAGGCGATCGTCATACGGCGCACTCTGGGGGAAACGGATAGACGGACTCGGCCCCGCGCCGACCGTATAGCTGGCCTTGCTGGCCAGGCTGGCAAAAAAGCGCGCCTGGTAATCCGAGGTGCGCATTTCCTGGGTGACCAGCAGCCCAACGGCGACAAGCAATATCAGCACGGAAGATGCCAATACGATTTTGAACCGGAAAAAAATAAACCCCTCTTTCCCCACATACTCATCGTCCTGAATCTCTTTGGTAGTTGTTCTGTGCGGGCAATACCGTGCAACACATTGATGTGTCAATAGGGACGCGCCGTGATTGCCTCTCGGATCGATTGCACGCTCTGGTCCACGATCATGTCCGTACCGATACGGCCCAATGCGGCACTGGATTGCGTAGGATCACCGGATACGCCCGAGGATGGTCCGGTACTGGATGAGACACGCATTCGATCCGCCCTTACGCGAGTCGGATCCACAGCCATCATGAGGGAGGTGTCCGCCAGTCCAGCATGGGTTCCAATTTGTTCGCTAGGTAGGCCACGCGCTCGCAACGCTTGCGTGAAGTCGTCACTCGCCGCCCGGTAATACGCCGAGACATAGTGCGCACGCGTTTTTGAGGTGGACCACTCGCGGTTCAGACGTCGAGCCACATCCTTCATTTGGGTCTGATAACTTCCATGATCACCGATGAACACAATGTTGAGAAATCCATGTTGTTTCAGACTGCGGGCGGCTCCAGCGAGCACTGCGACGAACACATCATCCGGAATCGAGATCGTTCCGGCAAACCTCATGTGGCCAGAAGGCGGAGAAACCCGACCTTCCGGAACGTAGGAAATTACCGGAGCCACCAATGCATCGCCGAGCTTGGCGGCAATTCGGCCTGAGAGAACCTGGGCTCGAACATTGTGCTTGCCCAAGGCCATGTGCGGGCCGTTTTGCTCAGTGCCACCGACGGGAATAATGATGGTTGTCGTTCCCGCACGCAGTGTGTCACGAACTTCAGTCCAGGTCAGGTCATCGAGATAAACGCTGCTTGGGGCAGCTTGTACGCCTTGGTAGAACAGCGTACAAGCCGTCAGCAACAACGTTGATGCGCTTCGGCGCCAATTATTCAAGAAGTTTTTACGGCGCTGCAAGAAAATCCCGTTTCTCGAAGTCAGATGTCCATAGGGGAAAATCATATGGAAGAGTGCCGTTGAGATGGCTTCTAGGCGTTGAAATGGAGATCGTACAACCTCAATATCTTTCGAACTTGGTGGGCTGATCACTTCGTATGACGCAAGCGCAGCGCATTGGTAATGACTGAAGCTGAACTCAAGCTCATCGCCAAAGAAGCAATCATGGGAGACAGCAGCCAGCCCGTCAAGGGAAATAGCAGGCCAGCGGCCAAGGGCACTCCGAGGGAGTTGTAAACGAACGCGAATCCCAGGTTCTGTTTCATGTTGGCAATGGTCGCCTGGGATAACTTGCGGGCTGTAGCGATACCGCGCAGATCTCCCTTGACCAGCGTGACCTGTGCGCTGTTCATTGCCACATCCGTGCCGGTACCCATGGCGATTCCGACATCGGCTTTGGCTAGAGCCGGTGCGTCGTTGATGCCGTCGCCGGCCATGGCCACCACCCGTCCTTCGGCCTGCAGCCGTTCGACCAGCGCCAGCTTGTCAGCAGGCTTGACTTCCCCATGCACTTCGTCGATGCCCAGACGCTGACCCACGGCCCTGGCGGTGGTCAGGCCATCGCCCGTCGCCATGACAATGCGAATTCCTGCCTCGCGCAAAGTCTGCAGCGCTGCCGCTGTACTTTCCTTGATGGGGTCGAAAACGGCCAATAAACCGGCCAGTTGGCCATTGACGGCCAGTGACATGACGCTGGCGCCTTCCATACGTAGGGCCTCTACGCCTGCTAGCATGGCACCGTCGATATTTACGCCTTCTTGCACCATCAGAACCGTGTTTCCAAGAGCGAGCGACTTGCCCTCGACCACGCCGCGCACGCCAATGCCCGTAGCGGATTCGAACGAGTCAACCTTGGCTAGGATCAGGCCGCGTTCACGCGCGGCACGGACGATGGCTTCCGCCAAAGGGTGTTCACTGCCTTGGTCCAGGCTTGCGGCCAGCCGCAGCACCTCATCGGCCGTGTCGCCCGCCAAGGGAACCGCCCGGTTGAATGAGGGGCGGCCCTCGGTCAAAGTACCGGTTTTGTCCACAATCAGCGTATCGATTTTGCGGAAATTTTCGATGGCCGCGGCATCGCGAAATAGGACGCCCTGCGTGGCGCCGCGCCCCGTGGCGACCATGATGGACATGGGGGTAGCCAAGCCGAGGGCACATGGACAGGCAATGATCAGCACGGCCACGGCATTGATAAGGCCGTAAACCCAGCTCGGTTGCGGCCCGAAAAATCCCCACGCGAGCAGCGTTAACACCGCGACCCCCACCACGGCCATCACAAAATAGCCAGCGACATGGTCGGCCATGCGCTGCATTGGCGCTCTGGAGCGCTGGGCTTGCGCAACAAGCTGGACGATTTGCGCCAGCACGGTCGCCGAACCGACGTGTTCCGAGCGCATGGTCAGGGCGCCCGAGGTGTTCATCGTGGCGCCGATCAGCTTGTCGCCGGCACGCTTGGTGACCGGCATCGGCTCACCGGTGAGCATGGATTCATCCACGGCGCTACTGCCTTCGGTCACCACACCATCAACGGGCACTTTTTCACCGGGACGCACCCTCAATAGATCGCCCTCGTGGACATGGGTCAATGGCACATCCTCTTCCGTCCCGTCGGGTTGGATGCGTCGCGCGGTCTTGGGGGCCAAGCCCAGCAGCGATTTGATGGCGGCGGATGTTTGAGAACGGGCCCTGAGTTCCAGAATCTGGCCTAGCAAGGTCAGCGAGATGATGACGGCGGCGGCCTCGAAATAGACGGCCACGCGACCCATGGCTATGAACGATGGCGGGAACACACCGGGCGCCACCGTGGCGACCACGCTGTAGACGAACGCCGCCGACGTGCCCAGGCCGATCAAGGTCCACATGTTTGGACTACGATTGGCGACCGATTGCCACCCTCGCACAAAAAACGGCCAGCCCGCCCACAGCACGATGGGTAAAGAGAGGACCAGTTCCACCCAGCTCTGCGTGGCCATGTCGAACCAGCCGAGCTGGTGTCCGAACATCGCCAACACGGTGACCGCGACTGTCAGCGGGAGTGTCCACCCAAAGCGCCGCTGGAAATCCTTCAGTTCCGGATTTTCTTCGTCATCGAGGCCCGGCATGACCGGCTCGAGGGCCATGCCGCACTTGGGGCAATGTCCCGGATGATCCTGTCGGATCTCCGGGTGCATGGGGCAGGTGTAGACGCTGCCAGATGTCCCGGGGGGCGCCATGGGTGGGGTTGCGACCGGCTGGCTCGGCTGCAGGTAGCGTTGAGGCTCACCGATGAACTCTTCCCTGCAATGAGCGCTGCAAAAGTAGTAAGACTTTCCCCCGTGCTCATGCCGATGGGGTGACTGCGCTGTCACTGCCATGCCGCATACCGGATCTTTGAGACGGCCTGGCGCTGCCATCTGATCCGCCGACACCTGCCCATGCGCCCCGTGATTGTGCTGGTGATGATCGTGTTTTTCCATGGCAGACACCTTTCAGTTGACTGGCAGCGGATGCGATCTCAAATCATCGAGGTCGTTTCCTGCGGGTGCGTCGCGGATGGCCCCTGGTCATGCGCCCCTGTTTCTTTTGTTTTCGGTCACGCCATAGCAGGTAGCCGATCAGGACCAAGAGCAGCAAAGCAGCTGAGCCTCCCGCTATAAGCGCTGTCGTCAGCGTTTCGTGCGAAGCATTGGGCAGGTTGCGAAATTCATGAGGCATCCGGGATCATCCAAAACATGATGAGCATATTCTTCAGCATCATGGCAGAACCGGCCGAAGGGGCGTGCCCGTCAACCCCGGCAGCCTCTCAAAAGGCCTACTTGGCTGGCTGAATATCGGTGACAACAATGGCACCGCCTGCCTTCTCAGCCTTGAAGCGGATCTTGTCACCTGTTTTGACCTTGTCCAGCATGGCGGGGTCCTTGACCTGGAACACCATGGTCATGCCGGGCATGTCCAGGTTCTTGATCTCGCCGTGCTTGATGGTGATTTTCTTGGTCTCCATGTCGACTTTGCGAATTTCACCGTCGGCCATATCGGCAGCGGCCGCCGTGGCGGTCTCTTTCTTGGCGTCGCCCATGGGCATTGGCGCGCCTGCGTGCGAGGCCGCATAAGCAGAGGTGGCGCCGGCCAGCATGGCCGTGAGAAGCAACAGGGTTTTGAGGTTTTTCATGACGCTTTCTTTCAGGATTTAGAAGGATATTTCGAGGGATAAGACTGATAAACGCGCGAGCTACCGTCAGCGAGTACAAGCAGCACGTCGTAGGCATCCTGGGCTGCACCCATTTCCATGCCCGGCGAGCCAACTGGCATGCCGGGCACTGCAAGTCCGCGTGCGTTCGGTTTGTCGCGCAGCAGTCTGTGTATCTCTCGTGCGGGCACATGACCTTCAAGCACATAGCCTCTAAGTTGGGCCGTGTGGCAGGAGCCAAACTTGTCTGGCAATCCGAGCTTCTGACGGATGGGCGCCGTGTCTTTGATGTCGTGGGTCACGACATCAAAACCGTTTTTACGCAGATGCGCCACCCATTCACGGCAGCAGCCACAGTCTGGATTTTTCCAGACCGTGATCTGGTTTGCGTCGCTATGAGCCAGCGCGCGCAGCGGTTGACTGAAGATCGCGGCGCCGACTATCGCCACCGGCAGGCGCAAGGCCGACCGACGGGAAATAGCGTTACTGCTGGTCATCGGCATGGCCATCTTCTGTTTTCACTGCGGTTTATTTTGCCGCCACATTCACCAGGCCCTTCATGCCGGCGTCATAGTGCCCGGGCTGCAGGCAAGCGAAATCGACCTTGCCCGACTTGGTGAATTGCCAGATGATTTCTCCGCTTTTGCCGGGTGCAACTGTAACCATGTTTTCCTCGGCATGCTCCATCTCCGGGTTTTTCTTCATCACCTCGTAGTGATCCTTCAAGTCTTTGAGGGTGCCCAGCACCATCTCGTGCTTGACCTTGCCGGAGTTCTTGGCGACAAAGCGAATCGTTTCGCCCTGCTTGACCGCAATGTTGGAAGAGTGGAAGCGCATGTCATCCGTCATGTCCACGGTGACCGTGCGCGTGACTTTGGATGCGACACCGGGCTTGCCAATGGTGTCAGCGCCATGCCCGCCTGCGTGGTTGCCGGATGCCATGGCCGACATGGCCAGCAAAATACCGGGGATTGCGATCAAGATGTTGCGTGATTTCATGAAATACCTTTCAAGGGTGGTGGTTAAAAACAACTGACTCAATGCTTCATATTGCCCATGACGGGCTTGCGGACCTGAACTTCGACTTCCTTCATGGGCATGTTCTGCGCTTTCATGGTTTGCCCTCCTTCTGATGCAAAGCGTGCCGGATTGGGCAGTTCGCCTGTCCATTCGTAGGCCACTTCGCCTGCGGGATGCTTGTACCAGCCGGGGTCTTTGTAGTCGCCGGGCTTTTGGTCTTTGCGTACCTTCACCATGCTGAACATGCCGCCCATTTCAACCGAGCCGAACGGGCCTGCGCCGGTCATCATCCTTTCGGTGTTGTCGGGCAAGGGCATGTCCATCTCGGCCATGTCGGCCATGCCGCGCTCGCCCATCACCATGTAGTCGGGAATGACGTTGGTAATCTCTTTGACCACTTTGCGGTGGTCTACGCCAATCAGGGTCGGCACGTCATGGCCCATGGCATTCATGGTGTGGTGGCTCTTGTGGCAGTGAAAGGCCCAGTCGCCCTCTTCGTCGGCCAGGAACTCGATCTGCCGCATCTGGCCGACAGCGACATCGGTCGTCACCTCGTACCAGCGGGTCGATTTCGGCGTGGGGCCGCCGTCGGTGCCGGTCACCAAAAACTCATGCCCATGCAAGTGCATCGGATGGTTGGTCATGGTCAGGTTGCCCATGCGTATGCGCACCTTGTCGTTCTTGCGCACCACCAGCGGGTCAATGCCGGGGAAGACCCTGCTGTTCCAGCTCCACAGGTTGAAGTCGAGCATGGTCATGATCTTGGGCGTGTAGGCGCCGGGGTCAATGTCGTAGGCATTGAGCAGGAACACGAAGTCGCGGTCGACCTCGTCGATCAGCGGGTGTTTGGCCTTGGGGTGCGTGATCCAGAAACCCATCATGCCCATGGCCATCTGCGTCATCTCGTCGGCATGCGGGTGGTACATAAAGGTGCCGGGACGCTTGGCCACGAACTCGTAAACAAAGGTTTTGCCTGGGTCGATGGCTTTTTGTGTCAGGCCCGCCACGCCGTCCATGCCATTGGGCAAGCGTTGTCCGTGCCAGTGAATGCTGGTGTGTTCCGGCAGTTTGTTGGTGACAAAGATGCGCACCCGGTCGCCTTCCACCACCTCAATGGTCGGGCCGGGCGACTGGCCGTTGTAGCCCCACAGATGAGCCTTGAAGCCGGGTGACATTTCGCGCACCACCGGTTCGGCCACCAGGTGAAACTCTTTCACGCCGTTGTTCATGCGCCAGGGCAATGTCCAGCCGTTGAGCGTCACCACCGGGTTGTAGGGGCGACCGGTGGTGGGCACCAGCGGGGGCATGGTATCGGGCTTGGTCTGGAGGATGGGCTCGGGCAGCGCCGCCATGGCGACTCGGCTGACTGCAGCGGCGGCCACGGCCGTAGTCAGTGCGCCAGCGCCTGTCAAAAAATTTCTTCTGTTCGTCATAGGAGTTCCGTGAATCAGTTTGTGCGGGCCATCAGTGACCGGCGGCTTCGCCACCACCACCGGCAGCAGGCGCGGCCATCATCGTGGCGGTTGGCTTGCCGATCATGGAGGCTGCGAGTGCGGCATCGGCGAGCCAGAACTGCTGGTAGGCGTTGATGGCCGCGATGACGCTGGAGATCTGGTCGCGGTTGTCGGCCAACAGTTCAAACACGCCTATCAGCATGCCGTTGTAGCGAAGCACGTTTTCTTCCGCCATGGTTTTGCGCAGCGGCACGATCTCATCGCGGTAGTGTTTGGCCACGTCGTAGGCGGTGCGGTAGGCCGAATAGCTTTCGCGCAGCTGCGACGAAGCGCCGCGAACCGTGCTTTCATAACGGTTGGCCGCCGCCAGCGATTGCGCATTCATGGTGTCACGCTGGGCTGAGCCCCAGTCAAAAATTGGCAGGCGTATCCCCAGCTCATAGCCTCTGCGTGGCGTGCTGGTGCCGGCTGCGTTGTCAAACACCGTGTCGCGGCGAATGCCAAGTTCCACGTCAACCAGACTGGTGATCAAGTTCAGGCCCTGGGACTTGCCGGCGATCTCGAGCTGGTTGCGTGCCATTTGCACGTCCAGGCGCTGCTGCGTGGCGTTGGCGCTCACCACGTCGGCTTGGCGCGGCTCCTTGGGAAAGTCGGGCAGGCGCTCGGGCAGTTTCAATTGCGCGGCTTGCGCGTCCGTCAAACCCAGTTGGCGTGTCAATTCTTCGCGGGCCGCGGTGGCCGCATGCTGGGCGGATGCCAGCTGCGCCGCGCTATCGGCATAAAAGACTTGCTGGCGTGCCCGCTGCAGCTTGGTGAAATTGCCTACCTGCTGCATGCGCCGCGCCAGTTCCGCGCTCGCCCGCGCGGTGCTGTTGACCTGGTTTGCATAGTGCAAGGTCTGCTGTGCGGCTACGGCGCGCACCCAGGCCTGACGTACCTGGGTCACCTGCTCAACCACACTGGCGCTGAGCTGCACCTTGGCCTGCGCGACCTGGCTGCGCGAAATCACCTGGCGCCGGGGAAGGGTGAGCAGATCCAGCAACCCAAAGGACAGCAGCCGGCCCAGTTCCAGTTCGTCGGCAAAGCGCATCCGCTCAAAGGTGAACATCGGGTTGGCAATGCGGCCGGCCTGGTTGGCCTGAGCCATGTCGGCCCAGCTTTGGGCCAACAGGGTTTGCACGGCCGGACTGTTGGCCAAGGCCAGCTGCACCGCGTCGTCCATGCTGAGCGGCGTGGCCAGCAATTCGCTGCTCAGCCTGGCTCTGGCTTGCCCCTGCTGCTCGGTGCGGCTGAGCTCAAGCTTGCCTTGGGTAAAGGTGTTGGTCGTGTCATTGGTGTCACGCACGGCCTGATCCAGGTTGACCGAGGCGCAGCCTGCCAGCACAAGGCCTGCCGCGGCCAGGGCGCTCAATCGAAAAATCGCTTTCATGGTCTTTCCTGTCACGGTTTGGCCGGCACTGCGCGGGGATCGGGCTTGGTCGCGGCATCTGCCGCCTGCGGCTTGGCCCCGGACCCGGGCTGGCTGGCCTCTTTGGCGTACTCGCGCCAACCACCTATTCGGCCAGCGTTGTCGTTGGCTTCTTTCCAGTTGACTGTCTTTTCGTCGGTGTAAGGCTGATAGCCTTCAAATGCCGAGCGGAATGAAACCGATGGTGATTGGATGGTCGCAGTGGGTGCCGCAGCATTTTGTGCCGACACCGTCAGCGCCGCCAGGGTAGGTAGCACAGCCAGCCACTGGGCTGGTGAAAGTTGATGCATGGAGTCCTCTTGTTATTCAGGAGACAAATCACCACCGAATCAGCCCGCCAGGGATGCTTGGGTAGCGAACGAACGGGAAAACAATATCGTATGAATCTGCAAAATCATGAAAACATTACTGCATAGGCCTATGCCGTAACGACTTCCTTCCTCGTGAACAAGATCACTAAGTCATGCAGGAAGGTTAGCAAGCAGCGCGTTTCAGCCAACAAACCAGAAGATTACAAATTTGTAATCTGCAAGGGCTGTCACCAAAATACAACGCAGGATTGATACATCGCCCGTTTTCAGGACCGGCTCGGGAGGGGAACCCGTACCATCACCCTGGACCGCGAGTTGGCCGGCGCTGTGGGACAACGACTTGATGCGCAGGGCTTAGGGCGTTAGCGACGAGCGCAGCTTGAGGGCGTCCGGCGAAACGAATTTCTGCAGCGCCCACTTGCCCGCCACGCGCAGCAGCAAATCAACGCATTGGCGCACACGCGGCCCGATCTCCGGGTGCGCCAGGTAGGCCCGCGCCTCGGCCAGCGAACCGATGCAGTAACGCCGGGCCGTGGCTCTCCGCTCAGTTCGACATGCTGCGGAAAAACGAGCTACATCCAGTGGCCACTCTTGGCGCCAGCGGCCAGTTCCGCGCACATCTGGCGGGAGACCGGCTCCTGGGCGGAGACGAAACGCTACAGGTGAAACGGGTCGTTCATGGGTATTGCGGGTCGGCGGTTTCGCGCCATGGGTTAGTGTTCTGC
>Ga0255338_1004992_pt1 | contig 12794 bp, 11 predicted proteins | sample MeOH1_35cm_T4_19_FD_203715 | JGI IMG/M metagenome (GOLD analysis project Ga0255338, IMG submission 203715) | Sandy soil microbial communities from University of British Columbia, Vancouver, Canada - MeOH1_35cm_T4_195 | ecosystem: Engineered > Artificial ecosystem > Sand microcosm > Unclassified ...
CCGACGCGCTGCGCACCACCGGCGGCACCGATCTTATCGCGACCTGGCTCTCGGGAGCCGCGTCGGTGCTGCCGGCATGGGGCGCGGTCGCGCTGATCCTGGTCGCGGCGATGGCGGTGACGCCGTTCCTCAACAATGCCGCGACCGTGCTGGTGATGGCGCCGATCGCCGCCGAATTCGCGGGCAATCTCGGCTATCGCCCCGAAGCTTTCCTGATGGCGGTGGCGGTCGGCGCGGGCTCGGACTTCCTCACGCCGATCGGCCACCAGTGCAACACCTTGGTGATGGGCCCCGGCGGCTATCGCTTCGGCGATTACGCGCGGCTCGGCGCGCCGCTGTCCCTGCTCGTTGTGCTCGTCGGCGTTCCGCTGATCCTGATGACCTGGCCGTTGCGCTGATCACCGACCATGAGTGAGCGAGCCGATCAGCCTGTAGCGGCCGAGCGGCTCGCCTTCTTGCGCTCGTGCGGGTCGAGGTGGCGCTTGCGCAGCCGGATCGACTTGGGCGTGACTTCGACCAGCTCATCGTCCTGGATGTAGGCGATCGCCTGCTCCAGGGTCAGGCGCTTGGGCGGGGTCAGCCGGATGGTGTCGTCCTTGCCGCCCGAAGCGCGGAAGTTGGTCAGCTGCTTCGACTTCATCGGATTGACGTCGAGATCTTCCGGCTTGGCGTTTTCGCCGATGATCATGCCTTCGTAGACCGGCTCCTGCGGGCCGACCATGAGGACGCCGCGCGCCTCGAGCGGCCCCAGCGCGTAAGTGACCGTCTCGCCCGAGCCGTTGGAGATGAGGACGCCGTTCTGCCGGCCCTCGATCTTGCCTTTATACGGACCGTAACGTTCGAACATCCGGTTCATGATGCCGGTGCCGCGCGTGTCCGACAGGAATTCGCCGTGATAGCCGATCAGGCCGCGCGACGGCCCGGAGAAGGTGATGCGGATCTTGCCCCCGCCCGAGGGCCGCATGTCGGTCAGCTCGGCTTTGCGCTGGGCCATCTTTTCGACGACCGTGCCCGAATGCTCCTCGTCGACGTCGATGACGACCTGCTCGTACGGCTCCTCGCGGCCGTTCGGCCCGTCCTTGAACAGCACGCGCGGGCGGCTGATGGTCAGCTCGAAGCCTTCGCGACGCATCGTTTCGATCAGCACGCCGAGCTGGAGCTCGCCGCGGCCAGCGACCTCGAAGGCGTCCTTCTCGGCGCTCTCGGTGATCTTGATCGAGACATTGCCTTCGGCTTCGCGCTCGAGCCGGTCGCGGATCATGCGGCTGGTGACTTTGGACCCCTCGCGGCCCGCCATCGGGGAATCGTTGACGGTAAAGGTCATCGCCAGGGTCGGCGGATCGATCTTGGCGGCATGAAGCGGCTCGGTCACCGCGGGCTCGACGATCGAGTTCGAGACGGTCGCCTTGGTCAAGCCGGCGATCGCGACGATGTCCCCTGCCCCGGCCTGGTCGACCGGCACGCGCTCGAGACCGCGAAACGCCATGATCTTGGTCGCCCGGCCCTCCTCGACGATATTGCCTTCATCGTCGATCGCCTTGATCGGCATGTTGAGCGTGAGCTTGCCCGAGGCGATGCGGCCGGTCAGCACGCGGCCGACGAAATTGTCGCGATCGAGCAGGGTGGCGAGCATCTTGAACGGCCCGTCGGGATCGGCGTCGGGTGCCGGGATATGGCTGACGATCGTCTCGAACAAAGGGTTGAGATTGCCTTCGCGGACATCCGGGGTGAGGCCGGCAAAGCCGCCACGACCGCTCGCGTATAGGGTCGGGAAATCGAGCTGCTCGTCGTTGGCGTCGAGGCTGAGGAACAATTCGAACACCTCGTCGAGCACTTCGGCCGGGCGACCGTCGGGACGATCGATCTTGTTGACGACGACGATCGGCTTGAGGCCGAGCGCGAGCGCCTTGCCGGTGACGAACTTGGTCTGCGGCATCGGCCCTTCGGCGGCATCGACGAGCAGGATCACGCCATCGACCATCGACAGGATGCGCTCGACCTCGGCGCCGAAATCGGCGTGGCCCGGGGTATCGACGATGTTGATGTGCGTCCCCTGCCACTCGACCGAGGTGCATTTGGCGAGGATGGTGATCCCGCGCTCCTTCTCGAGGTCGTTCGAATCCATCGCCCGCTCCTCGACCCTCTGATTGTCGCGGAACGTGCCGGATTGACGAAACAGCTGGTCGACGAGCGTCGTCTTGCCGTGATCGACGTGCGCGATGATCGCCACGTTGCGGAGGCTCATTTCAATTCGTCCTGATGTCGAGATAAGCCGCGCCCTATAGCGATGATATTGCGGCGCAACAAGGGCGGCAGCCGGATCGGATCGCTCTTCAATTGAAGCGGGATGGGCTGGCTCGGCTTGATATCACCCGCTGCGGGTGACCCGTTCGAGCAGCTCGACGGCGCGCAACAACGCGCGCTTTTCGCTCTCGGCGAGCGTGTCAAGACGCTTGGTCAGCGCGCCCACGCGCTGCTTGCCCGCGCGCTCGAGCAAAGACTTGCCGGCCTCGGTCGGGCTGATCCGGACGCTGCGTCGGTCGGCGGGCGGGGTCTCGCGGATCACCAGCCCCTCCTGGACGAGCTCTTCGACGATCCGCGACATGGTCGGCGCGCGCACCTGCTCTGCGGCGGCAAGCGCGCTCAGTGAAAGCGGACCGGTACGGACGATCGTCGCGAGCGCGGAGAGCCGCGGCGGGCTGATGAGGTCGCTGTGCTGGTCGCGCCGCACGATGCGAACCAGCTTGGCTGAAACCGAGTCCAGCCGCGCTGCCATCTGTTGTGTGAATTGCTCGTTCACGTGACCTCGAGACGTGATTAGCAATGCTAACTGTTTAATTCAACCAATTGTTACGCACTGTTAAAGACGCGATGGCAGCGCGTCAGCCTATCCACAGCCTGAGCAGGAATGCGATCGCCGCGACCGCCGCCACCCCTCCCGCCCAGAGGCCGGCGAACCAGGCGAGACGCTTCCACAAGCTGCCAGGCGCGGTGTCGCCCATCGCTCGCCTAATGATAGCCCTGCTCGCCGACCTTGCCGCGAAACACCCAATAGGACCAGGCGGTATAGCCAAGGATCAGCGGGATCAGCGCCCCTGCGCCGATCAGCAGGAAGAGCTGGCTCTGGTACGGCGCCGCCGCCTGCCAGATCGAGACTCTGCCCGGGATCACGTCCGGCCAGATCGAAATGCCGAGCCCGACGAAGCTCAGCCCGAACAGGCCGAGCGACCAGAGGAACGGCGCCGCGTCGCCACCTCGGTCGAAGCTCCGCCACGCGGCAAGCGCCGCCAGCACGACGAGCAGCGGCATCGGAAACGTCACGATCATTCCCGGCCAGTCGAACCACCGCTCGAAATATTTGCGCTCGACGAACGGCGTTGCGAGGCTGACCAGGCCGATCGCGCCGAGCAGGGCCGGCAGCAGCCCGCGCGCGAACCGCCGCGCCCGAAGCTGCAGCGGGCCTTCGGTCTTGAAGATGAGCCAGCAGGCACCGAGCAAAGCATAGCCGGCGACGAGACTTGCTCCGGTCAGCAGGCTGAAGCCGCTCAGCCAGTCCCACCAGCCGCCGCCGTAGGCGCGCCCCGAGACCTCGATGCCTTCGACCAAAGCCCCCAATGTGATGCCTTGGGCGAAGGTCGCGGCGATCGACCCGACGAAAAAACCGGCGTCCCAGAAGCGGCGGTGACGCGCGTCGCGCCAGCGGAATTCGAAAGCGACCCCTCGGAAGATCAGCGCGAGCAGCATCGCCGTCAGCGGCGCATAAAGTGCCGGCAGGATGATCGCATAAGCGAGCGGAAAGGCGGCAAGCAGCCCACCGCCGCCGAGCACCAGCCAGGTCTCGTTGCCGTCCCAGACCGGGGCGATGGCGTTCATCGCCTGGTCTCTTTGCGTGCCGACCGGCAGCAACGGGAAAAGAATGCCGATGCCGAGATCGAAGCCGTCCATCACGACATAAGCGGCCACCGCGAAGGCGATGATGAACGCCCAGACGATCGTGAGGTCCATCACCGCTCCTTCCCGCCTCCCTCTGGCCCATTTTTCTCTGGCCCGTCTGTCTCCGGGCCGGGACGAAGCCCGCGCAGCGCGGACGACGGCGTGATCCCGGCAGTGCGGATCGGCGCCCTCGTCTCGCCGCGCTCGCCGGCGTGCGGCGGACGGCCCATCAGCCGCAAGATGTAGAGCGCGCCTGCCGAAAAGACCGAGAAATAGACGAGCACGAAGGCGATCAGCGAACCGCCCACTCCCGGGGTCGCGATCGGCGAAACGGCATCCTCGGTGCGCAGCAGATGGTAGATCACCCAGGGCTGGCGGCCGACTTCGGTGGTGACCCAGCCGGCGATCACGGCGACGAACCCCGCCGGGCCCATGACGAGCGCGAAGCGATGCAGCATGCGCCAGTCGTACAGGCGCTTGCGCAACCGGGCGAGCAGACTGAGCATGCCGAGCGCCAGCATCAGAAAGCCGAGCGCGACTATCGTCCGGAACGACCAGAACAGGATTTCGGAGGGCGGGCGGTCGCGTTTCGGCAAGGTCTTCAGACCAGGCATCGACGCATTCATGTCATGCTTGAGGCCGAGCGACCCCAGCTTGGCGAAGGCGATCGGATAATGAACGGTCTCGGCTTCGTCGTCGGGAATGCCGAGCATGATCCACGGCGCACCGTCCGGATAGGATTCGAAATAGCCTTCGATCGCCATGATCTTGGCGGGCTGATGCTCCATCGTGTTGAGCCCATGCAGGTCGCCGACCACGATCTGGAGGGGCGCGACCAGCGTCGCCATCCACATCGCCATCGAGAACATCTTGCGGACCTCGGGCGAGCTCCGTCCCTTGAGCAAGTGCCAGGCGCCGACCCCGCCGACCACCAGCGCGGTCGTCAGGTAAGCGGCGAGCACGGTGTGGACGAGGCGATAGGGGAAGCTGGGATTGAAGATGATCTCCAGCCAGCTCCCGGCAGGCACGAACTGTCCCTGGCCGTTGATCGTCCAGCCGGTCGGGGTCTGCATCCAGCTGTTCACCGACAGGATCCAGAAGGCCGAGATCGCGGTGCCTGCGGCGACCATCAAGGTCGCGGCGAAGTGAAGCCCCTTCCCCACCCTTTCCATCCCGAACAGCATGACGCCGAGGAAGCCGGCCTCGAGGAAGAAGGCGGCGAGCACCTCGTAGGCCATCAGCGGCCCGACGATCGGTCCCGCGCGATCGGAAAAGACCGACCAGTTGGTGCCGAACTGGTAGGACATGACGATGCCGGAGACGACGCCCATCGCAAAGACGATGGCGAAGATCTTCAGCCAGTAACGGAAGAGGTTGAGGAAAGCGGCGTTGCCGGTCTTGAGCCACAGCGCCTCGATTACCGCGAGATAGCTCGCCAGGCCGATCGAGAAAGCCGGAAAGATGAAGTGAAAGCTGACGGTGAATGCGAACTGGCAGCGCGCCAGCAGCAACGCCGTGTCAGCATCGGTCATGCGAAGATCGACCAGCCCGTCCGCTCGACCAGCTTCTCCAGCATGATCGAGCCGGTGAGCGAGGTGCCGGCGCTGTTGAGGCCCGGCGACCAGGCCGCGATCGTCCCGACTCTCGGCACGATGGCAAGGATCCCGCCGCTCACGCCGCTCTTGCCGGGAAGGCCGATGCGGAACGCGAAGTCGCCGCTGTTGTCATAATGGCCCGAGGTCACCATCAGCGCCAATATACGGCGGGCGCGACTGGCAAGCAGGATCTGATCGCCGGTCAGCGGATCGGTGCCGTCGAACGCGAGATAGAGCGCCGCCTTGGCGAGCTGGCGGCACGTCATGGCGATCGCGCATTGGCGGAAATAGACCGACACGACGTCCTCGACCGGGTGGCTGAGATTGTTGAACGCCGCCATGTAATGAGCCAGGCTGCGGTTGAGCGAGCCGCCCCGCGATTCCGATATCGCGACGCTCTGATCGATCTCGACCGTGCAGTCCGCGCAACGCTCGCGCAGAAATTCCATCAATTCCTCGACCGCGACATCGGCGGTGTCGTGCCCGATCAGCTGATCGGCGACGACCATCGCCCCGGCGTTGATCAGCGGATTGCGCGGCTTGCCCTTTTCGAGCTCGAGTTGAACGATCGAATTGATCGCCGAGCCCGAAGCCTCCTTGCCGACATGGTTCCAGAGCGCGCCGCCGACATGCTGAAGCGCGAGCGACAATGAAAAGACGTTCGAGATGCTCTGGATGGAGAAAGCCTCGTCGGCGTCCCCGGCGGCGAACGTGCGGCCATCGCCGAGCGCGACGGCGATGCCGAGCTTGCGCGGATTCACCTGCGTCAGGGAAGGAAGATAGGATGGCAGCACACCCTGCCCTTGATAAGCGGAGACGTCGGCCACGGTCGCATCGAGCGCCTCCTGCAGATCGACGGGCAGATTCAGCGGATGATTGACTTCGGTCATGGCGTCCTTTCCGTTCGACACGGCACTGCCGGACCACCTCGCCTTGCTTCAGCGGACCTGGCCCTGCCTCAGCGCCGACCAGCGCTTCTCGTTCCATGACGGAAACGAGATTCCGCTTCGCGAGAGCATTGCGCGAAAAGGTGGGTACCGGCTTTTCGCAAGAAGCAATGCGGCATCAAACAATTATAGGGCAGGCTGCGATTCGATCCTATCGCAGCTTGCCCTAGACGCTGTCGGGGTAGCGCGGTTGGATATCGACCGGAATGTGGGTCATCGAGCCAAGCACCGCGCGCGCCTCGTCGTCCAACCGCGCATGAAGCTCGAGGAACGCTTTGGCGCCTGTATAGTCGCCATTGCCCTGAAGACGGACGATATCGCCGACCAGGTCGCGCACGGCCGTCTCCATGCGGCTATTGTCGATCCGGAAGCGCCGTGCCCGGTTATCCCAGGCGAACGCGCCTTTTTGCTTGAGATAGGAATATTGCGCCGCCGCGCCGCGGCCGTGCGCCTCGTCTATGCCGAAGCGCACCGCCCGGAACAGGCCGGCGAGATAGGTCGCGAACAATTCGGGCTTCTCGCTTTGCGGAAACTCGCCCCGCCGCATCATGTAGATGAGGTTCCAGACGCCCATCACATCGGCTTTCGCTTCCTCGAGCGCCGAATTCTGCTCCTTGAGCTCCTTGTCGACGGTGCTCTGCCGCCCCCCGACAATGATCGTCCCGGGCCCGAGGCTGTGCGACAGCTCGTGGAACAAGGTCTCCATCGTCATATATTTCTTGGTGACCAGCCGCGCCTGGTCGGGAACCAGGATCAGCGAGGCCATCGGCGCAAGAATGCGCTCATATTTGGCGCCCAGCACGTTGGCGAGGATCACCTTCTTCGCGCCCTTGGCCTCGCGCACGCGCTCGTCATTGGGAAGGTTGAACGCGACCGTCTGCACCCCGGGCACATTGTCGCCGCCGCCGTGGACCTGCTCGGCGACGAGGATCGGCGAGGCGAAGCCGCGCTGGAAATTCTTGTAGCGTTCCTCGACCGGGAGGTTGGCCTCCATGTCGCGCAGATGCTGCTTGTAGCGCGCGAGATCGGCGCTCTGTTTGGGATCCTGGAGCGTGACGAACGCCTCGAACGCGGTCTTCGCGCCGTAGAGGCGGTCGGTATAGACTTCGTACGGCCCGATCGCGACCTCGATCGGCGTTCCCTGGACGTCCATCCAGGCGAGCTCCGAGGGATAATAATCGTCGGTGAGCAAGGCGTCGGCGCGAAGGCTGAGGAAGCGCTTCAGGCTGGCGTTGCTGGTGGTCGCGGCAGCCTTGCGCAGCAGCGCCGCCGCGGGGACGAGCCATTGCCGATATTCCTGGCTGTACGGGACGGCGACGAGCCGGTCGCCTTGCCGCTTGACCACCGTATAGGGGCTGAGCAGCGCCTGCCGCTGCTCGGGATGCGCGGCGAGATAGGCGTCGAGCTCCTCGCGGGTCAGGTCCACCGGGTAGAAGCCCGCGCCTGGAGGGAGCAGCCGGTTGCCGTAGAAGGGCCGGTTTTCGGCGAGCGTGTCCCACAATCCGAAATGAAGCCCGGCCATGTCGAGCAGCGCCGCCTTGCGCGGATCATCGCTCGCGGCAATCTCGGCGATCAACCGCGGATTGTCGGCGTAGACCTGGCGCAGATAGATCTGGCTCATCAGCTCCGCCGCCCGGATAAGGTCGTTCACGACCTTGCGCTCCTCGGCGTTGAGGAAGCTGGTGTCCGGATTCATGTCGATGCGAACGATCTTCGCCCGTTGCGCGGCGAGATCATAGGCGGCCGGCGCCTGCCGAGCGGGGACGGCTATGCTCTCCGTCGAACTGGTCGTCATCGGCGCCGCGCACCCCGCGGTCGCCGCGATCATCGCCATACACAAGTTGCGCATCAAGGCCTCCGAACTGCTCAACGCGCCCTGGCCTGCGCTTGTGCCGGAAGAAAGTGCCGATCGCGGCGGGCGAACGAGCAATGCCACGCGCGCAAGCGCAGGCCCACGAAACGAGGTGGCGAACGAGATGGCTGGATGCCCCGCGAGGATTCGAACCTCGATTGACGGAGTCAGAGTCCGTAGTCTTACCATTAGACGACGGGGCAGCGAGGTCGCGGGAGATAGGCAGTGACCCGGAGGCTGTCAACGGCCGCCAGCCTTGCTGAAATGCGGCGGCCGATGTAGCTTGGCGCCAAGTCAGGGCGGCAGCAGCTTCCCGCAGGAAAATACAAGAGTGCATGGCCATGGCGCAAAATGCCGCCAATGTGCCGCCCCCGCCGGACGTCCGGCGGCCCGATGCGGCCCGGATTCCGCGCAAGCGGCAACCGCCCAACCACACCTATGGTGCGCTCGATCTCGGCACCAACAATTGCCGTTTGCTCGTCGCCCGTCCGGTAGAGGATGGCTTCGTCGTCGTCGACGCCTTCTCGAGAGTCGTTCGGCTCGGCGAAGGGCTCGCGATGAGCGGCAGGATCAGCGACGCGGCAATGGAACGCGCGCTCGCCGCGCTCAGTATCTGCGCAGACAAGCTGCGCCGGCGGCGGGTCTCGCTCGCGCGCTCGGTGGCGACCGAAGCCTGCCGCCGCGCAGCGAACGGCCGCGAGTTCGTCGAGCGCGTACAGCGCGAGACCGGGATCGCGCTCGACATCATCTCGACCGAGGAAGAGGCGAGGCTGGCGATGCTCGGCTGCCATCGGCTGCTCGAGCCCGGCGACGGGCCGGCGCTGATCTTCGACATCGGCGGCGGCTCGACCGAGCTGGTGGTGATCGACACCGACGGCACCACGCCGAAGATCAGGAGCTGGTGGAGCGCGCCGTGGGGGGTGGTGTCGCTGACCGAAAGCGAGGGCCGCGACTTTGCCGATCCCGACGAAAGGGCCGCCGCCTATCTGCGGATGCGCGAGCGCGCACGCCATTCGTTCCGCCGCTTCGCCGAGCAGCTTCCGGCGACGAGGGAGAATATCCGGCTGATGGGGACCAGCGGCACGGTGACGACCCTCGCCAGCGTCCATCTCGCGCTGCCAAGCTACGACCGGCGCGCGGTCGACGGGCTGATGGTCTCGGCCGAGGCGATGCGCGACATCAGCCAGATGCTCTCGCGCATGTCCGCCGCCGAGCGCGCCGAACTGCCCTGCGTCGGCGGCGAGCGCGCCGACCTCGTCGTCGCCGGCTGCGCGATCCTCGAGGCGATCATGGACATATGGCCGGCCAAGACGCTCGGCGTCGCCGACCGCGGGATCAGGGAGGGCATATTGCGCTCCTTGATGGCGCGCGACGGCCATCCGACATGAGCAAGATGAAGAACTCCGGCCTGCGTACGCGCGTGAAGACCGCCAAGGGCCGCAAGGTCGGTTCCACCCGCTGGCTCGAGCGCCAGCTCAACGACCCCTATGTCAGACGCGCCAAGGCCGAAGGCTATCGGTCGCGCGCCGCCTACAAGTTGATCGAGCTCGACGAGCGCTTCGGCTTTCTCAAGGGCGCGAGGCGCGTCATCGACCTCGGCATCGCGCCGGGCGGCTGGACCCAGGTGGTGCGGCAACGGCTGCCGCAGGCGCAGGTGGTCGGCATCGACCTGCTGCCGACCGATCCGATCGAAGGCGCGACGATCCTGCAGATGGACTTCATGGCCGAGGACGCGCCCGCCAGGCTCGCCGAGGCGCTGGGCGGCCCCGCCGATCTCGTCCTCTCCGACATGGCCGCCAATACCGTGGGCCATCCGCAGACCGATCATCTGCGGACCATGGCGCTGGTCGAGGCCGGGTTGCTGTTCGCGACCGAGACGCTGCGGCCGGGCGGCACGTTCGTCGCCAAGGTGCTCGCCGGCGGCGCCGATGCGGCGCTGGTCGCCGAGCTCAAGCGCGCTTTCACCACCGTCAAGCACGCCAAGCCTCCGGCCAGCCGCAAGGGCTCGTCGGAATGGTATGTCGTCGCGCAGGGGTTCAAGGGCGTTGCGCCGCGGCAGGCGGAGGAAGACCGCCCCTAGCTTCGGGGAGCGCGGTTGGCGTGCGGCCAGGCGTTTCGGGCATCTCTCCCCGGGCGGAGGAGGACTATGTCTTTTTCCGCGCCTCGGCGATGGCGTCCTTGAGCGCCTGGTAGCCGACCGCGCCCTGGATGATCCGATCGCCGATCACGAAGGTCGGTGTCCCGCTCGCGTTGATCGCACGCGCGAGCTCGTAATTCTGCTCGATCTCGCGCTGGAACTCGGGCGACGACGAGGCCGTCACACCCGCCGCCTGCCGTGCCGCCGCGACGGCGGCCGGATCGGGACGGCCGGCGGCAAACAGGCGGTCGTGGAACGCGCGGAAGCGCCCTTGCTTCGCGGCCGCCAGACTGACCTGCGCGGCGGCGACGCTGTCCTCGCCGAGCACCGGAAGCTCGCGCCACACCACCTTGAGCGCCTTGTCTTCCTCGAGCAGGCGAGCGATGTCGGGATGGGCCGCGCGGCAGAAGCCGCAAGCATAATCGAAGAATTCGACCAGCACGACATCGCCCTTTTCCGCGCCCGCCCAGGCTCCAGCAAACGGAGTCTCGTAGCGGGCCCGCTGCGCGTCGACCGCCCTGGCGGCCTCGCGCTCGTGCAGGCGCTTCACCGCCTCGGGGATGATCTCGGGGTGCGCAAGGATATAGTCGTGGACGATCTGCTCGATCCTGGCGCGATCGGGATCGGCTGAAGCACGGCCGTCCGGATAGTGCAGGCCGCTGCGAGTCGCGGCCAATATGATCGCCCCGAACGCGACGACGATCGCGATCAGCGCGATCACCCGCCTGCGTTTGAGATTAGGGGCGCGTGTCGAGCTTGGCGAGGGTCCGTGCGAGCCCGGCTCCTCGCTCACTTCTTCTTCTCCTTCTCGACTGCGGTGCGCGAAACCATCGCGATGTCCTGCGCGCGCAGCCAGTCGGGCGTTCCCTTCGGTATCTCGACCAGCGCGCGCTCCGCGCTCGCCATGGCCAGCCGCGGCTCGCCTTCGAGGTTGTAGCGCTCGGCGGTGGCGAGCGCGGCACGGGCGTGATCGCCCTCGTGATCGTAGACGATGCCGAGCTGATACCAGGCGAACGGATTGCTGTTGTCGCGCCCCACCGCGGCGCGCAGCACCTGCTTCGCCTCGGCGAAATTAGTCTCATCCTCGGTCGCGATCAGCGCATGGCCGAGCAGCGACGCGATCAACGGCTGGTTGGGTGCGAGCGCGACGGCGCGGCGCAACGATTCGAGCGCCTCGTTCGGCTTGCCCGATTCGAGCAGGATCTGGCCCTTCAGCTCGAGGAAGAAGGGATTGTTCGGCCGCTCGCGTACCAGGCTGTCGACCTCCTCATTGGCCTTGGCCGGATAGGCGCTCTTGTGCCACGCATAAGCGCGCGCATAGCGCGCCGCGAGGCTGTGATCGCGCTCGGGATATTTCACCAGGGTCTGGCGCGGCTCATCGACGAAGCCGGCGAGCTTCGCCTTGACCAGCTCGAACTTCTCCTCGAGCTTCGGATCGATCGGCGTGTTCCAGGCCGGCGACTTCGGATAGATGCCCTCGAGTACGGCTATTCGCTCGCCCGACAATGGGTGGGTGCGGGCATAGCTGTCATCCTGCGGGATCGCGAGCCGGAACTCCTGATTCTGCAGCTTCTTGAAGAACGACAAGCTTCCCTTGCCGCTGATCCCGGCCTTTTCGAGAAAGCCGGCACCGGCGAGGTCGGCGCTCGATTCCTGCACCCTGCTGAACGCCAGGAACTTGCCCATCGCCGCCTGCTGGCCCGCGGCCAATATGCCCATGCCGGCGTCGCCGCTGCCTGCCGCCATCGCCGCCGCCCCGAGCAAGAGCGAAAGCAGCATGATCCCGGTCGCGGTCTTCACGCCCTCGTTCATGCGGATGACGTGGCCGCCGGTGATATGACCGAGCTCGTGCGCGATCACCCCCTGGACCTCGTTGACATTATCGGCGGCGGTGATCAGCCCCGAATGGATGTAGATGATCTGACCGCCGGCAACGAAGGCGTTGATCGTCTTGTCGTTGATCAGGACGATCTGGATGTTCTCCGGGCGCATGCCGGCAGCCACGAAGATCGGCCGGGACATTTCCTGGAACAAAGATTCGGTCTCGGCATCGCGCAGGATCGCCTGCGCCATCGCCGGCCGCGCGACGAGCCCGAAGCTGAGGACGACCAGCATCGCCAGCCGAATTGCGAAATCGGCTACGGACCCGATGGGCTTGCGCTGCGGTCGGTTGCACTCGGCCATGCTGACCTATCCCTGCCGACAGCTGAACACCTGATGAAAAAGGGGCGCGGCGCATTGCCGCACCCCGCTTTTCACATTGTTCAGGCGCCGAATGTACGCTGCCACCAACCGCGCCGCGGCGTGCCGTCGCTCGCGCCGTCGTCGCC
>Ga0255338_1004993_pt1 | contig 12792 bp, 11 predicted proteins | sample MeOH1_35cm_T4_19_FD_203715 | JGI IMG/M metagenome (GOLD analysis project Ga0255338, IMG submission 203715) | Sandy soil microbial communities from University of British Columbia, Vancouver, Canada - MeOH1_35cm_T4_195 | ecosystem: Engineered > Artificial ecosystem > Sand microcosm > Unclassified ...
CCGGTCGAGGTCTCGTTGTGCACGACGCAGACGGCCTTGATCTTCTTCTCGGTGTCCTTCTTCAGTCGCGCCTCGATCAGGTCGGCCTGCACGCCGCGGCGCCAGCTCGGTGCGTGCGGCAGGTGCTGGTCCTCGCCGGACCAGGCCAGGATCTCCGGCTGCAGGGAGAGGCGGGTCGCCAGCTTGGCCCACAGCGCGGCGAAATGGCCGGTCTCGTACATCAGCACTGCATCGCCGGGGCTCAGGGTGTTGGCCAGCGCGGCCTCCCAGGCACCGGTGCCCGAGGCCGGGTAGATCACGACCGGGTGCCGCGTCTTGAAGACCTTGCGGACCTCGGCCAGCACCCGGCGGCCCAGGGCGCCGAACTCGGGGCCGCGGTGGTCGATGGTCGGCAGGCTCATCGCCCGCAGGATGCGGTCCGGTACCGGGCTGGGGCCGGGGATCTGCAGGAAATGCCGGCCGGTGGGGTGAAAGTCGAGCTGCAGGGACATGGGGTGAACTCCTTTTCTCTCGCCTAGTTTTGCATGCAAAAATGGGATGACTCTGCTGGATTACCCTGCATTCCTGGGCTTTACCGGTCATGTTTTGCATGCAAAACTTGCAATCAAGAAGGAGCAGTACCGGATGAGCGCAGAGATCGTCGAAATGTCCCGCCTGGCCCAGCATGAGCAGGTGGCCGCGCGGCTGCGCACCCTGCTGGTCGAGGGGCGCATCGCGCCCGGCGCCAAGCTCAACGAGCGCGAGCTGTGCGAGCAGCTGCACATTTCCTCGCGCACGCCGCTGCGCGAGGCGATCAAGCTGCTGGCGGCCGAGGGGCTGGTGGATCTGCTGCCGAACCGCGGCGCGGTGGCGGTGCAGCTGTCGGAAGACGATGTGCGCCATCTGTTCGAGCTGCTGGCCGAACTGGAGGGCCTGTCCGGCGCGCTGGCGGCCGAGCGCATGCTTGACGCCGAGATCGCCGAGCTGCGCGCGCTGCATTACGAGATGATGGCCTGCCATGCGCGGCGCGACCTCTCCGGCTATTACCGGCTCAATGCGCAGATCCATTCGGCGATCAACGCTGCGGCCGGCAACCCGGTATTGGCGCAGACCTATGCGCGGCTGAATGCGCGCGTGCAGTCGCTGCGCTTTCGCACCAACCAGGACGAGGCCAAATGGGCCCGCGCGCTGGCCGAGCATCAGCAGATGGTCGAGGCGCTGGGCGCGCGCGACGGACAAGGGCTGCGCGCGATCCTGGTCGCCCATGTGCTGGCCAAGCGCGACACGGTGCTGGCGCTGATGCGCGCCGGCGAGATCTATCCGACGAAGAAGACCCGCAAGGGCTGACCCACGACGATGCTCAAAGCCACCGACACCAGCGCGCTGCTGGAGCGCCGCCTGCGCGCCGAAACCGAGGGCGAGGTGATGTTCGACGCCGCCGCGCGCGGCCGCTACGCGACCGACGCCTCGATCTATCAGCAGATGCCGGTGGGCGTGTTCGTGCCGCGCTGCGAGCGCGACATCGCGCTGGCCATCGATATCGCGCGCGACGCCAAGGTGCCGGTGCTGGCGCGCGGCGGCGGCACCAGCCAATGCGGCCAGACGGTCGGCGCGGCCCTGGTGATCGACAACAGCAAGCATTTCCGCCGGGTGCTGGAGATCGACCCCGTTCAGCGCCGCGCCGTCGTCGAGCCCGGCCTGGTGCTGGACCACCTGAACGCGCAGCTCAAACAGCATGGCCTGTGGTTCCCGGTCGATGTCTCGACCAGTGCCCAGGCGACCCTGGGCGGCATGGCCGGCAACAACAGCTGCGGCTCGCGCTCGATCGCCTACGGCAATATGGTGCACAACGTGGTCGGCGCCAGCGCCTGGCTGTCCGATGGCACGCTGCTGGACTTCGGGCCGGTGTCGGGTCTTGCCGGGCGCGCTGCCCGGATCGCCGATTTCGTGCGCGGCCTGGCCGCCTCGCACCGCGAGGAGCTGCAGGATCATTGGCCCAAGGTCTTGCGCCGCGTCGGCGGCTACAACCTCGACATCTTCGACTGCCAGAACGAGAGGCCCTATACGGCGGACGGCAGCGTCAACCTGGCGCAGCTGCTGATCGGCTCCGAGGGCACGCTGGCCTACACGCGCAGCCTGACGCTGCAACTCGCGGAGCTGCCGCGCGCCAAGGTGCTGGGCGTCGTCAACTTCGAGAGCTTCCACGCGGCGATGGACGCGGCCCAGCACATCGTCAAGCTCGGGCCCAGCGCGGTCGAGCTGGTCGACCGCACGATGATCGAGCTGAGCCTGGCGAATCCGGCCTTCAGGCCCACGATCGAGACGGCCCTGATCGGCCGCCCCGCCGCCATTCTGCTGGTGGAGTTCTCCGGCGCCGAGAAGGCGCCGCTGCTGAAGCGCCTGGCCGAGCTGGTGGCGTTGATGAGCGAGCTGGGCCATCCGGGCAGCGTCGTGATGATGGGCGAGGACGCGCCGCAGAAGAACCTCTGGGAGGTGCGCAAGGCCGGGCTCAACATCATGATGAGCCTGAAGGGCGACGGCAAGCCGGTGTCCTTCATCGAGGACTGCGCGGTGCCGCTCGCGCATCTGGCCGAGTACACCGACGCGCTGACCGAGGTGTTCGCCAGGCATGGCAGCCGCGGCACCTGGTATGCCCATGCCTCGGTCGGCACCCTGCATGTGCGGCCCATCCTCGACATGCGGCGCGACGGCGCGGCCAAGATGCGCGCGATCGCCGAGGAGGCCTCGGCCCTGGTGCGCAAGTACAAGGGCGCCTACAGCGGCGAGCATGGCGACGGCCTGTGCCGCGGCGAATGGGTCGAGTGGCAGTTCGGCCCGAAGCTCAACGAGGCCTTCCGCGCGATCAAGCAGGAGCTGGACCCGCTGAACCTGTTCGCGCCGAACCGCATCGTCGACCCGCCGAAGATGGACGAGGGCGCGCTGCTGCGCTTCCCGCCGGCCACGGCGCCGCGGCCCTACCGCACGATCGAGCTGAAGCCGGTGCTGGACTGGTCGGCCTGGGACGTGCAGAACGACCCGGTCACCGAACAGACCACCGCGCCCGGCAGCGGCGGCGACACGACCGGCGGCTTCGCCAAGGCCGTCGAGATGTGCAACAACAACGGCCATTGCCGCAAGTTCGACGCCGGCACCATGTGCCCCAGCTACCGCGTCACGCGCGACGAGCAGCACCTGACCCGCGGCCGCGCCAACACCTTGCGGCTGGCTCTCTCCGGCCAGCTGGGCGAGGGGGCCTTCACCAGCGAGGCTGTTGCCCAGGCCATGGACCTGTGCGTCGGCTGCAAGGGCTGCAAGCGCGACTGCCCGACCGGCGTCGACATGGCGCGCATGAAGATCGAGTTCAGCGCGCATTACAAGGCCCGCCATGGCTGGACCCTGAAGGATCGGCTGATCGCCGCGCTGCCCGACTATGCGCGCTGGGGCGCGCGGCTGCCCTGGCTGTTCAACCTGCGCGCGCCGGCCTTGATGGAGCGGCTGCTGGGCTTCTCGGCGAAGCGCAGCCTGCCGCGCTGGCGCCGCGATGCCTTCTTCGGCCGCCATGACCGCGACGCGACGCTGTTCGCCGATCTGGCGACGACGCTGGCGGCGGCGCCGAAGGCCGCGGTGCTGTTCGTCGACACCTTCAACGGCAGCTTCGAGACCGAGAACGCGCTGGCCGCCGCGCGCGTGCTGAGGGCCGCCGGCTACACGATCCACCTGCTGCAAAAGGATGGCGGCCATCACTGCTGCGGCCGCACCCATCTGGCCGTCGGCCAGGTCGATGCCGCGCGGGACAAGCTGCGCGCGCTGATCGCCGCAGCGCTGCCGCTGGCGCGCGCCGGCGTCGCCATCGTCGGCCTGGAGCCCTCCTGCCTCTTGACCCTGCGCGACGAGGCCCTGGTGCTGGGCCTGGGCGAGCCGGCCGAGGCGGTCGCCGCCCAGGCCCTGCTGTTCGAGGAGTTCCTGGCCCGCGAGGCCAAGGCCGGCCGCTTCGCGCCGGAGCTGCGCGCGGCCGATGCGCCCATCCTGCTGCATGGCCATTGCCACCAGAAGGCCTTCGGCGCGGTCAGCCCCATCCTGGAGGTGCTGAAGCTGATCCCCGGTGCCCGGCCCGAGCTGATCGAGAGCAGTTGCTGCGGCATGGCCGGCAGCTTCGGCTACGAGGCGAAACACTACGAGGTCTCGATGCAGATGGCCGAGCTGAGCCTGCTGCCGGCGATTCGCGCCCAGCCCGAGGCCATCGTCGTGGCCGACGGCACCAGCTGCCGGCATCAGATCCGCGACGGCGCGCAGCGCGAGGCCATCCACGTCGCGCGGCTGCTGGAGCGGCAGCTCGCCTGAGCCGGCCGCGCTTCAGGAGACCGGGCCGTCCGGCGCCCGGGCGCCGACCAACCAGCCCTGCACCGGTCGGCCGCCTTCCTGGCGCAGCACCGCCGCCTCGAGTTCGGCAGCCTCCCAGCCGGCTTCGTCCAGCCAGCGTGCGACCGCATCGCGGTGGTGGGCGTAGCGGCCATGCGGCAGCAGCCGGCAGCCCGCGGGCGCGGCTTCGTCCAGGGTCTCGACGGTGAAGACCAGCCGGCCGCCGGGCCGCATGGCCCGGCGCGCGGCGGCCAGCAAGGGCTGCAGGCTGCCGAAATAGCACAGGGTGTCGGCCGAGACGATCAGATCGAAGCGCTCGGCCGTGCCTGCCAGCCAGGCACCGAGTTCGCCCTGTTCAAGCCGGTCGTAGATCCCGCGCGGCCGGGCGCGCTCCAGCATGCCCGCCGAGAGGTCGACGCCGATGAGTGTGTGCGCATAGGGCCGCAGCGACGGGCCGCACAGCCCGGTGCCGCAGCCCGCATCGAGCACGGCCAGCCGGCCCTCGGGCCTGCCCATGTGCCGCTGCAGCAGCTCCGCGCACAGCGCCGGCGCGCGGTAGCCCAGCCGGGCCAGCTTGGCATCGAAGCTGGCGGCGAAGCGGTCGAACAGCTGCGTCACATAGGCATCGGAGGCGCGCTCCGGCACGTTCTCCCCGCTGGCAGCCGCCAGATGGTGGCGCGCCTGCGGGTCGTCCGGGCAGCGCGTCGCCCAGGCTCGGAACACCTGCTCGGCCAGGTCGATCCGGCCGCACTGGGCGTGCAGCAGGCCCAGCAGCCGGCAGGAGCGCGGGTTGTCGGGCTGCAGCGCGAGCGCCGCGGCCGCGGCTTCCAGAGCCGCGTCGATCTGTCCCCGGTCGGCCAGCACGGCGGCCAGGTTGGCATGGGCATTGCCGAAATCGGGTGCGAGCGCGATGGCTTCGCGCAACAGGGCTTCGGCCTCGTCGAGGCGGCCGCTCAGGCGCAGCAGGCAGCCCAGATTGCTGCGCACCTCGACATTGCCGGGTTCCAGGGCCAGGCAACGCAGATAGGCCTGGGCGGCCTCGCCCGGCTGCTGCAGGTCCAGCAGCATATTGCCCAGGTTGTTGTGCCAGGAGGCCACCTTGGGATCCAGCGCGAGCGAGCGCCGCACCAGGGGCAGGGCTTCGTCCACGCGCTGCCGCTGGTGCAGCAGCACGCCGTAGAAATGGAGCAGGTTGGGGTTGTCGGGCAGCACGCCGAGCAGTTGACGGTACAGGGGCTCGGCCTCGTCAAGGCGGTCCTGCCGGTGCAGCGCGATCACGCCCGCCACCGCCTGGCGCCAGTCGAAGCGCGGTGCGGCTGGCGGCGTGGCGCGGTGTGCCGGTCTCATGCGCGAGCGGGCTCAGGCCGGGCATGGGGCGGCGGGGCGCCGTCGTCGCGCCAGGACGCCGACCACGGCCAGGCCGGCCGCCAGCGTGGCCCAGCTCGCGGGCTCGGGCACCTGGTTGATGAAGTTCAGCGAGCCTCCCGCTTCGGCCAGCCCCATCAGCACGTTCGGGTCGCCGCTGAAGCTCAGCCTGTTGCTGTTCAAGGTGAAGCTGCCTTCCACGCAGGTGCCCAGCGAGCCGTCGGGCTTCTGCGGGCAGTAGCGCATCGCCAGGGCCTCGTAGCTCATCGCCGCGTGGACCTGGATGCTGTCCGCGCTGCCGTCGCTGGACAGGCCGAGCACCCTCGCGCCGTTCAGCGTCATGCGGAAGAACTCCTGCCTGCTGCCGTCCAGGCGCACGACGGAGAGTTGGGCCTGCGGGAAGCGGGTGTCGTTGACCAGGCCCAGGAACAGAGGCACGAAGCTGCTGTCCAGCCCCTGCTCCCAGCTGAAGGGCGCGAAGCTCGTGCCCGTCTCCGTGTTGCTGGCGCCCCAGGACCAGGACAGCACGTCGATCCAGTTCTTGTGCTTGTCGTCCATGCTCCCGCCGGTGACGCCGTCGATCTTGAGGAAGTAATCCAGCGTGGCGGCCGGGGCCGACAGGGGCAGGGCCGCCAGCAGCGCGGCGGTGCAAACGAGCTTGGGGATCATGATGAGGACTCCTGCGGGGGGCGACAGGGTCGCAGCCTCCGCCTCCCGCCCGCCTGGCTCAATCCCTAGGCCGTGTCCGCCATTTCTTGCGCCAGCTCAGACCCCGCGGCGCTCATTCATGTAGGGCTGCACGCGGTCGGCCGCCGGGCCGGCCGGCCCGCGAGGCGTGGACGAGGGCCTCGTCAGAGGCGGCTGGCGAGGCCGCCGGCCCAGGCGCCCCGCGCGAACAAGGGCAGGGCGCCGACCTGCTCGGCCTCCGCATGCGGGGCGGCCGGCGCCGGCGCCTCGCCCCGCGGCCAGAGCACATCGCCGCCCAGGCTGGCGACGATGCGCATCAGCGCCCCGGCGTCCTGCAGGCTGCCGCTGTCGTCATCGCCCGCCACGATGACGTCGACCTGGCGGCCGGGCTCGGCCAGGCGCAGCAGGCGCAGGCCCAGGTCCTCGAGATCCGCTTCTTCATAGCTGCCGCCCGGCCGGACCGAGGCGGGGCCCGCCTTGCGCCCCAGCAGGCGCACCAGCACGCGGGCCGGATCGCTGCTGTCCCACAGGGCGGGAATGCTGCTGCTCAGGCCCTGGGGCTCGTCGACCACGGTGTGCACCAGGCCCAGGCGCTGTTCGAAGGCCTGGGTCTCGCGCACATGCCGGGCTTCCAGCCAGCTGGTGTTGCGGAACTCCACGCTGAGCGAGTGGCCGCTCATGCGCTCGGCGCAATGCTCCACATGGGCATGGCCGGCGCGGTTGCGCAGCAGCCAGGGGGGGAACTGGAAGTGCACCAAGCCCAGGCATCCGGCCTGGCGCAACGGGGCCAGCGCGGCGACGAAGCGTTGCCACAGGGCCTCCTGCAGCTCGGCCGGCAGCTCGCCGTAATACAGCACCGACTTGCGCTGCAGGGATTCGGGCAGGGCCAGGCGCAGGTCCTCGGGCAGGGCGGCCGGCGAGGTCTGGTGGCCGGTGAAGAGGCGGAAGGCGCGGACCTGGAGCCGGAAGGTGCCGGGCAGGCCGTCGAGCCAGCCCAGGGCCATGCGCGTGTCGGGGATGGCGTGGAAGCTCTGCTCCCATTCCAGCAGAGGGAAGCGGCCGGCGTAGTGGTGCAGCCGGGCGGCTGCCGTGTCCAGGTGGGCCGGGTAGAAGCGCTGCTCCGCGGCGCCCGGGACCTTGTCCATTCTCGAAGCGGTGCCGATCCTGATGCTCATCGCTCTGCTCCTCATGCAAACACCCCGAGGGTGGCTGAATACTGTTTATTTGTACAGTATATGGCCGCGCCGAGCTTGCGGGGACCTGGGTCTCGACGCAGCGATGGACGAGCCCATCATCACCAGCGCGGGCCGCGCTGCCAAGCCACTCGAATCGGTGGCTGTGGCAAAAAAGCCCGGTGACCGTGAGACCACCGGGCAAAGTGCGCGGGCAAAGGAGATCAAGCCCGGCAACTGCAAGCGTCGCGCGCGAGGCGGTTTCTTTTTTTGTCAGTGCGCGCGGTATTTCAGGTACAGCTCCTCGGCATCGGCTGCCTCGTCGGCGGCGTCGTCCGCCGCCGGCTGCTGGCGGGCCGCGTCCCGGGCCCGGCGCCAGGCGCTGTCGCTGCCCGTAGAGGCGGCCAGGAGGGTGTTGAGCCGCGGATCGCTGCGGATGCGCTGGCGCGCCTGGTGGACCGCGGCCAGGAACTGGGGATGGGTGGCGAACACCTCCAGGTAGTCCCAATGGCGTTCGGGAAACTCCTGCCACCAGGCGATGATGCTGTCCGGATTGTTGAGGTCGAGATGCATGCCGGCTCCTGTCGCGCACCGCGCTCCGCGCTGCGCCTGGGTTGATGACTGTATAAATATACAGTATTTCGGGCGGCGTGATCCAGCCTTGCGGTGGCCATGGACCCTAGCCCGGCCGGCGCATCGAACGGCTGCGCCATTCGCTGGGCGTCAGGCCGGTCTGGCGCAGGTAGAAGCGGGTGAAGTAGGCCGCGTCGGCAAAGCCCAGGCCATGGGCGATCTGCTTGACGCTCATGGCGGTGTAGGCGAGTTCGCGCTGGGCCTCCAGCAGCAGCCGGGCATGCAGCACGGCCACCGAGCTGCAGCCCAGCACCTGGCGGCAGACGCGGTTGAGCTGGGTGCCGGTGATGCCGATCTCGGCGGCGCAGGCCGTGACGGCCGGCTGCTCGCGGTAGCGCTGCTCGACCAGCTCGCGGTAGCGCCCGACATGGCGCCGGGCGCGGGCACCCGCCAGCGCGGGCCGCTCGCCCTGATCCTGCAGGCAGCGGCCCAGGCCGACCAGCAGCCGGACCAGCGCGCTGTCCAGCCCCAGCGAGCGCCAGTCCTGGGCGCTCGCATATTCCTGCTCCAGGCCCTGCACCGCGGCCATCACGCCGGTCGCCTGGGCCGGGTCCAGTTGCTGCACATGGGCGCGCAGCAAGCGCCGCTCCAGGGCGTTCTCGCGCGCCAGCAGCTTGTGCAGATGCTCGGCCAGCACCGTGATGACCTGACCCTGCACGCCCGGCTGGAAGCGAAAGCCATGCACGCTCAGCGGCGGCACCAGCATCACGCAGGGCCCCTTCACCGCATGCTCGACCGTGTCGAGGCTGGCCTGGCAATGGCCGCGCCGGATCCAGAAGATCTGCATCAGCTGCGCGTGCTGGTGCGGCTGGATCTCCCAGTCCTGCAGGCGGCTGCGCTCGGCGATCGATTCGCAATGCAGCCAGTCCACGTCCGGCCGGCGGCCCTGATCGCCGTGGAGGGAAGAGATCGGGAGCGGGGACTGCATCGCCGGCGCTGCGCTGAAATGTTCGGAATGTGCAAGTCTACGAGCGATCGGTGCATTGATGCGGCGCGGGCCGGGCCGTACCCTGCGCGCATGACCCGGGACGCCGATCCCGGCACAGGAGACATCCATGAGGACCCAGGTCGCCATCGTCGGTGCAGGTCCGGCCGGGCTGCTGCTGGGCCAGCTGCTGCACGCGGCGGGCATCGACAATGTCATCGTCGAGCGGCACAGCGCCGAGCATGTGCTGGGCCGCATCCGCGCCGGCGTGCTGGAGCCGGTCACGGTGGACCTGCTGCAGGCCTGTGGCGCGGGCGCGCGATTGCAGCGCGAGGGCCTGCCGCATGCGGGCTTCACGATCAGCGCCGGCGGCCGGCTGCAGCGCATCGACCTGCTGGGACTGACGGGCCGGCAGGTCATGGTCTACGGCCAGACCGAGCTGACCCGCGACCTGATGACGGCCCGCCAGGCCCAGGGCGCGGCGAGCTTCTACGAGGCCGAGCAGGTGCGGCTGCTCGACCTGGACGGGGCGCAGCCGCAGCTGCAATTCAGCGCTGGCGGCGCGGCGCGGACGCTGGCCTGCGACTTCATCGCCGGCTGCGACGGCTTTCATGGCGTGAGCCGGGCCAGCATCCCGGCCGAACGGCTGCGTACCTTCGAGCGCGGCTATCCCTTCGGCTGGCTGGGCGTGCTGGCCGATGTGCCGCCGGTGGCGCCGGAGCTGATCTACGCGCGGCACGAGCGCGGCTTCGCGCTGTGCAGCCAGCGCAGCCACACGCGCAGCCGCTACTACCTGCAGTGCGACAGCGGGGATCGGGTCGAGCAATGGTCGGACGAGGCCTTCTGGGACGAGCTGCGGCGCCGGCTGCCCACCGAGATCGCCGCACGCCTGACCACCGGGCCGGCGCTCGAGAAGAGCATCGCGCCGCTGCGCAGCTTCGTGGCCGAGCCGATGCGCCACGGCCGCCTGTTCCTGGCCGGCGACGCCGCCCATATCGTGCCGCCCACCGGCGCCAAGGGCCTCAACCTGGCGGCCGCCGATGTGGGCTATCTGTGGCAGGCCTTGTGCGATTTCTACAAGGGCGACCGGCTGGGCATCGAGCATTATTCGCAGCGCTGCCTGCAGCGCGTCTGGAAGGCCGAGCGCTTTTCCTGGTGGATGACCGGACTGCTGCACCGCTTCCCGCAGCACAGCCCCTTCGAGGAGCGCATGCAAGAGGCGGAGCTCGACTATTTCCTGAACTCCGAAGCCGGCCGCAAGGTCATCGCCGAGAACTATGTGGGTCTGCCCGTCTGAACCCCAAGATCGATCAAGCCCGACCAGGACCGAAGGAGAAGAGATGGACTTCCCGCCCGTTGCCCCCGGCAGCCATCCCGCGCTGCTCTACCCGCCCTACAAGTCGACCCAGGCCCGTGCGCCGCTGCAGGCGCCGCTGCGCGTCCGGGTGCCGGCCCTCAGCGAGCGGGGCCTGCAGCTGCCGCCCGGCCTGCTGGGCCCGCAGGATGCCGACCTGACCAGCCATGGGGCCGGCGAGCCCCTGGGCGAGAAGATCGTGGTGTGCGGGCGCGTCAGCGACGAGGACGGCCGGCCGGTGCCCCATGCCCTGATCGAGGTCTGGCAATGCAATGCCGCCGGCCGCTACTGGCACAAGAAGGACCAGCATGCCGCCCCGCTGGACCCCAATTTCCACGGCCTGGGCCGGCTGCTGACCGACGCGGCGGGCTGCTACCGATTCGTCACGATCAAGCCCGGCCCCTACCCCTGGGGCAACCACGAGAAGGCCTGGCGGCCCGCCCACATCCACTTCTCGCTGTTCGGCAACGTGATGGCGCAGCGCCTGGTGACCCAGATGTACTTCCCGGGCGACCCCCTGTTCGACTACGACCCGATCTTCCAGAGCATCGCCGACCCGGCCGCGCGCGCGCGCCTGGTCTCCCGCTTCAGCCTGGATGAGACGGTGGACGACCGGATGCTGGGCTATGTGTTCGACATCGTCCTGCGCGGCCGTCAGGCCACGCCCTTCGGACTGTGAGGCCCGCCATGAACCCAGCGCAGCCGCTGCCCGCCGCCATTGCCGCCATCACCCCCTCGCAGACCATCGGGCCCTTTCCCCATGAGGCCTGGCAATGGGCGGTGCGGGCCAGCGCTCCGACGGTCGCGCCGGCCCTGTGGATCGAGGGACGGCTGCTGGACGGCCAGGGCAGCCCCATCAACGACGGCTGGGTCGAGGCCTGGATGCCCGACGTGAGCGCTGCCGTCTCGGCCTGGCCCGGCTGGTGCCGCCTGCACACCGACGAGGCCGGCGGCTTCAGCCTCGCGCTGGCGGCCCGCCCACCGGCCGGCGAGCCGGCGGCCTATCTCACGGTGTTCGCGCGCGGCCTGCTGCTGCACCAGTGCACGGCCGTGTTCCTGGCCGATGCGCCGGGCCTGGACCAGGCGCCGCTGCTGGCCCAGGTGCCGGCCGCGCGCCGCGCCAGCCTGCTGGCGCAGGCGCAGGCGCCGGGGCGCTACCGCTGGGACATACGCCTGCAGGGCCCGGCCGACGCGGAGACGGTGTTCTTCGATTACCGCTGAGCGCCCTGCCGACCCGGCGGGCTCAGAGCCCCAGGTCGCTGAGGCCGGGGTGATCGTCCGGGCGGCGCCCCTGCGGCCAGTGGAACTTGCGTTCGGCGGCACTGATGGGCAGGTCGTTGATGCTGGCATGGCGGGCGCGCATCAGGCCCTGCGTGTCGAACTCCCAGTTCTCGTTGCCGTAGGAGCGGAACCAGTTGCCGGCGTCGTCCCGCCATTCGTAGGCGAAGCGCACCGCGATGCGCGCTCCGTCGAAGGCCCACAGTTCCTTGATCAGCCGGTAGTCCAGCTCGCGCTGCCACTTGCGGGCGAGGAAGCCGCGGATCTGCTCGCGGCCGACCGGAAACTCGGCCCGGTTGCGCCAGACGCTGTCCACGCTGTAGGCCTGGGCCACGCGCTCCGGATCGCGCGAGTTCCAGCCGTCCTCGGCGAGGCGCACCTTCTGCAGGGCCGACTCGCGCGTGAAGGGGGGCAGCGGCGGACGGCTGTCGCTGGGGGTGTTGTTGCTCATGGTCGGGTACTCCTGGGGGGTGATGGAAAAGGTAAAGGTGGCTTGACGGGAGGGGCGGTGCTCAGAGCTCGAGCTCAAGACGCGCGCCGCCCGCCTCGGCCGGCACGGCGCAGCACAGCAGGGCCTCGCCCTCGGCCGGCTGCCACTCGGGGAGGCGGGCATAGCTGACCTGGCCCGCCACGATGCGGGTCGCGCAGGAGCCGCAATGCCCGGCGCGGCAGGAGAAGGGCGGCGCCAGGCCCTTGCCCTCGGCGAATTCCAGCAGGCTGCCGTGGGCGGGCGTCCAGACGGCGGCCGCGCCGCTGCGCTGGAAGACGACGCTGGCCTGGCGGGCCGGCGCCGGCGGCGCAGCGCTCGGGGCCGCCGTGGTGAGGGGGGCGGCCTCTGCGTCGGGACGCCGCCGCAGGGCCGAGGGGCCGAAGGCCTCGGCCTGGATGCGCGCGTCGCGCACGCCCAGCTCGCGCAGGCCGTCGTAGAGGGCCTGCATGAAGCCGCCGGGGCCGCAGAGGAAGAACTCGTGGTCGTCGAAGGGCAGCAGGCGCTTCAGCAGCTCGATGCTCAGCGGGCCCTGCAGGGCGTCGGGCGCGGC
>Ga0255338_1004994_pt1 | contig 12784 bp, 11 predicted proteins | sample MeOH1_35cm_T4_19_FD_203715 | JGI IMG/M metagenome (GOLD analysis project Ga0255338, IMG submission 203715) | Sandy soil microbial communities from University of British Columbia, Vancouver, Canada - MeOH1_35cm_T4_195 | ecosystem: Engineered > Artificial ecosystem > Sand microcosm > Unclassified ...
GCGACCGAGGCGACCATCGGCGTCTCGGCGACGACGACGGTGACGCCGCTCTTCACCCGCGGGTCGTCGGCGTTGCCGACGAGGAGGCCGGGGACGTCGGTGATGAGATTCTGCTCGCCGGTCATCGGGCCAACTCCAGCCGTGGTCGGGCCGCGACGATAGGGGGGCGGGCGGCAAAGAAAAAGCCCCGGGCTCGCGCCCGGGGCTCGTTGTCGGCGGGGAGCCGCCGCTCAGTTCAGGTAGTCGTACTTGCCGTCCTTCCAGACGTAGAAGACGTAGCCCGGCAGGGTGACGTCGCCCTTGTCGTTGAAGGAGAGCTCGCCGAGCACGGTCTTGAACTTGTCCTTGTCGAGCTCGGCGATGACCTTCTCCGGGTCGGTCGTGCCGGCGGCCTTCACCGCCTCGGCCCACGCCTGGATGGCAGCGTAGGTGTAGAGCACGTAGCCTTCCGGCTCGATGTTCTTCTTGCGGAATTCCTCGACCACGGCGGCGGCGTCGGGGTTCTTGCGCGGGTCGGGCGAGAAGGTCATCAGCGTGCCTTCGCCGGCCGGGCCGGTGATCGTCCAGAACTCGTCGGTGACGAGCGCGTCGCCGGAGACGATGATCGCGTCCATGCCCTGGTCGCGCATCTGGCGCAGGATCAGGCCGGCCTCCGTGTGGTAGCCGCCGATGTAGACGATGTTGATGCCTTCCGACTTCAGCTTCGAGACCAGCGCCGTGTAATCCTTCTCGCCGGCAGTATAGGCCTCGTAGAGCTTCTCTTTTTTACCGGCCTCGTTCATGTACTTCTTGGTCTCGTCGGCGAGACCCTTGCCGTAGGCCGACTTGTCGTGGAGGATGGCGATGTTCTTGTCACCGAATTTCTCGGAGAGGAACTTGCCGGCCACCTGGCCCTGCTGGTCGTCACGACCGCAGACGCGGAAGATGCCGGGACCCGGGCGCTCGTCGGTGAACTTCGGGTTGGTCGAGGCCGGCGAGATCTGGATGATGCCCTCCTCCTCGTAGACCGAGCTCGCCGGGATCGACGAGCCCGAGCAGAAGTGGCCTGCCATCAGCTTGACGCCCTTCGACGCCATCTGGTTGGCCACCGCCACGGCCTGCTTCGGGTCGCAGGCGTCGTCGCCGACTTCGAGCACCAGCTTCTCGCCGAGCACGCCGCCGGCGGCGTTGATGTCGGCGACGGCCTGCTCGGCGCCCGCCTTCATCTGCGCGCCGAACGACGCGTACTGGCCCGTCATCGGGCCGGCGGTGCCGATGACGATGTCCGCCCACGCACCGCTCGAAAGGAACGTCCCGGCCGCGAGGACGGCCGCCGCGAATAGAGCCTTCTTCATCGTGCTTTCCTCCTACTGGAAGCTGGAGAGTGCGAGCATCGCGCTCGCGCGGTCACCCCGCTTGCTCGCCATACTGCCCGCTTTCAGCCGCGAGCGGTATGGAGATTCGTAAGCTCTTTGAGGGTCTTTAGGCCTAGTCGAGCGATGCTCGCGGATCGACGTCGCGGCCATCTCCGCCCCCTCGCCCGCCCCCGCCGGGCTCAGGATTGCGCCGTCTTGTCCCGCCAGGTGAACGGTCCCGAGCGCTCGTAGAGCCACCGGTACTGCGACGTCATCTGGCCGGCGCGGGTGAAGCGCCAGCCGGCCGCCGCGGTGATGCCGAGCAGCACGAACGCCACCAGCCAGTAGTGCACCGACAGGAGCGTGCCATGGAACAGCGCGTAATCGAGGAAGCGCACCGCGCAGGCGAGCAGGGCGACGTAGATGACGAGCGTGTAGAGCTCCTTCCACGACCGCGCCACGGCCCGTCCGGTCATCCAGGCGCCGCCGCAGCCCAGGAACACCTGCAGGAGCAGGAAGACGCCGAAGGAGTTCTCCCAGAGGATGCCCATCGCCTACCCCTCCCCGTCCTCAGTGCCGGCCGCCCTCGAGGTAGGCGGCGCGCACCTCCTCGCGGGCGAGCAGTTCCTTGCCGGTGCCGCTCATGGTGATCAGGCCGTTGACCATGACGTAGCCGCGATGCGCGAGCTTCAGCGCGTGGTAGGCGTTCTGCTCGACGAGGAACACGGTGAGCCCCTCGGTCTCGTTGAGGAGCCGGATGGCGTCGAAGATCTGCTTGACGATCAAGGGCGCCAGGCCGAGCGACGGCTCGTCGAGCAACAGCAGCTTCGGCCGGCTCATCAGCGCGCGGCCGATGGCGAGCATCTGCTGCTCGCCACCCGACAGCGTGCCGCCGCGCTGGCCGGCCCGCTCCTTCAGCCGCGGGAACAGCGTCAGCACCCGCTCGAGGTCGGCGGCGAAGGTGTCCTGCTTCGCCGGCACGGCGCCCATCTGCAGGTTCTCGTAGACGGTCATCCGCGGAAAGATCCGCCGCCCCTCCGGCGACTGGGCGATGTTCAGCCGCGCGATCTCGTGCGTCGGCAGGCCGGTGATGTCCTGGCCCTCGAAGAAGATCTTGCCTTCGGACGACCGCGGCGCGCCGAAGATCGTCATCATCAGCGTCGACTTGCCGGCGCCGTTCGCGCCGATCAGGGTGACGATCTCGCCGCGCTCGACCTCGAGGTCGATGCCCTTCAGCGCGATGATCTTGCCGTAGTAGGTCTTGATGCCGCGGATCGCCAGCATCGGCTCGCCGGCGGAGGCGGTGGCGGCGGGAGCGCCGGTCGCGACGGCGGCGGTCATGCCTCGAGCTCCTTCTCCACCTGCTCCACCTCGGCCTCGACCGCCTCGACCTCCTCGTCCTCGACGCCGAGATAGGCGGCGATCACTTTCGGGTCGTTGCGCACCGCCTCCGGCGTGCCGTCGGCGATGCGCACGCCGTAGTCGAGCACCACGACGTGGTCGGAGATCTCCATGACGACGTTCATGTCGTGCTCGATGAGGACGAGCGACGTGCCGTGCTCGGCGCGGATGAACAGCAGGAACTCGTTGAGCTCGGCCGATTCGCGCGGGTTGAGGCCGGCGGCCGGCTCGTCGAGGCAGAGGAGCTGTGGCCCGGTGCACATCGCCCGGGCGATCTCCAGCCGCCGCTGAGCGCCGTAGGGAAGGTCCGCCGCCGGATCGTCGGCGCGCTCGGTGAGGCCGACCCGGTCGAGCCAGTAGCGGCCGCGCTCGATCGCCGCGCGCTCCGCCGCCCGGTAGGACGGCAGCCCGAGGATGCCGCCGATGCCGAACACCGAGGCCTGCATCAACGGCCGGTGCTGGGCGACCATCAGGTTCTCGATCAGCGTCATGCCACCGAACAGGCGGATGTTCTGGAAGGTGCGCGCCACCTTGGCGACGCGCGAGATCGAGTGGTCGGGCAGCCGCTCGAGCAGGAACGACGCTCCGTCGTCGTGGCGGGCGGTAAGTCGGCCCTCGGTCGGCTTGTAGAAGCCGGTGATGCAGTTGAAGACCGTCGTCTTGCCGGCGCCGTTCGGGCCGATGAGGGCGGTGATGTCGCCGCGTCCGGCGACGAAGGAGAGGTCGTTGACGGCGACGAGGCCGCCGAAGCGCATCGTCAGGTGCTCGACGGTGAGGACCGGGTCCCGGGTCCAGGCGGGCGCCTCGTTCGCCATCAGCCGTGCCCCTCCCCGACGAGCTCGCCGCCGATGGCTTTTCGCTCCTTGAGGGCGATCGAGGGCACGCGCGTCGAGACCAGGCCGCGCGGCCGCCAGACCATGATCAGCACCATGGCGAGGCCGAACACCAGCATGCGGAACTCCTCGAGGTCGCGGAACACCTCGAAGCCGCCGATCATCACGATCGCCGCGACGACGACGCCGATCTGGCTGCCGAGGCCGCCGAGCACGACGATGGCGAGGATCACCGCGGATTCGATGAAGGTGAAGGATTCCGGGGAGATGAAGCCCTGCCGCGTGGCGAAGAAGGAGCCGGCGAAGCCGCCGAACATCGCCCCCATGGCGAAGGCCGTGAGCTTGGTGTTGGTGGTGTTGATGCCGAGCGAGCGGCAGGCGATCTCGTCCTCGCGCAGCGCCTCCCAGGCGCGACCGACCGGCAGGCGGCGCACTCGCGTGGTGACGAAGGCGGTGACGAGGGCGAGCGCCAGGATGACGTAGTAGAGGAACACGATGCGGTGCATCGCCGAGTACTCGAGACCGAAGATGGCGGCGAAGCCGTCCTCGCCGCGGCTGAACTCGATGCCGAAGAAGCTCGGCCGCGGGATGTTGTTGATGCCGTTCGGGCCGCCGGTGAAGTCGTACCAGTTGAGCAGGACGATGCGGACGATCTCGCCGAAGGCGAGCGTGACGATGGCGAGATAATCGCCGCGCAGCCTGAGCACAGGGAACCCGAGGACCATCCCCCAGCAAGCGGCGAGGAGCCCGGCGAGCGGCAGGCAGACCCAGAACGACCAGCCGAAGGTGGTGGCGAGGAGCGCGTAGGTGTAGGCGCCGACGGCATAGAAGGCGACGTAGCCGAGATCGAGCAGGCCGGCGAGGCCGACGACGATGTTGAGGCCCCAGCCGAGCATCACGTAGGTGAGGACGAGGATCGACAGGTCGATGACGTAGCGGCTCTGGTCGGGGGCGCCGTACATCATCAGGAACGGCAGCACCACCGACAGGCCGAGCAGCGCCGGGCCGAGCAACGCCCCGAAGCGGCCGAGCCCGGTGAGCGACGGCAGCGCCGCGGCGAGCGAGCGGGTCACCGGCCGATCGGTCTTGAAGACGAGCAAGTTGAGGGCGAGCCGGCCGACGAAGACCACGGCGACCATGACGGCGACGTCGCCCCACCGCTGGCTGAGGAAGAGGCCGCCGGTGGTCACCTCGGTCTTCAGCCCGACCAGCGGGCCGAACAACGCGACGGCGATGAGGGCGGCGATGCCGGCGTCGGTGAGCGAGGCGGCGAACGAGTTCGGGCTCTTCGCCATCGGCTCAGACCTTTTCGACTTCCGGCCGGCCGAGCAGGCCGGACGGCAGGAAGATGAGCACGATGGCGAGGATCGAGAACGCCGCCACGTCCTTGTACTCGATCGAGAAATAGCCCGACCAGAAGGTCTCGATGAGGCCGAGCAGCAGGCCGCCGAGCATCGCGCCTGGAAGCGAGCCGATGCCGCCGAGGACGGCCGCCGTGAACGCCTTCACGCCGGCGACGAAGCCGATGAAGAAGTCGATGACGCCGTAGTAGAGCAGGTACATCAGGCCGGCGACGGCGGCGAGCGAGGCGCCGATGACGAAGGTGAGCGAGATCGTCCGGTCGACATTGACGCCGAGCAGCGCCGCCATCTTGCGGTCTTGCTCGCAGGCGCGCTGCGCCCGGCCGAGCGAGGTGCGCGAGATCAGCAGCGTGAAGCCGATCATCAGGATCGTCGTGGTGGCGATGATCAGGATCTGGATGTTGGAGAGTTGCACGACGAAGCCGCCGTCGTCGATCAGCGTGTAGCCGCCGGTGACGATCGGCTGCAGCGGCTTGACCCGCGCGCCCTGGACGATCTGGACGAAGTTCTGCAGCACGATCGACATGCCGATCGCCGTGATCAGCGGGGCGAGGCGGAACGAGCCGCGCAGCGGCCGGTAGGCGAGCCGCTCGATCGTCCAGCCCCACATCGAGGTGAGCACCATGGCGACGACGAGCACCAGGATCAGGGCGAGGATCAACAGCCCGAGTCCGGCCGAGGCCGTCAGCCCGAGGCCGATGATCAGGACGAGGGCGATGAACGCGCCGACCATGAACACGTCGCCGTGGGCGAAATTGATCATCCCGATGATGCCGTACACCATCGTGTAGCCGATCGCGATCAGCCCGTAGATCGACCCGAGCGTGATGCCGTTGATCAGCTGCTGCAGGAAATATTCCATGTTCCCCGATGCCCTCTGGAACAGTCCGGGAACGGGTTGCGCGCTACGCCGGCCTCTGCCGGCCGCCCGCTCCCGATTCTTCTCCGACCTTTAGCAAGCGGGCCCGCCGGAGACAATTCATCCGCAAGGCTAAGGCGGCTCGGGGCAGATCCTTCTCCGGAACGGTGCCGGCCCGCGAACTTATTCCGCGGCGCGCTCGCTTGCCGGCTCCGCGCCGACCTGCGAGCCGACCTGCGGCAGGAACTGCTGCACCTGCGTGCGCAGGAAGACGTGCAGCCGCGCCGCCGCCGGCAGCAGCCGCTTGCCGCGCATCGTCACGACGAACCACTGCCGGACGATCGGCAGTCCCTCGACATCGAGGACGGCGAGGCGGCTGTCGGCGATCTCGGCTCCGACGGTGTGGGCGGAGATCAGCGAGATGCCGAGCCCGGCGATCACCGCCTGCTTGATCGTTTCGTTCGAGCCGATGACGAGGGCAATGCGCGGCCGCGTCCCCATCTCCTCGAACAGCCGCTCGTTGAGGGCCCGCGTGCCCGATCCCTCCTCGCGCAGGAGGAAGCTCTCCTTCGCCAGGGCCGCGACGGGGATCCGGCCGCGGCCGACGTGCGGGTGGTCCGGCCGGGTGATGACGATGTGCGGATGGGCGCCGATGCCGAGCGCCTCGACGTCGAGATGCTCGGGCGGGCGGCCCATAACCGCGACATCGAGCGACAGGTCGGCGAGGCCGGCGATGATCTCGGCGCGATTGCCGACGACGAGCTTCAATTCGACGCCCGGATTGGCGCGAGCGAAGGCGCCGAGGGCGAGCGGCACGAAATACTTGGCGGTGGAGATGACGCCGACGGCGACCGAGCCGGCATGCTCGCCCTTGAGCCCGGCGAGCGCGGCGGCGCAGTCGCCGAGCGCCGCCTCGATGCGCGCCTCGGCGGCGAGGAGCTCGAGGCCGGCGGCGGTCGGCCGGATCGTCTGGCCGCCGCGCTCGACGACCGGCATGCCGGCGAGGCGCTCGAGCAGTTGCATCTGCGCGGTTACCGCCGGCGGCGTCACCGAGAGAACGCGCGCGGCGGCCGTGACGGAGCCGGTCTCGGCCACCGCCCGCAACGCACGCAGCTGCTTGAGCGTCAGGGATCGCATCGGTGGACATTCATTTTTTCTGAAGGGAATGGCAAGAAGAAACAAATTTACTTTGTTGTCCCCTCCCCCCATCATGCCCCTGTTGATCGCCGCCGCCCGCGGCGCGGCCGGGAGGGCCGGCGCCGGGGCACAGACGGAACGCCATGGCGCGCGGTCCGGTCGACACCACAAATCACAACATGCGAGGCCTCGCCCGAGTGCGCGTCACGCGCCCGGCGGGAAGCCTCGTCCCGGGAAACGCACGGTGATGTCGCGCGACAAGCGCCACCGCCGAATGGGGAGAAACGCCATGACGGCGGACAATCCGGCGCTCGCGCCGCTCGATGAGGTTCTCGCCGGCTGGGCCGGCGCGGACGACGGCCGCGCCGCCGTGGCGGCGACCATTTCGGCCCTCGCCGACGCCGGCCGGCAGATCGCCGGGCTGGTCGCCCGCGGCGCCATCGACGGTGGCCTCGCCGCGGTCCGCCGCTCCTCCGACACCGGCGACGACCAGAAGGAGCTCGACGTCCGCGCCAACGAGATCATCATCGCCGCCCTCGAGCGCGCGCCGGTGGCGGTGTTCGGGTCGGAGGAGATGGACCACGCGGTCGCGATGACCTCCGGCGCTCCCCTCGCCGTCGCCGTCGACCCGCTCGACGGCTCCTCGAACATCGACACCAACGTCTCGATCGGCACGATCTTCTCGGTCCTGCCCGACATCCCCGGCGGCACGCCGCTGCTGCAGCCCGGCGCCAACCAGCGCGCCGCCGGCTACATCCTCTACGGCCCGCAGACGCTGCTCGTCGTCACCGTCGGCGACGGCACCGACGTCTACGCCCTCGACGCCGGTAGCGGCCGCTTCCTGCTGACGCGGCGGCGCGTGGCGATCCCGCGACGCGCCGGCGAGTTCGCCATCAACGGCTCGAACCTGCGCCACTGGGATCCGGTGGTGCGCCAGTACATCGCCGATTGCCTGGCCGGCAGCGAAGGCCCGCGCGGCCGCGACTTCAACACCCGCTGGATCGCCTCGATGGTCGCCGAGGCGCACCGGATTCTCACCCGCGGCGGCATCTACCTCTATCCCGGCGACGTGCGGCGCGGCTACGAGCGCGGCCGCCTCAGGCTCGTCTACGAGGCGAACCCGATCGGCTTCCTCGTCGAGCAGGCCGGCGGCGGCTGCTCCACCGGGTATGCCCGCATGCTCGACATCGTGCCGGAGACGCTGCACCAGCGCGTGCCGCTGATCTTCGGATCCGCCGACGAGGTCGACCACGTCGAGCGCATGCACCGCGAGCCGCCGGCGGCCGGCGCCGAGCACTCGCCGCTGTTCGCCACCCGCGGCCTCCTGCGCGCCTGAGACGGGTCATGTCGGTCAAGCACCCCATCATCTCGATCACCGGCTCGTCCGGCGCCGGCACCACCTCGGTGCGCCGGACCTTCGAGCAGATCTTCCGGCGCGAGCAGGTCGAGGCGGCCTACATCGAGGGCGACGCCTTCCACCGCTACGACCGCGCCGGCATGAAGACGGCGATGGCCGAGGAAACGGCGAAGGGCAATCACGCCTTCAGCCACTTCGGCTCCGCCGCCAACCTCTTCGAGGAGCTCGAGACGCTCTTCCGCACCTACGGCGAGAGCGGCGGCGGCCGGTTCCGGCACTACATCCACGACCAGACGGAGGCCGAGCTCTACGGCTCGCCGCCGGGTACCTTCACCGCGTGGGAGGACGTGCCCCAGCCGACCGACCTGCTGTTCTACGAGGGCCTGCACGGCGCCGTCGTCACCGACAAGGTCAACGTCGCCCGTCACGCGGATCTCAAGATCGGTGTCGTCCCGGTGATCAATCTCGAGTGGATCCAGAAGATCCATCGCGACCGCTCGACCCGCGGCTACTCGACCGAGGCGGTGACGGACACGATCCTCAGGCGCATGCCGGACTACGTGAACTTCATCTGCCCGCAGTTCACCGAGACCGACATCAACTTCCAGCGCGTGCCGACGGTCGATACGTCGAACCCGTTCATCGCGCGGTGGATCCCGACGCCGGACGAATCGATGGTCGTCATCCGCTTCAAGACGCCGCGCGGCATCGACTTCCCGTACCTCATCTCGATGCTCGACGGCAGCTTCATGTCGCGGGCCAACTCGATCGTCATCCCCGGCGGCAAGCTCGACCTCGCCATGCAGCTGATCCTGACGCCGCTGATCCTGCAGTTCGTCGAGCGCAAGCGGCGGGCGACGTGACGTCCTCCCCCCACCAAGGGGGAGGACAGCCGGCGCAGCCGGCAGGTGGGGGCCAGTGGCGCGACGTCCGTCGCAGCCGCTGACTGGCCCCACCCCTGACCGCCTCCGGCGGTCTGTCCCTCGCCCTGGCAGGGGAGGGACGAAGGAACGCCGAGAGACAACAAAGGAGGACGCCATGACCGCGCACGAACGGACGACCGCCCCCTCCGCCGACCGCGACCTCACCCGCGACATGGCGAACGCCGTGCGGGCGCTCGCAATGGACGCCGTCGAGGCGGCGAAGTCCGGGCATCCGGGCATGCCGATGGGCATGGCCGACGTCGCCACGGTGCTGTTCTCGCGCTTCCTGCGCTTCGATCCGGCGACGCCCGGCTGGCCGGACCGCGACCGCTTCGTGCTGTCGGCCGGCCACGGCTCGATGCTGCTCTACGCGCTCCTCCACCTCACCGGCTATCCGGGAATGACGATCGAGGAGCTGAAGAACTTCCGCCAGTGGGGCGCCAAGACCGCCGGCCATCCGGAATACGGCCACGCGCCGGGCATCGAGATGACGACCGGCCCGCTCGGCCAGGGCCTCGCCACGGCCGTCGGCATGGCGCTCGCCGAGCGCATGCTCGCCGCCCGCTTCGGCAACGAGGTCGTCGACCACATGACCTACGTCATCGCCGGCGACGGCTGCCTGATGGAGGGCATCAGCCACGAGGCGATCTCGCTCGCCGGCCACCTCGGGCTGTCGCGGCTGATCGTGCTGTTCGACGACAACGAGATCTCCATCGACGGGCGCACCTCCCTCTCCTGCTCCGACGACCAGCTCGCCCGCTTCGCCGCCTCCGGCTGGTCGGTGCGCCGCGTCGACGGCCACGACGCCGAGGCTGTCGCCGCGGCGATCGCTGCCGAGCGGGCAACGGACCGGCCGTCGCTGATCGCCTGCCGGACGATCATCGGCTTCGGCGCGCCGAACCGGCAGGGATCCGAGAAGGTGCACGGCGCGCCGCTCGGACCGGAGGAGATCGCCGCGGCGCGGGAGAAGCTCGGCTGGCCCTACCCCGCCTTCGAGATCCCGGAGCCGGTGCGCGCCGCGTGGGCGGCCGTCGGCGCCCGCGGCCGCGGCGAGCGGCTCGCCTGGGAGGAGCGCCTCGACGCCCTCGGCCCGCGCGTCCGCCGGGCGCTCGAGGCGGCCGTCGCCGGCCGGCTCGGCGAGGACTTCGACCGCGCCATCGGCGAGGTGAAGCGCGGCTTCGCGTCGAGGGCCCCGTCCATCGCCACCCGCCAGGCCTCCAAGCAGGTGCTCGACGCCATCGTGCCGGCGACGCCGGTCCTCGTCGGCGGCTCGGCCGACCTCACCCACTCGAACCTCACCCAGGCGAAGGGCCAGGAGCCGGTCGCGCCCGGCGACTTCTTCGGCTCCTACATCCACTTCGGCATCCGCGAGCACGGCATGGCGGCGGCGATGAACGGCCTCGCCCTGCACGGCGGCTTCGTCCCCTACGGCGGCACCTTCCTCGCCTTTTCCGACTACTGCCGCCCGGCGATCCGGCTCGCCGCGCTGATGGGCGTGCGCGCCGTCCACGTGATGACGCACGACTCGATCGGCCTCGGCGAGGATGGCCCGACCCACCAGCCGGTCGAGCACGTCGCGGCGCTGCGCGCCATCCCGAACCTCCTCGTCTTCCGCCCCGGCGATGCCGTCGAGACGGCCGAGGCCTGGGAGGCGGCGCTCAACGCCGAGCGCCGGCCCTCGGTCCTCTGCCTCACCCGCCAGGCGCTGCCGACGCTCAGGCGCGACGGCGCCGGCGAGAACCGCACCGCCCGCGGCGCCTACGTGCTCGTCGAGCCGGAGGGCTGGCGCGACGTGACGCTGATCGCCACCGGCTCGGAGCTGCACCTCGCGGTGGAGGCCGCCGAGCGGCTGTCGGTCGAGGGCATCCGCGCCGCGGTCGTCTCGGCGCCGTGCTTCGATCTCTTCCGCGAGCAGGACGACGCCTACCGCGCCGAGGTGCTCGGCCGCGCCCCGCGCGTCGGCGTCGAGGCGGCGATCGACTGCGACTGGGCGCGCTGGCTCGGCGACAACGGCCGCTTCGTCGGCATGACCGGCTTCGGTGCCAGCGCCCCGGCGGAGATCCTGTTCCGCGAGTTCGGCATCACCACCGACGCGGTCGTCGCCGCGGCCCACGACGTCGTCGGAAAGTCCTGACGCCGCAACCGCTTCACGACCGGAAACGAACGAGCTTCTGAGGAAACGACATGGCCCGGATCACGCTTCGCCAGCTCCTCGACCACGCCGCCGAGCACGGCTACGGCGTGCCCGCCTTCAACGTCAACAACATGGAGCAGATCATCGCCATCATGGCGGCGGCCAGCGAGGTCGACGCGCCGGTGATCCTGCAGGCGAGCCGCGGCGCCCGCAGCTATGCCGGCGACATCATGATCGCCAAGATGATCGAGGCGATGGAGCAGACCTACCCGCAGATCCCGATCTGCATCCACCAGGACCACGGCAACGACGAGGCGACCTGCCTGTCGGCCATCCAGCACGGCTTCACCAGCGTGATGATGGACGGCTCGCTCGAGGCCGACGCCAAGACGCCGGCGAGCTACGACTACAACGTCGCCATCACCGCCCGCGTGGCGAGGCTCGCCCACGCCGTCGGCGTGTCGGTCGAGGGCGAGCTCGGCGTGCTCGGCTCGCTCGAGACCGGCACGGGCGAGGCCGAGGACGGCCACGGCGCGGAGGGCGAGCTCGGCCACGACCAGCTCCTCACCGACCCCGACCAGGCGGTCGACTTCGTCGCGGCGACCCGCGTCGACGCGCTCGCCATCGCCATGGGCACCTCGCACGGCGCCTACAAGTTCTCCCGCCAGCCGGACGGCGACATCCTCGCCATGCACGTCATCAAGGCGATCCACGCGCGGCTGCCGGACGTCCACCTCGTCATGCACGGCTCGTCCTCGGTGCCCCAGGAGCTGCAGGACGTCTTCAACGCTTATGGCGGGGAGATGCCGCAGACCTGGGGCGTGCCGATCGAGGAGATCCAGACCGGCATCAAGTACGGCGTCCGGAAGGTCAACATCGACACCGACTGCCGCCTCGCGATGACGGCGCAGTTCCGCAAGGTGGCGAGCGAGAAGCGCGCGGAGTTCGATCCGCGCAAGTTCCTCGCCCCGTCGATCGAGGCGATGAAGGCGCTCTGCCGCACCCGCTACGAGGAGTTCGGCACCGCCGGCATGGCCTCGAAGATCAAGCCGATCCCGCTCGCCGAGATGGCGAAGCGCTACCGCTCCGGCGCCCTCGATCCCAGGATCGACGTCGCCGCCGCGGCGCAGTGAGACCCTAGAAAAACGACCTCTCCACCGTCCTCCCCCTGCCAGGGGGGAGGACAGCCGGCGCAGCCGGCAGGTGGGGGCCAGTGGCGAGGCGCAAGCAGCGGGCGCCGATAGGCCCCATCCTGGCGACCTGCGGTCGCCTGTCCCTCCCACCCAACTCGGCTTTTGCCGAGTTGGGTCCTCCAAAGGGCTGAAACCGCGAGCACGCGGTTTCGGCGACAAGGGAGGGACACCCTTCGCCGGGGAGGGACGCCCCTGGCAGGGGAAGGGACACCCGGGCGGCGCTTGGACGACGCAGGACGTGAGAGGACAGAA
>Ga0255338_1004995_pt1 | contig 12783 bp, 13 predicted proteins | sample MeOH1_35cm_T4_19_FD_203715 | JGI IMG/M metagenome (GOLD analysis project Ga0255338, IMG submission 203715) | Sandy soil microbial communities from University of British Columbia, Vancouver, Canada - MeOH1_35cm_T4_195 | ecosystem: Engineered > Artificial ecosystem > Sand microcosm > Unclassified ...
ATGAAAGTATTAGCGGCTAGCTAGCATTAGCGTTTTCATTTTTTGCATGGCTTTTTGCTCAATTTGACGAATGCGCTCAGCTGATACGCCAAACTCATCCGCAAGTTCATGCAATGTTTTACTGTCGTTTTCTTGTAACCAACGCGCTTCAACTACACGGCGGCTTCTGTCATCCAGATTTTCAAGTGCGTGCGCCAGTCCTGTAGTTTCAGCCATTTCAAACTGTTTGGCTTCCAAGGCTTCGGATGGCGTCAGGCTTTCATCCTGTAAGTAGGCAATGGGGCTGTAATGCTCTTCACTGTCATCATCAATGTTAGCCTCGAGTGAAATTTCATGCCCATTTAAGCGTGATTCCATCTCCAGCACTTCTTCAGGTTTTACGTTTAGCTCGCGCGCTATGTGGGCAACTTCATCAGGCTGCATCGTATTAATGCCGGTTTTCATACTACGTAAATTAAAGAATAGTTTACGCTGCGCTTTTGTCGTAGCAATTTTTACCAAGCGCCAGTTACGCACAATATATTCGTGGATTTCAGCTTTAATCCAGTGCATGGCAAAAGAAACCAAGCGCACACCGCGCTCCGGGTCAAAGCGTTTAACTGCCTTCATCAAACCAATATTGCCTTCCTGAATAAGGTCAGCTTGAGGTAAACCATAACCTGTGTATCCGCGTGCAATGCTTGAAACCAAACGCAAATGTGAAACAATCAGTTTCCGGGCAGCTTCCAGATCATTTTCTTTTTTAAATTTTACGGCAAGAGAATACTCTTCTTCAGCAGAGAGAATAGGGTAAGCTTTAATTGCACGAGCGTATTGCTCAAGGCTATCAGCCGCAGTTAATACAGGAACTGTCAAAGCATTGGTCATTGATTTATATCCTCCGATTAGTTCATTTTAGCACTCATAATTGGAGAGTGCTAGTGGGTAAAAGTTCATCAATTATCCTGATGTTGTTCCTAACAATTAAAGTTGTTTACATACAATTAAAGTCGTATACATGGAAATATAGTCGTTTACAATTGCCTCAAAGGCGTCTAGTAAACTAGTGGAGATTCAGTGTATGAATACAAGCGCGTTTTAGACGATGTACTCCAGCAGTAAGCTCATTAGGATTGAGGCTGCCGAATCCGAGCCTAATGCCATTACTGTTGGTGTCAGACTCGGAAAATAATGATGCAGGAAGGATTTTTATTTTTTCCAGCAATGCATTTTGAACCAGTTTATTTACTTCAATGTCATCATTAAGACGCAGCCAAATCGCCAGACCGCCATTCGGCGAATCAAAGTTTACAAATTCTCCCAGCTCGTTTTTGAGTAGTTCAATCAAAACATTTCGTCGCTCATTGTAAATTTTCAGCGTTCTGCGTATGTGGCGTTTGATTTCGCCGGATTTCAGCAATGCAGCAACAGCTAGCTCGGTCACCGAGTTTCCTTGCCTGTCTATCAGCATTACTTCAGATGCGCATTGATTGATGATTTCCTTTGATGCGACCAGATAGCCAACTCTAAGCCCGGGGGCTAAAACTTTGGAAAGCGAACCTACATAAATTACTCTGCCCGCATGCGCTGTGCTGGCCAGTGGAAATACAGGGTGATGATGAAAATGGAATTCATGGTCGTAGTCATCTTCAACAATCATAAAATCATATTGTTCAGCCAGCATTAACAGTTTCAACCTGCGTTCTGCCGTCATCATCACAGTGGTCGGGAATTGATGGTGCGGAGTGACATATATCGCACTGATCGGATATTTTTGACATAGCGCTTCAAGTTCATTGACGTTAATGCCATTTTGATCCAACCCTACGGTAAGGATTTTTGCGCCGCATGATCTGAATGCCTCGCGTGCAGGCGGATAACTGAGATGTTCAACCACGACATATTGATTGGCTTCTGACAAAACACGTGCAGCCAGAAATATGCCCATCTGGCTGCCACGAGCAATACAAATATTCTCAATATCGACATTCAGGCCGCGTTCCATATTCAGCATCTCAACCAGGGCATGGCGCAGACTCGGCATGCCTTTGGGGTCGCCGTAGCCGAGCTTGTTCGATCTGATAGGTTCTATCAGCGCATGGCGAAATGCTTTGGAAATTGTTTCGAAAGGAATCAGTCGCGTGTCCGGAATGCCATCATTGAAATCAATCAGATGATCAATGTCTGCGGTTCCCACGGTTGAAGCATATTTTGCAAGCAAAGGTTCCGCAGATTCATTGGTACCTTGCTTCAAATCTATATTGGGTTGGCTGCGTGGAGAGAAATGTGGAAGCTTGGCTGAGACAAAAGTGCCACGGCGACTTTCTGCGGTAAGCCAGCCCTGAGCAATCAGTTCATCATATGCCATGACGATGGTTTTTCTATTCACTTTCAGTTGCTCGGCAAGTTCACGCGTTCCTGGCATCGCTGCCGAGGGTGGTAAGCGGCCGCGCTGGATTTCATCAATAATCTGTTGAGCGATTTGCAAATAGACCACCACGCCTGATGACTTGATGATATGCAAGTTGAGATCCCATGAACGTAACATCTGTATAACTCTCGACTGTATCTGGATTACTAACAATCGCTATCCTAACCCAATTCTCTGGACCAGTTAAATAGTTAAATCTGGCTGACTGCAATCAGTTTACATTCTGTTACATTTTCATGACGATTTGTTGCAAGTTTGCAGATGCCAAATGTTTTGAGTGCTGCATGCCCATGCATAACCTTGATTCATCCTTATAACTATTGAAGATAAACAGAGGAATACTATGTCACTACCATTAGACATTCAACTCGCTGATGTGCGCGCGCATGCATTAAAACTCGAAGATGAAGTGAATAAAGTCATTGTTGGGCAAAGCAATGCCATTCGTTTGATGAATACGGCTATCTTTGCGCGCGGCCATGTGCTGCTTGATGGCGGGGTTGGCGTGGGGAAGACAACTCTGCTGCAATCAATTGCACGAGGTATCGGCGGCGCGTATGAGCGTATTGAAGGCACTGTGGATCTCATGCCAAATGACTTGATTTATCACACTTATCTTGGCGATGATGGCCGTCCTAAAATTGATGAAGGTCCGCTATTGCGGGCTGGTGAGGATTTATCCGTATTCTTTTTTAATGAGATTAACCGTGCCCGACCACAGGTTCACGCTTTGATGCTGCGCGTCATGGCGGAACGTCATGTCAGCGCATTTAAAAAAGAATATCGCCTGCCCCACATGATTGTGTTTGCCGACCGTAACCAGGTGGAAAAAAACGAAACATTTGAAATTCCCTCTGCAGCACGCGACCGTTTTATGATGGAAATCCCCATTGATATTCCTGCAGACCGGGAAATGAAAAAATCTCTGGTATTTAATACCAAATTCCAGAATGCGGAAAAACTTACCCAGCAAGTGGAGAGTGGGATTTTACATTTCGATCAGCTCAATGCGTTTTCCGAGAAACTGCAAAACCATATCCAATCGAGCGATGTTTTAGAAGAGTATGCGATGGATTTATGGGATGCCACACAGCACCCTGAGAAATATGGTGTGAAAATGGAAAGCGCAGATGTGACACGCGTTGTACAGACCGGAGCGAGTCCACGCGGGATGGGTATGCTGATGAAAGCTGCACGCGTCAATGCCTGGCTCAATAATCGCGACAGTATGTATCCTGAAGATATTCATGCGGTATTTCATGAAGTCATCTCACATCGCCTGGTATTCAACAGCATGTATGAAAACCGCAGAACCGCACTGGCGCGGGAGCTGACAGCCAATATCATGAGCACTGTCGAAGTCCCCAGCCCGACCTTCAGCAAAGCGGCTTAATTTATGAGCTTAGCTACACGCAACGCAGCGGATGCTTCGTATGCCAAGCCTTTTGTGTACACGATCCCCTGGAAGTCATCCAGTCTTCAGTTAGGGGAGCATCGTGGCACCCAGCGCGGCATGGGCTTTGATTATCGTGGCAATGTCAATTTTGTGGACTACCCGGATGCTCGGCGCATGGATATTCGTCAGACCATGCGCGATCCCTTTGAGCAGGTACAGGTCCGGCAGTTTGATCAGGACAGTACCACGCCAATCTATGCGGTGTGCGATCTATCAAGCTCCATGCAGTTTAAAGGCAAACAGCGCAAATTGGACAAAGCCATTGAAATTGCAACCGCTGTGACAAATTCAGCCTATCAGGCGGGCGATATATTCAGTTTCATCGGCTATAACGACCATGTGCTGGAAGACTTTACCCTGCCATTGAGTCGCAATCTGCACCAATCCAAAGAAGCCATCGCGCAGCTGCATGATTATCAAACAATGCGCGTGGGTCCAGAAGGCATCACCGATGTGCCGAATTATTTAGGGCAAAACCGTGGCCTGGTGTTTTGGATTTCAGACTTTCATATGCCGCTGAGCTTGATTGAACAAGCGCTCACAGCCATGTCAGCACATCAGGTGATTCCAATTGTGTTGTGGGATGACGAAGAATACAAAAAATTACCTAAATTCGGCTTTGGCACCATGATCGACCCTGAAACAGGCTTGAATAAAACCTTGTTTTTCAGAGATGAAGTCAGGACGAAATTTATTGAAGCGTTTAATGAACGTCGACACGCACTTGAAGCACTGTTTTTAAAATTTGATAGTCCAGCAATATTTATGCATGCCGACTACAAGCCAGAAACAATCACGCACCATTTTGAACATAATATGAGTCTGTAAATATGATTAAACTGATTTCCAAACTTGGCATCACAGCATTGCTGGCAGGCTTATTGTCAGTCAGCCTCCTGTTAAATGCAGCGGAAGCGACTTCATCTGCAAACATCATTTCACTGATTAATCCCGCTCAGACCTTTGGCGTACAGATAGGCGACAAACTAAGCCGAAAAGTTGTGCTGGAAGTACCAGCGCCACTCAAAATCGCAGAAATTGCCTTTCCTAAAAAAGGCACCAAAAATAACGGCGTGGAATTGGTGGATGCAGGTGTTGTAACCGAGCAACAAAAAACACTTACCCGTTATACCGTCAATTTGATTTACCAGACATTCAGCAATCCGGTGAAACCACAAGTGATGTATCTGCCCGCAGAGAAGTTCAGTCTCACTGGTGGCGCAAAGTCGGAGGTGCTGGAAATACCCGCCTGGAGCTTCTGGCATTCTCCGATAGTGGCAGGCGATATCACTACAGCAGAAAAAAACATTCAGCCTGAAGCCATACCTCCCTTGGTGGATGTCAGTGCGCACAAAACACGGCTTGCAGTATTTGCCAGTTTACTCGCCGCCAGCCTGCTCGCGCTGCTGTATCTGAATGCAGATGGCAATTGGCTGCCGTTCATGGGCGGGGCATTCGCCAGAGCACATCGTCAATTAAAACGTCTGGCTAAATCAAAGGGCGCAAAAACAAGCGTAGAAGAGAAGCAGGCTTTGGTTTATATCCACCAGGCATTTAATCAGCACTTCGGGGCCAATATGTTTGCGCGTGATATTGAACCATTTGTGGCAAAGCGCTCAGGCTTTAAAAAGATGAGCGCTGAAATTGCACGGTTTTTTGATCAGTCTAATCAAGCGCTATACGCAATTGAACCGCGTAACAGCCAAAAAACGATCATGGATCTGGTGCGCTTAAGCAAGCAGTTGCGCGATTGCGAGCGAGGTGTTTAATGGTCTTCCTAGCTCCCTGGGCACTACTGTTATTGCCCATCGCCTTACTGCCATTCTGGCTTAAAGGGCATCAAGGCAAAATTTATACATGGCTGGAAATGCTGCCGGAGGACAGACTTTCAGACAGGCTCAATTTAGCGATTAAAGTCATCACGGCACTCATGCTGGCAAGTATTGTACTGGCGCTGTCCAGTCCGCGCGGACACGATGAAAAAGTACAGCGCACAGGCAAGGGTGCGCAAACAGTTATGGTCATCGACCGTAGCGTGAGTATGGATCACCCTTTTGCAGGAGATAACTCCGGTCATGCGGCCGAGATTAAATCTGTCGCAGCGCGCCGCATTATTACGCAGTTTATTGATTCAAGACCAGATGACATGATGGGCGTGGTGGGTTTTACCAATTCCGCGTTATATGGCACCAAGATTACCAGCAATCGTGATGCGATTCATTCTGCGATTCTGGCGGCGACAAGTCCCTCTCTGAATCAGACCAATATCGGAGCGGGCTTGACTGAAGGCGTAGGGCTGTTCGACAAAATCGAGAACTCCGGTTCACGTGCCATCATTTTGCTGTCTGATGGGGCTGGCAAGCTCAGCCCGCGCGTGAAATATCTTTTAGGTGAACGCTTGAAGGAACGCAAGCTCAGTATTTACTGGATCATGCTGCGCGAACCTGGCGAGCCGAGCATCTTTTCAAAAGAAGAATACGAAGAAGCGCGCGTGCCTAATTCAATCGTTCTGCATAAGTATTTTCAGGCATTGAATCTGACTTATAAAGCCTATGAAGCAGATAATCCGGAAACCTTGCAATCTGCGATCAGCGACATTAATGCGCGTGAGAAAAAAACCATTAAATACACAGAAACCATCGCCGGGTATGACTATTCCCGGGTATTTATCATCATCGCCTTGATACTGGGTTTGTTGATACTGGCAATTAAAAATTTAAGAATTCATGATTGAGGGGGCACGAAGAATGAAGAAACATGCCGTAAACCGTAAAAATCAGCTGCTCATTTTATTACTGACTGTGGGGCTGATTGGAACGACTTATGAAGCGTATCAAACGCACAAGATCAGCAAGGTGAATCATGCATTGCGCACAGGAGAAGTGTTCAATGATGAAAGTTACCCCTTTCATCGAAAATTCGCTGATGCCTATCATCAAGGTAAAACAGGTAATTTCAAGCATGCGGTACAAGGGTTTGGACAAACCATGGAGCTTGCAAACAGGAAAGAAGAGCCGGTTTTTGAAGTAAGCAACGCACTGAAATCCAATATTTTTTACAATATCGGCAATAATCTGTTTCGTTCAGGTTTGCAGCGCCTGGTAGCATCAGATGGCGCGATTCAGGAAGAAGCGAAATTCGATTACCTGCAAGCCAAGGCTGCTTACGAACAGGCTTTGAAACTGAATCCTGGCTCACGTGCAGCTAAATTCAATCTTAGTTTGTTGCTGGGAGTGATTTCCGGTGATATCAAAACCGTGCCGCAAGACCCATCAGGCATGGAAATCAGTAACTTGCCGCAGGGGTTGCCATGAATAAAGTCCTGATTCTTTTAAAAAATAATTATGAAACGGTGCTGCTGATATTGGCGTTATTGTTCCTGCTGCTTGCGCTCATCAAGCCACAAATTCAGCTCAAGCAAAAAGTACATAATTACCTGCTTGTTGCTGATGTGTCACAAAGCATGAATGCCGAGGACATGAAGGTCAACAATCAGCCCGTGAGCCGGTTGGCCTACACGCAACACGTGATGAGGCAAATTGTAAAAACGTCGCCCTGTGGCACTTATGTCAGTGTAGGCATTTTTGCCGCAGAAAATGTTGCCTTGTTAGTGATGCCATTAGAAGTGTGTAAAAACTTTGATATTCTTAATGACACCATTGACCATCTGGAATGGCGTATGGCATGGAGCGGCAACAGTCGCATGACGTTTGGGGTCAAGGCGGCTGAAGCAACGTTCGAATACCTGAATATTCCTGCACAAATGTTGTTTTTCACTGATGGCGATGAATCACCTAAGGCGAATGGCATCAACAAGCTGGATATCAGCAATGTGCGAATCGGACAAAACGTGATATTTGTCGGCATAGGCGGCCATGAACCAGTCCCTATCAAGCGCTTTAATGCCAACAATAAATTTGTCGGTTATTGGGGTACGGATGCAGCGGCTGAGAGCGCGGGTGGCGGTATTATGTATAACGACGCCAGCAAGGATGATCCTGACCCACCTGTCGCTTATGCTGAATTTGATCGTTATTTGTCAAAACTGGATGTAGAGCACCTGAAAGACATGACTGCTGAAATCAAGGGCCAGTATATTGAGGGCATAGATACCCCGGATTTTTACAACTTCGTGCAGTCACAGGCCCCGGCCGCCAAGTTTGTGACAGATTATTTCGTGCGCTGGATATATCTGCTGATGGCGTCATTGCTGGTTCTCGCGACCTACATACCTGATTTGGTATCAAATCGCTTTGATAAGCGCCTGTTCAAGTGACACAATTAAATTTGTATTAATGAGGTCGTTAAAAACTGAATAGCTACGGATTTTGAAGAGGCTTTAAATCATCAGAACACAGACCACAATGCATAAATCAACCCAATCCACTTAGGAAAGTGATCGTTCATAGTTGAATGGCGACAATTCCCTATAGTGAGCAGTTAACATGAAATTGAGGGGCGTCGATAGGCGTCCCGCTCGAATTGCAGGGTTAACCATTTTTAAAGTTTGACGCAGGATGTGGGAAACCACCATCACCGTATGCTCGACTAATCTGAGAAATTACGACTTGATAACCATTAAGTTATACCAGTTTACATGCATCTGAGTGATTGGTCCCTTGTTGGTTACAACAAACCTAATTCCTTCAATGTGTTGCGATGTGTGGTACGTAAATGCATTTTTGCTAAACATAGTTTTAGTGGGTGTCCAACAAACAAAAGGCCAAGTGTCTACCAAAAGGTGGGAAGTCCAATTATTCAGTTCAAAAATCATGTTAACGACTTTAATGTAAGTCTATCAAAATTATTTCTATTATAGACGTTAGTTGTTAACGATTTTATTTTAATCAGGGAGGTTTTTAAGTTGCTGATTTATATAAGTCAGGTGTAAATGACTTTAATGTCGAAGAACACTGATTGTTCTAAATAATTAAAGTTGTTAACTATCTATTAAAGTCGTTAACTTAACAATTAAAGTTGTTAACTTTAAATTGTAAGTAAATGGTTGTTTTGAGTTAGTTACCTAATTTACATGACTGCTTAATCCCCATAGCAGGCTGTGGCGTGAAGTTATAGGGGGTGATTATTAACACATCTGTATGGTATCTGTTGAGGCATATAAAACTGGATCAGCGGTTCCTTTACAGCTCGGTGAATACAGCCATTTCTGGTAGCCGCGACTTCGGCAGCTTGGCATTGAAGTCATCGGCACCGTGATAACCGAGTGCAACCAGCACAACGCAACGCAGGCCTTGCTCCGGCAAGCCGAGTGCCGCGTCGATCGCCTGAGTGTCGATCCCTTCCATCGGACAGGCATCAATACCCAGCGCTCCGGCCGCTTGCAATACCGATCCTAGCGCGATGTAAACCTGGCGCTCTATCCAGATGCCCATTGTCTGATTCTGACGATGGAGCCCAACAAAGAAGCGGCGCGTGTTGTTTTGCATGGTTTTGCTTTCCGGCACCTGAAAACGGCCATCGGCCGCTTCCTGGTCCAGCACACGGTCGAGATAGGCATCGTCAAGATCAGTATGGGCGCACATCACCAGCACATGCGAGGCATTGCGCACCTTGGGCGCGTTGTAGGCGTAGGCCCCCTCCAGGGTCGCTGCAATTTTTTCCTTGGCAGTATTGCTTGCCGCAATCACGAAATGCCAGGGCTGGGAGTTCACCGAAGAGGGGGTAAAGCGCAGCACGGTACGCAAGGCAGCAAGGCTTTCCTCCGGCAGCTTGCGACTGGCGTCAAATGCCTTGCAGGTACGGCGAGAAGTTGCAACTTCAACAATATTCACAGGCTATCCTTTTCCAAACAGATTGAGCTTTGCTATTATGCGTAGCGCAGCAGCAGAAAGAATCCGACCCTCTGCTGCGGTCGACCAACATTATCACACGATTGTGTGTCCTAAAGGACCTTGAGACCGTCCAGAATCGCCTCGGCATATAAAATTGAGATATTGACCAACAGGTGTCTCTACAATCTGGAGTAAAGTGCATGTGTAAAGTATTCTAGATCTAAATTTACTGTCCGATTTGACCACATTTCTGCATTTCTGCTGCATCCTCAGCTCAAATTTTCATCAAAACAAGTAGCTAGGCACCGTATTTCTTTTTTACAATATCACCGGAATCGCGGGAAAAATGCAGGTGTATTGGCTGCATATTTAGAATATTCCTCGGCAAACTCAGCGTAAGCTTCTTTCTCTTCTATTCTGGCCAGCCTGATGTACATGTAGGTCAAAATCGGGAACATTATCAATGTCACAATCGTTGGCCATTGCAGCAAGAATCCAAACATGATCATCACGAACGCCGCATACTGTGGATGCCTGATGCGTGCATATGGTCCAGTCGTTGCCAGGCTATGCTTGCGTTGAGCGCTATACAACACGCGCCAAGCACCCGAGAGCAAGAAGAAGCCAGCAATAATAAGAGCATTGCTAATTATGTGAAATGGGCCAAAGTGCGGATTGCCACCCCAACCAAATATGTCTTCCAGTAAATGGCCTGCATTATGTGAATATGGGTCGATTCCAGGAATATGACTTGTAAGCCAGCCAGACAAAAGATAGATGGTAAGTGGAAAGCCATACATCTCAACAAACAACGCCACCAGGAATGCTGAAAACGCACCGAAAGAGCGCCAGTCACGCTTGCTCTGAGGCTTTGCAAAACTAAAAGCGAAGATGATGAATACTAGAGAGTTAATGATGACAAGTGGCCACAAGCCATAATCAGAAGATGGTGTATTCATTTTTGTTCCTCCCCATTTTTTGCATGATGATGATTGTGTCCACCATGCCCATGATGCATGAATAAATGCATCAAAGGGCAGGCAAGCAAAATCAAGTAGGGCAGGAAACCAAGAACATGGGCGCGGTGTTCTGTAAAGAGAAGTAATCCGGCAAATATCAGGAATCCATAGAATACCCATTGTCCTCTGGAAAGATGTTTTGTTTCATGTTCGTCGTTCATGGTGCTACCCCTTGATATTTAATTAGTTGTAATAGTTGTTATTTACGTAAGGTTATCAATCCCCATAATATGATGCTTGGGCATACAAGCATCAGTGCAGCGACAAATGATGTCCATAAAGTAAAACCCCACATATAGAAAACCAGCGTTGCTAATATCAATCCTAATGCGGGACAGATCCACACCCATCGGCTGAGGGCATTATTCGCAAAGATTGGCAGGAAACCTGGCACTAGAATCATGTAATCACTATATTTTGGCATCCGCTGCAACAAATCCACTTCTTCCAATTTAGCCATCACTGTAAAAAATATGATGGAGAGGATAGATGCCAATAACCATGGCGCAGTGAAATGCACTAATGCAAGCCCAATAAAAACGATCAGACCTCCGGCATATATTGGATGCCGAACATAGGCGTAAAGTCCTTTATCCATCAGTGAGTCATTGATAGAAGGCGTATGTGTACGCCATCCAAGCTGCAAATGACCTACAGTGATTGGTACTGCACCAGCGATTACCAAAAGCCACCCTAATCCTTGACCTATAGCACCCAAATTCAATATCAAGGTTGAAGTTTCACACCAAGCAAGTACAAGGCCATAACCATAGAGTGGTATACCTAACATATTACGCAACAGGCTGGTAACCAGCCGACCACCATTTACACCCCACGAACGAGAAAAGCTAGCTGTAAACGCGCTAGAGCCTGCAAATACAAAGCCTATTAAGAGTGGAATCAAGAAATAGTACATTTCAGCCTCCTTTCATAATGTAAGCCGAGTTAACAAAACCCATCATTAACTTTTAATTAATCCTAAATTCAAAGCTTTGCTCGCTTAAGCAACGCAGAATTCACAATCACTGACAATGAACTCAACGCCATTGCCGCTGCCGCGATAATGGGGTTAAGAAAGCCGAATGCCGCAATCGGCACACCAATAGAGTTGTAGATAAACGCCCAAAACAAGTTCTGCTTAATCTTGCGCATGGTGGCACGTGACAGTCGTATGCTCGCCACCACGTCGCGCACATCATTCTTGATAAGAACGATGCCGCCGGTTTCCTTGGCTACATCGGAGCCGGAACCGAGGGCGATACCGATCTCGGCAACAGCCAACGCTGGCGCATCATTAACGCCGTCACCCACCATGGCGACTGATTTACCTTGTTTCTGTAAATCCTGTATGACTTTAGCCTTGTCTGAGGGTAACACTTCAGCAATGACGCGCTTAATACCTAGTTCTTTGGCAATGGCTTCGGCGGTGCGAAGATTGTCACCAGTCAGCATGATGACTTCTACATTTTCTTTCATAAGCTCGGCGATAGCGTCTTTGGCCTCAGGCTTGAGCGTGTCAGCCACTGCCAAGACACCGGCGAGGGCGCCATCAAGACCTACCAGCATCGCTGTCTTGCCTTGGGCTTCCAGCTTTGCCATGATTTCTTCCGCCGCCTTGGTATCAATGCTCTCTCGTTCGAACAGCCTACGATTGCCGAGTAGCGTAACTATGCCATCAACGTTGCCGCGGATGCCATGACCAGGAATGGCTTCGAAGTTTTCCACCTTCGGCAGCACGAGTTCTCGGTGTTGAGCGGCACGCACGATCGCTTCGCCGAGCGGGTGTTCCGAGCCGACCTCCACCGCAGCCGCGGCACGCAGAATATCTGCCTCCGGCTGACTGCCAATTGCTATGATATCTGTGACATTAGGTTCTCCACGCGTAAGCGTCCCTGTCTTATCGAACACTACTGTAGTGAGCTTCTCCGCGCGCTCCAGGACTTCTGCGCCACGAATTAGTATACCGGCCTCCGCGCCTTTGCCTACGCCAACCATCAGCGCCGCCGGGGTGGCAATACCGAGAGCGCATGGGCAGGCAATAATCAGTACCGCGATGAAGGCCATCAGGCTCTGTGGAAAATTACCCATCAGCCACCAGCCAAAAAA
>Ga0255338_1004996_pt1 | contig 12782 bp, 8 predicted proteins | sample MeOH1_35cm_T4_19_FD_203715 | JGI IMG/M metagenome (GOLD analysis project Ga0255338, IMG submission 203715) | Sandy soil microbial communities from University of British Columbia, Vancouver, Canada - MeOH1_35cm_T4_195 | ecosystem: Engineered > Artificial ecosystem > Sand microcosm > Unclassified ...
TCCCCCGGTACGTCGACCTGACCGAGCCTCTCGCCTGCCCCTACTGCGGGAATACGGCAAAGCGCTACCGGCAACTTGTCGATCAATCATTCGTGTGCCCTGCGTGTGGACGGTCTTTTCAAACTGCCTAAAGCAACAGAACGGTTGAAAGCGATAGGGGAGTGGTATGCGCGCCTGGACGACATGAATCCCATCGAAAAGATCTTCGCACCGCTCTATGGCCTCCCGTGCTGGAACGCCAGATCCGGCTACGGCTCATTCCTCACGATGGAGTTCGGTGAGCCGCACCTGGAGATCCACGAGCCGCGGCGCGCTCGCCCCGGTGCATCCGAGCGCGTGCGAGAGAGCCTGGCCCGGCGACGGGTGTTCGTCCACGGGGAGTGGCACCTTTGGATCTATTGCTGCGAATGGCACGTCTACACCGGCGAGACGCTGATGGGCGACAGCGACCTCCAGGGCTCGACCAAGGAGCGGATCGACCTGGCGGCGGCAGAGTTGGACGGCCAGCGATTGAAGCGTGTTACGGTAGATCCGCACCGGGGCACATCCACCTTCCACTTCGATCTGGGCAGCCGGCTGGAAACCTGGCCCTACGAGCCGGACACCAAGCAGTGGCATCTGTATCAGCCGGACGGCAACGTCCTCACCTACCGCTCCGATGGCTACTACGAACAGAGCCCGGGTGACGCTCCGCCGAAGACGAAAATCTGGAAGCCGCTGTTCATAATGGTAGACGGATTACGCCCAACCGAAAGCGAGTCGGCACAGCCACACTGAACACCGTAGCAAGAGGGCTTGTCTCTCGTTCGCTCTTTGAGCTTTGTCCCGGTAGGCGTGCACATCGCTCCGAGGAAGCCAGGCTCAGATCGCACAAGCCATACGCCCGCGCCCCGGCGCACCCGGCACCGGCCTTGCCTGCCATTCAGGTGGGAGGTGAGGCCGCGCTAGTGCGAGATCACTTGCGCGGATCGAACGAACCGTGACGGCGCTGGTTCTCGGTTTCAGGTTGCGTTCTAGTGGCCCACGGCCTTGGGGACGTCGACCTTGAGCTTGCCCTTGACCAACTGCCAGCGGATGCCGGGAGAGCCGTCGTCGCGGAGCAGGCGTACGGGGTCGAGGGTGCGCAGGTCCTTCACATCCAGGCGAACCTTCTGGTAGAGGAACCCGTTCCGCACCTGCCCATAGATATTGGCGGAGCCATCCGGGTTCACCACCACGGCATCCGGAAGGATGCGAAGTATGGTGGCGTGGGGCCCGCGCAGCGTGAGGGTCATCTTCCCCCGGATCACCGCCTTCTTCGATACCTGCAGCTTCCCCTTCAGGGTGGCCTTGGGTCCGACCGTGGCGCCCAACAGCGCGTTCGCTTTCACGAGGCCGCCCGGGGTGTTGGGCGGGGCCACGGTGAGGAGGCGGAAGCTTTCGATTCGGTGCTCCGCCGTGGCAAGGCCGGTGGCGGCCGTGAAGCCGAAGTACCCGTCCGGTACACCGATCTGCGGATCGGTTACGTCCATAAACAGGTGGCCATCTACGCTCACCGAAACGTGGCCGCCCTCGATGGTGTCCTCGTAGCTAACGGTTGCGGTGTGGCTTTCCCCGTCCGCAATCTCCACCTTCAGCGGCGTGGTGCGCAGGGAGGTGACGTTGCCGTTCAGGTCGATGCCGAGGTGGTTGTCGTCCGGGTCATTGAAGCCTGCCCCGTTATTCCAGGTGTCGAACTCCACGGCGAAGCCGCCCGCCGCGATCCCGGAGTAACCGAGGCCCGGACCGTCGCCGCCGACGGCCGCGGGGCTCTCGGCGATGGCGAAGGTGAAGCCGTCACCGCTGCCGGCCGGCCCACCCGCGGAGGGGATTACCCTGAACGTGAAGTCGGCGCGAAAGGCCCGGGTCGTCAGCCGCTGCTTCAAGAAGAGGGCGCCGGCGGAGAACTGCTCCGGCTTCCGCGTGAGCGAGACCGCCGTCGGGCCCGCCGCTGCCGTGCCGACCAGTTGCAGTTCCTGGAGGTCGAGCGGGCCGTTGGTGATCAGCGCCTGCACCGCCGCCTGCGAGGGTGTGGCGCCGCACAGGAGCAGGGCGGCCGCCGCGAAAAAGGTAGGGCCAGTAAATCGGAACCGCATCGACTTCTCGTCCAGGACTTCAAGCGAAAGAAGGAGAGCGCCTGAAGACCCGAGCGGCGCCTAATGCTTCCTTGGCCGCCGGTGGCCCGTATCCCTCCCTTTCAACCAACTGTGCGGCCAGGAAATGGGGAAATGGGGGAGGTAATTGCAAAACCCCAGCGGGCTAAGGAATTAAGGCACCGACCGTTCCCTGCATCCGCGCGCCGTCGCGATAGAACGACGTGTGAACACCGAGCCCATTATCGATACCATCGCCGCCATCGCCACGGCGCCCGGAGAAGCCGGCATCGGCATCGTCCGAGCGAGCGGTCCCCTGGCCCTCGTCTGCGCGCGCCGGATCTTCCGCCGGAAGGTCGATACGCAGTCGCGGCAGCCCCCCGCCTCCCATCACGCCACCTACGGGTTCGTGACGCGACCGGGTTCGGACGAGAAGCTGGATGAGTGCGTGCTCACCTACTTCGCCGGTCCGCACAGCTACACCGGGGAAGACGTGGTGGAACTGGCCTGCCACGGCAGCAACCTGGTCCTCGCACAGGTGCTCAACGGCCTCATTGCTGGCGGCGCGCGGCTGGCAGAGCCGGGTGAGTTCACGCGCCGCGCCTTCCTGAACGGCCGGCTGGACCTGGCGGAAGCGGAAGCCGTGATCGACATCATCCGCGCCCGCACGGATGCTGCGCTGCGCGTCGCCACCGGGCAGCTCTCCGGCCGGCTCTCCCGGGAGATCGGGGCGCTGCGCCTGGCCCTCATCACACTGCTCGCGGAGATCGAGGCGGCCATCGACTTTCCGGACGACGTGGAGCCGCCGGCCGATGCGGAGCTTGCGTCCCGCACACGCAACGTCCGGGAACGAGCGCTCCGGCTGCTGCGGACGGCCGACGCCGGGCGGCTCTACCGGGAAGGCGCGGCCCTGGTGCTCGCGGGCCGGCCTAACGTGGGAAAGAGCAGCCTGCTCAACGCGCTGTTGGGCGAGGCGAGGGCCATCGTTACGGCGATCCCCGGCACCACGCGCGACGTGATCGAGGAGACGCTCAACCTCCACGGTATCCCGGTCCGCGCCATCGATACGGCCGGCCTGCGCGAGACCAGCGACACGGTGGAAGCACTGGGTGTGGAGCGGACCCGGGCGCAGCTCGCCGCGGCGGACCTCACGCTCTGGGTGGTGGACGCGTCCGAAGGGGTCACCGACGAAGACCGCGCCATTGCGGGAGAGCTCGCCGGGCGACGCGTGGTGGTAGTCGCCAACAAAGTCGACCGCGGCCAGGCCCTGCACGCCACGGAGATCGATACGCTGCTCGGCGAAGAGGTTGCCGTCGTCCCGGTCTCCGCGCTGACCGGCGAAGGAATGGGCGCGCTAGAGGAGACCCTGGCTTCGGTGCTGCTGGGTGGCAGTATCGCCCCGGAGAGCGTGTGGGTGAGCAACGCTCGCCACCAGAGCCGCCTTCGCACTGCCGTTACAGCCCTGGACCGCGCCATCGAAGCGGCGCAGGCCGGCTTCGACCAGGCCGCCATCTCCCTCGACCTGAAGCTTGCCGCCGAGGACCTGGGCGAGATCACGGGAGAGACGGTCACCGAGGAGACCATCACACAGATCTTCGCGCGCTTTTGTGTGGGGAAGTGAGCCTTCGCACCGGCATTCGGATACGCATCTCGGCGCCCGTTCTGAGCCGGTATTCGATTGGAACTCCTCGCCCGTGACGGGGTGAACAGATCGCAAACAACCGCATGCTTGAAGCGGTGCAGGCGTGATGCTTCACTCGACCACAGTCTGGTCAGGATGACCCGAATCGTGGTGGGTTGCGTCTCGGGATGAGGATGGGAGGACGTTGAGGCGGCATCTCAGTCGAAGGCGTATGCTGCGGCAATCGCTGCAACTCGCTGCCGGTTGCTTGCGTCCAATTGTCAAGTAATCCAAACTGGCTGACCGTCCTGGTTAACCGGAATCGAGCGATCTCCCTGACCATGGCACACCCCCTTCTTCGCTTTCGCGCTCTTCTCGGGCTGCTCCTGGCGGCCTTCTACCTCCTGGGCAGCGCAGCCTGCGCCACGCCCGGGGCCACAATTACCGGTCTGGTTCGTGACACCGCCGGGAAGCTGCTGCCGGGCACCCAGGTTCGTTTACGCCTGGGTAACCTGACGGCGGCCACGCTCGCGGATGCGGACGGGGTTTACACCTTCTCGCAGCTCCCTGGGGCGTCCGACTTCGCCTTGCGCGCCTCGATCAAGCGCTATGTTACCGCGGACCTCGGACCGCTCGCGGTCGCCGGCGGGGAAGTGCTGCGGGTTGATTTCGCGCTCGTTCGTACCGGAAGCGTGCCGAAAGGCGCCATCACCGGCACGGTGCGCACCGTTTCCGGCAGACCGATCGGGGGCGCGCAAGTCGAGGTTCTTTCCGGCCCGACCGACGCGCGTGCCACCACGACGCGTTCCGGGAAGTTCCGGCTGCGCGGCCTTCAGCCTGGCTCTTACGCGCTGAGTGTGAGCGCCCGCACCGCGGGCGCCGCGGTACTGGAAGGCATCCAGGTTGCGTCGAGGAGTTCCGAGGTCGCCGTGGCGCTTGATGAGCCGGACGAGACGCAACTGGGTCAGTTGTTCGGGACGGTGAAGGATGATTCGGGACACGCCCTGCACGGTGCCGTCGTGGAAATCGTGAGCGGTCCCAGCACCGGCAGCGGCACCACCGCCGATGAGGGGCGCTACTCCATTGAAAATCTGGCAGCCGGCACCTATACGCTGCGCGCTTCTGCACAGGGGTACTGGGGAAATACGTGGGACCACGTCGTGCTTCCCGCGGGCCACGCGGTGCGGGTGGACTTCGCGTTACACTCGCAGGACGAGGCCCCCCGGTTCGGCAGCATCACCGGGCGCGTCACGGACGCGGAAGGGCATTCCCTGGCCGGGGCTCACGTCGAAGTGGCAACGGGGCTGAGCGCCCGCTCGGTGGAGACCAATGAGGAAGGCCGCTACACGCTGCCGGAACTGCTGCCGGGCGGGTATGTCGTTCGTGCGAGCAAAGAGGGCTACGCCTCGCGGACGGCCGACATCACGGTCACCGCGGGTGGCGTCGCGTCGCTCAACTTCGAGCTGTCGCGAAACGAGCCTGCGCGCGGGCGGCTGCGGGGGAGGATCACCAATGCGGAAGGCGCTGGAATCGCTGGAGCGACGGTCCAGGTCCTCGAGGGGCCGTCCGTAGTCACCAACGCCGAAGGTAACTACGAGATGGACGGGGTCACCGCCGGCGAGCGGAGCGTGCGGATCAGCCGGGAGGGGTACCAGGTCGCAACCCGCACCGGGGTCGTCATTCACGCTGGGGAGACGACGACCCTCGACGTGCGGCTCGAGCGGGTGGCTCCCACCGGCCGCCTGGTCGGAGTCATCCGGGATGCCGGCACGCAGGCAGTAATTGCCGGAGCGGTGGTCAAGGTGCTGGAAGGCCCGCAGGCGACTACTGGCCTGGCGGGCGGATACGAGCTCGGCGGCATCGCTCCGGGACTACGCACAGTCCAGGTTTCCCGGGAAGGCTACCGCACCCTGGTGCAAGAGCACGTGGTGATCACCGCGGAACAGACGACCCATCTCGACCTCCAGCTCTCACACGTGGAGTGAAGTGGACACAGTCGACCGATGCTGGATGGGTGCGACGCCAACTCCTGGCGCCGCACCCGCACCGATAAGGCGGGGCAACGGAAATCGAGCTCGCCGAAGATCAATGGCTAATTACGCCTGATCTACTATCGATGTCGCACCCGTCGCCCGCGATGCTGGTGCAGCCACCGGGTGCGGTAGGAGCGGTACGCGGCCTCGTTCGCGCGCTGGTGGCGGCGGTTCTTTTCCTTCTTCCACTGGTTGTAGGAGAGGAGGGTCGCGCCGCCGCCGATCAGGGCCAGGGTGCCCTTGCCCTTCGCCAGGGCGGCGATGGTGCCGGCACCCGCGATGTAGGTGCCGATGCGCCACGTGTTCTCTTTACTGTTGCTCCGTGCCTGTGCGGGCGTCACGCCCACGACGCCGAGGCTGCCCAGGGTGAGCAGCGCGGCCAGCGCCGCGGTGCAGGCTCGCTGTCGAATACCGAGTACCAAAAGTGTGCCCTCCGGGGTGAACGGCTCGCGGTTGCTCCCTCTGAAGAGCGCCCTCGTGCCGGGGAGACGTGGGTCTCCTAAGAAAAACATCCCCCGGCTCGCCTACTCTGAAACCCACCGTGTGGCAACCGCTTGCGGCGGGCTGCAGTTCCGGGCAGAAAACAGGGAGGGAAGCGGATCCTCATCCGCTCCCCTCCCTTGACAGCTTGGAGTCCGGACGATTAGTGCGTAATCGTCACCTTCTGCTGATACTGTGCCGAGTTGCCGGACGCATCCGTAGCCACCCAGGTGATCGTAGTGATGCCTACCGGATACGGCGCCGTAAGCGCCTGGCCATCCGAGCGGGTGCCGGTGGCGGTGATCACGCCGTCACACTTGTCCACTCCGCGGGCGGGGCCGCCCAGGGCGACGGTGGTAGACGACTGGTTCACCGGGATCGCCTTGGTCACGTTTGCGGGGCGGACGGAGCCCGCCGCGGTGAAACTGGGCGGCGTCGTGTCGACGATGGTCACGTCGACGGCGATGGAGCCGGAGTCACCGATGGGATCGGTAGCGGTGAGGACGTAGTGGTAGGTGCCGGGTCCCTTGCTTTGCACGAGCCGGGGCACGATCCCTACCAACTGACCGTTCAGGCTCCAGCGGAACACGGAGATCCGCGTGTTGAAGCCCTTCGACTCACTACCGTCCAGGGTAAAGGCCGTGAGCGGGCCCGTGCACTCCTTAGTCAACGACGGGAACAACCGGTCTGCGTTGGCTGCCATCCGCAGGGCGTTCTTCGGACCGATCTTCGTGACGAAGGCATCGTTCAACTTCTTGCCGCCAATGTCGGCTCCGCCGTACTGCGGCTGCGCCGCGTTGACCAGCGGGAAGTTGGCGACCGAGGCGGTGGTGCCGGTGACCCAGGCGTTGATTCCGCCCGCATCGAGCGCCACGCCCGTCGCCTGATCCGCGTTGCGGCCTCCGATCAGGGTTGAGTAGTGGAGCACGTAGTTCGCCTGGTCGATCTTCGCGAGAAAGGCGTCGCTATAACCCTGTGGTCCCAGGATCTGGTTCTTGACCGGGAACGGTGACGAACTGGCGTAGCCGGTCACGTAGATGAAGTTGCTGGGGTCGACCGCAATGTCCAACGCCCCGTCATCCCCGGTACCGCCAATGTAGCTGGAGCGGATCAGGGCAGTGCCTGAACCGTTGAGCACGGCAAAGTAAGCATCCGAATTGCCGCCGCCATAGGTGTAGTTGAAGCCCGCGGAAGGCGTGGTCCGGCGGGGAAAGTCGCGAGAGTTGGTACTGCCCGCAATGAAGATGTTCCCCGCGCCGTTCACAGCGATGGCATCGCCGGTTTCCGCGGCACTGCCGCCAAAATGGCTGATCCAGATGCGGCTGTCCGCGCCGGGGTTGGTTAGATCGAATACCCCTACCCAGGCATCGCCCACATCCAGCATGCCGGCCTTTACACGCTGCAACACACCTGGAGAGGCGGGGAAATTTGCGGACGTGGTGCTTCCTACCAGGTAGACCCGGCTACCACGAATTGTGAGGTCGCGAACGTCGTCAATCCTGGAGCCACCGAGGAAGGTTGCATACCGAATTTGGTCGGCGCCGATTTGCGTGGGGTCCAGTTGGACCAGGAATCCATCTGCGTCCCCATTCTCCGCTTGTTGAAAACCGTTCCGTGCGGGTGCCGGTGTAGGGAAATCCAGGCTTCGCGTTCGTCCGCCGACGTAGATGAGGCCGTTTGCGTCAACGCCGATCGAATTCCCGCGGTCTTCGTCCCGGCCACCCAGGTAGGTCGCGTAATTGACCCGGCCGTCCACGTCGAGGCGAGCGACGAAGGCGTCCCAGGGATTCTGTAGATCCGCCTGCGCGCAATCCAGGGTGATGGGAAAGTCGTCCGATTGGGTGGCGCCAGTAAGATAGATCTGTCCGTCTGGGCCTAACGCAATGCCGCTGGATTCATCAGTGTTATGACCACCCAGGTAGCTGGCGTAAAGCAGGGCACCCGTTGGACTGTATTTAGCTACAAATACCTCGGTTGCGGCGGTGAGCTCCGGCTGATCCGCGTCTCCAGTCACGGGGAAATTGTTGGACCCCGTGGTGCCCGTCACGTAGCTGTTGCCGTCTGCGTCCACCGCGATCCCGGTGCCGCGCTCGCCACCGCTGCCCCCGAGGAAGGTGGAGAATACGAACTTCGGGTCTATGACCAGCCGCCGGGCTGGGTCGTACTGGCCCAACTCGAAGCCCACCTGCGAATCGTCCTTGAGCACGAAGCGCGCGTCTACCAGTTGGCGCACGCCGTCTCGCTCCTGGTAGGCGATGGGCGCTTCCTGGCGGAGCGTCTGCCCAGACGCCTGAATCAGGAGCGCGCCGTGCTCATCCACCTGCAGGCGCTCCTGCCCCGAGAAAGAGAGCGCGATGTCTTGCGGTCGAGCGCTGGGTGCCACGCTGAAGTCGTACTCTAGCGCGCCTTCGTTGCCGTAGTACACCAGGTCCACGCCGGGCGTGACGTCCGCGTACCGGACCTTCCGGTAGGTGGTGACCGGAGTCTCCCACTTGGGACCGGGGCGGCCGTGGTAGTAGCGCACCGGCACTCCCGCGGGCTCCTCGCCGCGCACCGCGGCAGTGCGCGCGCCCCGCACGCCCATACGGATGACTGCGTCCTTCCGTCCGGCAGGAGCGCGCAGCGCGAGGACTGCGTCGGTATCGGTCAGGAAGAGGCTGCACTGCTGGCCGCGGGCACGGAAGCGGACTCTTCCGTCCGCCTGGCCCCGGTTGGCCTCGAACAACAGCTCCTTGGCAGGCGCCTTGGACACCGGTGAACCGAGAGCCTGCGACTGGCTGACGCCTCCAGCGGCGACCACTCCGACGATCCCTGCCATGCTGACCACGATCAGCAGGGGCATTCCATTTCTCAGGCGCGGCATGCGCATCCTCCTCGCCTCCTCACAGGGCGAGGAGACAATGGTACTAAATCTGGCGGCCTCTCGGAAACAGACCGACCCATCCATAAGTTGTAAATTGTAACGACAAGCCCCTCCTTTATGAGTAAGCGAGGAGACGTGCCGATGCTGATTGTCGGAAGAGCGGCGCCGATCACGCAGCGGGCTACCTGCCTGACTGCTTGCGGTGCCGCAAGCAGTGGGATCGCCGGGCAGCCAACCGGGGTCGCCCGGTGCACGGCGACCCCGGTTGGCTGCCCGGCACCTTGAATGGCGGCGATTCGGTGTGCGTGGACCTCGAGCCTGCGGAGGGCGACGTGCTGGGTAAGGTGATCCTCATGAACCACGAAACCGGGGGCTGGTCGCGTTTGGCACGCTCTTTCAGGGAGTTCCTGGCGGGGCTGGTTGACTACCTACGAACAGGAGCCCGACCGCGATCCGGATCAGTGGTCCACACCTGCAGCAGCCAGCCGGCTACTAACACTCGCCGCGTGATCAGCGAAACCCGCCGCGCGTAACCGCTGCAGGTACTGCGGCAACAAACCGGGCGTGCCGCGGTCACAGGCCTGGAACACCGCCGGCCACTCGATGCAGGTGAACCGTTTGCGCACGGTGCGCCAGAAATCCTGCCACAACGGCATACGCTCCGGCAGCACGGCCGGTGCGCCGGTGGAGCGCAGCAGTTCTTTGTACTCGGCCAGCGCCTCCTTCAGCCCGCCCCCCTCCGGGTCCTGGTACCGGGCGTACTTCTGGTCCTCGGGACTCGCCGAGGCGGGTGGGCAAAGCAGCACGTAGCTGAAATCCCAGCCGAGGTACAGGCTGTTCTTGGCGCGCGTGAGGAAATACGCCGCCTCCAGCCCGCGGATCACCTGATCCCGAGAAGGCGTGGCCGGAGACGCATCGGAAAGGTCGCTCCCCAACTTCGCCTCAATGAACACGAAGCGCCGCATGGTGGGGAGCAGGAGCACCACGTCGTACTGGCAGCACTCGCGCTTCGTGCGTAGATTGAAGAAGGAGAGCGACTTGAACGCCTGTCCTCCCGTAGTGTGGAAGGCGGCGTTCATCACCTCGAACTCGAACAGCAGCACCGTGTTTGTCGGAGTAGCGGCCCCCGCCTTCAGGAGTGCCTCCTGAAATGGCGAATCCCACCACGCGGTGGTGAACTCCGGCCGGCGATCAAACCGGACGTTCCCCTCGCGCACCTGCTCGAAGAACGGGCGGCTCCACGCCTGGGAAGGGGATAGTTCGTCGCGCGGCGAGGGGTTGAAGTAGCCGGCCTGGCTCCAGCCGTCCAGGTTGCCCAGGCCGAACAGGGTGAGCGCCGTTTCGGATCCGGGGTGGCCCAGGCTGTCCGGATGCACGGACGCTGCCAATAGGGCGGCTGCCCTCGCCGCCGTAATGCCGTAGTCGAGATACCATTCGGGGGCCAGGTTCGGGCAGTTCAAGAGCAGCCGCGACGTGGCCAGCAACTCTGCATCCGTTTTCACCTTCATTGCGACCCCCTCGCTCGCCAGAGTGCGGGCCGCCTTCCCCAATCGAGCGAAGTGCCGCGTGAGGGGTCTTTCGGGAAAGGCCGATGTGGACCCTCCCCGAATGAGGGCCGCACGGGCAGGGAGGAAACAAGGAGGGGCCGCGCTCGCCGCAGCGCGGCCCCTTCAAGGCATCCGGTTCCAGAAGGACCCGGAAGTTACTTCTTCGGGATGCCCAGGGCTTCCAGCCTGGCCACCAGGTCCGCGCCGTGGGTGGGTGGATTCACGGTTTTGATGATGTCGCGGATCACGCCCTTGTCGTCAATGATGAAGGTCCAGCGGTTCGCCACGCCTCGCTCCGCATTCAACACCCCTACGGTTTTGGCGTACGCCTTGTCCGGGTCACTGAGAAGCGTGAAGTTGAGGCTGTTCTCCGTGATGAACTGCTTGTTCAGGTCTACGGGGTCCACGCTGGCGCCGAAGTAGGCGACCTTGTACTTAGCCAACTCGTCCTTCGCGTCGCGCAGGGACTTGCACTCCAGGGTGCAGCCGCGGGTGAGGGCCTTCGGATACCAGGCCAGCACCACCGCCGACTTTCCGGCGAACTCCTTCAGGCTATAAGTCTTGCCGTCGGTGCCTACGAGCTTGAACTCCGGCGCTTTATCTCCCACCTTCAGCTCCGCGGCGCCTTGCGCACCAGCCGGCGCGGCCACGCCCACCATCAGCAGTGCCAGCAGCGCTCCGAGGCCTATCAACCACTTCATAAAACGCATCTCCCGCAACAGGCAGGGCGCCGGCGAGAGTACCGGCTCAAAGGGATAGTTCTCGGAGCGTAAGATGAAACCTTCGATAGGACGTATCGAGACTTCCGATAGTTCTCCCGGGTTCAGATACCGTCCGCCGTTCGCGAGTTGCGCAGGGGTCGGAACAGGCAACAAAGCAATTCGCCAGGTAATGCAAAGCAGGGGATCGTGCGACAGCACGATCCCCTGCTTTGCAGCTGATCCACCGCTGCCGGCGCTTACTTGACGGTGATCTCTCCCGTGGCGATGACCGTTTGCGGCTGTTGGAAGCCGCCGCGCACCTCCAGTCGGTAGGTGTCCTTCGTGGCGCCCGGCTTAGCTACATCGCGCACTTCCAATAGGAAGGCCTGCTCCGGTCCGGTGCCGTTCCGCAGCTTGCCGAAGATCTTGACCAGGTTGCCGGACTTCACGATGGCGCTGACCGAGGTGCTCTTGAGCGCCTGCCCCGTCTGGGTGTGGGTGAAGGTGAGCTTCGGCACGCCGGTGGCGGCCACGGAGGCGTTGATCTTGAACTTCGCCGCTGGGCTGCCGTTGGCGAGGGTGCCGGACCCCGAGGCCTTGGCCCCGGCGGTGGAGTTGGGTGCCGTGACCGTGACCGGGAAGGTGCAAGTGCTCACGTTGCCCGAGGTGTCTACCGCCACACAGGTGACCGTGGTGGTCCCCACCGCGAAGAAACTGCCCGAGGCGGGGGAGCAACTGAGGTTGACGCTGCCCGCATTGTCGGAGGTTGTCACGTTGTAGCTCACCAGTGCGCCGCCGGCCTCGTCTTGCACCGCCGAGACCGAGGCCGGGCAGGTGATACTGGGCGCTTGCGTGTCCTTCACCGTGACGATGAAGGTGCGAACCGTGGTGTTGCCCCCCGCGTCCGATGCCGTACAAGTTACGATGGTGGCGCCCAGCGGAAACACCGTCCCTGAGGAGGGGCTGGAGGTGAAGCTGACCGTGCCCGAGTTATCCGTGGCCGAAGCCGAGTAAGTGACCTGCGCGCCGTTGGCCTGGGTCTGGTTGACCGTCACAGACGTGGGGCAGGTGATTACGGGCGCTTCAGTATCTCGGACCGTTACCGGGAAGGTGCAGGTGCTGGTATTACCGGCCGCGTCCGTGGCGGTGCAGGTGACCACCGTGAGGCCCAGCGGAAACACGCTGCCGGAGTCCGGCGTGCACACCACGCTTGCCCCGGGAGCGTTGTCCGAAACGCCGGCCATGTAGTTGACCACGGCGCCTCCCGGCTGGTCTAGGTTTGCGGTGATTGGACCGGGGCAGATGGCGGTGGGCGGCTGGGTGTCCTTCACCGTCACCGTAAAGCTGCAGGTCGTCCCGGCCTGATCCCGGCAGGTTACCAACGTGTCGCCAATCGGAAAGAAGGAGCCGGAGGCGGGGGCGCAGA
>Ga0255338_1004997_pt1 | contig 12773 bp, 26 predicted proteins | sample MeOH1_35cm_T4_19_FD_203715 | JGI IMG/M metagenome (GOLD analysis project Ga0255338, IMG submission 203715) | Sandy soil microbial communities from University of British Columbia, Vancouver, Canada - MeOH1_35cm_T4_195 | ecosystem: Engineered > Artificial ecosystem > Sand microcosm > Unclassified ...
CGGGGTACGAGGTGCTGCCGCACGATCGCAGCTACGGCAACAAGTTCAACCCGGCCCGCTTGGTGCCGATGACCTGGCCGAAGGTTGCCGACTGACCAACGCTCAAGGGCCCCGCACCAGCACGGTGCGGGGCCCTCGTCGTGTGGCCTACGAACTTTCCTCGGGGGATGGCCCTCGCCAGATTTCGATTCCCGTAGGTGTACGCAGCACCCACTGGCCGCTGTCTTCCTTGGACCACTCGCCGGTTTGGCCGACCAGGGAAGTGCGCCGAGAGGCGTCTTGGAGCGCTTCGTTGTACATCGAGCGGGCCGGGTCCCGCTGCCACTCCGGGCGTGAATCGAGTCGGTAGCGCAGCAGATCGCCGTACTCATCGCGCTCTGCCTTGTCGTGCGGCTTGTCCCCTTCGGCCCACTCCCATGCGTCGGTGGCCCTGAGCGTGACTTCGGCGGTGAGTTCCACGGGGGCCTGGCCATCGCCTTCCGTCGGCAAGAGCAAGGCGAGCAGGCCGACGCGGAGCGCAAGCGAGAGCGCCATGAGGTCGTCGACGTCGATGCGGCGTTCGCCGCGCTCGATCTTGCTGATGACCGTGGGCAGCATCGGGCGCCCGATCTCAGTCAACTTGGCGGACAGGTCCCGTTGTTGGAGCCCACGGGCCTTGCGCCACTTGGCCACGTTCTCGGCAACCCGTTTCGCGGCGGGACCCGCGACTACTGCATTAGAAGCCATGATGGAGATTCTGCGGCACGCTATGGACTTCCCGCAAGCTACCGTCATATACTGGCGATGTTGGCGATTCAAATCCACACCTTGGAGAATCCGTGCCACGGAATCACTCTCTGGCGCCTGATGAGGTCTGGCTCACACCTCGGGAAGTCGCCGAGATCACCAAGCTCGCAGTGCAGACGCTCGCGAACCATCGCGCCAAGAAGGTCGGCATCCCCTACACCAAGCTCTCCGAGGGCCGCGCCGGCCGAGTCCGCTACCGCCAGGCCGACGTCGAGCGGTACCTCACCGGACAGCTGGTCGCCTGATGGCCACGCCCGCCCCCCAGCTCACGGGCCACAAGACGCTGTCGGACCTCTACGCCGACCGTGGCCTCACCACAGCCCAAGCGCGCCGCCTCGTCGCCCTGCTTGGCCTCGCCGCACCGCGGCGAACGAAAGACGCCCCGACCGCCGGTGTCATCACCACCAGCGGCCGGGACTGACAACCCGCATGACGAAGCCCCGGCCTGCTTGGCGGCTGGAACCGGGGCTCATCGACCTGAAGGAGTCGTCTTGAACAGCATCGCACACAGCACCGACAGCACAAGCCCCGTTCCCGCCACCGACGCCACCACCTACCGCGCCGCCGGCCTGTACGCCGCGACCATCGGCTACGACGAGGCACTCCGCCTGCCCGACCCCGCCGCTCGGCTCGACCGCATGTCCGCTGAGGTCGACGAGATCGCCGCAGACCTCGCCAGGGTCGTGAACGCCGAGGGTGGCACCGAGTTCATCGAGGGCCTGCGCGAGGCCACGGCGGTCCGGCTGAGCGCGTTCGCGGCGATCGAGCACGGCCGCGCCGAGCTGGCGGACGCCGGGGTCGGGTACCTCTTCGACCTGCTGGCCGACAACCTGAAGGCCGGTGTCGACCCGCACGTCATCCGCCGCGACGCGCTCGCCGCCCCGGCCCGGGTGCGCGAGCTGGCCCGGCAGGCGTAGTGACCACCCGCGCGCCCCACGGGAACCCCGCCACTTCGGTGGCGGGGCCTTCCCGCGTACACGCCAGACACCTCGTCTCCACCGATCGCAAGGACCGCACTACGTGAACGCCTTCAACCGCATGGCGGACGTGCTCCGGGACCTCGGTGAGCCCACCAGGTACCAGGGCGGCGCCATGCGCACCCGCGGCCGGTGCCACGACGGGGACGACCCCGCCACCGTGGCTTTCCGGCCCGGCAACAACGGCTCATTGGTCGTGTTCTGCCACAAGTGCCAGGGGAACGCCGACTTCCTCGCTTCCATCAACTGGACCGAAGCGGACCTGTACGACGAGCCCCTTGCCGAGCGCGAGCGACCTGCGGATGACGTGTGGATCCCGTGCGCGAAGCACGGTCACAAGCGCGTCGCGCAGTACGTCTACCAGGACGAGAACGGCCGCACCGTCCACGGAGTCACCCGCTGCGACCACAAGTGCTTCGCACAGTGGCGGCCCGACGACACCACCCGCTCCGGCCGCCGCTGGTCCCTCAACGCCCCCCAGGGCAACCGGCTCGTCCGCACGGTCCCGTACCGGCTCCCCGAGTTGCTCGCGGCCAAGCAGGCGGACCGGGTCATCTGGATCGCCGAGGGCGAGAAGGACGTGCACGCGCTCGTCGAGCACGGGCTGGCAGCCACCTGCAACGCGGCTGGCTCCGGGAAGTGGACGACCGAGCACGCCGCGTACTTCGAAGGCGCGGACGTCACGATCGTCGCCGACCGGGACCCCAAGGGCCGCGAGCACGCCGAGAAGGTCGTAGAGACCCTGAAGGGCATCGCGCGCTCGGTGTACGTCGTCCAGGCACGCACGGGCAAGGACGCGTACGACCACTTCGCCGCTGGTCACAAGGACTCGGAGTTCCTACAGGTGTGGGTCCCGTTCCCGTACCCAGGAGACTCGGAGGCCGCTGCATGATGCCGAACCCGGAATGGGCCGACGACGTCAAGGCCGAGTCCGACGCCCACGCGGCGGCGGAGACCGCGCCTGAGGACGACCTGTCGGGGAAGCTGTTCACGCCCGGTGGCTCGTTCTTCCTTCGCGCTCCTGAGACGCCTCCGGCCCTCTGGGGGAGCGGCGGCGACGTGCTGTGGGCGGAAGGCGAGTCGCTCATCCTGGCGGGCCCCCAGGGCGTCGGGAAGACCACTATCGCCCACCAGCTCATCCGGGCCCGACTCGGCCTCCAGGACAGCGTCTTGGGGCTGCCCGTGCAGGCTGGGAAGCGGGCCCTGATGCTCCTCATGGACCGGCCCGCGCAGGCGCGGCGAGCCGGGCACCGGATCTACGGCGGGGACGACGAGGGATACCTGAACGAGCACCTCGTCATCTGGCAGGGCCCGCCGCCGTACGACCTGGCCAAGCGGCCGGAGATCCTCGCCGCGATGTGCGAGAAGGCGGGCGCGGACACGGTCCTCGTCGACTCGATCAAAGACGGGGCCATCGGTATCTCGGCCGACGAGGTCGGGGCCGGGTACAACCGGGCCCGACAGAAGGCGCTCGCCGAGGGCGTCCAGGTGCTGGAGAACCACCACACGAAGAAGGCCGGCACGAACGGAAGCGAGCCCAACACCCTCGCCGACGTGTACGGATCGACCTGGATCACCGCCGGATCAGGCTCCGTGATCATGCTGTGGGGCGAGGCAGGTGACCCCGTAGTGGGTTTCCGCCACCTGAAGCAGCCGATGAACGAGGTCGGCCCCTTCCAACTGCTCCACGACCACCCAACCGGCCTCACCACCGTGCGGCACACCGTGGACCTCGTCGACATGGCCCGCATCAAGGGCGTCCACGGGCTCACCGCGACGGACGCCGCCGCCGCCATGTTCGAGACGAAGAAGCCGACGGCCGCCGAGAAGGAGCGGATCCGGCGCCGCCTCAACCAACTCGTCGACAAGAGCCTGCTGTCTCGCCGGGACCCGGACGCCCCCGGCGACCCCGCCCGCTGGTACCCCGCGCACCCCGGCTTCAGGTCACAGCAGGCGTCATGACCCTCACGGACCCCCTCACGCACCCCTCACGGGACGAGGGGGTCACGCACCCCTCACGCACCCTCACGCAAAACCTAAAACCGCAGTTCACAGGCTCACGCTCACCCTCACGCACCCTCACGCACAGGGGGTCTCACGCTCCCCCCTCCTTTAAGAGGAGGGGGAGCGTGACCCTCCCACCAGAAACGGAGACACCGATGGCCAACCCACACCACACCGACTACCTGTACGGAGACGTCGACTTCGAGACGCTGGCCACCCACTACCGGTGCGGGCACTGCAACTCCACCACCAGCCTCGGAACCGACTCCACCACCGGCCTGCCGGACGTATGCATCCACCACGACGACGGCTGCCCCGTCCTGAACGGCACCCTCCCCTCGACGCCTGACGTCCTTCGCGCGCTCGTCGGCCACGTCCCCGACACCTTCCGGCCCTGAACCCCATGCACCCGACCCAGCCGGGTCGACCCCATGCACCACCGACCAACCCGGGAGGAACCCATGTCCACCACATGCGGGGCCCGCTGCCGAGACGGCTCGCCCTGCTCCAACGCGCCGATGCGCGGCGGCGAACGCTGCCGGATGCACGGCGGAGCCAGCCCCCGGGCGAAGGCAGCGGCGGAGCGCCGGCAGGCCGAGGGCCAGGCGCACGCACTCCTCGCCGAACTCGGCGTGTCCCCGGTTGCCGACCCGCTCGCGCAGCTGCTCCAACTGGCGGGTGAAGTCCTCGCCTGGCAGAAGGCGACCGCCTCGCTCGTCAACGAGCTGACCAGCATCCGCTACCAGGGCGGCAGCGGCGAGCAGCTGCGCGCCGAAGTCCAGCTGTACGAGCGGGCCATGGACCGGGCCGCGAACGTCCTGTCCGCGATCGCCCGGCTGAACATCGAGGAACGGCTCATGCGGCTCTCGGAGCGGCAGGCGGACACGATCATCGGCGCGGTGAACGCGGCGCTTCAGGCGGCCGGGGTCACGGGCGAGCTGGTCAACGAGGCGCGGACGGCAGCCGCGCGGCACCTGAGGAGCGTGGCATGAGCGGCATGTTCGGGACGGCGGCCGACTGGCTTGAGTTCGGCCGGCCTGGTGAGCAGAGCGCGGCGGCCGAGGCGGCCCTGTACGGGGCGCTGCTGTGGGACATGGGCGGCGTGCGCGCGTACGAGCGGCAGTCGGAGGACGTGTACCGGCTGAGCCTGGTCGGGGCCGCGGACCCGATGGCGTACGAGGTGGTCGGTGTCGACGGCGGGTGCTTCCGGTGAAGGGGCTAGTTCGGAAGTCGTTCAGTTGGCATGGGGGTCGGTTGGTGCCCGCGAGGTCGGACGTGCTCGATGCCGCGGGGCTCGCCCTGCTCGATGCGGCCGCGTTCACGTGGTGCCTGGGGGCCGGCCTGGTCGCGGCCGGAATCTCGCTGCTCGCCTTCAACTGGCGCTTGGAGCAGAAGGAGTGACCGGCAGTTGGGGAACCCCGCCCCTCACCCACGAGAGAGGGACGGGGATTTGTGGCACTCACCCAAACCGCAGTTTCCATTCTACGACTGACCATGACTATTTGTGCAGGTCAACGCGTAGAATGCGTACGGGTATTCAAGGGCTGATTGTAGGAATACGACAGTCGCACTCCGACCGCAATGGAGAACCCATGGGCAACTTCCCGCGGCACTGGCGCATCAATGCGCATGCCGCCAACCTCGTCCCGCCGCCCGCTAAGAGCCGGGACTGGTACCGCATCAACAACGCGACCGCGACCACCGCCGAAGTCGTCATCTACGACGAGATCGGCGAGTGGGGCGTCACCGCGAAGGACTTCGTCAACGACCTCGGCAAGGTCACCGCGAAGAACCTCGACGTCCGCCTCAACTCGGGTGGCGGATCGGTGTTCGAGGGGCTGGCCATCTTCGAGGCGCTGCGCCGGCACCCGGCGAACGTCACCACCTACGTGGACGGCATCGCCGCGTCGATCGCCTCGGTCATCGCAATGGCCGGTGACCGGCGCGTGGTCAGCCGGAACGGCTCCCTGATGATCCACGAGGCGAGCGGCGTGTGCGCCGGACCGTCCGTCGACATGCGGCAGATGGCCGAACTCCTCAACCGGATCAGCGACCAGATCGCCGACGTCTACACGCAGCGCACGGGCGAGGGCGCGCAGGCCTATTGGCGCGGCCTGATGAAGGCGGAGAGCTGGTTCACCGGCGCCGAGGCCGTAGACGTCGGGCTCGCCACGGAGGTGGCCGACGAGGACGGCGCAGAGGCATGGGCGCCCTTCGCCCACTGGACGAAGCAGCCGGCCGCGGACGCGATCGAGTGGCAGCGCACCGTCGCCAACCTCACCGGCGAGGGCCTGCGGATGCCCGACCGCGCCGTGCCGCTGTTCCCCAACCCGCGACCCAACCGCAACCGCTGAAGGAGCACACCACCATGGGCAAGATCAGCCGGGCCGCCGGCCCGACGCACGCTGTCCCCGACGTCCTCATCGTCCGCATCAAGGAGATGCACACCAACGGCGCCTCGCTGGAGAGCCTGCGCCTGCAACTCAACGAGTGGGCCGTCCCGCACGCCGACCCGAACAGCAACCTCCTGCCTGGCTCGTGGACCAGCCAGTCGGTTCAGGCGCTCCTTGACGCTGAGGCTGCCTCGTGATCAGCAAGAAGCAGCTGGACGAGCTGCAAGAGCAGATCGACAAGGACGAGAAGCTCATCGCCGAGCTGCGCCTGAAGCGGTTCATCGGCGCGGGGGAGACGTACTCCGCGGCCAAGGGGCGCATCGCCCTCGCCCAGGACGTGCTCGACGACCTCACCGCGCAGTACGAGGCGGAACAGGCGGTGATCGGCAACCGTCCGAACGTCGAGAAGGCGGAGGCGAAGTACCTCGACGGTGCAGCGCGCGCCCTGGTCAAGGCCGACGACCGCATTCGCGCCGCCCTTGAGGCCGCACAGAAGTCGCTCATGGAGGTCATCGAGGCCACGAAGGACCGCGCCGCGCTCGTGGACGAGACGGCCGCGCAGATGGCCGCACGGGGCTTCACGCTGCGGGACGACGTGGACGAGCAGCCTCACGAGACCGGGGCCGAGCGGCAGCTGTCCGGGACGGTCGTACGGATCCGCGGCCGGTGGTGGGCGCCGCTCGCGCCGCTCGCCCTCGTCGACTGGCTACAGCACCGCGTGATCGCCGCACGGATGCCCAACGTGATCATGCCGTTCTGCTTGTCCTGCCGGAACCTGGAGGAGCGGTCGGACAACATCACCGACGGAGTGCCGGACGTGCCCGCGGTGCCCGTTGCGCCCCCGCCCGTGCGGCCGGCGCGGGTGAGACTCGGTGCGCCTGTGTACATCTACAGCGCCGACGAGGCCGAGCGGAGGATCGACGAGGACGAACTTCAGTGGACGTCGATGCCCGTGCGCGGCGAGGACGGTAAGACGGAGTGGAAGCGGGTGCCGCCGACGGACCAGGCGAAGGAGCGTGCAGCGACCCGGAAGAAGGTGCTGCACGACGGCATCAAGGACGGCATCGTCATCACGCGGGTCTGAGCGGTCGGAGAGACGAGGGGCGGGCGGAAGCGTCCGCCCCTCAGTGCTGCTCGGCGACGAACGAGCCCATGCCGGGCGTGGTCACGATCAGGCCCTCGTCCCGCAGTGCGGCTGTGGCCTTGCGTACGGTGCCGCGCGCGACCTCGAACTCGGCCTCCATCTGCACCTCGCTGATCAGCGTGCGGGGCGGAAGCTCACCGGACGTGATGCGGGTGCGCAGCACGTCGCGGATCTGCTCCCACTTGGGCCGGGTCGGGTCGTAGTCGATCACCCATCCGACTGTAGATATTCGGGCTTATCGGGGCATAGAGATACATAGCCATGCCTAGGCATGGACAGGGGTGTACAGGGTCCCTAGCGTGTGGCTCACACAACAAGACCCCGCGGCCTGGCAGGGCCCGGGGCTTGTCCGACTGAGTGGAGTCGACGTGAAGCACAGTACGCAGCCAGACGGGGAACCGGCCACCCCGCGCGGCGTCGGCATCGCATGGTGCGCCTGGCACCAGTCGTACAGCGCGACCGCCCGCCTGGTGCAGGACGCGGAAGGGGCGGCGCACTTCGCCTGCCACTCCTGCCGCGAGGCGTACGGTCTCACCCCGATCGCGGACCAGCCGTGACGCTCCCCGAGCCGCCGCCCGTCCGTGAGCTGAGCAGGGCGCAGTACTCCGGGTGGGCCTGCTGCTGGTGCGGCAAGAGCCTCCTCGACGTGACCGGGGCGGTGTCCGCGGGGATCGCCCGGGGTAGCTCCGGGGTACACGTCCTCGACATCGGGGTCTACGCGTGCGGGCCTGAGTGCCCCCAGATGCCCCGGGGCGGCCGCGCTCCCCAGGCGTAACGGCCGGCCCGGGCCCGCGAGTGCGTACGCGTCTCCGCGCTCGTGGTGAACAGGGACGGCCCCCAGAGCCTGAGTGCTCTGGGGGCCGTTCTGTGGCTGGCTCACTGGGGGTGGCCGCAGTCCTTGACCCACCAGCCGCAGATCCGGCAGTAGTCGTAGGTCCGCACGACGATGCTCAATAGGCGTGTGATCATTCGCTGTTCACCTCCCCGGCGAGGTGGATGTGCGTGTGGCCGGGGCGTTTGGGCAGGGCGTAGCTGTAGATCAACATCCCCTTCTGGCTTTCGGAAGGGGTGATGTTGACGGGCTTCTGACCAGCGCACTTCCGGCAAGAGGGGTGCCACTCCTCCGGTGGGGGAGTGGCGGACGAATCGGACATGCGGCGTGCCGACCGCCACAGCGCGACCGCTCCAACGACGACGACCAGGAGCACCCCGGCCGCCTCGTCGACAGCGAACGCCGCAGCCACCACGACCCCGGCGAAGACGACCAGGACGCAGGCGCCGGCCGCACGCGACGGCTCCTCAAGCTCCTCCTTCGACTTGCTCATCCGATGCGCCCGTACGTGTTGTCAGCGATCCAGTTCGCAGCCTGCGCGAGCGGCACCGCGGCGAACCCGGCGACGCCCGCGCTGGTGCCGAGGGTGATGCCGCACCAGGCGCCGCGCTTCAGCTGGCCGCGCGTCTCCTCGCCCGCCTTCTTCACGGCCGCGACGAAGCAGGCGGTGAGGATGAGCACGACGCACCGGCCGGGCCCGGTCAGCGGGGTGAAGGTGGCGCGGGCGGCGAGCTGGCCCGGGTGCTCTCCCACGCCCCACAACAGCGCGGCGTCGCCGAGCCAGTTGGAGATGCCCAGGACGGCGCTGGAGAAGGTGCCGATGAGTCCGGCGACGCCGAGGGTGGTGAGGCAGCCGTAGGACCAGGACAGCAGGAATGGCAGCAGCCTGGCCGTGTGCTTGAGCGGGTCTTTCGTCAGCTGCTTGCGGCCGGGCCACCAGGTGATGACCTGGTAGCCGAGGATCATGAGGCCGACGGTCACGCCGCCGTAGGTCACGTAGTTCACGGTGGTCCTCAGTGCAGGATGGCCACGCCGAGCGCGGCCAGGGTGACGATCAGGGCGACGGTCCCGGTGATGCGGGGCACGTCGTGCAGCGCGACAGCGCACAGCCCGAGGAGGGCGACCAGCGCGGAGCCAGCGAAGAACGCGGCGAGGAGCACGGCCCTACGCCTGCTGCCGCTCGCGCGCGTCGATCCCGGCCTGCCAGCGGGCGCGTACGTGGCGCGCAAGCTGGTGGATGGCGAACCGTGCGGCGTCCTGCGGCTGCGCCTTGAACGCGGCGCTGAGGACGTTCAGGTCCTGCCGTAGCTGTGCGCTGTCGGGGAGCAGCAGACCGGGTGCAGGCGGGGCCGCAGGAGCGGGCACCGGGGCAGGTGCCGGCGGGGCGCCCTCGCGGAGGTCCCTGCGTACGGTGTCGCCAGAAACGTGCAGCTCAGCGGCAATGTCGGCTGGACTCATGCCGCGCTCGGTGAGGTGCGCGACGACGATCCTGCGGGTTGCACGGGAGAGCGCAGGCATCACGCACCACCCCCGACGCGGCGGCGGCCGTCTGCCTGCGCGAGGTTGCGGCCGTGCGCCATGCGCTGCTCGCGCGCGGCCTGGTCCGACGCCGACTCGCGTCCGGCGTAGCGGGTGGCGGCCAACTCGTGGTCGTTGCCGGGCAGGAGGCTGCGGAGGAACTCGCGGGCGTCCATCAGCGGCCACCCCCGGCGAGGATCGCGGCCAGCTCGTCGGCCAGGGCGCGGATCTGGTCCGCGTGGGTGTCGAGCGCGGCGGCAAGGTCGTACAGCTGCGCCGGGCTGCGCCCGTAGTCCTCGCCGTAGCGGATCCACACGAAGCCCTGCGGCTCGCGGGGGCCGGGATCGGCGCAGGGGGCCTGCGAGATGAGGAGGTCGCCAACCGGGCGCCCGTCGAGGAGAAGAGGCACCTTCGCCCCGTCGTGGCTCAGGTCCGTGCGGTGGGTGTCGGGCCGGTGGTCGTCGTGGCCGACGCACCAAGTGGGTTCGGGCAGCGTGACGTTCCCCGAGTCGAGCGTGGGCAACGTGATGATGCGGGGCTCGGTGCTCACGCGCGTTCACCCCGCTCGTCGGCGAGGAACGCGGCCACGGCCGGGAACGCGCGGTCGACGGAGCGGGCGACGGTCTTCGCTTCGGCGTCGGCCTGCTCGGCGGTGAGCTTGGCGCGGAGGAAGTCGGCGTTCCAGCCGACGTCCTCGCGGTCGCTGTCGACGACGGCCTTGACGACGGTGTGGGCCCAGCCGGCGCGGTTGGTGAGGCGCTGCTGGTAGTCGTCGACGTCGAAGGGCAGCGTGAGCGCGTCGAGGACGGCGGCGAGGAGGTCGCGCAGGGCGCGGGCCTCGGCGGTCTGGGTGGTCTGGGTCATCGCCGGGCCCCCTTGCGGATGGCTCCGGTGACGCCGGCCTGCGTGATGCGGACGTCGATCGTACGGCTGATGATCCCGGCGGCGATGAGGCGGCGGCCGGGGGCGGCCCGCTCGGTGCGGGCCGCCTTCGGGGTGTTCGTCACGCGGCACCACCGGCGAACGCGGCGATCAGGGTGACAGCGGCGACGTACTCGGCCTTGCGGGGCCGGTACGCGGCGACCAGGCGGGCCACCTGCGCGAGCGTCCAGCGGGTGACCGTGCGGGTCTGGTGGGCGCGGCCACCGGCGACGGTGCGGCGGGTGCGGGCGGTCGCGGCGGGGATGAGGGCGAGGCGCTTTGCCACGGAGCGGAGGCCGTTGGCGACTCCGGCCGCCGCGTCCTTCGCGACACCGGCGGCGATGGCCACGGTGGCGAGCGAGCGGGGGCGGCGGTGGCACGAGGTCGCGAGGCGGCCGGCGGTGGCCCGGCGGCGGAGGGTGGCGCGGAGGGTGCGGCGTGTGGCGCGGTGCTCGCGGCGGGTGGCAGACTTCGGCATTAGCGGTCTCCTGGTCTAGTCAGGTAGGTCCGTCAGGCCCTCGGTTGGTGCGCTAACACCACCGGGGGCCACTTCTTTGCTCTTTGCTAGATACCCATCTAACTCTCGGAGATCCGAGTTGTCAATGGTAATCTATAGACATGACTCCAACGCGTGCCGTACTCCTCCTGCGGATCAGCTACCGCAAGGCCGAGGAGGAAGCAGAGGAAACCGCAGAGCAGGGCGCCGACGCACCAGCGCCGACCCGCCGGACGCAGGCGGTCAGCAAGGGCATCGGGCGACAGGAAGAAGACGGCCGCGCCCTCGCCGCCCGCCTCGGCTGGACGATCGCCGCGGTGATTCCCGAGGACGACACCTCGGCCTTCAAGCGCCGCAAGATCAAGCTTCCGGACGGGAGTTCGGCGCTGCGCACCGTTCGGCCCGGCTTCCGGCGAACGCTCGACGGGCTCGCGTCCGGAGAGTTCGACGGCCTGATCGCCGACGACCTTGACCGCGTCGCCCGCGACCCGCGCGACCTTGAAGACCTGATCGACGTGGTGGAGTCGCGCCGGCCGCGCATCCCTGTCGAGTCGGTCACTGGCTCGCTGCGCTTGAACAATGACGCCGACGTCACGATGGCCCGCGTCATGGTCGCCGTGGCCAACAAGTCCAGCCGTGACACCGCGCGTCGAGTCGCGCGCAAGCATGAGGAGTTGGCGGCCGAGGGCAAGCGGGGCGGGGGAGGGTTCCGGGGGTACGGCTACACCGTCACCGGCGAACCCATCAAGGAGGAGTTCGAGATCCTCAACGAGATCGGCGACCGCATCCTTGGCGAGTGGGACGGCTGGACTGACGAGCAGCGGCAGAAGATCGACCCTGAGATCGGCGAAAGCCGGTACTCCATCGCGGAGGATCTGGAGCGGCGCAAGGTACCTACGGTGACCGGCGCGCCGTGGGCTGGTCGGACGGTTGTGTCGGTCGTGAGCAAGCCGTCCATCGCAGGCCTCCGAGCCCACAAGGGGGAGATCGTCGGACCTGCCGTATGGCCTGCGGCGATGCCGGTAGAGAAGTGGGAGCGGGTGTGTGAGCGGCTGGCCATGACCGCAGGTGACACGGACCTCACGCTTCAACGGTGGCTGAACCAGGCACTGACGTGCTCTCGGTGTCGGCACCTGCTGACCGGCGGCCACGGTAACGGCGGCCCGCGGTACTGGTGCGACCCCAAGACCGGAGGCTGCGGAAAGATCGCGGTGAAGGCGTCGTTCGTCGAGGACGAGGTGGAGCGGCAGGTGCTCGAACTCCTCGGAGAGCCACGCATCCTGGAGCAGCTGCGGAGCGCGGCCGACACCGAAGTCACCGACGAGGCGCGCGCCGACCTGGTGGCCGACGAGGCGCAACTGAAGGAGATGGCCGGCGCGTACGCCCGCCGCGAGATCACGTTCATGGAGTACCGGGAAGCCCGCTCGATCGTCGAGAAGCGGGTGAAAGAGTCACGGGCGCTGCTGCACTCGCGGGCGCCGATGGTGCTACGCCGCCTACTGGCTGGGGATGTTGAGGCTGGCTGGAGGCAGCTCACGCCTGCGGACAAGCGTGAGGTCCTACTCTCGCTGCTGCCGGGGTACGAGGTGCTGCCGCACGATCGCAGCTACGGCAACAAGTTCAACCCGGCCCGCTTGGTGCCGATGACCTGGCCGAAGGTTGCCGACTGACCAACGCTCAAGGGCCCCGCACCAGCACGGTG
>Ga0255338_1004998_pt1 | contig 12773 bp, 9 predicted proteins | sample MeOH1_35cm_T4_19_FD_203715 | JGI IMG/M metagenome (GOLD analysis project Ga0255338, IMG submission 203715) | Sandy soil microbial communities from University of British Columbia, Vancouver, Canada - MeOH1_35cm_T4_195 | ecosystem: Engineered > Artificial ecosystem > Sand microcosm > Unclassified ...
TGGATCGACAGCGGCTCCTTCGAGTCCGACTGGCGCCTCAGGATCGACACGCTGACCTCCGTCATGCTCGTCGTTGTGACCTCGGTCTCGGCGCTCGTTCACATCTATTCGATCGGCTATATGAGCCACGACCCGCAGCAGCCGCGGTTCTTCGCCTATCTCTCGCTCTTCACCTTCGCCATGCTCGCGCTGGTGACCGCCGACAACTTCATCCAGCTCTTCTTCGGGTGGGAAGGGGTGGGTCTCGCTTCCTACCTGCTCATCGGCTTCTGGTATCAGAAGCCGAGCGCGAATGCGGCGGCGATCAAGGCCTTCGTCGTCAACCGCGTCGGCGATTTCGGTCTCATCCTCGGCATCGCGACAATCTTCCTGATGGTCGGCTCGGTCGAGTTCGACACGGTGTTCAAGGCGATCCCCGGACTTGCCAACAAGAGCTTCCACTTCCTCGGCCATGACGTGCCGGTGGTGACGACGATCTGCCTGTTGCTCTTCATGGGTGCCATGGGCAAGTCGGCGCAGTTCATGTTGCACACCTGGCTGCCGGACGCGATGGAAGGCCCGACGCCGGTCTCCGCGCTGATCCACGCCGCGACCATGGTGACTGCGGGCGTCTTCCTCGTCGCGCGTTGCTCGCCGATCTTCGAATTCTCCGAGACCGCGCTCACCGTCGTGACCTTCATCGGCGCGACGACGGCCTTCTTCGCCGCAACGGTCGGCCTTGTTCAGAACGACATCAAGCGCGTCATCGCCTATTCGACCTGTTCGCAGCTCGGCTACATGTTCGCCGCGCTCGGCGTCGGGGCCTATGAAGTTGCTATGTTCCACCTCTTCACGCATGCCTTCTTCAAGGCGCTGCTGTTCCTCGGCTCGGGCTCCGTCATTCACGCGATGGATGGCGAGCAGGACATGCGCAAGATGGGCGGGCTCTACAAGCTCGTGCCTGCGACCTATGCGATGATGCTCATCGGTACGCTGGCGTTGACGGGCTTCCCCTTCACGGCGGGTTATTTCTCGAAGGACGCGATCATCGAAGCGACCTTTGCGGGCCACAATCCGGTGCATATGTATGCCTTCGGCATGACGGTCTTCGCCGCCTTCCTGACATCCTTCTATTCTTGGCGTCTCGTGTTCATGACGTTCCATGGCACGTCGCGCGCCGATCATCATACGCTCGAGCATGCACATGAATCGCCGCTCGTCATGTTGGTGCCACTTATCGTGCTCGCCATCGGCGCGCTCGGCGCCGGCATCGTCTTCAAGCATTACTTCATCGGCGAGGGCCATGAGGCCTTCTGGCTGGAAGCGATCTACCGGGGCACGGCGAACCACATCATGCACGCCATGCACGAAGTGCCGGAATGGGCGGCCAACCTGCCCACGGTGATGATGGCGCTCGGCTTCGCGCTCTCCTGGTACTTCTATATCGCGCGTCCCGACCTGCCGGTCGAACTCGCCCGCACACAGGCGCCGCTCTACAGGTTCCTGCTGAACAAGTGGTATTTCGACGAGCTTTACGACTGGATATTCGTGAAGCCGGCCTTCTGGATCGGCCGTACCTTCTGGAAGTTCGGCGATGGACGCATCATCGACGGCATCGGGCCTGACGGCGTGGCGGCCCGCGTCATCGACGTGACGCGCGGTGTCGTGCGCCTGCAGACCGGATACGTTTATCACTACGCCTTCGCAATGCTGCTCGGCGTCGCGGCGTTGGCGACCTACTTCATGCTCGGGGGCGTCCACTGATGTCGATGATCAACGACGGAAACATCCTGTCGCTCGTAACCTTCCTGCCGGTGGTGGGCGCGCTGCTCATCCTCCTGTTCAGGGGAGACGAGGCGACCGTCGCCCGCAACGCTCGTTACGCGGCGCTCTGGACGACGCTCCTCACCTTCGCGCTGTCGCTCTACATCTGGTGGCACTTCGACGCCTCGACGGCGTCCTTCCAGTTCGTCCAGAAGGTCGACTGGCTTGGCGGCGCCATCAGCTATCACATGGGTGTCGACGGCATTTCGATGCTTTTCGTCATACTGACGACCTTCCTGATGCCGGCCTGCATTCTCGCGAGCTGGAACTCGATCAACACGCGCGTGCGCGAATACATGATCGCGTTCCTCATTCTCGAGACGCTCATGATCGGCGTGTTCTGCGCGCTCGATCTCGTCCTCTTCTATCTTTTCTTCGAGGGCGGCCTGATCCCGATGTTCCTCATCATCGGCGTCTGGGGTGGCAAGCGACGCATCTATGCGAGCTTCAAGTTCTTCCTCTATACGCTGCTCGGTTCGGTGCTCATGCTCCTCGCCATCATGGCGATGTATTGGGACGCGGGCACGACCGATATCCCCACGCTGCTGGCGCATGACTTCTCGTCGAGCATGCAGACCTGGCTATGGCTCGCATTCTTCGCGTCCTTCGCGGTGAAGATGCCGATGTGGCCGGTCCATACCTGGCTGCCGGACGCTCACGTGGAAGCTCCGACGGCGGGCTCGGTCATCCTCGCGGGCATCATGCTGAAGATGGGCGGCTATGGCTTCCTGCGCTTCTCGCTGCCCATGTTCCCGGTGGCGTCCGCCGATTTCGCGCCGCTGATCTTCGCCTTGAGCGTCATTGCCGTCGTCTACACCTCGCTCGTCGCGCTGGTGCAGGAAGACATCAAGAAGCTCATCGCCTATTCGTCGATCGCGCATATGGGCTTCGTCACCATGGGCATCTTCGCAGCGACGCAGCAGGGTGTGCAGGGCGGTATCTTCCAGATGCTCTCGCATGGCTGGGTTTCGGGCGCGCTCTTCCTCTGTGTCGGCGTGATCTATGACCGGCTGCATACGCGCGAGATCGCGGCCTATGGCGGCCTTGTCAATCGCATGCCGCTCTACGCTGTCGCCTTCCTGATTTTCACCATGGCGAATGTCGGTCTGCCGGGAACCAGCGGTTTCGTCGGCGAGTTCCTGACGCTTGTCGGCACCTTCAAGGTCAACACCTGGGTGGCGTTCATCGCCGCCACCGGCGTGATCCTGTCGGCGGCCTATGCGCTCTATCTCTATCGCCGGGTCGTCTTTGGCGCGCTGGAGAAGGACACGCTCAAGAACATTCTCGACCTCAATATGCGCGAGGTCGTGACGCTGTTGCCGCTCATCGCGGCGACCATCTTCTTCGGCGTTTATCCGTCGCCCGTCTTCGACGTGACGGCGGTCTCCGTCGAACACCTCATTGCCAACTACACCGCCGCCGTCGAGGCGCACCGGGTGGCTGAAGCGGGCCGAACGGCGCTCGACGCCCTGCACCTTATCGCTACGCGCTAGAACGGGATCACTTCGATGGAAACCGCCGCTTCGACACTTCCGGCCTTCGGACCCGCTCTGCCAGAGATCGCTCTGGCAGTCGGCGCGCTGCTCCTGCTTCTCGTCGGTGCCTTCCGCAAGGTGAGTCCGACGCGCGGCATTTCCTGGGCGGTGGTGGCTCTCTTCGCGCTCGTCGCGGTGCTGGTGGCCGGGCAGGGCGACATTCATGCGGCCACCTTCGGCGGCATGTTCGTGATCGACCCGTTCACGCGCTTCATCAAGTTGCTGGTTCTGCTCGCCGCTGCGCTCTCGGTCATCATGTCGGTGACCTTTATCCGCCGCGAGAACATGGATCGCTTCGAGTTCCCCATTCTCATCGCGCTTGCGGCCCTCGGCATGATCATGATGGTCTCGTCGAACAGCCTGATCGCGCTCTATCTGGGCCTCGAACTCCAGAGCCTCAGCATCTATGTGATTGCGGCCTTCAATCGCGACAGCGCGCGCTCGAGCGAAGCGGGCCTGAAATATTTCGTACTCGGCGCGCTTTCCTCCGGGCTTCTGCTTTACGGCAGCTCGCTGGTCTATGGCTTCACGGGCAGCGTGGACTATCAGACCATCGCCGCCGCCATCAGCACGAGCCATCCCTCGGTCGGCCTCATCTTCGGCCTCGTCTTCATCCTGGCCGCGCTTGCGTTCAAGATTTCGGCGGTGCCTTTCCACATGTGGACGCCGGACGTCTATGAAGGCGCCCCGACGCCTGTGACGGCGCTCATGGCCAGCGCGCCGAAGGTCGCCGCCATGGCGCTCATCATTCGCGTGCTCTTCACGGCCTTCCCCGGCATCACGCCGGAATGGAAGCAGATCATCGTCTTCGTTTCGATTGCCTCCATGGTGCTCGGTGCCTTCGCCGCCATCGGCCAGAGCAATATCAAGCGTCTGATGGCCTACAGCTCCATCGGCCATATGGGCTATGTGCTGGTCGGTGTCGCGGCGGGAACGGTGGAAGGTCTTCGCGGCGTTCTGATCTATCTCGCGATCTATGTCGTGATGAATGCGGGCGTCTTCTGCGTCATCCTCGGCATGCGCCGCGCCGGTGAGCAGGTCGAGAATATCGCGGATCTGGCCGGTCTTTCGCGCAGCCGCCCCATGGTCGCCTTCCTGCTTGCGATGCTGATGTTCTCGCTCGCGGGCATTCCGCCGCTTGCCGGCTTCTTCGCGAAGTTCTACGTCTTCATGGCGGCGATAAAGGCGAACCTCTATCTGCTCTCGGTTATCGGCGTTCTGTCGAGCGTGGTTGGCGCCTATTACTATCTCCGCATCGTCAAGGTGATGTATTTCGACGAGCCTGCGTCGGCTCTCGAAGCGCCCCTGTCGCGCGAGTTGAGCGTCGTGCTCGGCCTTTCGGGGCTCTTCACGCTCTTGTTCTTCGTCTATCCCGCGCCGCTGGTTGAGGGCGCGCAGGCCGCGGCCGCCGCGCTGCTGCCCTGATCCATGGCCCCCTCGCTTCCCGCCGGCGTTTCGCTCCGCGCTTTCGCGGAAATCGACAGCACCAATGAGGAAGCGAAGCGCCTCGGCGAGGCCGGCGAGGCGGGGCCTCTCTGGATAACGGCTGAGCGCCAGACGGCAGGGCGCGGTCGGCGCGGCCGCGAATGGGTGTCCCCCAGCGGCAATTTCATGGGGACGCTCCTGCTGCATCCGCAGGCGACCCCGCGAAAGGCAGCGGAGCTTTCCTTCGTCGCCGCCCTTGCCGTGCACGATGCCGTTGACGGGCTTCTGCCTCCGGGGCTGCGGGCCGGTCTCAAGCTCAAATGGCCCAACGATCTTCTGCATGACGGGAAGAAGCTCGCGGGCATCCTGCTCGAATCTTCAGGGATTGCGGGTGGGGAGATCGCCTGGTTGGCCATCGGCATCGGGATCAATCTCGCTCAATACCCTGAAGGTGTGGAATATCCGGCGACCTCGCTCGCTACCCTCGGCGTCGCCAATGTTACGCCCGAGGACGCGCTCGAGCGTCTTGCCGCCGCCTTCGACCGTCGGCTGCGGCAGTGGCGCGACGTGCAGGGCTTCGCCGCGATACGTGAGGCGTGGCTTGCCCGGGCTGCGGGGCTCGGCGGGCCCATTACGGTGCGGCTGGCGGACGAGACCTTCGACGGGGTGTTCGCCGGGCTTGCGCCGGACGGGGCGCTGGAAGTGCGGACGGCGAGCGGCGAGATGCGGCAGATTTCCGCGGGAGATGTATTCTTTCGCCCCGGCCCGCGCTAGTTTGCTGGCATGACTTCAAATGTGAGCGCGAAACCCAACGACGAACTCGTCTTCCTGCCGCTCGGCGGCTCGGGCGAGATCGGCATGAATCTCAACGTCTATGGCTATGGTCCGGCTGATGACCGCCAGTGGATCGTTGTAGATCTCGGCGTGACCTTCGGCGATGAACGCACGCCCGGCGTCGACCTCATCATGCCGGATCCCGCTTTTCTCGAAGATCGCCGCGACGAGATCATCGCCATCGTGCTCACGCATGCGCATGAGGATCATATCGGCGCGGTGGCTCATCTATGGCCGCGCCTCCGTTGCCCCGTTTATGCGACGCCTTTCACGGCCAATCTGGTCAAGGCGAAGCTGATCGAAGCGGGCATCGAGCATCAGGTGCCGCTCAACATCGTGCCGCTCGGCAGCCGCTTCTCGCTGGGGCCATTCGACATAGAGCTTGTTACGCTCACGCATTCGATCCCCGAGCCGAACGCGCTCGCCATCCGCACACCACTCGGCCTCGTGCTGCACACCGGCGACTGGAAGATCGACCCCGAGCCTCTGGTCGGCGACGACATGGATGTGACGCGGCTCAAGGAGATCGGCGACGAGGGCGTGCGCGCCATCGTCTGCGACTCCACCAATGTCTTCTCGCCCGGCACGTCGGGGTCGGAAGCGGATGTCGCCAAGAGTCTCATCGAGGTCATCGGGCAATGCGAGCAACGTGTCGCTGTGACGACCTTTGCGTCGAACGTCGCGCGCCTCGAAAGCATCGCCAAGGCGGCTGCGGCCTGCGACCGGCATGTGGTGCTGGTTGGCCGCGCCATGTACCGCATCGTCGGCGCGGCGCGGGACGCTGGCTATCTGGAAGGGTTGCCGCCTTTTCTGACCGAACATGACATCGGCTATCTGCCGCGCGACAAGGTTCTGCTGCTTTGCACAGGCAGCCAGGGCGAGCCGCGCGCGGCGCTGGCGCGCATCGTCGAGGATACGCATCCGAACATCGCCTTGTCGGAAGGCGATACGGTGATCTTTTCCTCGCGTATCATTCCGGGCAACGAGTCCTCGATCTTCGATCTGCAGAACCGTCTCGCGGAGCGCGGCATTCGCGTCATCACCGAGAAGGATCATTTCGTCCACGTCTCCGGTCATCCGTGCAGGGACGAACTCGCACGCATGTATCAGTGGATCAGGCCTGAAGTCGCCGTGCCTGTGCATGGCGAGGCGCGGCATCTCGCGGAGCACGCGGTGCTTGCCCGCGAGCTGCAGGTGCCGGAAACCATCGTCATCCGTAACGGGCTCATGGTGCGGCTTGCGCCGGGGCCTGCGCAGATCATCGACGAGGCGCCTTCGGGCCGCATCTATCTCGATGGCGATGTGTTGATTGAGGCAGATGAGGGCGCGGTGCAGGAGCGCCGCAAGCTCTCCTTTTCAGGCTCGGTCTTCGTCAGTCTCGTGCTCGACAAGGACGGCAAGGTGCGCGGCGATCCGCAGGTCGTGCTCATGGGGCTGCCGGAGGAAGATTCGCATGGCGTCAGCTTCGAGGACCGCGCGCTCGACGCCATTGACGAGGCGCTGGAGCGCCTGCCTCCCAAGCGCCGGAGTGACGACGATGCCGTAGCGGAACTCTTGCGCCGCGCCGTGCGCGGGGCGCTCCGCCGGGAATGGGGCAAGAAGGCCCAGGTCGCGGTCGTGGTGACGAGGATCTGAGGCGGCTTGCCCGCCCATGTGAAGCCCATTAAACATGGGCGATCGATATTCAAAGGTAGCGAGGCTCAGATGCTCGGACAGCTCAATCACGTTGCGATCGCGGTTCCCAATGTTCGGGAAGCAGGCGAGATGTACCGGACGAAGTTTGGCGCCAAGGTGTCCGACGCGGTGCCGCAGCCGGATCACGGGGTGACCACGGTTTTCGTCGACCTCGGTAACACCAAGCTCGAACTGCTTGAGCCTCTGGGCGAGAATTCGCCGATCGCCGGTTTCCTTGCGAAGAACCCCAAGGGCGGCATCCACCATGTTTGCATCGAGGTGGATGACATCAACGCTGCTTGCGAGCAGGTGACCTCCGAGGGCATCACGATCACCGGCACGGGCAAGCCCCGCATCGGCGCGCATGGAAAGCCGGTCGTCTTCCTGCATCCGAAAGACCTCTACGGCACGCTTGTCGAACTCGAGCAGGCCTGAGCCTCTTTCCGGAAGGAACGCAACCGATGACCTGGACTGCAGGCATTGCCATCTACCTTGTGATCTGGTGGACCGTCCTCTTCATCACTCTGCCCTTCGGCGTGCGCTCGCAGCACGAAGATGAGGGTAGCCCCGTTGAGGGCACCGATCCCGGCGCGCCCGTGGCGCCCATGCTGGTGCGCAAGGCGCTGGTGACGACCGTGGTCGCGGCCGTGGTCTGGGTGCTCGTCGCCTATATCTACATCTACCAGCCGATCAGCTTTGACAGCATTCCCTTCATGCCAAAGCTGCATGACTGGTATGGGACCGCACAGCCCCAGACCGCGAACTGATCTGGCCGAAAAAGCGGCGCGCCTAAAAAATAGGCAAAACCATCTATGTAGTCCTGACAAAAGCCGGGGGCGCCGCACCACGAAATCGGCCAGCTGCTTGCCATGTTGGCTGCGTGGACGCCTTGGAGCGGGGTGAGGGCGCCATGAGGGCAAAAAAAAAGCAAGGTCCACTTCCGTGGCCTTGCTCAATAGTATTCCCTCTTTTTATCGCGCCATCGATGGACTCATCGTCCCCGACGTCGGCGTTCCCTCCCTAAACTTGGGCCGCGCTTTCCGCGCTGTCCCTCTTTTATGTCCCAAAATATAACCAGCCTGCGTAGCGCTGTCACGCAATTTTATCCTGTCTTGACGGGGAAATGCGCAATTTCCAGAACGGTTAACGAGGGAGCGGTTGCGCTTCATTGCAGTGGATCGGCTGTGGCCGACCCGCGGGTTCCGGCCCGGTGCGAGGTGAGGGGGGCGCGGCTGGCGGGGGGAAGGCGGGGCGCCTCGCCCAGGGAAGCCCGACGGAGGGAACGGTCCGCGCAAGACCATATATACAGTAGGCGGATTAAATGGCGAGGCGGCAGCGCGTCTTCAATTCGCGGGTGAAAGAGATCCTTAATGCGGTTTGCACAGGATAGAGGCATGAGTGCACAGAGACACGTCATATGGATTCTTGCAGCCGCATTTTGCGCGGTTCCTGTCATGGGGATCGCCGGTGAGCAGGCGAGCTTTCAGCCGGTCGAAGTCAGCCCCGAACTTTGCGCGCGCATTGCCACCTACGTCCCGAACGGCGAGGCGGACTACAAGCCGGGCATCGCCGCCAATGGCAGCGCGGTTGCCCCGGCCGACATCGATGCGCCCATCGAGACGCGCGAGCTCTACAGCTTTCCGGTCAAGATAGCGCCGTTCAAAGGCAGCGAAAAATACGCCGCAGATTCCACGCTTGAGGTTGCAACGGTCACATTCGATCCGAAGACGGGCATCGTTCTGGTCGATGGGCAACAGGTGACCGGCGCGGAGCGCTCGCTTGCTGATGCATGCGCGCATCGTTCGGAAAAATCCGGCGACTGAACACTTCGTTAACCATGTTTTTGTGCCCCGCTTTCTTGACAGGTGCGGGGGCCCTCGCGACGTTTGGGTTGGGCATTGCGGGGGTCTCATGCGTTCGAAGTCGGTCAGGGCGGCCTTCGCTGCCGCCTGCCTGTTTGTATTCTGTATCGGGACGACACCTGTGTCGGCGGGCGTCTCCACGACATGGCGCATCACCAAGGATCATTGGGACCCTTCCGATGAGAAGGGCTATGAGGACTTCGTCGCGGCGCTCGGCGCCGAAGACTGCTGGACGGTTGATTCCTGCCTGAAGAGTCCGGCAAACCCCTATCGGCATACGGACCCCAAGGTCACATTCATTGTCGATTGCGCGGACGTGCCCTATCTCCTGCGCGGCTATTACGCATGGAAGAACGGGCTTCCCTTCGCGTGGCAGAGCGCCATGCAATCCTCGGACGGGCCGCGCGGCGACATTCGCTATTCCTCCAGCGGCAACAGGGTTGTGGGGCGCTCCGCCGTGCCCGCCACGGCCTCGGGTGTTCCCGCCATTCCGCTGCTTTTCGAGATCGCCAACACCGTATCGACGGCGATGTTCCGGCACGATGCGAGGTCGGACAGCCAGACGCTTTTCACCGATATGTATTCGCCGCGTCTCGACCGAGAGGCGATCAGGCCCGGCACTGTCGCCTATGACGTCAACGGCCATGTGGCGATGGTGTGGAAGGTGGAGCCGAGCGGGCGGATCATGATCTTCTCGTCCCATCCCGACAACACGCTCGACCGTACGTTCGTGGGGCGCGAGTTCCTGCGCACGGGGCCGGAGCTTGGTTCCATCTTTCAGAACTGGCGGCCGATCCGCCTTGACGGTGCGAAGCAGCTTGCAAGCGGAACCTATGTCGGTGGACACATCGTCGGTACGCCGAACGAAGAGATCCCGGAATTTTCACTTGAGCAATATGTAGGCAATCCGCCCGTCAATCCGAGCCTCTGGGCCGTCGCGAAATTCGTGAAGGACAATGAGGGCATGGATTTCTACACCTATCTCCGTGCCCGGCTCTCCATCGGCGATCTCGAATACAGGCCCGTCGAGGAAATGCATGTGATGATGCAGACGCTCTGCCAGGATCTGCGGGCTCGCGATCGCGCGATCGACATTTCACGCATCGAGGGGCGGACGCAGGACATGCCGCAGCCCGACAAGCTGCCGCGCAACATCTATGGCACCGATGGCGTGTGGGAACTCTATTCGACGCCCTCGCGCGATGCGCGGCTCAAGACCGCCTTCAAGGAAATGTACGACCAGACGCGCGAGTTCATCCAGATGAAGGAGATCGATGCGCCGCGCCTGCAATACAAGGGCAGCGATCTGCCGCGCGATCTGCTCCGCGTGTTCGATGAGGAAAATGCCGCCTGTCCCATCGCCTACCGCAAGACGGACGGGATGAAGGTCCGGCTCAGCATCGACGATGTGATCCATCGCCTCTTCAGGCTCTCGTTCGACCCATATCACTGCGTTGAGCGGCGGTGGGGCGCGACCGATGCGGGCGAGATCGCCTCCTGCCCGGACGGCGAGAAAAAGACCCGCTGGTACGAGGCCGAGCAGAGGCTTCGGAACCAGATCGACCGGACCTATGACATCGAGATGGACTCGACGGTCGATGACCTGGAGAAGGGGCCGTTCGGGCTCGAATCGGGCCGGGGTGTCGAGCAGGCGCCCGAGGTCGACGTCCGGGCCTTCCTCATCTCGCATATGGAAAGCCGTTCCGCGCAGAGATAGCCGAAATCGGCGTCGGATGGCCTGCTTTTAAGGCTTTGCCGCGTTGCCAATCCGGCGCCTAGCCCCTAATACTTGAGCCCGTATCAGCCCCCCAGACGGCCCTTCGCGGCCACGGTCCCCCATGCGCCTTTCCCGATATTTTCTGCCCACGCTCAAGGAAAACCCCGCCGAGGCTCAAATCGTCTCGCATCGTCTCATGCTGCGCTCCGGCATGATCCGGCAGGAGGCCGCCGGCATCTATGCCTGGCTACCGCTCGGCTTCCGCGTGCTGCAGAACATCGAGCAGATCGTGCGCGAGGAAATGGACCGGGCAGGCGCCATCGAGCTTCTGATGCCGACGCTCCAGCTCGCCGATCTCTGGCGCGAAAGCGGCCGCTACGACGCCTATGGCCCCGAGATGCTGCGCATCAAGGATCGCCACGAGCGCGAGCTGCTTTACGGACCGACAAATGAGGAAATGATCACGGAAATCTTCCGTGCCTATGTGAAGTCCTACCGCAACCTGCCGGTGAACCTCTACCACACGCAGTGGAAGTTCCGCGACGAGCAGCGCCCCCGCTTCGGCGTTATGCGCGGCCGCGAATTCCTGATGAAGGACGCCTATTCCTTCGATCTCGACGAGGCAGGTGCGCGGCTTTCCTACAACCGCATGTTCGTCGCCTATCTGCGCATCTTCGCGCGGCTCGGTCTGAAGGCGATCCCGATGCGCGCCGAGACCGGCCCCATCGGCGGCGATCTGAGCCATGAATTCATCATCCTCGCGGAAACGGGCGAGTCTGGCGTCTTTATCGACAAGAACGTGCTCGACCTTCCCGTTCCCGGTCAGGATGTCGATTATGATGGCGATCTGACGCCTATCATCAAGCAGTGGACCGATCTCTATGCGGCCACCGAAGATGTTCACGACGCCGAGCGCTTTGAGCGTGAAGTGCCGGAAGAGCGGCGCGTCAACACGCGCGGCATCGAAGTCGGGCAGATCTTCTATTTCGGCACCAAATATTCGGAGTCGATGAAGGCCGTGGTCTCCGGGCCTGATGGTGTCGAGCGGCCCGTGCATGGCGGCTCCTACGGCGTCGGCGTGTCGCGCCTCGTCGGCGGCATCATCGAGGCGAGCCATGACGACAATGGCATCATCTGGCCGGAGGGCGTCGCGCCCTTCAAGGTCGGCCTCGTCAACCTCAAGGTCGGCGATGCGGAAGCGGATGCCGCTTGCGAAGACCTTTATGCGAAGCTGAGCAAGGCAGGCGTCACCGTTCTCTATGACGACACGGACGAACGGGCGGGCGCCAAGTTCTCGAACATGGACCTCATCGGCCTGCCCTGGCAGCTCGTGGTCGGTCCGCGTGGTCTCAAGTCGGGCGTCGTCGAGTTGAAGAACCGCGCGACCGGCGAGCGCGTCGAGCTTTCACCGGAAGCGGCGCTCAACAAGCTGACAAATTGAAATCGGGACCGGAGCGCGACAGGAAGCAAACATGACAGATGCCGCAAGCGCCGAAGACGTGAACGCGCGGGGTAGGGGAAAGAGCATGCCCTTCGGCGCCTTCGAGTGGTTGCTTGCCATGCGCTATCTCCGTGCGAGGCGGCGCGAGGGCTTCATTTCGGTCATCGCCGGTTTCTCCTTCGTCGGCATCCTGCTTGGCGTCGCGACGCTCATTATCGTCATGTCGGTGATGAACGGGTTTCGCACCGAACTTCTCGGGCGCATTCTCGGACTCAACGGTCACATGTTCGTGCGTGGCGTGACCTCCTTCGTTCCCGATTACGACTATCTTTCAGAAACTATCGCGAAGATACCTGGTGTCGTCAGCGCCACGCCCATAGTGGAGGGGCAGGCGATGGCGTCGAGCCGCTCCAATGCTCTGGGCGCACTGGTGCGCGGCATCCATGAAAAGGATCTGCGACGCCTGAAGGTCGTTTCCGACC
>Ga0255338_1004999_pt1 | contig 12773 bp, 10 predicted proteins | sample MeOH1_35cm_T4_19_FD_203715 | JGI IMG/M metagenome (GOLD analysis project Ga0255338, IMG submission 203715) | Sandy soil microbial communities from University of British Columbia, Vancouver, Canada - MeOH1_35cm_T4_195 | ecosystem: Engineered > Artificial ecosystem > Sand microcosm > Unclassified ...
GCCGGGCGATGGAGCTGGCGATCCTCGATGCGCTGCGCTCCGTAGTCGACCCCGAGATCGGGATGAACGTCGTCGAGCTCGCGCTGATCAAGCAGGTCCTGCTCGGCGAGCACGAGTCCGAGATCAAGATGATCCTGACGACGCCGTTCTGCCCGTACGCGGGCTCGATGATCCAGCAGGTCAAGGAGCAGGCCGAGTCGGTCACGGAGCACCCGGTCAAGGTGACCCTCCTCGCCGAGCGCTGGGACCCGCGTGACGCGGGTCTGATGTGGTAGCCGCGGGTGACCGACGGCCCATCGTTCGAATCGGCGGTTGCGACCGGCCGCGGTGACGACGGCACCACCGGACTGCTGTTCGGTGGGGACCGGATCTCGAAGGACGACCTCCGGACCGAGGCGTACGGCACGATCGACGAGGCCGTCGCCGCGCTGGGATTGGCGCGGGCGAGCCTCGAGCTTCGCGAGACTCGCGGGATGCTATCGGCCGGGCTCGTCCCGCTCCGCGACCTGATCCTTCGCTTCCAGCGCGAGCTGTTCGTCGTTGGCGCGGAGCTCGCGACGAACCCCCAGGCGTGGAATCGGCTCAAGGACGATCAGACGCGCGTGTCGGCCGCCATGGTCGCCGGCGTCGACCAGGTGCTTGGCGACGTCGAGCCGCGGATCACGATGCCGCACGAGTTCGTCGTGCCCGGCGAGACCCCGACGAGCGCCGCGCTGGAGCTCGCTCGGACCACCCTCCGGCGCGCCGAGCGCCGCGCGGTGGCGCTCGGCCGCGAGGGATTGATTCCCGGACCCTACTTGCTACCGTATCTCAACCGGCTGGCCGATCTCCTCTGGGTGCTTGCCCGGGCCGCCGAACAGGCGGAAGCGCGATCGGCCACCCCGTCACGGCGGGGCGGGCGGCGCACAGGCGCCGGCACCGCACCCGCTGCCGATAGGAGCGAAGCACGATGAACCCACCCCAGGCGCCGTACAACGTCGGGACGCGCCCGGCGCCGGAGCTGGCGTCCAGCCTCCTCGCCCACTCATTCGGCTGGATGTTCGCCGGGCTCTTGCTGACCAGCGGGATCGCCGTCGTCGTGGCGACGAACCAGAAGGTCATCAACTCCGTTGCCGACTTCTGGTACCTCATCTTCATCGGCCAGCTCGGGCTGGCGATCGGGATCCAGGGCCTGATCGGGCGGATCAGCGCGTCGACGGCGCTCGCGCTCTTCTTCGTCTTCGCGGCGACGATGGGCTTCACGGTCGGGGTGATCGTGTCCCTGTACGAGGTCCCGTCCGTCATCAGCTCGTTCTTCAGCGCCGCGGCGATGTTCGGGGCGGCGGCGCTCTACGGCGCGACGACCCGGCGCTCGCTGGCCGGGCTCGGCGGCTACCTGTTCATGGGCATGATCGGCCTGTTCGTCGCCCTGCTCGTGAACCTCTTCCTCGACAACGGGGTCGCCGGCTTCATCATCGCGGCGATCGGCGTGGTCATCTTCGTCGTCTACACCGCCTACGACGTCCAGCGGATCTCGTACGGCGACTACGTCACCTCAACCGGATCGATCGAGAAAGCCTCGGTCCTCGGCGCGGTCCACCTGTACATCAACTTCGTGAACATCTTCCTGTTCCTGCTCCGCCTCATGGGGAGCCGCAACTGACCGTCAGTCCCGGGCGCTGACGAGGTCGCCGATCGAGCCGACGACGACGTCGGCGAGCGGTTCCAGCTCGGCTCGGCCGGCGAGTCCGGACAGGACCGCGACGACGAGGCCCGCGCCGGCGGCCCGGCCCATCGCGAGGTCGGGTCGCGCGTCTCCGACGATCGCCGTCCGCGCCGCTGGGACGCCAAGCCGGTCGCAGACCGCCTCGAGCATCGCGGCCGCGGGCTTGATCGCCACGCCGTCGTCGGCGCCGATCACCGCGTCGACGAGGTCCGCGACCCCGAGCGCCTCGAGCGTCCGGACGGTCGGGTCGTGATCGTCGCTCGTCGCGACGGCGATCCGGCGACCGCTCTCGCGGAGCGCCTCGAAGAGCGGCCGAAGCGGGGCGACGGGATGCGCCAGCGCCACCGGGTCCGGCACGCTCCACGACGCCTCCAGCGTCCCACGAGCCTTCGCCGGCTCAGCGCCGAGCCCGACCAGGAACCCGACGAGCCACTCGAACAGCTCGGTCATCGGGGTGACGGCGAGGACGCCGCCGGGGAGCGTCCGCCCCGCAGCGGCGTCGAAGTCGAGCGCCGCATAGAGCTCGGCTGCAAGCGGACGTCCGAGACGCAATTCGAGCTCCGTCGCGAGGTGGGTCGCCCACGGCGCCCACATCGCGTCGAAGTCGATCAGCGTGCCGTCCTTGTCGAAGACGACGAGGTCGATCCCGTCGAGGAGGTCGGGGCCACCCGAGCGGTGGTCGCTCCGCGTGGTTCCCGCGGTCACCCGGCGGCAATCGCCGCGTCCTCGCCCGACACGGTCGCGGCCGCGGGCGCCCCGCCCGTGCCCGTCGGCGTCGCGCCAGCGGGCGGCTCGAGGATGAGCGCCGCCTCGCGCGCGAACGAGATCGTCACCGTATCGCCGACCTCGGGCAGGCGGAGCTGCGGGTCGTTGAACGTGTCGAGCGAGACGATGGTCGGGCCGTCGCCGGCCTTGACCCGGATCCGCACGATCGAGCCGAGGAAGCTGATGTCCTCGACCGGGCCGCGCAGCCGGTTCTCGCCCTCGGCGCCCTCCCCGAGGTCGATCGCCTCCGGTCGCAGCGCGATCGACACCGCGTCGCCGTTCCGTGCGCTCACGATCGGGCCACCGGCCCGGATCTCCTGGCCGTCGACCGCCAGCCGCCCGGCGACAGCATCAACGACGCGGGCCGCGATCAGGTTGAGCGTCCCGACGAACGACGCCACGAACGCCGTCGCGGGGAAGTTGTAGATCGCGGCCGGCGCGCCGATCTGCTCGATCCGGCCCTCGCTCATGACGACGACCCGATCGGACAGCGACAGCGCCTCCTCCTGGTCGTGGGTCACGTAGACCGTCGTGATCCCGAGCTGTCGCTGGATCGCCCGAATCTGCTGGCGGAGCGCGACGCGGATCTTCGCGTCGAGCGCAGACAGCGGCTCGTCGAGGAGGAGCACCTGCGGCTCGATCGCGAGCGCCCGCGCAAGCGCCACCCGCTGCTGCTGACCTCCTGACAGCTGCCACGGGTAGCGGTCGCCGCGGCCCTCGAGGTGGATGAGGGCGAGCAGCTCCTCGACCCGCTTCCGGATCCGGTCACCGGGCGTCTTCCGGACCTTCAGCCCGAACGCGATGTTCTCGGCGACGGTCATGTTCGGGAAGAGCGCATACGACTGGAACACCATCCCGACGTTCCGCTGGTTCGGCGGCCGGTTCGTGATGTCCGTTCCGGCGAGGGTGATCCGGCCGGCCGTCGGCTGCTCAAAGCCCGCGATCATCCGCAGCGTCGTCGTCTTGCCGCAGCCGGACGGTCCGAGGAACGAGACGAACTCGCCCTTGGCCGCGTCGAGGTTGAAGTCCTCGACGGCCACGACGTCGCCAAACCGCTTCTGGACACCGGAGAGCTGCAGGAACGTCATCTGGACCTCGAGTGACGGCTATCGGGCACCGGCGACCTGGACCCGCTGGCGGGAGCTGCGGCCGAGGAAGGCGATCATCCCCATCGCCAGCCACGTCAGCCCGAAGCTGATGAGCGAGACGGCGGCCGGCTGGTACGGCTGGTTGCGGCCGAGGAGCGACAGGTACGGCCCGAACGCCTGCGTCCGCGCGAGGAAGTTCGCGATCGTGTACTCGCCGATGACGATCGCGAGTGTCAGGAACGCGCCGCTCAGGAGCGACGTCCGGAGGTTCGGGAAGATGACCCGCAGGAGGATCCGGGACCAGCCGGCGCCCAGGCTCTGGGCAGCCTCGGTCAGCACCCGGACGTCCATTGACGCGAGCCCGACGTCGACCGCCCGGTACATGTACGGGAACGACAGGACGACGTAGGCGGCGACGAGGAGCAGGTCGGAGCCGAAGTTCGTCGAGGTCAGGGCGAGCGGCTTGGCGCTGTAGATCCGGATGAGGCCGAACACGAGGACGACCGGCGGGATGACGAACGGCATGAGCGTCACGAACTCGACGACGGGCCGGAGGCGCGGCACCTTGAGCCGGACCCAGTACGCGGTCGGGACGATGATCGCCAGGCTGACGACGATCGTGATGACGCCGACGACGAACGAGTAGCGCAGCCCTTCGAGGAACTTGCTGTCGGCGAACACCTGGCGGTAGGCGAGGAAGATGTCCGGTCGGGTCCGGATCGAGTGGAGGAACGTGCCGATCAGGGGCACGACGAAGTAGAGGACGCCGATCAGGAACACGAGCGACGCCCACCGCCGTGCTCGCTGGCGACCCCGCTCCGTGCGCCCCTTCACGGGGCGCCGGCGGAGCTGCAGCCACGACCGCATGACCCCCAGCCGGCCGACTGGCGCTTGAGCCGTCACGAGCGGAGCCAGCGCTCGGAGCGGCGCTGTAGCACGGTGTAGATCGAGATCGAGATGGCCATGATCACGACCATCCCCATCGCCATGGCATAGCCGAGGCCCGGGTTGTGGAGGACGTCGCCGCGGATCTGAGCGCCGATGACGTTCGTGACGATCGGGATCGTGCCACCGGTCAGCTGGAACGCCGTCGCCTGGGCGCCAAAGGCGTTGCCGAACAGCAGGATGGTCGCACCGAGGATCGACGGCATGAGGATCGGCAGTGCGACCCGTCGCCAGTACTCCCGCGGGCTGGCCCCGAGATTCTCCGCGGCCTCACGCCAGTCGCGGCGCAACCCGTCGATCGCCGGCGCGATGATCAGCACCATGAGCGGGAACTGGAAGTAGAGGTAGACGACCTCGAGGCCGACCTTGTTGTAGAGGCTGAACCCGTGCTGGTAGGGATCGAGGCCGATCCCGCGGAGCAGCACCGTCATGATGCCGAGCTGGCCAAACGTGAAGATGAACGCCAGGGCGAGAGGCACGCCAGCGAAGTTCGACGCGACGCCTGAGAACGTCATCAGCGACGTCCGGAAGAACGATGGCAGCCCACCGAGGATCACGGCGTAGGCGAGCAGGAACCCGAAGAGCCCGCCGACGATCGCCGTGATCGCGCTGATCTCGATGCTGTTGGCGAACGCGTTGACAATGTCCGGCCTGCTGAGGTCCCGATAGTTCTGCAGCGTCATGCTCCCCGCCGAGTCCTGGAGGCTGCCGAACACGAGGAACGACACCGGCAGGAACATGAACGCAGCGGAGAACAGGAAGAACGGGACAAGGCCGAGCCAGGACCAGCCGAAACCGAACGGCGACCGGGGCGCCGTGACGGCGCCCCGGTCGCGAACGGTCGTGGCGTCAGCCACGAGCTCGCCTCCTGGCCTTGTCAGCCATGCCTACTTGATGTCGGCGCCGACCGTGTCGTTCCACTTCGTCGTGATGAGCTTCGACGCCGTATTGAGCTGATCGAGCGACGGGAAGACGGCGCCGGTCACGTCAGGAAGCTTGCTGAGCTGCTCCTGCGGGACCTTGTTGTTCTTGACGAGGTCCTCGTAGCGGATCGGGTGGCAGTAGCCCTTCAGCCAGATGTTCTGGCCCTCGTCGGAGTAGAGGAACTCCATCCAGAGCTTCGCCGCGTTCGGATGCGGCGCGTACTTGCTGATCGCCTGGACGTAGACTCCTGCGAATCGACCCGACTTCGGCACGACGACCTCGATCTTGGGGCCGCCGCTCGCCGCGGTCGTGTCACGGTTCGAGAGTGCGTTGTAGGTCCAGCGGATCGTGATCGGGGTCTCGCCCGAGGCGACCGTGGCCGCCGTGGCGATCACCGGGACGAGATTGCCGGAATCGTTCAGCTTCTTGAAGAAGTCGAGGCCGGGCTGGGCGTTGTCGAGAGAGCCGCCGTTGGCGAGGGCCGCGGCGTAGACGGCCTGGATCGCCTGGTTCGACACTCGCGGGTCGCCGGCGAGGGCGACCTTGCCCTTGTACTCGGGCTTGAGCAGGTCGGCCCAGTCCTGCGGGATGTTCTGGATGACGGCCGTGTTCACCTCGAACGAGAGGACGCCGTAGTAGTCGCCGTACCAGGCGCCGTCGGGATCCTTGGCGGAGGTCGGGATCGACTCCCAGGTCGCGACCTTGTATGGCATGAGGAGGTCTTCGGACTTGGCCGACGGCCCGAACGACAGCCCGACGTCGATGACGTCCGGCGCCTGAGGGCCCGTGCTGCCCTTGTTGGCCTTGATCGCCTCGACCTCGTCGCCCGAGCCGGCGTTCGGATCGAGCTCGTTGACCTGGAGGCCGTACGTCGACTTGAACGTGTCGATCGCCTCGCCGTAGTTGCACCAGTCGTGCGGCAGGGCGATCGTCGTGAGGGTCCCCTCCGCCTTGGCGTCGGCGATGAGCTTGGTGAGGTCGGCCCCGCCCGACCCGGATCCGCCGGGCGCCTGCGACGCCCCCTGGGACGCGGGCGCCTGGGATGCCGGAGGCTGCGACGCTGCCGGAGACGAGGCGCCGCCGCTGCACGCGGCGAAGAGCATGGCGAGGACGGCAGTCGGGGCGACGGTGCGGAACAGGCGATGGTTGCGTGTCAAGGGAGGGTTCTCCAGCTTCAGGTTGCAACGCATGAGCCGGGCACCGGCGGCATGATCCCGCCTCCTCCGGGACGGGTCGCGCGGCCGCGCCTGCGAGGGGCAGCGGACGGAACGTCGGACGGGCCTTCCCCGTTCGCCGCTGCATTTGACAGCCCGGGTGCACCGCCGTCAAGCGGATTCCGGTGCCGGTCCGCTGGACGAGGCCCCTCGGCGCGGAGGCTAGCGGCTGGGTGTTTCCGCGGCGTTGTGGCCTCATAAGGCCCGGGACAAACGGCGGGACCGGCGGGGATCCCGCCGGCCGCGTTCGAGCGTCAGGCGATCGTGGATGTGGGCCGGGTCACGGCATCCAGGCCTGCCATTTGGCCTCGTTCTCGTCGACCCACTTCTTGCCGGCCTGCTCCGGGGTCATGCCCTGGTTGGTGATGTAGCCGGCAACGACGTTCTGGTCGTCGTTCGTCCAGCTGAACTTCTTGATCAGCGTATAGGCGTCGCCGCCCGTGTCGGCGAACTTCTTGCTGACGACCTTGTTGAGGTTGTACTCCGGATAGTCGCAGGAGACCTTCTTCGGGTCGGCGTCGCAGCCCGCCGTGTACGGCGGCAGCTTGACGCGCTGGAGCTTCAGCTGCGAGAACAGCCACTGCGGCTCGTAGAAGTAGCCGATCACCCACTTCTTCTGGGCCTCGGCCGTCTTGAACGCCTCGATCAGCGCAGCCTCGCTCCCGGCGTACACGACCTCGAAGTTGAGGTTGAGGTTCTTCACCAGCGCCTCGTCGTTCGTGACGTACGACGGGTCACCGTCGAGAAGCTGGCCCTTGCCGCCCGACTCCGAGGTCTTGAAGTTGTCGGCGTACTTGTTGAGGTTGTTCCAGTCGAGGATGTCCGGGTGGGCCGTCGCCAGCCACGGCGGGACGTACCAGCCGATGATCCCCTTGTTGCCGGTCGGGCCGGCGTCGGCCGCGACCTTGTCCTGCTCGATGTACTTCTTCGCGAGGTCGTCGTGACCCCAGTTCTCGAGGATCACGTCGACCTCGCCGGTCGGGAAGCCCTCCCACGAGACCTGCTCGTTGAGGGTCTTCTTGTTGACCTTGTAGCCGAGCTTGTTCTCGAGCAGGTAACCGATGACCGCCCCGTCCGCCTCGTAGCCGACCCACGGGTTGATCGCGATGTTCACGGTGCCCTTGGCGCCCGCCGCCTGGCTGGCGCCCGCCGATGCTGCCGGCGCATTCGACGCGCCGCCACTCCGGGCGCACGCGCCGACCACGACGGCGAACACGGCGACGACGGCAGCAAGCCGCGTCAGGGTCCTGCGCGGTTTCGTCACGATGCTCCTCCTCGGTGCCTGCCGCGTCGCCGCGGCGCATCTTGTTCGGCCGCTCGACTGGGCGGCCGACGCGCTCCTCACCCGGCCCCTTGCCGGTCGTCCATCGCGCCCCGCTTCGCCCGGGTCGCGGGGCGGGCCCTGATGACCGATCCGGATCGGTGGCGAGCGATCATCGCTCAGCCATGGGCGGGCGTCGTCGCGGCGACCGCGGCCCGAGGCCCGTCGGTGGCGGCCACCGCCTCGACCTCGGTCGCCTCGGTTTGGCGCCGGCCCGCGCCCTGGGTGATCCGGTCGAGCATGATCCCGAGCAGGACGATCGCGATCCCTGCAGCGAGCCCCTTGCCGAAGTCGGAGCGCTGCGAGAAGCCGGACACGACGTCGAACCCGAGCGCGCCGCCGCCGACGAGCCCGGCGACGACGACCATCGCGAGGACCATGACGATCCCCTGGTTCGCGGCGAGCAGCAGTGCGGGCCGGGCGACGGGAAGCTGGACCTTCCACAGGAGCTGGCGCTCCGTGGAGCCTGCCGCGGTGGCTGCCTCGACGATCGTCGCGGGGACCGAGCGGATGCCGGCGTCGACGAGCCGGATGACCGGCGGGACGGCGTAGATCACCGCCGCGACGATGCCGGTGAACCGGGATGGCCCGAACAGCGCGATCGCGGGAATGAGGTACACGAACGACGGCATCGTCTGCGCGAAATCGAGGCCGGGCCGGATGAGCGTCGCGATGGCGTCGCTGCGTGCCGACAGGATTCCGAAGAGGAGCCCGATCAGCAGCGCCACCGCGGTCGCCACGAGGACGCTCGCCAGCGTCGCCATCCCATTTTCCCAGAGGGACAGGCCGGCGACGAGGAGGAGGCACACGGCCGCAGTCACTGCCGAGCGCAACCCGCCGACGCGGAGCGCGATCAGGAAGACGACGGCCACGATGAGCCACCACGGCGAGCTCTTCAGAATGCCCTCGAACGGGTTCAGGAAGAGATCGGTGAAGCCGCCTTTGACCGCGTCGGTGAAGACGTACAGGTTTGCCTTCACCCACAGCGTCGCGTCGTTGATCGGGGCACGGAACGAGACGCTGATCGCATCGGGGAAGTCCTGGCCGTCGGGTAGGAACCCACCGATCGCGATCCCGACGACGGCCACGACCGCCGCCGCGGTCGTCATCACGCGGTGTCGCCGAAGCTCGCGCGCGTCGAGGTGCCGCCGGGCGTCCAGCCGGGCGCTGAAGCGCTCGGTCAGCCGGTCGAGGAGGACGGCGAGGACGACGATGGCGACCCCGGCGTCGAACGCCAGCCCGACGTTGACCTGCTGCAGGCCACGGAGGATCGGCTGACCCAGCCCCGGCGCGTCGATCAGCACGGTGATCACGACCATGCCGAGGGCGAGCATGATCGTCTGGTTGACCGCCAGCCCAAGGACTCGGCTGGCGAGTGGCAGCTCGACCTTCCGAAGGATCTGCCAGCGGGTCGCGCCGAGCGATTCGGCGGCCTCCACGCTCGCCGGAGGGACGCCCCGGATGCCGAGCGACGTGATCCGGATCGTGGCCGGCATCGCGTAGATGAGGGTCGCGATCGCGGCCGACGCGCCGCCGATCCGGAAGAGAAGGACCATCGGGAGGAGATACGCGAAGGTCGGCATGATCTGCATCGCGTCGAGGATCGGGCTGATGACCCGCTGGAGGCGGTCGCTGCGAGCGGAGAGGATCCCGAGCGGCACGCCGACGAGGAGCGACAGGAGGACCGCGGCCAGGGTCAGGGCAAGCGTGTCGAGCGCCTCGTTCCACAGGCCGAGGGCGCCGAGGAAGACGAAGCCGACGAGCATCAGCGCCGCGAGGCGGATCCCCCCCGCGAGATAGCCGAGCGCCGCCGCAACGCTCACGACGCCGGGCCAGCCGAGCGAATGGACCACGGTGATGAACAGCTCGACGAGCTGATCGACCGCGGTCCGGACGGCGTCGACGACGACGAAGATCGGCAGCCCGCGGTTGCCATCGATCCAGTCGCGGATCCCGGCGAACGCGTCGAAGACCGGAGCCGTTCTGCTGTAGGGCAGCGTCCACTGGCCGCGGAACGCAAGGTAGAGAGCGGCGACCACGACGACGGCGATGACGGTGAGCACGCGCTCGAGCGTTCTCGGGTCGAGCCGCCGTGTGGCCGGCAGCGCGACGGCGGTCATCCGGCCGGCTCCGTCGGTCGGTTCGCCACGGGGGTCCGGCCGTCTCCGAGGTCTGCCTGCGTTGTCGCCGGCGACCCGGCACGGGCCGCTGGTTCACCGGGGGCGATCGTGGCAAGGATCGAGACACGGTCCACCACGCCGACCAGGTGACCGCCGTCCACGACCCGGATCGGCTTCTCGGTTGCGGCCGCAGCATGGACGACCGAGCGGATGACGGCGTCGGGCGGGAACTCGGGCCCGTCGAGCTCGTCGTCCTGCTGAACGTCGCGCATCACCCAGCGGAGCGTGAGGACGTTGGACTTCGGGACGTCGCGGACGAAGTCGGCGACATAGTCGTCCGCCGGGGCGCCGACGAGGTCCTCCGGCCGCCCGGACTGGACGATGGCCCCCTCGCGCATGATCACGATGTGGTCGCCGAGCTTGAGCGCCTCGGCGAGGTCGTGGGTGATGAAGATCATCGTCTTCCCGACCTCGTCGTGGAGTCGCAGGACCTCGTTCTGCATGTCGCGCCGGATGAGCGGATCGAGCGCGCTGAACGGCTCGTCGAAGAGCATCACCTCGGGGTCGACGGCGAGTGCCCGGGCGAGCCCGACGCGCTGCTGCTGGCCGCCGGACAGCTGATCCGGGTAGCTGTTCGCATGGCTCTCGAGGCCGACGAGCTCGAGCATCTTCCGGGCCCGCGCCTGTCGCTCCGACTTCTTGTCGCCGCGGATCTCGAGCCCGAACGCAACGTTGTCGATGACCCGGCGGTGGGGCAGCAGCCCGAAGTGCTGGAACACCATCGCGAAGCGGCGCCGGCGGAGCTCGCGGAGCCGCTTCATGTCCGCCTTCCGGATGTCCTCGCCGTCGAACAGGATCTCGCCGCGGGTCGGCTCGATCAGGCGGGTGAGGCACCGGATGAGCGTTGACTTGCCGCTGCCCGACAGGCCCATGACGACGAAGATCTCGCGCGGCTGGACGTCAAACGAGACGTTCCGGACGGCGATCGTCGACCCGAACCGCTGGCGCAGCTCGTCGTTCGAGAGGTCCGCGTCCGGCGACCCGATGAGCCTCCGCTCCGCGGGCCCGAAGATCTTCCAGAGCTCCCGAACGGAGATCGTCGGGCGGGAGGCGCTGCCGGAGACGGCGCCGTCGCCGGATTGCGGAGCTGTCGCGGGAGCAGCGGACGGTGCGGACGGCTGGGTCGGGTCCGACGGAGCGACGAGACCGCTCATCGGTGGACGGCCGGCGACGTCGCGGCCGATCCGGGACACCAGCGATGGGACGAAAGGTCGACGCAGGCGCAAGTCGACACGGCACCCTCGTTCGCAGTCCGCGTCGCCGCTCGCGCAGGAGCGGGCGCGCTGACCCTTGCTGAGGATTGACCCTTCGCCCGAGGACGTCAAGCGAGCGGCGTGATGGCCGTTGCTCCTGTCGCGACCGCGCGGCCCTGGGGCATGGCCCGGGTTGCGTGCGCTTCACCAGCGGCAAATACTTGCCCGGCGCAAGGAGGCTTCGCGACGGCCCGTGGGGTCACGACTGCGAGGATCCGGGGGCAGCTCGAGCCGCCACGAGGGCACGACGGCGATCGATCCGAACCAGCGACCGAGGTCTGGGTGAGGCGATGAGCGGGCAGGCGATCGAGACCGGGCAGACGCCCGCCGCAGGCGCAACTCGCGGGGCGATCGAGGCCGTGCGGATGCACGTCGGTGGCGAGTGGATCCGCGCCGATGCCGACGCGTCCTTCGACGCGACGAACCCGTCCACCGGGCAGGTCATCGCCCACGTTCCGAGCGGCAGCCGCGACGACGCACGACGGGCCATCGACGCCGCGACGCGCGCTGCGGACGGCTGGGCGCGCCGGTCCGCGTTTGAGCGCGCCCGGCTCCTCGATCAGGTCGCCCAGACGATCGACGCGCGTCGCGACGAGCTCGCCCGGACGCTCAGCCTCGACCAGGGCAAGCCGCTCCACGCCGAGGCCCATGACGAGGTCGACGAGCTCGTCGCGTACTTCCGGATGGCCGCGGCCGACGCGACGCGCCTCGATGGGCTCCTGCCTCCGTCGGTCGATGCCGGCAAGCGCGCCCTCGTGTACCGGCTCCCGCTCGGCGTCGTCGGCGTCATCTCGCCGTGGAATTGGCCGTACACGATGCCCGGGGAGCTCATCGCCCCGGCGCTCGCCGCCGGCAACGCCGTCGTCTGGAACCCGGCGACGAACACATCGGTGTGCGCCGCGCGGCTCGCCGAGTGCATCGTCGACGCCGGCCTCCCTCCCGGCGTCTTCAACCTCGTGACCGGCCCAGGGTCCGTCGTCGGCGACGAGATCGCCGCCAACCCGGGCACGAGCGCCATCGGCTTCATCGGCTCGATCGCGACGGGCCGGCGGGTCGCCGAACGGGCGGCTGGCAAGGAGCTCCTCCTCGAGATGGGCGGCAACGGGCCCCTCGTCGTGCTCGACGATGCCGACCTCGATGCGGCCGTCGCCGGCACGTTGGCCGCCTGCTTCCTCAACGCCGGCCAGAGCTGCACGGCGGGTGAGCGGGTCCTCGTTAGCGAGGCCGTTCACGACGCCTACGTCGAGCGCCTGGCCGCCGCGGTGGCCCGCGAGATCCGCCTCGGCGATCCGTTCGACGCGTCGACGACGATGGGGCCGCTCAACAACGAGGCGACGGCCGCGAAAACGGAGCGCCACGTCGCCGACGCCGTCGATCG
>Ga0255338_1005000_pt1 | contig 12771 bp, 12 predicted proteins | sample MeOH1_35cm_T4_19_FD_203715 | JGI IMG/M metagenome (GOLD analysis project Ga0255338, IMG submission 203715) | Sandy soil microbial communities from University of British Columbia, Vancouver, Canada - MeOH1_35cm_T4_195 | ecosystem: Engineered > Artificial ecosystem > Sand microcosm > Unclassified ...
CAAGGGCGAGCCTTCAGCCCGACCGAACCGATAGTCCGACTAGTCTGCACACTGCCCATCACTTCCGAAGTTAATCCGCGGCGCATTTTGGTTTGGGGCCGTACTACCGGGGCTTGCTCCGAAGGAGTTGGAGCCAGCCGACGCGCGTGCGCTCTGCCGCCCGGCCTTCTAATTCGGTCTCAGCAAGAGGCTCGTCATGCAGGTACTCGTACTCGCCGGCGGACGCGGCGTTCGCCTTCGACCGCTCACCAGCGACTGCCCAAAGCCATTGCTTGCTCTTGGTGACCGGCCGATTCTGACGCACATCGTCGCCGGGACTCCGGGGGAGTTGCTCATCACCGTGATCGTAGCTCCGGGTCTGGAAGAGCCGTTTCGTCGCTGGCAGTCCGGATTGGCGGAACGGCGGCGGGTTCGCCTCTACGTGGAACCTTACAGTGCGGATGGTCCTCTCGGTCCCGTGCGGGCTTTGGCGGCTTGCGTGGATGAACTGGAGATCGACGACGACTTGCTCATCCTGATGGGAGACAGCCTCCTTCCGTTTGCACTTCAAGACTTCTTCGCGGGAGCGGCAGGTGACCTGCTCCGGCTGGCGGCGTACAGGCTGCCGGATTTGGACCGGGCCAGCCGGTTCGGGGTGATCGAGATCGGTCCCGGCGAGATGGTGGAGCGCTTCGAGGAAAAGCCGGCGCGGCCCCGCTCTCCCTGGGTCTTCACCGGCTGCCTTTACATACCCCGGCGGCTAATATCCGCACTTCCCCGCGCCGGCTGCGACGGACCAGCCAATGCCGGGGACCTGGTTGCGGAGTATCTGCGGCAGGGCGAACGAATTCAGGTCTTCCGGACGGCGGGAGATTGGCACGACATCGGTACCTTCGAGTCATACCTGGAGGCACATCGGTCATTGCTCACTGACGGACGCCGGCAGTTGCTGGCGGCCCAGGGCAACCGGTTGCGGGGGGCGGTCTACGTCCACTCGTCCGCCCAGGTGGCCGGCTCGGTGCTTCAGGATTGCGTCGTAATGGCGAACGCGCGCGTGCTGGATGCTGAGCTGATCGACTGTGTGGTGCAGCCAGGTACTGTAGTCGTTGGCCGCACGGTACGACAGCGGCTGGTAACCGCGAGAGGTGAGTTATCGTTCACGGAGGATTGAGAGCTCATGGAGACTGTGCTGATCACCGGCGGAGCCGGCTTCATCGGTTCGAACACGGCGCGCTATCTGCGCCGGCTGGGCCATGACGTATTCGTAATCGACGACCTGTCGCTGGGTCGTCCCGAGAACCTTCCTCTAGAGGTACCGCTCCTGGTGGGGGATGTTGCGAAGGCGAGCGTGTGGCGGAGAGCTCCAGTCGCGGACGTGATCGTCCATCTTGCGGGAGCGTCCTCCGCGCCGATGTTCCGACACAATCTCTCCTCATGTATGGAGAACAACGTGCTCGGCTGCATTCGGATGCTGGAATACGCACACGCTTGCGGCGCGCGGCGCGTGATATACGCATCCACCTCGTCGGTTTACGGGAACGTGGAGCCGCCAATTCAAGAAGATGGCCCGATCGATCTTCCGAATTTCTACGCCGTCTCCAAGTTCTGTATGGAGCAGGTGGCGCGAATGTACCATCTGCAGCACCACCTGGATGTAGTGGGCCTACGCTTCATGAGCGTCTACGGCCCGTGTGAGGAGCACAAGAGTAACTTCGCCAATCTCGTGTCGCAGTTCATCTGGGCCATCGAGGCCGGGCAGGCTCCGGTTGTTTACGGTGATGGCAATCAGACGCGTGACTTCACCAACGTCCGGGATATCGCCCAGGCGATCCGGCGGATTATCGAGCATCGATTTCCCTTAAGCTGTCAGGTATTCAATGTTGGCACCGGGCAGCCCACGTCCGTGAACTCATTGATCGGCATCCTCTCCGAGTTGCTGGAGCGCCCGGTTCAGCCGGAGTACATCCCTAACCCAGTGCAGGTCGGCTATGTGCGCCAGCAGATCTGCAACATGGACCGGATCCGGCGGACTGTTGGCTACCGGCCCGCGGTCGCTCTACGCGACGGTATTTGCGAATTGATCCAACTGCGCCGCAATGCAGGCCAGGCGGTCGAAAATCCTGCGGTTTGCCTCTAGGAGCAGTCGATGCGCGCCTTGCTCCTCATCCCAAGTTTCGTGAAGCGGGAGACCGTGCAGGAGGTTGCGAACGACCGGCATCCTCGGATGGACTATGATGCGCTGGCCAATGGACTGCGTACAGCCGGCATCGAAATTCGCCTCCTGGACTACGGCGCGGTCGAGCGCGAGCGAGCGCTGTTAATCCGGCTGACATGCCGGCTCGCCGGACGGGATGCGGCCCTGGCACTCCTGGGATTCCAGCAGCGGCGCTGGTGCCAAGTGTTCTTCACGAATGGCGAGAACGTCGCGATCCCACTGGCGCTGCTCCTGAAGCTCGTATTGCAGCGACCGGGACACGTTACGATCGGGCATCGGCTTTCTACCGGGAAGAAGCGGCTCTTCTTCACTCTGCTGCGCGTCCAGGGGCAAATCGACACCCTCTTCGTCTATGCTCGCACCCAGTGGGAGCATGCCGTCCATCGCCTCGAGATCTCGCCGGAGAAGCTCTCCCACATCCATTTCCACGCGGACGACCGGTTTTACCGGCCGTTGCCGGAGCGCCCGGTGTCACCGCGGCGGATTTGCTCCGCCGGGCTGGAGTGGCGGGACTACCCGACGCTGATCGATGCGGTCCGGGACGCGCCCGACCTGGACGTCCAACTGGCTGCCGCTTCGCCCTGGTCAAAGCACCGGGACGAAACGGCCGGCTCGTCCCTGCCGGCACACGTGGCGGTACGTTGTTATTCCTATAGCGAGCTGCGGGAACTCTACGCGACCTCAAGTGTGGTGGCCGTACCCCTGTACGAGAACGACTTCCAGGCAGGAGTGACGACACTGCTGGAGGCGATGGCGATGGGGAAAGCCGTGGTCGTAACGCGGACCACCGGCCAGACGGATGTGCTGGTGGACGGGGAAAACGGCCTGCTGGTCGCTCCCGGCGACGTGGAAGGCTGGCAGCAGGCGATCTCCGGATTGTTGTCGAACGACGCGCACCGGGAGCGGCTAGGCCGGAATGCGCGCGCATGGGTCGAGGAACACGCTACACTCGACCGCTGGGTCGGGCACCTGGTCGCCGCGCTACAGAGCGCCGCGACCGCGGTACCCAGGAACCGGGAAAACGTTGCGCCGGCTGTTAAGCCGAACGGTTGACTCCCTCCGGGTCAGAAGTGGATCGGCCGGCCGGTAGTGAACAGAGGAGCTCGAGATGAGGGTAGCGGTTGCAGGAGTCGAATTTGACAACGTCACGATGGACGAGACGCTCGCCTGGATCGTGGATCGCGTCCGGCGCCCGCACCGCCCGGCGCTCATCTGCACCGGGAACCTCGATCACCTTGTCACCCTTCAGCAGGACACCTCGTTTCGCGCCGCCTACCAGGAAGCTGATCTGGTGCTGGCGGACGGCATGCCAGTGGTCTGGCTCTCCCGGCTGCGGCATGGTAAAGGGCTGAAGGAGCGAGTGGCGGGAAGCGATCTCTTCTGGGAGCTGGCGCGGGTCTCTGATACCTCCGGTATCCGTCTGTTCTTCCTGGGCGGTTCGCCCGGGTCGGCGGAGCGCGCGGCCGAAGCCGTCCGGCGCAGGTACCCCGGCGCCCAGGTATGCGGGATCTACTGTCCTCCCTTCGAGACGTTCCACACCGAAGAAGAGCAGCAGCGGATCCGCGCGCGGATCCACGCCGCGGCGCCGGACGTGCTGTTGGTCGGCCTGGGCGCCCCCAAGCAGGAGAAGTGGATCATCTCCAGCCGGGACGCCGTGCAGGTCCCGGTGAGCATCGGGGTCGGCGGCAGCTTCGAGATGGCAGGCGGGGCGATCCGCCGGGCGCCGCTCTGGATGCAGCGGGTCGGTCTGGAGTGGGTCCACCGCCTGATGCAGGAGCCGCAGCGGATGTGGAAGCGGTACCTCTGCCGCGATTTGCCCTTCTTCGCCCGACTGCTGGTGGATGTGCTGCTTTTCCGGAGAACCATTTGAGATCACCTGATCTCTCGAACACCCCGTACCCCGACCCCCGTTCGGGTGCCCGTGGCGCGGAGGCGGTCGGTTAACCGATACCCCGTATCGGTGTTACACTCACACGGGCACGCACAGAACGTCGAGGTGGTTACTTGCGGCATTGCCCAGTCCACTCAAGATCGGAAGTCGCGCTCCGTCCGCTCGTAATCCCGTAAAATCGTAACGCCCAGCCGCCCGCAACAGGTTGTTCATGGTCTCGATCGACCACCCCGCCTGCAGTGCTCGCTCGTTGTATTCGTAAAGCACCACCGGGCGGTCAGAAGCGAGCCAACGTGCAGCGCCCCGAAGCACCTGGGGTTCGAAGCCTTCCACATCCACCTTGATCAGGGAGACGCGGCCCACTTCCAGTCGGGGGCGCAGCGTATCCAGCGTGCAGCAGGGTACCCGCGCCGCAGAAGTATCCCTATTGGGGAGTGCGCTGGCACCGCCGGAATGACCGGGCTTCTCGTAGATGACGATCTCTCCATCCGTTTCGCCGACCGCCACCTGAAAGAGGCGCGCCCGATCCAGACCATTCAGAGCGAAGGTTGCGGCGCACCGGGCTGCCGTGGCGGGAACCGGCTCGAAGGCCACGATTCCCCGGACGGCGGGGCAGCGTAGCGCCACGGTGGCGGCGACTACGCCGCAATTCGCGCCGACGTCCAGATAGGCCCCGGGACGGGCATTGAGCTGCTCGCAAGCGAGATCGATCAGGCGCTCGTCCGATTGTGCCCCGACCGCCCAGTGGACGCTGTCGTATTCACGGATGTCCCCGAGGAACCGCACCCCGTGACGGGTCTCACCGATGAAGTAAGGTCGCCGCTTCGGCACACACCGCAAAAGTATCTTGTGGAGCCGGTTAGGAAAATGACCGCTCCGCTCCTGGCGACGGCGGAGCAGCCGGAGCAGCCAGCCGTAGTTACCCGACATGGATCGCAGCGTCTTGAGAACGTCAAGACGCTGGGGAAGGAGTATCTCGTCAATCATCGTCGCGTTCTTCCTCTAAAAGCGTCAGGCAATCGGGACGTCGAGGGCGTATAAGCTGTGACCTGATTCAGGTGCTGACGGGTGCTGATATCCCTGGGTCAACTCGGAAAGCTTCGTGCGGAGCAGGTCGATGGGGATGGAAAAATTCGCGTGCTTCGGGTCCGGGCCATCCGGCTCGCCGGCGAGGTGGTCCCAGTAGTGTTCGTACTGCACGCAGATGCGCCAGAAGTCCTGGGAAATGTGGCCGCTTCCATGGAGTTCCAGGATCCCGAGCGGCGCGGATCGCCGGAAGATGATGTTGGTGACTCCGGCGCCGTGAGCAGCCACCAGATAGCGCGCGCGGGAGAAGAGCTCAATCTGTTCCTCAAGGGTCATCCCATTGGTATCGACCGCCGTGAAGCCATACTCGCCGAGGACGCCGAGGACGGCATCTTCATTCAGGATGCGCCGGGTGCCTCCCCTTCCGCGCGTCAGGAAGAGGCGCAGGTCCCGATCCTGCTGGGGAACGGGCACCTCCATCTGATCGAGTAGACAATCCAGCCGGTTGCGATAGGGCTGCCCGGTCCGGCAATAGATCACCGAGCGGGCCCGCACGTATTCCGTCACGGGGATGACCCAGGTGCGCTCCCGGAGCTTACCCCGGTTGAGCGCTTGCCGCACGAAGGGCAGCTCCAGCGCGTACTTCCCGAGGACGAGCGGGATGTCTCGACCGAGCCCCATCTCCTCTAGCAGGCTCAGCTTCCCGAGCGCGTCCAGGTAGAAGTGGTAGTAGTTCCATTCCCAGAAGTGACGTAGCGAGATGACGCAGTCGTACTCCCAGACCCGGGACGCTCGCCGCCTACGTGCCTCCAGCAGTCGCCAGGGAGCCGGTGTCGCGATCCGCCAGGGAGTGACCTCCGCCTCGAAGTTGGGAGTGAGCGATTGCTCCAGAAGCTGGCCCCGTTCCGTGATCACGTAGCCAAACTCCGGCTCGATGTAGGCGGGCTCCGCCACCCGGTGTACGAACTCGCGGTCGCCTCCCTCTACTGCCATCCCCCGCCGCAGCAGCACCTCGAGTCTCGGAGGCTGCCCGAGCACAGCTCCACCGAGCCAGGCGGCGCGGTAGCCGACTTTGGCCGCCCGTTCTCCCAATCCCATGGCTCCTCTTTCTTCCAGGGCCCGCTGCGAGTGCTTGCCCAAACCGCGCGGTCATGCCGGCAGCACTCGAATCGGCCTGGCCGGCACCCCGGCGACCAGCGTGTCCGGCGCCACGTCTCGGACCACCACGGCACCCGCGGCGACCACGGCGCCCGCGCCAATCACTACTCCCGGCAGGATCGTGGCCCGGGCGCCGATCCAGGCGCCCGCTCCTACTCGGATCGGCGCCGGAGCATGGGCACCGGCACGACAGGTGCGCGGACCAATCTCATGGCCGCCGGTTACAAACGTCACCTGATAGCTCACCTGCACTCGATCCTCAAGGGTAATCGAAGCGGAGGCGTCGAGACAGCAGCCGGCATTGATGAACACCTCGGAGCCCAGGGTCAGGTCGAAGCCCTCCTGCACCTGGAGGGTGCCGCGGATGAAACAATTACTGCCGATGCGAGCCCCCATCGCCCGCAGCAGCAAGGCGCGAAGTCGCCCGCCCGTCCGGTTGTCGAGAAGCAAGGCAGAGAGGAGATAGTACAGTCGCTGTTTCACGAAGAACCACTGGCGGCGCAGCCTCCAGCTCATTGCGAAACGCAGCCGCTCCGCGGTCGGATCACCGATACACCGTTGTGCCATCCAGGGCCTCCCACGTCTTCAGGCGGCGTGCCCACTGCGCACCATCACGCAGTCCATCTCCGAGAGCCGCAGCCGCTGATCGCGGTAACCGGCGAATAGAGCCGACACCTCGTAGCCGGCCCGGCGGAACTCGTCGAGAGCAGAGAGCCAGTTCGTGGTCATCTCCTCGTATAGCGGCTGCAGGCTCAATTCGGACTGGAGGGCAGCAATTCGCGGTAAACACCGTTCGGCGCCTCGGAGCACCTCCAGGTCAAAGCCCTGGGTGTCCATCTTCAAGTAGACACGCGGCTGGGCGATGTGGCGCATGACCTCTTCGAACAACTCATCGAGGCGCTGGACCTGCACCGTTTCGATCCGCTCCGTGGTGATATCGGGCGTGGTGTCCAGCCCATAGGCGCTGGGTCGAAGAAAAGAAGAGAAGTTAGTGCCGCGGCCGACGTTGATCTCTGCAGTGCCGGTGCAACTCCCCAGAGCCACCTGATGAGCTGTCCAGGTCGGGTCACCGGCGGCACGGGCCTGCAAGATCTCGAAGTTCTCGCTTACCGGCTCGAACGAGACGATGTGGCCGCGATAGCCGTTGTTCCGGAGCAGCACGCCGTAATCCCCATGACGAGCGCCGACATCCAGGACGCAGTTGATTCTGTAATGGTCGAATAGCATCCAGAGGTACGTGTCAAGCGTGAGGTCCGGGTCGTATTGCCGGAACTCCCACCCCGCTGGCCGCAGCAGACGCCTCACGCCGGATTTGATTACGCTCATGCCTTTACATCCTGGGAACTCGATCGCTTAGCAGGGCCCCATGCAGTCAGGAGATCGCCGGCCGGTGTCAATTCATAGTCACCCGCCGCAGCGTGGACGCTTCTACAGAGAAGTTCTCCGGCGGAGCCACGGGTGCAATTGAATGCGGGAGCCGGACCCGGTCACTTGCGCCGCTTCCGGTTGTGGAGCATGAACGGGCGCTCGCATCCCTGGTAGAACAGGTAAGCCAACCCGATGATCAGCGGCATGCCGATGAAGATCTGGATGAAAAGGATCTGTTCCGGTGTGAGATGGAGGGTCTGCAGCACGCGTACCAACCCCCGTTGAAGCGGAAAATGGATGAGGTACAGGCTGTATGAGAACGCACCTAGCCCGGCTATCGGCGCTGATTGAAGCACCCTTAGGAGCCAGTGCTTTCCCGCCGCTGGAGTAGCGGCGGCCTCCAGCGCGCAGTAGGCGATCAGGCAGGACGCCGCCAGCCCGACGACCGCATCCAGCACCCAGATCGGGACGGTGAAAGGCCGCAGGCTGCAGAGGAGGACCAGCAGCGCCAACGAGCCGATGCCGAGCAGGGCGGGGGCGGACGGGGCCTGCTCGCGATTCCGGAACCGGACGGAGTAGTCGGCCGCGGCCATCCCGAGGCCAAACAGGCCGAGGTACCACGGGCCAGCCCACCAGAGACTCTGTTCGCGCCGCAGGAACAGCATCGGCGCGAGCCCGATCCCGAAGCCTAGTGTAACCGACGCTACATTCCCAAAGTGTCTCCACATGGGAAGCAGGACCAGGGGAAACAGGAAATAGATTTGCCACTCCGTTGCCACGGTCCACAGCGGCGAGTTGACGCTGTACGCCCACGTCACATTGAGGTTGTGGATCAGAAGCAGGTGGGAGAAGAACGACCCTATGGAAAAGCCCTGCCGGACATCTTCACCCTGCACCAGCCCGGTTCCGCGCAGCGCCAGCCCCGCGGCCAAGATGGCCGCGGACATTCCGAAGGCCGCATAGTAGGGAGGCAGAATCCGCCACGCGCGCCGCCGCAGGTACTCGGCGAAGCCGCGCGGCAGGTGCCCCCCGCCATCCGTCACTACCGGCAGCATCAGGCAAAAGCCCGAGAGCACGATGAACACCCCGACGGCCAGATGCCCAAAGCGGAAGCAATCCACCAGCAAGCTCCACGGTTTGGCAACCAAGTTGCTCCCCTCGAACGAGCAGGCGTGGAAGATCGCTACGTAAAGTGCTGCCAGACCGCGAATACCGTCCAGGAATCGGAGGTGCCGCCGCAAGCCGCCGGCCGGCCCATCCCGCTCGGCACGAGCGGGATGGTGGTCAACTTCGGCCGGCGCTTTCTGCGGAGGCATCTCGTCATCCTTGATTGGGCGCGCCTGGAGAGGCACACGAGTGTCGGCGAGGCATAGTCCTCGCCCCGGTGTGCCCGCTCGCAGCCTCCTTCACAGTGCTCACCAGCTTCCGGTAATTGGTGGCGGCATCGAAGTCAGATAGTGCCGCGGCGCGTGCGGCGGCTCCCAACCGCGCGCGGAGTCCCGGGTCTTCGGCCAGGACGGCGATTGCCTCCGCCATCCCCGCGGCATCATCCGGGGAGATCAGCAAGCCTGTCTCTCCATGGGTAACGGCCTCGGGTAAGGCGGCAACCCGGGTGGTGACTACGGGCAGACCGGCGGCCAACGCCTCCATTACCGCCAGCGGCAGGCAGTCGGCCCGGGTGGGAAAAACGAAGAGGTCCGCGTCTGCATACAACTGCAGCAGCGTCTTCGAGTTGGGTGTCAGCCCGCGATGAACGGTAACTCCGGGTTCATCGTCCAGAACGCCCGTGGTCATGGTCACCACATGCAGCCGTGCCCGGATAGAAACCGGCAGACTCCGGAACGCCTCCAGCAAGGTGTCACCACCTTTCCGCTGGAAGTCACCCCCCACGAACAGGATATTGAGGCCACCTTCCCGCCGCGGGTGCCTTGCCGGGAACTGCCAGCGCCCGGTGTCGATGCCGGGTGGGATCACCGTGACCTTCTCCGGTGGCACTCCATAGTCTGCGACAAGGGAGTCTTTCGCCCACTGTGACCAGGTCACCAGATGCCGGGCTTGGTGGAAGGCACGCTGATTGAGGCGCCGCTTCAGTTCCTCGACGCGGGCGCTGGCGCTGGGAGTGTGTCCGTAGTAGGCGCCGAGTTGGTCATACTGAAGCGGTGTCGCATCCAACGAAACTACGGAGGGTAGCCTGCCCATCAGTCCGGTGGAAAGAAGGGAAGTAACCTGCGTGTGGAAGAGCGCCCCATCCAGCGACTCTGCACGGCGTCGCAGCGCCAGATAGGCCCCTAGTGAAGCGCGTAGCGACCAGTTAGAGCGCACCCCGGGAAGCGCCGACCACCAGCCGGGGGTCCGATGATACGGAAGGTCGACGTAGGTAGGGTGCACGCCGCGGTCCCGCGCGAGCCTTCCCTTGAGGTTCTCGGCGTGGGTGACATGACCCAGTGAGTACTCCAGCGCGAACCCCAGGCGCATCATGCTCCGCCTGCGCCTTCCCGCGCCGGTCTTGCGCCTCTCCCGCATCCCGGCTGACGCACGGCATTCTTCATCATCGCAAGGATGCGCTCCACATTGGCGCGCGCATCGAACTGCGCGCATGCGCGCTTCCGTGCGGCCGCCCCCATCCGCGCCCGAAGCTCCGGATCTTCGATCAGTTGATCGAGAGCGGCCGCGAGGGCCGGGTAATCACCCGGCCAGGTGAGGAGCCCCGTCTCTCCCTCGGCCACGATCTCGGGAATCCCGCCGAGGCGGGACGTGACTACGGGAAGTCCGCTCGCCATGGCTTCCAGCGATACCAGCGAGTAGCAGTCGGCGCGGGTAGGGAGGACCAGCAGATCGCTCTCCTGGTAAAGGCGAACCAGTTCGGGACTGTTGTTCTTGATTTCTTGGTGAACAATCACCCGCCGCTGAGATGGCACTGGGTCCCGCGTCACCAGGTGCAGCTCCAAGCGTGCTCGGAGGCGAGTCTCGCGGGCCCAGCGGAGTAACAGGTCGCCTCCCTTTCGCGCGAAATCGCCGCCCACGAATAGCACCCGGACTACGCCGTCCTGGCCGCGGGCGTCAGGATCCGGGTGATAGAGGCTTACATCAACCCCGGGCGAGAGTGGGCTGACCTTGTCCCCAGGAACCCCGTAATCGCTGCAAAGACTGGCTGCAACCCAATTGCTCCAAGGGAACAGGTGGGTTGCCTGAGCGTACAGTCGCTCCGTGGCACGCCGTTTCCAGTTGCCCAGGAACCGCGCACGGGCACGGGAGTAGCCATACAGCTCCCCCATGCCTTCCATCTGTACCGGTGTCATATCCATCACCAGAAACGAGGGGACCCGAGCCATCAGGTCCGGCACGCATTTGGCCGCCCAGCTTGCCCAGAGTACCGCCTGGACTTCTCCCGCGCGCTGCAGCCCGCGGCGGATCTCTTCGGCCCCCATCAGGGTCCCCCGAAGAGCGGCCGGAATACCGGGAACCCGCTTCTGCCAGCCGTTGTCCAGTTCATACGAGACCGGAACCCAGGCTGGACGGATCGAGCGATCCCGGCTCACCGCCTGCTCCACGTTCATGGCATGGGTGCGCAGGCCCACCTGCTGGTCCATTACGAAGGCAAAGTGGTACTTCTCGTCCTCACCGGCGCCGCGTGGCTTCGCTTCGCCCTGGCGGGTCGTCCGTGAGCGATCGTCCATAGCCTCCCCGAAGGGTTGCTCGGCCGTATCCAGTACTCTCGACACTCGTGTGACCATTGATTACCGGGTGGCGTCCTGGCTGCGCCCAAGGAGCAACTTATCGGTTACTGCGCTGTTAAGCTAGGCTCGCCCATGCATTCGGATGAATGTTGTCGTCGTATCCTGCCCGCCAGCCGGTCATAAGTGATCAGCGCCTGCGCGACGACTTGGTCCATGTTGTAGTATTTGTAAGTTGCCAGCCGTCCAACGAAGTGGACCCCGGGAGTATCGTCTGCCGACTGGCGGTATCGGTGGTAAAGGGCGGTGCATTCCGGTTTCGGAATAGGATAATACGGATCACCTTCTGCCCGGGGGTACTCGTAGACTACCCCGGTTTGTCGATGCCTCTGGCCGGTGAGATGCTTGAATTCGGTGACCCGGGTGTACTCGTGCCGCTGCGGATGATTCACGACTGCTGCCGGTAGTGCGTGCTCACGGTCCAGCGTTTCGTGTCGGAACTCCAGCGAGCGATAGGGGAGCTTACCAAAGCAGTAGTTGAAGTACAGATCGATCGGACCGGTAAAGATCATCTCGCGATACCGCACGGTCTCTGGGAGCTCCCGGTAATCCGTGTTGAGCCGGACCGTGATCTTCGGATGAGTGAGCATCCGCTCGAACATCCGGGTATATCCACGGAGAGGCATGGCCTGGTAAACGTCGGTGAAGTACCGGTCATCCGTGTTGGTGCGAATCGGGATGCGAGCCGTTACCTGAGCATCCAGTTCTGAGGGATCCACGCCCCACTGCTTCCGGGTATAGCCGCGGAAGAATTTCTCGTAGATCTCTCGTCCCACTCTGCTTACCACCACGTCCTCGCTGGTACGGCAGTGGCTCACGGGTTCCGCAAGCGCGTCGAAGAATCGCTGGCAGTCCTGATCTGTCAACAGATTGAGTCCGTACAACTCGTTGATCGTGGTCCTGTTGATCGGGATCGGCAGCAGCTTCCCGTCCACCTCGGCGAGCACCCGGTGCTCGTAGGCCCTCCATTCTGTAAACTGGGAGAGATAGCGCCAGACTCGCTCCGAGTTGGTATGGAAGATGTGCGGGCCGTATTTGTGTACGAGGATGCCGGCCTCGTTGTAGTAGTCGTAAGCGTTCCCGCCAATGTGGTCGCGCTGATCTATGATGAGCACTTCCTTACCGCCCTGGTTGGCTAGACGTTCCGCGAGCACGCTCCCGGCAAAACCTGCCCCCACAATGAGGTAATCGAACATAGCGAATAGCTGCCTCGTCTCATCTATCGGCTTCCGGCTAGAAACTTCTGTGTGTCCGGTATTGTGCAAGGGTAGTCGTGGCTGCGGAGTGGGGACCCGAGGGCAACTCCGCGGGCAAAGTGCTCGCAGGCACATCCCTGCTGAACGTCAGCTGCACTGCAGCGAAAACGAGCACCGCCGGGGGAGCACCACTTGCAGTGCAAC